>WNFL01074216.1_pt1 | contig 17449 bp, 21 predicted proteins | sample 5400361 | NCBI WGS metagenome assembly WNFL01 (sample SAMN13153351, study PRJNA577476) | soil metagenome | isolation source: 40 cm soil on Douglas fir-dominated hillslope | place: USA:California | collected 2013-09-17 | reverse complement strand
TCCTAAGGGCAGCTATGTGATCAATCTGGCTTTCCCTTTCAATAATAAATTAGGAGTCTTTGTGGAAACCTTCGGCTCGGTGCAGCAGGGTGTGTTTATATCCAATTTTGACACAGGCCTTGCTTGGCTGATTAATAATGATTTACAGTTTGACGTGTATGGTGGCTATGGCATCAATCAAGGTGTTCGAGATTATTTCGTGAGCACCGGCATATCCTGGAGAATGAAAACAAAAGCGAGAGTCAATTAACCATTTCCAACAATGAAAAATCTTGTGTTCCTTATTTTATTGATTGCGCTGCCTGTCTTCTCATTTGGCCAGGTAAAAAGTGATTCAGTATCGGAAAAATTAAAATTATCGGCTGTCGGTTTCCCTGTAAAGCCATTCACTGATACTTTGTTTTTCATTTATACAAAGGTCGGTTCGTTTAGTGCCAGCGATCGCGCTAAGGCTATTACGGAAAAAATTCAAAGACTTGACGATGACTATGAATTTCAGCCCGATTCATTGACTATAAACAAAACAGAAACCAATGTAGAAATTGTTTATCATGACCTCGTAGTAATGAGCATCAATGAAGCAGATGCCTTACCATTTACTAAAAGCCGGCAAGAACTGGCTGTTGAATACAAGGACAAGATCAGCAAGTCAATTGCAGATACAAGAAAAGAAAATAGTATTTTAAATATTGCCATACATATAGGAACTATTGTATTGATTCTTGCCAGTCTATTTGTTGTTATTTCTTTGAACAATAAGTTGTTTAAAAAACTAAATGAAAAAATTGCAACATCTAATGAGCGATTGTTAACAGGCATCCGGTTTAATGGGTATCCGCTTTTAAGCCGTAAACGACAACTCCATTTGATACAAGGCTTACTAAATGTGATGAAATATTTGGTGGTGGTTGTGGTTTTTTATCTGGCAATACCTCTTCTGTTTAGTGTGTTTCCCTGGACAAGAGGCTTTGCCGAAATACTTCTTGGCTGGATTGTTACGCCACTCAAACATATACTTGACAGTCTTGTTGGTTATGTGCCCAATTTTTTTACAATCGTTGTGATTGCTATCGTTACCCACTACGCAATCAAATTATTAAAATTCATTGCCGATGAAATTGAAAGTGGCGCCATTACATTGCCGGGCTTTTATCCTGACTGGGCAAATACCACTTTTAATGTTGTAAGGTTCCTTTTGTACGCGTTTAGCTTTACAGTGATCTTTCGTTATTTGCCTGGTTCTGATTCCCCGATCTTCCGCGGTGTCTCTGTTTTTTTAGGAGTTCTATTTTCATTTGGTTCGACATCGGCCACAGCCAACACGATAGCCGGCCTTGTAATTACTTACATGCGTCCATTTAAGATTGGTGACCGGGTTAAGATAGGAGAATTTTCAGGAGATGTGATCGAGAAATCTTTATTAGTAACTCGCATTCGTACGATTAAGAATGAAGAGATCTCTATACCAAATGCCGAAATATTATCTCACCACACGATCAATTATACTACGGCCTCTCATGACTTAGGGTTGATTCTTCACGCTGATGTAACTATTGGATACGATGTGCACTGGAAACAAGTTCATCAACTGTTGATCGAGGCAGCGCTGCTAACTAATGAGATCGTAAAAGAGGAGAGAAGAAGACCTTACGTCTTTCAAACCAGTCTGGACGATTTTTATGTTCGCTACCAGATCAATGCCTACACCAATCAATCGCACAAGATGGCTTCCATTTATTCGGAACTGTACCAGAATATCCTGGATAAATTCCATGGGGCGGGCATTGAAATGGTATCTCCTCACTACCAGGTAGAGCGTGAAGTGATTAAGACAACAATACCTGAGCTGGTGAAACAGGGTTGAGATGGTTGAACGGTTTGTCGGCTGATTCCATCATAAATGTTATACTTGATCGGTTTATCATGTATAGATATTTATACATTTTATACATGATTAGATAGTCATGTAAAGAAAGTGTACTTGACTTCAAGGTGCTGAAATAAAATTAAATACTTTTTGCATAATTCCCGGTTACTCTAATGTCCTTATTTAATAATGTTATGAATAGGAAGAGTTATTTTTTCTTCGCGTCTTCAAAGAGTTCCTTGACAACTCCTTCCTTATCTTTCTTCAATTGCTTTGCAAACTTCTTTGCGTAGGGATGTACTTCATGATATTTTTCACTCCAGGCAATTACTTCAACCAAAACAGGTATAAGATCAATGCCTTTAGTCGTTAGCCTATACAAAATCTTTAGTTTGTTGTCGGGATACTTTTCTCTTGAAATAATGCCGGCCATCTCCAGCAAAGCCAATCGGTCAGCAAGAATATTGGTTGCAATTTTCTCTTCGGAGTCCAGAAATTCTCCGTAGGTTTTTTTTTCGTTGAATAACAAATCCCTTACCACAAGAAGGGTCCACTTATCGCCAAAAATATCCAAGGCAGTGCTGATCGGGCACTGTGAACGATAGACAATTTGTTTCTTCACTTGGCAATAGTAAATAAAATACTTGCGTTTTGCAAGTATTATTTTTAAGTTCGAATTGTCATTCAAAATTCCAAAACATATGAATACTCTTCAGGTAAGAAACGAGGCTATTATAAATGCACCGGTTGAGAGCATTTGGGCCATCATCACAGACATTCGCGCTTTGCACAAAGTAAATCCAGGAGTTGTTAAAGCATCCGGGCGCATGGACATTCAAGGGGAGACTCGTACTTGTGAGATTAATAACAACGGGCGCAAAGGGACAATGGTTGAAAAGCTTATAGAAATGGTTCCTCAAAAGAAGACCGTATGGACTATCGAAAGTGACACTATGGGAATGAGTAAGATGTTGTCGGATACGCGATTTATTTTCAATCTCGAAAGGATAGCTGATAATAAAACAAAAGTCGTGAATGAAACTTATTACAGGCCCTCTAACCTGATAGCAAAAATCATGAATGGGTTAATGATGAAACGGATGATCTCGAAAGCCCAGGAACAAATTCTCTCAAACATAAGATCGTTAACCGAAAAGTAAATTATCATGAGCACAATACATAATGAGATCCTTATTCAAGCTCCGATCGAAAAAATATGGGAAGTGCTTGCCACCCCTGAACTTCTTGACAAGTATGATCCGACAGTAAGGAAGTCTGCACTCATTTCAAATGAACGAACAAGTTTAGGAGCAAAAAGACGAGTCGAAATGTTGGATGGGAAGAATTGGTTTGAAGAAGAAATTACTGAATGCAAACTAAACGAAGCGCTGACTTACGAATTAACTGCTTGCTCTTTTCCTGTGCACAATCTGAAGCACAGCTACACCTTTCAGAAAGTTGGAGGGCAGACTAAAGTACGTCAGGTAATGGAGTACACTGTAAAATTTGGTCTTCTCGGCAGACTTCTGGATGCGCTAATGATACGCAAACAATCTGATGCAGGAATCAAAAAATTCTTTGGTGGCTTGAAGTCCTACCTTGAAGCTCAATAACTATTGAAAAAATATAACAAATAAGTTGCGTAGCCGAATGCTTACATATACATTTATGTAAGTAAACGCCTACATATTATGACTACTGAAGCAAGGCGGGATGTATTTCAGGCGATTGCAGACCCGACCCGGAGAGAAATCATAAACCTAGTTGCTCGTAAAGCAATGAACTTGAATACTATTGCTGAACATTTCGATATCAGCCGTCCCTCCATCTCTCAGCATATAAAAATTCTTAATGAATGTGGACTTATCGAAATAGAAAAGATTGGAAGGGAGCGCTATTGTAAAGTTCAGCCCAGAAACCTTGTCCCTGCCTTCTTGTGGATAGACCAATTCAAGGATTTGTGGGAACAAAAACTGGATTCTTTTGAACAGTATTTAAATAAGTTACAAACGAAAGCTAAAACCAAAACCAAAAGGAAATGAGCAACTCAAACGAAGCAAGCCGAACCCTATCCTTAAAAAGGACCCTCAATGCACCAATAGAATTAGTGTGGGAAGCCTGGACAAAGCCCGAACATATCGCTAACTGGTGGGGTCCGAAAGGAATGAAGACTAAAATAGTTGAACACGACTTTAGAGTCGGAGGCAAATGGAAATATACAATGGCGATGCCCGATGGAAGTGAATTCATTGGTGACGGAGTATATTCTGTAATTGTTAAACTTCAAAAAATATTTTCATCTGCAAACTTTAAACCAATGACTGCGGGTGTAGAAATACAAGCGCTCTTTGAGAAAAATGGCGACACAACCAATTTTACTTTTAATGTTGTGCATCCCACAGAAGAGTATTGCAAGCAACAGGAAAAAATGGGCTTTTATAACGGTTGGGGTTCTACTTTTGACAGGCTGGAAACTTTTGTAAGCGCCTTAAGTAAGGAAGCTAAAAAATAAGTTGGATAAGAAAAGCTTAACAAAAAAATAATGGACTTAAAAATTAACATTGCTGCAGTATTGGTAGCGGTTGCTGCCAATTTCGTGCTTGGGTTTGTTTGGTATGCTGCTCTTTTTGCAAAAGCGTGGGGAAAAGAAATGGGTTACGACCCAGATATGAGACCCGACAAAAAGACAATGCTAAAAGGCATGGCATTTATGGTTATCGGAAACTTCCTTTTTGCCTGGGTGCTTGCGTTCTACTTAGCAGGCTGGCAATATATTCCCGGAGCAAAGGAAATGAGTCCTTTGGTGACAGGCCTAAACTCAGCCATCTCAGTATGGGTTGGGTTTTTTGTACCTGTTCATTTGAGTAGAGTTGTTTGGGAAAAACACACGTGGAAATTATTTTCTATTAACAGCGGATATCATCTGGTAGCTACTGGAGTTGTCGCTCTAATTCTTTCCTACTGGACTTAATCTGACAATTTAAATAGCCGAGCTATTCAAAAAAGAAATGTTTTTTGTCTATGATATGTTAAGGGATGAGAAATTTAAAAATATGAAAGACGAAAGTAAAATTGTTGTTTCAGAATCTCACCCAAATGAAGTTATCCAATTTCTTGAAGAAAGAATTTACGAATATAACTCAACCAAGATCGGAAAAACGGACGGGCTATTTTTTGCGAAAACAATCAGGGATTCTGACGAAAATATTATCGCTGGTATTTCCGGTTGGACTTGGGCGGGTGCCTGTGAAATTACTTTGCTATGGGTAAGTGATGAATGCAGAAATCAGGGATTTGGAAAACAACTATTGGAAGCTGCGGAGGAAGAAGCAAAGAGAAATAATTGTAAAGTAATACTTCTTAGAAGTTTCGCCTTCCAGGCTCCTTCATTTTACGAAAAGCACGACTACCAAATTGAATTCTTAACTAAGGATTTCCCGCCCGGTTACAACTATTACTGTTTAATAAAAAGAATGGTTTAACACCAGAGACGAATAATTCTTCTGAATAATTGTCTCTTCTAAGACCTTCCTGGGTAGAATGGAGTCTTAACTTACTCCATAAAAAATTACGATGACGAGGCTTTTAAGCAAAGACGAACCCATTCCGTATGATCTGCTACTACTTGCCGATGAATTTGTAGAGGTAATCGATAAATATATTTTCGATTCTGAAATTTATGTCTACGAAGAAGGCGACAGAATAATTGCACTCTATGCCTTATATAAAATTGACAGCGAAGAAGCGGAGATAAAAAATATTGCTGTTGATTCTGAATACCAAAATAAAGGCATTGGAAAGGTTTTGTTAAACGAAGCAACAGCACGCGCCAAAGAGAAAGGATTTAAAACTCTTGCCATCGGTACTGGAGATGCGATGATGATACAACTGCAACTGTATCAAAAAGCAGGCTTTGAAATGGATATGATTAAAAAGAATTTTTATTTAGACAATTATCCAACGCCAATTTATGAGAACGGCCTGCGCTTGAAGCATATGGTGGTGTTGAAAAAGAAATTAGATAGGTGAAGGCAACGTGTTTCATTATATTTATTTATTGAGCAGCAGCTGGTAATCGTTCAAGAAAATTTCTTTTGCTATGAACGCAAATTCAACTCGGAAAAATTCATATTCTTCAATGCGTGAATTGTCAATGAAAGGGGATGATCGGTGACAACACCGACCATGAGCAGGAAAGTGAGTCTCGCCTCCTCCTCGGGTGTAAAGGAAACGCGGCTCCTTATATTATTGAGTAACGGTTGGTAATCGTTCAAAAAACTGGTTTACTAAGAATACAAATTTAACTCCGAAAAACTCATATTCTTCAATGCGCGAATTGTCAATGAAATAGGATGATCGGTGACAACACCGACCATGAGCAGGGAACGGTTGGTAATCGTTCAAAGGAATCTCGTTTGGTATGAACACAAATTTAACTCCGAAACCCATATTGTTCAATGCGCGAATTACCAATGAAATAGGATGATCGGTGACAACACGGACTATGGGCAGGAATACCTTTGATGGTACTTTTCAATGTCATGATTTATTGACATAACATGATCCGTCATTATAACTTCGAAAAACTTATAGTCTTCTCTTTTAACTTCAAGCTCTTTGTTTGCGATAAAATCGAAGCATTGGACCATACTCATGGGATTGTACAATTAGTTCTTGTGTCTTTTCTTTGGTCATCCCTAAAGTATCAAGTATACACGCCAAGAGAAGTATTCTCGATTGCTCATAAATCTCGTAGCTCTGTATTCCAATGTCTGGATTTGTATTTAGACCATGTGATAAACTATTTCTTATCTCAGATAATTCATGTACGAAGGTCATCTTTCTTTCAGAATTAGCGAATAGTTCACCAAACATGTAACCATATTTCTTCAGCAATTCAAAAAGGCGTTTTCGAAGTACTTTTCTTAATGGGGACGTACGTTTTTTTAACCATTCATGGTCAGAGGAGTCTGTAAGTTTGGATAAAATGGTTTGAAGATTCGATTTAAATTCCTCCTCACTTTCATCATCTTTTTCATTTGCTAATCTATGATAATGTTCAAGACCCTGTATGATATTTAAAACTCGGTTGTTAAACATAACACTTGTCAAGAATACACCTGTCCCTTTGAACCATTGGTGTGTATCGAGGTAGATATTATATACTACACTATAGGTTTTAAATGAAGCAAACCATTTTTTCATTATTTCCTTAAAATCATTCTCACCAAGCTTATCGTAGCTAAAGAGCATTGCTCCATGATTTCGGTAGCTGTCAGAATCGGTTGATATGGTTTTATAAGTCCTAGCACGGTGTATAAATATAGGTTTTTGACTTGTCTCGCCTTTGTTCATCATCGCTAAATGAGCATTAATAGGACAATCCAATCCAAGCTCCATTAGTTTTTGAAATTCAATCGCCTTCCTCTCAAATTCAATAAATCCTCTCTCGCTTTTTGCAACAAATACTACACTGTGGTGAATTTTGAAAGACAACGAATTTCTTTCCGTCACATCATGTTCTCGAAGGAACTGTTCAATATGAATATTGAATCCATCCTCGATTTCTACCGTAGTTCTTTTGTAAAGTCGGCTGTCAAAATCATGAAAAGTGTCCACCTGATTTTTCAATGGAGAGTCATAAGTGAGATCATCCATCCAAGCAGTTAGAAATGAATAACTGCAAGTAAGACTAGTGATTGTAATTTCATCGGGACTATTGAAGTGATTGCCTTCAAAAACAGTTTTAGGAGCCACTGAGAATGTACACAATTTTGTTCCAATTTTATTTGTACCCAACAGGTCGGAATTCAAAAGAGTAATTTTGTCGCCCCAAGTTTCTCCTAGGATAATTGTATACCGGTGGATTTCATTTTCATTTTCAATAAAAGATTGCCCTCTAAAATCCGTTAAGGAGTACAAAGTAAGTTCTATTACGCCTTCATCGATTGTAAGAATTCCAGGTAATTTGTTGTTTGGGTAACTTGGTATAAACCAATCACCCTCGAATTGCTTTTTCATGAAGGGGTTCAATTAGTGGTTGACTATAGTCTTTCAAAGATAAGAATCAACAATGGCGATACGTCTCATTTATTGACCATAGTTTCCTTCCAACCCTGATCTAGTTCCTATCACGTTTTCCACGAGTTGTTAAACCATATCAAATTCAATTGCCCCCTCTCCCAAACCCCACTGTTTCTCTGTAAACTTGAGGCGAGATTTCGGCATTGGTTTTAAAAAAGCGACTGAAGTAGTGTTCGTCTTCATAACCTAGTTCATAGGCTATTTCTTTGATCGTTTTCTTCGTTAAGTACAATTCGCGTTTGGCTTCGATGATGATTCGTTCTGAAATTAATTCGGTGAGTGTCTTATTGAAATAGCCTTTGGTGATTTTCGCCAATGCCTTCGCTGAAATATTTAGTGTCTCGGCATAGTCACTTGCGGAGTGCTTTTTCTTAAAATCTTTTTCAATGGCATCTTTTAAGGTTTGAAGAATAAAAGGCTCTTTTAAGTCAGACATGACTTCCAACGCTTTCGGTTGTTGCTCCACTTTCAGCCGAGAGGTGGTGATCAAAAATATTTTCAGGTAGGAAACCAGGATCTCGTATTGAGCCAAAGCCGTATTTTTCATTTCAACTTTCATCTGCTCAACTAAAATGTTGAGCGAGGACGTGGATGCTTCATCAATGGAGATATATGGCGGCAGGTAAATATTATTAAAAAGAACACCATTGCAGGCCACTTCGGTTTGATGTTTATGAATGCAGAAAAAATCAGGATGGAAATGAATAGCTAACCCCTTTATCTTTCGTGCGGCAAACATGAACGGCTGATATGGAGAAAAAGCGAAGAGGCTGTTCTTATTAAACTCGTACTCGGCAAAATCTGCTTTCACTTTTCCCTCTCCTTCCCTAACCCAGATGAGCGAATAGTAATTATTTCTTTGAACGTGATCGAAATAGCTTCCATCTTCAAATGGCAAAAGCTTGAAGGCAAGGTTTCCATTCTGCGGGTTTATAAGTGTCTGTGATGTTTGACTTCCCATAGTATCCTTAATTAATAAGCCAGGTATTCCATTCTACAATTATGACCGCGCACATAATTAAAGTTACTACGAGTGATACACCTGCATGAATCCACTCACTCGCATATCTTTTATATAGGATAACGCTTAAACCAGCCATAAGCAATATTTGTAAAAGCTGATCCGTGATTTTCAGATTCAAAATTAAAAGATTGTAAGTGACAGACAGAATTGCTGAAAAAATCAGAAGGGTGAAAAATTTTCCAAAGTTCTTGTAATAGAATTTTTTCAAGTCGATTCGTTTTCCTCGCAACCTGTTGGGGAGGATCAGTTTTGCCATAACAAAAAGAGTGATCGGGTAAAGCATAATAAAAAGAAAAACGGGTAACCGCCACTGCATAACTGTTTTCAATTCGTACATCACCCACCATTCCTGCACGTGCAGGAACAAAATGAAAATGATCCAAAGCAGATGCGGCCAGTATACAATTAGCTTATTGCGTTTTTGAATTAACCGAGCAATGCCGGTGAGTATCTGCGTGATCCCCAAACCAAGCACAATGGAGATCAATACCGTGACGTACTCAAATGAACTGATCATAAGCTCTACATCTATCAGATGAAATCACAAGTATTTCATGAGTGTGCTGATCGATGCCCGGTTAGTATAATCCGGATCGAAGAAGCGATAGACGATGATTCCTTGTTGATCGATTACGTACACAGCAGGAACGGGCAGGTTCTCGCTGTTCACAGCCCCGTTGATCTCATTTAAATCAACGTTGATTTTTTTATACTTGCTAAGCGCTTTGCTATCCAGCTTGTATGCCACGTCATAGCTTTTCATGATCTTGAGCGCTTCGTCATGAAGAATAGGAAATGTAGCTTTGGTTTTCTCAATGCTCTTGGCGACATATTCAGGTTTTTCGGGTGTTACCGCAACGACTGAAGCACCCTTCGCACTAATTGTCAACAACGATTCCTCGAGTTCTTTCAAATATCTGTTGCAATAAGGGCACCACTCTCCGCGATAAAAAACGAGTACAACATTCCCTTTCTTTAGCAGTGATTTTAATGTAATCGTCTTACCGAACTGGTCTTTGCCGGAAAAATCAGGAGCTGCCTGTTTAACTTGAAGGCCGTGCGGGTCTTGCGCTGTGACTAATGTGCTAATGAGAAGCAAAACAGCGCCTGTTACTAATTTCAATTGAGTTGTCAATTTTTTTTCCATGTCTGTTTATTTTCATCCGTTAACTACGATCAGCATGAAGAAGTTTTATTTCTGCTAGTTTACACAGGTTCTGTCATTCGTGCGACAATTTTCTTTCAGATGCCCGGATCGGCAAATCATTAATGCTTGTAAAACGTTTGCGCATATACCCGTTTTCATCAAACTCCCACAACTCATTTCCGTAACTGCGAAACCATTGACCCGAGTGATCATGCCATTCATATTCAAATCGTACGGCCATTCTATTCTCGCGAAAGCCCCACAATTCCTTTTTCAATTTGTAGTCTAGCTCTTTCTGCCACTTACGCGTAAGAAATGCTTTCACTTCTTCCCGTCCATTAATAAAATCAGTCCGATTTCTCCATTCAGTATCAACCGTGTATGCCGGGCTGACTTTTTCCGGATCCTTTGTATTCCACGCATCTTCAGCCGCTTGCACTTTTTGTAAGGCCGTTTCCATCGTGAAAGGCGGAATCGGATATCTTTTGTTTTCCATAAAATATTTTTCAAATGTCAAGAGAGCCAAGTTGCTTTGGCTCTCTAATAATTTTTGCATCTACTTTTTAAACGCTGCCCATTTAACAGGCAGCTGAGTCAATAAGTTCTGTTCGTTTTTATTCCATTCAGGCAAAGTGTTGAACGGGTCTCCATTGAATTTGGCATTGAAAAAAAGATAAAGTTTGTCACCGATTATTTTGAATGTCTCAGGATTCACCGGGACTTTTTTTCCTTTCTCTGCAACGCCCCATGCACAGTAGCCATCACACACGGGTAAGTATTTATCAGGATTGCTTTTGAATAGGTTTTTATGTTCTATCGAAGCAAATTGATATTTCACTCCGCTGATTTCGTGCGTAAATACTTTATTTCCTTTTACAGCTGCATTGTCGGTGAAATAGGCTACTAAATCATAGCCACCATTGGCAACCTTATTTTTATCTACCGGCTCTACAACTTGGGCATAAGCAGTTGTTCCATAAATAAGAAGAGCTATGGCGAATAGAGATTTTCTGATTGTATTCATATTATCTGGTTTTTTAAAATTTTAATTTGATTTAGACTACAGCCACTTCATGGCTTTCAACTATAGGAAAGTCTATTTCAGTGTTAGCAGTGTTGTTGAGATAGTTCGTAAGAATATTCAGCGCTACATGGCCGACAATTTCTCCTACTTCACCTTCGGTAACACCTGCAGCTTTTACAGCAGCTACATCGGTATCGTTTACGCGTCCTTTTTTCGTCACTAGCGTTTGAGCGAATTTTAGAATTGCATTTACTCTTGCATCTTTAGCTCCTCCAAGTCGAGCGGCCTCCATTGTTTCAGCATCCAGCTTGGCAAGATTGGCTCCCAAATAGATGTGTGCCGACAAACAATAGTTGCATGAGTTGGTTTCAGCTACTACCAGTGCAATTAAGGCGCTGATTTTTACACCAAGAGTTCCACCACTCAAAGCGCCACTGAGATTCAAGTAACCTTCCAAAAAGGCGGGGGAGTTGCCCATCGTTCTCATCATATTCGGAACTACACCAAATTTTGAGTTGATGGCGTTGAATAATTCTTTCGTTTTGCCTGATGCGTGATCAGGGCTTAGCGCTTTTAAACGTGTCATACTTTTTGTTTTTTATGTTCTGTTATTATTGTGGCACAAAGGTGCAGTGTGGTGCCTGACTCTAAAATGGACGATTACCGCAAGATGGTGGACAATTTTCCCAACTGTATGGTATTGTCTCAATTAAGACTGTTCCTAGAGAGTTATGCTCGAAATGCCTTTGCCATCATATTCCTTTCACTTTTTGAGATGCCATACTTTTCGGACAAGGCGTTCCATCGCTCGATAGATTTTTTAATGGTATCAATTATTTCTTTTGCTCTTTTCTCTTCAATCCTGAAATACGGTGCCACTTCCATAGTCAAATCAAGATCAAGTGCATTGTCATTTTCAGAAATGTTAAGGCTCAACCCGGTTCCGGTTTCTACTGGGTTTATGTCATAGGCAGGAGAAAGTATCCACCCTTGATCTGTTAAAAGGAAACCATGGTTACGTAAATGATCATCGGTATTACTTACACAGATATAAAACACAATCCTTCGCCATAGCTCTTCAAGATCACCTGTAACATTCGCACCGTTCTTGGAAATAAATTCTACAAGGTCGAGATAACTTACTCCGGCTTGGTGGTTAGTTCCATCAGTAAGTCCTAGCAAGGTCATGGCAGAAGCAAAATGAATTCGCGCACCTTTTAAAGTTCGGTCAAATCGTTTGGTCAGAAAAGTATGTTGCCTACTGTAATAGGTTCCCGTCATGCTTTCAGCAACATTCAGCTCTGCCTGGATAGCCAGTTCATGAACAACCATTTCCCATGCGCCATTGTCTCTGTTATCATTTTTACTAGGGAATTTAGCAATCCATAATTGCCCTTTGACATCCATCACACTTGCCTTCGGCCTTGCTCCTCCCAGTGATGATCCAGGGGCCATCAACATGTTGAGCCATTTTATTTTTTCATTGTCACCAATGTCATCGCCTTCATATCGTAAGCAGGCCTCTTCCAGTTCTCGTATCGAAGCCCAAGGTGGTGTAGCCATCTCTTTGTTGTCATTGAGAAAAGGTCCTTCTTCATTTTCTTTGAATCGCAGAGCGCCCATTCGGTGACTGTCATAAACACCAAGTAGATAATCCGTTTCAAAAAGTGTCTTTGCTTTTCGGTCCTCTTTTCTGGCAAATACCGCTTCGCGCCTGTCCATCAACACTCTGCCCCATCGATCAGGTGATGAGTCTAAGAAAACCCCAAAATTGCTTTTCCCATCCTTAAGATATTGTGTCCCTGAATACAATTGAAGATCAGGATCAAGATTCTGAACATTTTTAGACTCGAGCCAGGTCTTATCATATTCGAAAGAGAAAACTTCCTTGCCCCGCACTTGAGTCGAGCGCAAAGTACCCATCAGTTTGGTTTGTTCTAAACCTGCCCAATCGGCATATACCAATATTGATCGTTGTTGTGTACTCTTAGCCATAACTACTTATTCTTTTTTGGGGCTCTTTCTTTCACAAGTAGTTTGATATCCTGAAGTTTTCGGCCGAGTGAGTCATCACCTGCAACCTTCAATAGATCTTTTTCCAGACCCAGTACGAAAAGCACTTGCACATAAGAGCCTATCGCCACATTGGGTGAACCTTTCTCAATAGCCCAAAGAGTTGTACGGCCAATGTTGGCTCTTTCAGATACTTGTTCAACACTGAGTTTTCTTCTGAGCCTGGCCAGCTTGATGTTCTGCCCAAATTCATCCAGAGCCTTGGCGATTTTGGGCAGCAAAATGGTTTTCCTTAACTTCATAATGTTCACTATAATGAACAAATATATAATATTTGTTCGTAGTAACAAACATTATAGTGAATGGTGTAGGTGAAAGTTTCGATAGATAGATGAAAAGCTATCAATACAATCCTTTTTTAAATGGCTATCGATTCTTTGTGCTGCCTACTTCCCGATGCAAAACTTAGAAAAGATATTAGCCAGCAAATCATCAGTTGTCACTTGACCTGTGATCTCACCAAGATAATGTAATGCCTGGCGAATATCCATCGCTAAAAAATCCCCGGTGATTCCTGAATCCATTCCTGAAAGTACACGATTAAGGGCATCGTTGGTTTGCCTCAGGCTTTGATAGTGACGAAGGTTGGTGACCAAAACGTCTCCTTGTTTTACTTCACCAATCTGAAAATGAGAAATGATTTTGTCCTTCAGTTTTTGGATGTTCTGCTTTTGTGAAGCGGATATCAGCACGAAATCATTAGCTTCTAATTCCTTAAGTGAAGTTACGTTCGCTTTGTCCATTTTATTTCCAACCTTAATAACCGGAACATTCAATTTTTTTATTGACTCTTCTTCTTTTAAGATTTCATCAAGTGAAAGCGATAAGTCAAAAACATAAAGTACAAGCGAGGCTTTCTTAATTCGATCATGTGTGCGCTCAACGCCAATAGATTCCACAACGTCTGTGGTTTCTCTCAGGCCAGCCGTATCCATAAATCTAAAGCTGATGCCACCCAAAATCATTTCGTCTTCGATCACATCACGAGTAGTGCCGGGGATTTCTGACACAATTGCTTTTTCTTCATTGAGCAATGCATTCAGCAAAGTTGATTTGCCTGCATTGGGTTTTCCGGCAATCACGGTGGGCACTCCGTTCTTAATCACATTTCCTTGATCGAATGAATGAATGAGAGAGTTTAGGAATGATTGAATTGAATAGATCAATTTTTTTAGATCATCTCGTTTGGCGAATTCAACATCTTCTTCTCCAAAGTCAAGTTCCAATTCTATAAGCGATGCGAAGTGAATTAACTCTTCGCGCAAATGTTGAATTTCTTTTGAGAATCCGCCACGCATTTGATTAAGTGCCGCTTGGCGAGCATTGTCTGTTTCGGCAGAGATAATGTCGGCTACAGCTTCAGCTTGAGCAAGATCAAATCTTCCGTTAATAAAGGCTCGTTTAGTAAACTCTCCAGGAGTGGCAAGCCTTGATCCATTTTTAACCAGGACTTTGATAATCTCTTTGACGATGACAGGCGAACCGTGACACGAAATCTCAACACTGTTTTCCTTTGTGAACGAATTGGGAGCTTTGAAAACGGAAACCAGAACTTCATCTATGTTTCTTTCACCGTCATGGATTGTTCCGAAGTGAATGGTATGCGATGGTTGCTGTATAAGATTCTTCCCTGTGAAAATCTTTTGTGTCAGCTCGATCGAATCTTTTCCCGATAGACGAATAACAGCGATGGCACTTATGCCTTGGGCGGTGGCGAGTGCCACAATAGTTTCATCGGGAGAATTCAATGGTCTGTTTTTTAAATTCAATTTATTTGATTCCCTCACCCCGTCCTCGTTCCTCGGACGCCCTCTCCCCAGGGAGAGGGGCGGGGGTGAGGGGAATATTATTTTACCTCACAATTAGCACCGGAATGTTTACTCTGTGACGTACGGTGTCAACGGTTGTTCCGAAAACCAAGTCTTTCGCCCAGTTGTGCCCGTGCGCGCCCATCACCAGCATGTCTGCACCGTAATCATTTACGATCTCAGGGATAGTTCTTCTCGGGTTGCCGTAGCCAATTTTTATCTCTGAACGATATCCTTGCTGCTTCAATTGTGTTGCATAATTTTCCAGCGATTGCTGGTCTTCTTTTGCCTCAAGGTCCTGAATTTCGCTGCCGTACCACATCGCACCGGCAGTCTCCACCACGTGAAGTAAAAGATAGGAAGCATTTATCCCTCCTTGTGCAACCGCACTTTGAATGGTCTTTGAATCCACTGAGCTAAAATCGATAGTCACGGCAATTTTTTTGTAAACAGGAGAGGTGATTGCACTCAGATCAACGGCCGTTCCATGAGGTATAGAACTTTCTTCGCGTCTCCGTTTGTCCAACATGGGTTTAAATGCGATATAAAGCAGCAATGCTCCTGTGGCTAAAGAAAAAGGAATCACCAATAGCCAGATCATCCATGGATGCTCACTGCTGTGAAGCCAATTTCCAATTTCTTGGATAACTAATTTTACGTTGAGTGAAACAATAATGGTCGCAATAACCCAGGCACAGAGCTTCATCCAATTCTTGATAACGAACACGCCCATTTTTTCCTTATCGCTGGTGAAGTGAATGAGCGGAATGACAGCGAAACCTAATTGCAAACTGAGTACTACCTGGCTTAGTACAAGCAGGGCTCCGGTTTTTCCCTCGCCATAAAAAATAATGACCATGTAGGCAGGAGTGATGGCAATTAGTCGTGTAACTAATCTTCTCAGCCAGGGTGCAATGCGTAAATTCAAATAACCCTCCATCACCACTTGCCCCGCAAGCGTACCTGTAATGGTTGAGCTCTGACCAGCAGCTACTAATGCCACCCCAAATAAAATCGAAGCCCAATCGGTGCCAAGCATTGGAGCAAGAAATTTGTAGGAGTCTTGAATGTCGGAGACCGCATACATTCCGGCCCTGAAAAAAGTAGACGCTGCTAAAATCAAGATAGCAGAGTTCACAAAGAAGGCTAAGTTTAGTGCGATGGCAGAATCGATGACGTTGTATTTTATAGCAGACCAAATTCCTTTTTGTGAGGAATCATACCTTCGCGTCTGCACCAACGAAGAATGCAAATAGAGATTATGGGGCATCACCGTAGCTCCGATAATTCCGATAGCGATATAAAGCGCTTCATTGGATGGGAGGGAGGGAACAAATCCTTTTACCAATTCGCCAACGTCTGGTTTTGCCCAAATCATCTCCAATAGAAAAGAAGCCCCGATGATGAACACTAACGCGATGATAAAGGCTTCGATCTTACGCATACCATAGCTCTGCAAAATCAACAGCAACAGAGTATCGAGCACAGTGAGTGTTACACCCCACACCAGTGGAAGGCCAAACAATAACTTCAAGCCGATGGCCATACCGAGCACTTCAGCGAGGTCACACGCAGCGATGGCAATCTCAGCCAAAATCCACAAACAGAAATTTACGATGGGATGATAACTTGCACGCGATGCCTGTGCCAAATCAAGCTGACGAACAATGCCAAGCCGTGCACTTAAGCTTTGCAAAAGAATAGCCATCAGGTTTGACATCAGCAAGACCCAGAGTAATGTATAACCAAACTTGCTACCTCCAGCGATATCAGTAGCCCAGTTGCCCGGATCCATATAACCTACGCTCACTAAGTAGGCAGGACCAAGAAAGGCGATCAATTTTCTCCAGGTGCTTCTGTGCGTGGTGTCAACGGTTGAATGTACTTCACTCAATGATTTACCATTCGAATTTTTGTAATATGTTTTTCTTGAAGAACTCATTTATTGTTTCATTCTCATTTAGAAATACGATGAAAAACCAAATTGGAAGCCTGCCGTTTTCGAAGGCGGATTTCCCAAAATATCTGTCTGCCATTTGTATCTATAATTCAGACGGAAAACCGTTTGGGAGAAAGGCCTCCAACTCAAACCAGGCATGATCGAAATCATATCTTCTCTGATGGTAGACCCTGTTTCTTTAAACTTACCGATGTTCCAATCCACATATTCAAATCGAAAAACTGCATTGATGACCGATCGGGTGAATCCAAAAATATTTCTTCGCATAACAGGTTGAACAAAATCAACAAATCCACCGGCCTGTTTGTTTCCATATTGCTGCGTATAAGTATCAGGTACGTCTACATTAACAAACGCCCACTCGGTGGTGATGTAGGTTTTAGTACTGCGTAGCGTAGTGTTAAAATCTACAGCCCAAACATTCACTCTTCTTTTTTTATCAAGGGTGATTCCGTCATCTTG
>WNFL01422976.1_pt2 | contig 17450 bp, 19 predicted proteins | sample 5400361 | NCBI WGS metagenome assembly WNFL01 (sample SAMN13153351, study PRJNA577476) | soil metagenome | isolation source: 40 cm soil on Douglas fir-dominated hillslope | place: USA:California | collected 2013-09-17 | reverse complement strand
TGCTCGCGAACTTTGCGCAGCAGATCGGGGTCCATGCGACCATTCTAGACGGCCGGGCCGGGCTCCGGGCGCGTCCGAATTACCTGCGAACAGGCGCCATTTGGTCGCAGGCCGACGGTCGTCGGTCGGACGCCGGTTCGTCAGCGTGACATCCGTCACTGCATGGCGCCAGTGAGGGTTGTAGGTGGGGATGAGGGAACGGGCGCCCGACCTCGCCTTACAGGGACGGGTGTGCGTCTCGACAGCAATGGGGGAGGCTTGCATGCGGATCCGTGCCTGGAAGGTCCTTCCGTTCGCCATCGCGGTCGCCGTCGCGGCGTGCGGATCCGGGTCCGGAGGCGCGCGGCTGGAAGGCATGCTGGATCCCGCATCGCTTTCCGACGCGCGCGGGCAGCCCATCCAGGTCTCGGTGACGGGGACCGCGCGCGCCGCGGCGACCGATGCGTCGGGCAGGTTCGGGTTCGACGATCTCTCACCGGGGAACGCCACGCTGCGGTTCCGGGGGCGCGGCTTCGACGTGACCGTGCGCATCGCCGGGCTGCGGGCCGGGCAGACCACCCAGATCACGGTGCGCGTCGGCGCGAACGGCTGCGTCGTGCGCGGCGCGCGCGAGAACGAGATCGCGCTCTTGGGTCCCATCACCGCCGCCGGCGCAACGAGCATCACCGTCTCCGGCGTCCAGGTGGACACCGACGCCACGACCCGCTTCGGCGATCGGGAGGCGCCGCTCACGCTTGCGGATCTCAAGACCGGCGACCTGGTCCGGGTCGAAGGCGCCCTGCAGGCGGGCGGGAAGGTCCTGGCGCGCGAGATCGAGCGCGCGGCGGCTGGCGCCTCCAGCGAAGCGCTCCTGCGAGGAACCGTGGATTCCCTGGACGCCGCCTCGGCCAAGCTCGTGGTGTCAGGCCTCACCGTCAAGACCGATGGGTCCACCCGGTTCGTCGGGGTATCAGGCCTGGCCGATCTGAAAGCGGGAGATCGCGTCGCGGTTCAAGGCACCCTCCAGTCCGGAGGATCAGTCCTCGCGCGGCTGGTGGTGAAGCTGCCCGTCGCGCCGCCGGCCACGGCCGAGGTCGAGGCGGAGGGACCGATCACCTCGATCACCCCGCCCGATCGGTTGGAGGTGGCCGGCAAGACGGTAGTCGTCGATGCCTCGACCCGGTTCGGCGAGCACGACCGGCCGATGACCTTCGCCGACTTGAAGGTGGGCGACCGGATCGAGGTGGAGGGCGTGGCGCAGGCCGACGGGACCATCCTCGCCCGCGAGATCCAGCGGCAGGACGATGGGGAACATCACGGCTGATCGTGCACGAAGCGCGCGCCGAGCGCCGTGAGTGGCACCCCCTCGCTGCTCTAAGCGCCCGGCGCGCGTGCTGTCCCTTAGTGCAGGGTGGCTTCCTTGGCCGGCGCCGCGGAGCGCGACGAGCGCACCTTGCTGAACGTCAGCACGTCGTCGGACTGGCCCGCGTCCACCTTGATCGTGTCTCCCGGAGCGAAGTCGCCCTGGAGGACCTTGATGGCGAGCGGGTCCAGCACCATCCGCTGCAGCGCGCGCTTGAGCGGCCGCGCCCCGTAGACGGGGTCGTACCCGGCGCGACCCACCGCTTCCTTGGCGCGGTCGGTCAGCTCGAGCCGCAGCTGCTTGTCGGCGAGCAGCCTGGAGAGCCTCGCCAGCTGGATGTCCACGATGCGGGCCAGCTCCTCGCGGCCCAGGCTGTGGAACACCACCACCTCGTCGATGCGGTTCAAGAGCTCCGGCCGTAGCTCGGCGCGGATCGCCTCGTTGACGCGGCGCTTTTCCTCCTCGTGGTCCCCGCCGGCGACGTGCTGCGAGCCGAGGTTCGAGGTGAGGATCACCACGCTGTTGCGGAAGTCCACCGTGCGGCCCTGGCCGTCCGTCAGCCGGCCATCGTCGAGGATCTGCAGCAGCACGTTGAAGACGTCGCGGTGCGCCTTCTCGATCTCGTCGAAGAGGATCACCGAGTAAGGCCGCCGCCGCACCGCCTCGGTGAGCTGCCCGCCCTCGTCGTAGCCGACGTACCCGGGAGGAGCGCCGATGAGCCGCGCCACCGAGTGCTTCTCCATGTACTCGCTCATGTCGAGCCGGATCAGCGCCTGCTCGTCGTCGAAGAGGAACTCGGCGAGCGCGCGCGCCAGCTCGGTCTTGCCCACGCCGGTGGGACCGGCGAAGAGGAAGCTGCCGATGGGGCGGTTCGGATCCTGCAGCCCGCTGCGGGCGCGGCGGACTGCGTTGGAGACCGCACGGATGGCCTCCTCCTGCCCCACCACCCGCTTCTGCAGCCGCTCCTCCATGTGCACCAGCTTCTGCATCTCGGCTTCCAGCAGCTTGGACACCGGGATGCCGGTCCACTTGGAGACGACGTAGGCCACGTCCTCGGCGTCGACCTCCTCCTTCAGCATCTTGTTCTGCTGCTGCAGGTCGGCGAGCTTCTTGTTCTGCGCATCGAGCTCCTTCTGCAGCCCGGGCAGCACGCCGTACTTGATCTCGGCGGCGCGCCCGAGGTCGCCCTTGCGCTCGGCGTCGGCCATCGCCTGGTTGGCGTCCTCGACCTTCTGCTTCACGGCGCGGATGGCAGAGATGACCTGCTTCTCGTTCTCCCAGTGCGCCCTGAGGGCCGAGAGCTTCTCGCTCAGCTGCGCAATCTCCTTCTGCAGCTCGGCGAGCCGGCCCTTGCTGACCGGGTCGCTCTCCTTCTTCAGCGCCTGCTCCTCGATCTGCAGCTGCAGCACCTTGCGCCGCACCTCGTCCATCTCCGCAGGCATGGAATCGATCTCCATGCGCAGGCGCGAGGCGGCCTCGTCGATCAGGTCGATGGCCTTGTCGGGCAGGAAGCGGTCGGTGATGTACCGGTTTCCGAGCGTCGCGGCGGCGACCAGCGCGCTGTCCTGGATGCGCACGCCGTGGTGCACCTCGTACCGCTCCTTGAGCCCGCGCAGGATGGAGATGGTGTCCTCCACGCTGGGCTCGCCCACCATGACGGGCTGGAAGCGGCGCTCCAGCGCCGGGTCCTTCTCGATGTGCTTGCGGTACTCGTTGACGGTGGTGGCGCCGATGCAGTGCAGCTCGCCGCGCGCCAGCGCCGGCTTGAGCATGTTGCCCGCGTCCATCGCGCCTTCGGCCGCGCCGGCGCCCACGATGGTGTGCAGCTCGTCGATGAAGAGGATGACCTGACCCTCGCTGGCGGTGACTTCCTTCAGCACCGCCTTGAGGCGCTCCTCGAACTCGCCCCGGAACTTGGTGCCGGCCACGAGCGCGCCCATGTCGAGGGCGACGATGCGCTTGTCCTTCAGGCCCTCGGGCACGTCGCCGTCGACCACGCGGCGGGCGAGCCCCTCCACGATGGCGGTCTTGCCCACGCCGGGGTCGCCGATCAGCACCGGGTTGTTCTTGGTGCGGCGCGAGAGGACCTGGATGACCCGGCGGATCTCCTCGTCGCGGCCGATCACCGGGTCGAGCTTCCCCTTGCGCGCGCGATCGGTGAGGTCGATCGCGTACTTCTCCAGGACGCGGTACTGCGACTCGGGGTCCTGGGAAGTGACGCGCTGCGATCCGCGCACGGCGGTGAGCGCCTGGGCGATGCGGTCGCGGGTGGCGCCGGAAGCCCGCAGCGCCTCGCCGGCGGCGCCGCGCTTTTCCGAGGCGAGCGCGAGCAGGATGTGCTCGGTGGAGACGTATTCGTCCTTCAGCTTCTGCGCCTCGTCCTCGGCGGCGTCGAGGACCTTGAGGGTGCGCTGCGCCAGGTGACCGCCCTCGCCTCCGTGGACCTGCGCCACCTTGCGCAGCTCGTCGTCGAGGCGGGCCTGCACCAGCTTGGGGTCTGCGCCGATGCGCTGGAGCAGCGGGGCGACCAGGCCGTCCTGCTGGGCGAGCAGCGCGACGAGCACGTGCTCGGGCAGGATCTCCTGGTGGTCGCGGCGGCGCGCGATCGACTGCGCCTCCTGCAGCGCCTCCTGGGCCTTGACCGTGAACTTGTCGAGTTTCATGGTCGTCAACGTAACGCATCGACACAGCGTGGCAAGGATCGCGGGTACGGCCCCGGCAGTGACGAATCACTCCGGAAATGCGAGGCTTCAGCACCCGGAGGTCCCCCATGCTGCTCGCAGCGCTGGCCCTGCTCGCCGCCGTTCCCCTGCCGGCAGTGTCCGAGGGGGATCACGTGCTGCGGAGCTTCCAGTTCTCCTCCGGAGAGAGCCTGCCCGAGCTGCGGATCCACTACCGCACGCTGGGCAAGTCGAACGGCCGCAACGCGGTCCTCATCCTGCACGGGACGGGAGGCAGCGGCGCCCAGTTCCTCACCGAGGCGTTCGCGGGCGTCCTCTTCGGGCCCGGGCAGCTCCTCGACGCGGAGAAGTATTTCATCGTGCTGCCGGACGGGATCGGGCACGGCAATTCGTCCAAGCCGAGCGACGGCCTGCGCGCGAAGTTCCCTCGCTACACCTACGACGACATGGTGGAGGCGCAGTACCGGCTGCTGCGCGAGAAGCTGGGGGTCGAGCACCTCCGCCTGGTGCTGGGCACCTCGATGGGCGGCATGCAGACCTGGCTGTGGGGAGAAGCGCACCCGAAGCTCATGGACGCGCTGATGCCGCTCGCCTCGCTGCCCGTGCAGATCGCGGGGCGGAACCGGGTGATGCGCAAGATGATCCTCGACGGCATCCGGGGGGATCCGGCGTGGAAAGGGGGCGACTACGAGGCGCAACCCCGGCAGGGGCTCGTCGCGGCCCTAGACGTGCTCTTGCTGATGGGAAGCGCACCGCTTCCCTGGCAGGCGCAGGCGCCGTCGCGCGAGGCGGCGGACAAGCTGTACGAGGAGATGCTGCAGAAGCGGCTCGCGCAGGCCGACGCCAACGACATGCTCTACGCATTCGACGCCTCGCGCGAGTACGACCCGCAGCCCAAGCTCGAAGCCATCGAGGCTCCGCTGGTTGCGGTGAACTCGGCGGACGACCTGATCAACCCGCCCGAGCTGCGCATCCTGGAGCGCGAGATCAGGAGGGTCCGCCAGGGCAAGGCGGTAGTCCTGCCCATCGGTCCGCAGACGCGTGGTCACGGGACGCACTCGCTGCCTGCGCTGTGGAAGCAGCACCTGGCCGAGCTGCTGCAGCGCTCCGGGCAGTCGCCGCCGATCGGGCGGCGCTGATCTTTTCAGAGCGCCGACGCAATGGCCTGCATTCCAGAAGACGAGCTCCGGGCGCTGCTCGCGGCGAATCGGCTTCGCGAGGCCGAGGAGCTGGTCGAGCGGGGCGCGGCCCAGCCGGACCGGGCGCAGTCCTTTCGCGAGGCGGGCCTCCTGGCGCTCAAGTCCGGCGTGCCGCGGCTCGCGGCCGAGTGGTTGCGCCGGGCCGCGCAGCTGTCCCCGCGAGACCCGGAGCCGTGGCACGAGCGGGGTCTCGCGCTCCTGGAGCTGGGCGAAGTGGGACTCGCGGCGCAGGCACAGGGCGAGGCGCTGGCGCGCGATCCCGACCACGCCGGAGCGCACGCGCAGCGGGCTGCCGCGCTGGAGGCGCTCGGTGACGACGAAGGCGCCGCGCGCGAGCTGGCCGAGCTCCTCGCGCGCATCGGTCCGCAGCCGGCGCTGCAAGCCCGCCTGGCCGGGCTGCGCGATGCCGCACGGCGCGCAGCGCACTTCAGCCTGCTCGGCGCTGCGGCGGCCCGCGTCGAGCACAGCCCGATCGTCGCCAACGCCTTCGCGCGGGCGGTGCTCCGCCCGCCGGTCCTCGCCTTCCGGGCGCCGTTCGCCGGCCTGGAAGCGCTGCCCGACGCGCACGGCCGCGTGCGCCGGCTGACGTTGCTCTTCGATTCGATGGACGCGTCGCTGGGCCGGACCGACATGTCCTACGGCGGCACCACCGAGGACGAGCACGGACGCCGGGTCCCGCTCGACGAGTTCACCTCGGCGGCCACCGTCTTCCTCGCCCACGGGCTCGGCATCGACGCGCCGCGCGCGCGCAGGTTGCTGCGGTTCCTGATGACGCCCGAGTGCGGCCTGGGACCTTTGCCCTTCGCGCACGCGCGGGTGGGATGGATCGTCGAGGAGTCCGGCGCGGAGAGGCGGTACGGGCTGTTCGTCGAGGAGGGCCGCGACGGGTAGTCAGTGCTTCGCAGCCGGAGCGGGGTGCTTCTCCCCGCGGCCCGCCGCCGCGACGTACCGGACGCGCAGGTCGTAGAGCAGCGCGTCGAGGAACCGGGCCTCCTCGTCGCTCAGGTTCCCGCGGGTCTTTTCTTGCAACAGCGCCAATAGATCGATCGACTGCTGCGCCAGGGGAAGGTCGGGTTCCTGCGTCTTGCCGCTGACCGGATCGGGCGCTTCCCCCAGGTGGATCAGCGCCGAGGAGCCGAGCGACAGCACGAGCGCGTTGAAGTCCAGCCGCGGCCGCTTGGGATCGTCCGCCATGTCTCACCCCAGTTCGAGCGCGAGCTCCATCAGCTGGTAGCCGCGCTGGACGAGCAGGACCGCGCGGCCGCTCTTGCGCGCCTGCGCGATCGCCTTCTGGAAATCCTTCAGCGTATCCACCTCGGCGCTGTTCACCGCCACCACGATGTCGCCGCGGCGCAGGCCGCCGCGCTGCGCCAGCGAGCCGCGCTGCACCTGGTCGACGGCGACCAGCCCGCGCGGCGCCTCGATGCCTGCGCGACGCGCCTCGGCGGGATCCATCTCCGCCAACTTGAGGCCGGCGGCGCTCTGGAAGCTGGCCATCGCCCGCTCGGGCGAGAGCGGGGCCGGGGTCAAGGGCACGTCCAGCTTCCCGCCGCCGCGCTGCACGCCCAGGACCACGCGCGACCCGACCGGCACGTCGTGCAGCAGGAAGCGCAGCTCGTCCGGGTCCCGCACGGGGGACCGGTCCACGCTGACCACCAGATCGCCGCGCCGGATCCCTGCCTTCGCCGCCGGCGAGCCCTCCTCGACGGACTCCACGCGCGCCCCGGGCTTGGCCTCCGCAGCGGCTGCCTCGAATCCCCAGAAGCTCGCGGCCAGCTCGCCGCTGCGCACCAGCTCGCGGGCGACGCGCAGCGCGCGCTCGATGGGGATGGCGAATCCGATCCCTTGGGCATTGGCGTAGATGGCCGAGCAGACCCCGATCACCTCGCCGTCGGCGTTGATCAGCGGCCCGCCGGAGTTGCCGGGATTGATCGAGGCGTCGGTCTGGACGAAATCGTAGTAGCTGCGGTTCTCGGCCCGCACGGTCCGGTGCAGGGCCGACACCACCCCGACGCTGACGCTCTGGTTCAGACCGAACGGATTGCCGATGGCGATGACCGGCTCGCCCAACATCAGATCGGAGCTGCCGCCCAGCGGCATCGCGGGGAACTTCTTGTCCGCGTGGATCTTCAGCACCGCCAGGTCTCCCCCCGGGTCGGTGCCCACCACCTTGGCCGTGTAATCAGAGCCGTCGTCGAAGCTGACCTGGATGCGCGAGCCGCGCTCCACCACGTGGTAGTTGGTCAGCACGTAGCCGGCCGGGTCGAAGACGAACCCGGAGCCCAGGCTGGTGCGGACCTGGTCGCGCGCGCGGCCACCGCCGAAGAAGAGGTCGAAAGGGTCCTGCGACGCGCGCGCTTTCACCACTTCCTGCGCGTTGATGTTGACCACCGACGCCTTGGCGCGCTCCACCGCCTGCACGAGCGGGGTGCGGCGCGCGCTCGACGACCGGTCCGCACGGGCGGGCGCGGCGGCGACGAGCGCGAGCAACGCGAAAGCAAAAGCATTCACAGGGAGCGCGGGAGGCGAAAAGCAGCGCGGGAGGATTCCTTGCTCAAAAAGAATTCTCCCGCGCTCCCTTTTTCTCCCGCGTTCCCTGTAAACAGCTTTGGGACGCATCGGACGAACCGGGGACGCTCCGCCTATCTGGCGGGGCCGAGCTCGTCGGCGGCGCTGAAGTCCGTTTCCACCTTGGCCGCCTTCTCGGCGAGATCGGGCAGCGCCTTGATCAGCCGCGCGTACTCCTTCTCGTCGATCAGGCCTTTCTTGAGGTACCGCTCGACCACGCGGCGGTCCAGGTACTTCAACGGAAGGTCGTGCTGCTTGTCTGCCACTTCTGCTTGCTCCTTGACCGGGTGCCGCGAGCGGCACGGCGGGTCCTTCGAAGGCGCGGCAACTTAACACATCGTGCGCTATGGTAAAGGGGCGGTGCCTATCCGGCAGCTCAAGGAGCGGCGGCTCGCGCGGCTGCGCGGGTTGTACGCGATCGTCGACGGAGCTTCGGCGCGCCCCCCGCTGGAGCTGCTCGAGGCGTTCCTGCGCGGCGGAGCCGGGGTCATTCAATTGCGCCTCAAGGGGTTGGCCGCGCGCGACCTCTTCCAGTTGGCGCGACAAGCGGTCGCCGCGTGCCGCCAGCAGGATGCGCTGCTCCTGATCAACGATCGGCCCGACGTCGCCCGCGCCGCCGGCGCAGACGGCGTGCACCTCGGCCAGGAAGACCTTCCCGCGGGCGCGGCGCGCGAGGTCCTCGGCCCGGAGGCGCTGATCGGCGTGTCGACCCACTCCGACGCCGAGATCGACGCCGCCATCGCCGCCGGCGCGGACTATCTCGGATTCGGCCCGGTCTTCGAGACGCGCTCCAAGCCCGGCGCGCCGCTGCCCCCTCCGCACGGCCTGGCCGGGCTCGAGCGCGCGGTGCGGCGGGCGAGCCCCGTCCCGGTGGTGGCCATCGGCGGCCTGACCGCCCGATCCGCGGGACAAGTCGCGCGCGCAGGAGCGGCCTGCGGCGCGGCGATCGGCGAGCTGTGCCACGCGTCGGACCCCGTGTCGGCGGCGCGGGCGTTCGCGGAGGCATTCGCGCATGGGTGAGCGGCGGCCAGTGGTGGGGCTGACGCCCGACATGGGCGAGACGGTGGCCCGGCCCGCGCGCCCGGCGCTCCCGCAATACGAGCTGAAGCAGGCTTACGCCGACGCGGTGCTCGGCGCGGGCGGCCTGCCTGTGGTCCTGCCCTACAGCGACGACGAGGGCGCTGCGGCGCAGGCGGTGGCGCTCTGCGACGCAGTGGTGGTGACCGGGGGCGCATTCGACATCCCTCCCGAGGCGTACGGTGCCCAGGCGCACCCGCTGATCGGTCGGCTGAAGCCGGGGCGGACGTGGTTCGAGCAGCGGGTCCTGCGCGCCGCGCTGACGGCGCGCAAGCCCGTCCTGGGAGTCTGCGGCGGCATGCAGCTCCTCGCCGTCGAGCTGGGCGGCACGCTCTGGCAGGACATCCGGGAACAGGTGCCCGGGGCCGCGGATCACGAGCAGAAGCTCGACCCACGCCAGCCCGGCCACTCGGCGCGCGTCCTTTCCGGGACCCAGCTCGCGCGCATTCTCGGAATGGACATCGTCCAGGTCAATTCGACCCACCACCAGGCCGTGCGCGACGCGGGCCCGGCAGTCGTCTCCGCGATCGCGCCCGACGGGGTGATCGAGGCGATCGAGCTTCCCGACCGCTTCGCGCTGGGCGTGCAGTGGCACCCCGAGCTGATGGCCGGCGCGGAGCACCTGGCGCTCTACCGCGCGCTGGTGGATGCCGCGCGCGCGCCTTTGCCCTGAGGCCCCTCGTGGCGGATGCTTCCGGCATGCCCTGCGTGCTCGTCCTCGCGGGGCTCGATCCGAGCGGCGGGGCGGGGTTGCTCGCCGATGCCGAAGCGGTCCGCGCGGCGGGTGCACGGCCGCTGTGCGTGGCGACGGCGCTGACGGCGCAGACCACCCGGCGCATGCACGGCTTCCAGCCGCTCGCGCCGGCGCTGGCGCTGCAGACCGCGCATGCGCTGCTCGAGGAAGAACCTGTCCGGGCCATCAAGGTGGGCATGCTGGGCACTGCCGCGATGGCGCGCGCCGTCGCCGAGCTGCTCGCCCGCGCGGGGTTGCCCGCCGTGGTCGATCCGGTGCTTTCCGCCACGAGCGGGGCGGCGCTGTTCCAGGGCGGACCCGAGGCCGCCCGCGCCGCGTACGCGGCGCTCTGGCCACACGCCGTGCTCACCCCGAACGCGCCCGAGGCGCGCGTCCTGCTCGATCTGCCGGAGGAGCCTCACGATCCCGAGGCCCTCGAGCGCACGGCGCGCGAGCTGGTCCGACGCGGGGCGCGAGCGGCACTGGTGAAGGGCGGGCACGCCGCGGGCGGCGAGGCCGTGGACGTGCTCTGCACACCCGATGCCTGCGAGCGCCTCTCTGCTCCCCGCCTCCCGGGGGCCGGAGCGCGAGGTACCGGCTGCCGGCTCGCCAGCGCGCTCGCCGCGCACCTCGCCCGGGGTGAGCCGCTCTCCGCGGCGGCGCGCCGGGCGAAGCAGCTGGTGACGGCGTACCTCGCCGCCGAACCGCCCGGCTAGAGCGGCGAATTGGAAGCCTGCGTCCGTCTGGCGTGTTATCGTCCGTAGCGCCTCCTGGAGGGTTCCCATGCGCACGCGCCGCTACCTGCCCATCCTCCTGCTGACGCTCGCAACGGGCTGCGGCTACAACCGCATCGTGAACGAGGAGCAGCAGGTCGAGGCTTCCTGGGGCCAGGTGGAAAACCAGCTCCAGCGCCGCGCCGATCTGATCCCCAACCTGGTCGAGGTGGTGAGGGGCTACGCCAGCCACGAGAAATCGGTCTTCGACAACATCGCCAACGCGCGCTCGGCGATGGTGGGCGCCGGCTCGCGGGCGGACAAGATCGCCGCCTCGAACCAGCTCGACGGCGCCATCTCGCGCCTCCTGGTAGTCACCGAGAACTATCCGCAGCTCAAGGCCGACGCGAACTACCAGCGGCTCATGGACGAGCTGGCGGGAACCGAGAACCGGCTGGCGGTCGCGCGGAACCGCTACAACGAGGCCGTGCAGCAGTACAACAGCGACGTGCGCGGCATCCCCGGCTCGTGGTGGGCGCGGATCGGCGGGTTCCCGCCGCAGAAGGAGTACTTCAAGTCCGATGCCGCTGCGAAGACGGTCCCCAAGGTTTCGTTCCAGCGGTAGCTCCCGCTGGCGCGGAGGTCATCGGATGCGCTGCAGAGGCGCGAAATGAAGACGGGCGGCATCCTCTTCTTCGGCGGCGTGGTCCTGTTGGTGCTGGGCGGCCTGGGCGGGCTGGTGTTCGTCGGACCGCTGCTCAAAGGACAGGGCGGCACCTTCTCGAACCTGCTCGCGGTGCTCGTCCTCGGCGCGCTTCCGGCCGCCGCGGGCGTTCTCTTGATGGCCGCCGGCAGCCGCCGCGGCCGCTTGGAGCGCGAGAACGAGGATCGCGGCTTCACCGAGCTGGCCACCTCGCTGGCGCGCAAGAACGGCGGGCGCGTGGGCCTCGATCAGGTCGCGCGCGCCAGCGGTGTCCCCCAGGACGAGGCGCAGGCGAAGATGCGCCAGCTCACCGGGCGGGGTCTGTTCGAGCTGGACTTCGACGAGGGCGGACAGATGGTCTTCAAGCTCTCTCCCGACGCGGGCCGGGCGCAGCTCGCCGAGCTGGGAGGGAGGCGCTGATTGGCCGGCCGCGGGCGCGCGCCGCGCCGCGGCCCGCAGGCGCGCAGCCGTCCCGCGCGACGCCGGGTCCATGCTCTCCTCGCGGCGGGGTTCCTCGCCGCTTGCGGGGGCGCCGCGCGGCGCGCGCCCTCTCCTCCTCCTGCAGCGCAGGGCGCGGAATCCGCGCCTGAGCTCGAGCCGCGGCGCTACGTGAGCGCGCGCGCCCAGCAGCATGTGCTGACTGCGCTGCTGGCGCGCGAGCGCGACGATCACGCGACCGCCGTCCGGGAGCTGCACGAGGCGCTCCTCTACGACCCGGAATCGGGCTATCTCCGCACGTTGCTTGCCGAAGAGCTGCTCCGCCAGGGCCGGATCGACGACGGCGAACGCGAGCTGCGCCGGGCCATGGACCAGGATCCCCAGTACGCGCCGGCGCACGTTCTGGCCGCACGTGTCGCGCTCGCCGGCGGCAGGGCGGACGAGGCCCGCGTCCACCTCCGGACGGCGGTCGCCGCGGCGACCCAGGATGCCGATGCCCATCGCGAGCTGATCCGCCTGGAGATCGCGCAAGGCGACCTGGGCGCCGCGGCCGCCGCGGCGGAGGAGCTCGGTGCCGTGGCAGAGCGGGTCGAGACCGGAGAGGGGTCCGCGCGCTCCGATCCGTGGCAGTCCGCTCGGCTGCGCGCGCAGGCCGCCGACGCGTGGCTGGAGGTGGCGCGCGCGAAGGCCGACCGGGAGGACGATGCCGGGGCGCAGGACGCCTTCGCCCGTGCATCGGCCCTGCGGCCGGACAACGACGAAGCCATGGCCACCCGCGCCGCTTTCCTCGAGTCTCGCCGCCGGTGGGCGGAGGCCCGCGAGCTGCAGCTGCGCCTGTTGGCGCGCCGGCCGGACTCGCCGGACGTGCTCTCCGCGCTGGCCAGGATCTCCCTCGCCGAGGGCGAGCTGGAGGTGGCCGCCGCGCATGTGCAGAAGCTCCGTGCGCTCGCGGCCGCCGCGTCGGCCGGCGGCGGCGACGAAGAGCGCCGCGAGGTGGCTGGCGCGCTGTTCCGGGCGGCGGTGCCGTTGCTCGGCGCGCACCGCCCCGCCGAAGCCGAAGCCGCCCTCGACGCTGCGCTGCGGATCTTCCCGGGTCACCCCGAGCTGTCTTTCTACCGGGGGCTGGCGCTCGAAGAGCGGGGCCGGCACCGGGACGCTGCCCAGGTCTTCGAGCAGATCGAGGGCGCTCTGGGGACCCCCGGGCGGCCCCGCGAGGCGGCGCTCTCGGCGGTAGCCGACGGTCCGGCGTTCCTCGCTCCCGATCCGGCGCAACTCCTGCTCGACGTGCGCGTCCAGGCAGCCCTGGCGCGCGGCCGCGCGGGAGAGACGGCCGAGGCAGTGCGCCGGATGAGAGCGCTGTACTCGGCGGAGCCGGGCGACGAGGGCGTGGCGCTCGGCCTGCTGGAAACGTTCGAGCGCGCCGGCCGCGCGCAGGCCGCCCTGACGCTGCTCGAGGAGGGCGCGCGCAAGCACCCGGACAGCCCGGCGCTTCTCTTTGCGCGCGCCTCCGCCCTGGACCGGGCCGGGCGGGTCCCCGAGGCCCTGGCGGGGATGCGCAAGGTGCTGGCGGTAGCCCCCGCGCATGCCGGCGCGCTCAACTACGTCGGCTACGTGATGACGGAGCAGGGTGGCGATCTGCACGAGGCCGAAGGGCTGCTGCGGCGCGCCGCGCAGCTCCGCCCGGACGACGGCGCCATCGCCGATTCGCTCGGGTTCTGCCTGCTGAAGGAGGGGCGCGTGGAGGCGGCCCTCGCCGAGCTTCGCCGCGCCGACCACCTGGCGCCCGGGGATCCGGTGATCCTCGGTCACCTCGGCGACGCGCTGCTCGCCTCGGGGCAGCGGGACGCGGCGGTCGCCGCGTTTCGACGGGCGCTGGCGCGGCTGACGAAACTTCCGAAATCCGCGCGCCGCAGACCCGCGCAGGATGTGGCCGGCGAGGCCGAATCCCGGTCTCCGGAGCCTGGAGACGCCCGCGTCCGGGCCGAGCTTGTGGAGAAGCTGCGCTCCTTGACTGCGCGCTGATGCCGTGGTCTTTCCGCGCCGGAGGACGGACTTGCCCGACCCGCACATCGACGAGGGCTTCTTCAGCGCGCGCGACGGCTTGCGCCTGTTCCGGCACGCGGCCTGGCCCGCCGGCGCGCCGGTAGCGCACGTGGTCCTCCTGCATGGGTATGCCGAGCACCTCGGCCGTCACGAAGAGGTCACGGGCGCCCTGTGCGGCGCCGGGTATGCGGTGCATCTCTTCGACTGCCGGGGCCACGGTCAGAGCGGCGGCAAGCGCGCGCACGTCGATTCCTTCGAGGAGTACCTCCAGGACCTGGACGTCTTCCTCGCCCGGGTGCGGGAGGAGACCCGGGGGCAGCCGCTGTTCCTCGTCGGCCACAGCCACGGTGCTCTGATCGGCATCCGCTACCTGCTCGACAGGCCCGACGCCGTTCGGGGCGCGGTCTTCTCCTCGCCCTACCTGCGCCTCAAGCTGCGCGTCTCGCCCCTGAAGATCCTCGCAGGCCGGCTGATCGCCCACGTGCTGCCCTCGTTGCCCATGCGCAACGAGCTGAAGCCCGAGCAGCTCACCCGCGACGTGGCCATCCAGAACGCCACCCGCGCCGATCCGCTGTACCAGCAGATCGCCACGCCGCGCTGGTTCACCGAGTCCAGCTCCGCCCAGGAGACTTGCCTGCGGCGCGCCACCGAGTTCGTCACGCCGTTCCTGCTCCTCACCGGCGGCGCGGACGCGATCTCCGATCCGGCAGCCGGCCGCGAGTTCTTCGACCACGCGACCAGCAAGGACAAGCAGCACAAGCAGTACGACGGCCTGCTCCACGAGTTGTTCCACGAGCCGGAGCGCGACCTCGTCTTCCGCGACCTGATCGGGTGGCTCGACGAACGTTCGCGAGGCGTGCAAGGGCGCGCGGCCACGGGACAGCGCGCGTGAACGAACGGGCCCGTCTGCTGGAGCTGCTCACCCAGCTCGCGTACGAGAAGCGCAGGGTCACCCTCGCCAGCGGGCGGGAGAGCGACTTCTACATCGACACCAAGCAGGCCACCCTCTCGGCGGAGGGGCACTACCTGGTGGGCCGGCTGGTGCTGGCCGAGGTGCGGGCGCTTTTGCCCGACGTCCAGGCGGTGGGGGGGCTCACCATGGGAGCGGACCCCATCGCCAGCGCGGTCAGCCTGACGAGCTTCCTCGCCGGCCAGCCGGTGCCCGCCTTCTACGTTCGCAAGGAGCCGAAGGGACACGGCACGAACCAGTGGGTGGAGGGCAAGAAGGGCCTGCCCCGCGGGGCGCGCGTCTGCGTCCTCGAGGACGTAGTGACGACCGGCGGCAGCACCCTCAAGGCGGTTGCGCGGTGCCGGGGCGAGGAGCTGGACGTGCGTGGCGTGGTGGCCCTGGTCGATCGGGAGGAGGGAGGCCGCGAGGCGGTGGAGGCCGCCGGCGTGCCGCTGCGGTCCTTGTTCCGGAGGAGCGACTTCCCGTGAATGACGGTCGGGGGCTCGCGGCTGGGGGCTTGCGGCGGTGCTTCGCCTTGCTCGGCGCCGCGTGCCTCTTCGCATGCAAGACGCTGCCATTCCCGGAGCCGACGCTGGAAGGGGAGTACGGCAAGGTGCTGGCCAAGTGGACGCGCGAGGTCGCGCTCTACAGCGGTCTGGAGACGCGGGCCTTCTGCCGCACGGTCTATCTCTCCACCGAGTTCGTCGACGCGCAGGCGAAGAAGATCTCCGAGATGCGCTCCGAGCTGCCCGACGAGGCGCAGCGCACCCGCGATCGGCTCCGCGCCCAGGCAGCCTCGCCGACGGTCTTCTCGGTGTTCTACACGCCCGAGAAGCTCTCCAACGACTGGAACGAGAAGAACTCGGTCTGGCGCATCGCCATGAACCTGGGGATGGGGCAGGTGGAGCCGCAGCGGATCGAGCGCCTCGAGCGTCCCTTCAACGCCGAGATGCGCGCGCTCTATCCGTACCTCGACGACTACTCGGTCGCGTACATGATCCACTTCCCGGGCCAGGCGGCGCCGCCCGGGTTCACGCCGAGCGAGGCCGACATGGTCGCCTCCAGCGCGCTGGGGAAGATGGAGTTCAAGTGGAACCTGCTCCATCCCGAGAAGGACAAGCGCCGGTGACGCACGGTTGCGCACCCCGGCGGGCGAAAGCTTCCTTGCGGGAGAAGGTCGCCTCGCGCATCGTGCGGGTATGCGGAGCCTGCTCGGAATCCTGATGGCGTCGTCGCTGGTCGCGCAGTCCGCGCGGGCGCAGGTACAAGTGCAGATCACCATGGGCCTCCCGGTCGTGCTGCCGCCGATGGTGGTGGTGCAGCCCGGCGTTCAGGTCGTGAGCGAGCTCGACGAGGAGGTCTATTTCGTCGACGGCTGGTACTGGGTTCGCCGCGGGCCGCACTGGTACCGCACGCACGATCACCGCGGGCTGTGGGTCTGGGTGGCCCCGGTGCGCGTTCCCGCGACGCTGGTGCGCCTCCCGCCCGGCCGATACCGGCGCCTGCACCGCGAGGAGTGGAAGCAAGCGCGGCGCGAGCGCAAGGAGCGGGAGAAGGCGGAGCGTAGATACTGGAAGGACCGCGAGAAGGCCGAGCGGGCCGCCTGGAAGGAAGAAAAGGGCAAGGGACACGGGCACGGCCGGGACGACTGACCATTCGCAAGGCGGCCCCGGCAAAAATGCTTAGAATGGCGGCATGACCTCGCCATCGCCTTGCACGGGCTTGCGGCGCGTCGCTCGGCTCGAAGATCTGCCCGAGCGGGACAAGGATCACGACTGCGGCGGCTTCGGACCGCACCGGATCTGCGTGAAGGTCGACGCGGTCGCCGAGCTGCCGACGCGATTCGGCCGGTTCAAGATCGTCGCCTTCTGGAACAACCGGGACGAGAAGGAGCACATCGCGCTGGTGCACGGCGACGTGATGGGCGCGTCGGAGGTTCCCACGCGGCTCCACTCCGAGTGCCTGACCGGCGACGCGCTGGGCTCCTTGCGGTGCGATTGCCGCGAACAGCTGGAGGTAGCGCTGCGGCGGCTCAGCTCGATGCCGCGCGGTCTGCTCCTCTACCTGCGCCAGGAGGGACGCGGGATCGGCCTGCGCAACAAGGTGCGCGCCTACGCGCTGCAGGACCGCGGGCTCGACACGGTCGAGGCCAACCGGGCGCTGGGTTTCCGCGACGACGAGCGGGACTACGAGGTGGCGGCCCACATGCTGGCCAGCCTGAACGTCGGGTCGATCGCCCTGATGACCAACAACCCGGACAAGATCGCCCAGCTGCGGCGCTATGGCGTCAAGATCGTGCGCCGCATCCCCCATGTGATCCCGCCCAACGAGTTCAACCGCGACTACCTGCTCACCAAGGCGCTGCGCTCGGGGCACCAGCTCGAGATCGACGGCAAGCCGGTGATCGAAGAGCAGGACGACCCGGTGGTGATCGAGCGGCCCGGGGCGACTTGAACTGCGCCCCCACGCAACATCGTGGTAGCGGCGAGGAGACCAGATGACTTGGACCCGTCACGCGGATCGGAACGAGTTCCTCCTGCAATTGTTTCCAGACTCCCCTTCCCTGAGGGACGTCCGGGTACTCGAGCTTGGCCTGCACGAGGACGGCCCCGCCCTGTCGATGACGGTCAACCTCAACGACTTCCCCACTTCGCCACCTGCGAAATGGAAGGAGCAATCGGCGAATCGGGTTCAGGTCCGCCTGGTCTTTTTCGCGATGACCAGCGTGCAGCTGACTGGTTGGGGAACAAACAACGTTTGCGATATTGAGATCGAGAAACGTGACGGGCGCATCCGAGTGAACGCAGCCGGCGGTGCCTGGAAGCTCACCGCTGAAAGCGAGCATCTTCGACTGGATCGCGTTTCGGGGTACTGGGACGAATCGATTCCGAAGCGATAGTGGTCAGCGCGGCCAGGCGTCCGGGGCGGGCTTGCCGCGGACCAGGACCGTGTCGCGCACCCAGGACGGATCGGCGCCGGGCCAGGACAGGGTGTACTGCAGCCC
>WNFL01253491.1_pt2 | contig 17450 bp, 19 predicted proteins | sample 5400361 | NCBI WGS metagenome assembly WNFL01 (sample SAMN13153351, study PRJNA577476) | soil metagenome | isolation source: 40 cm soil on Douglas fir-dominated hillslope | place: USA:California | collected 2013-09-17 | reverse complement strand
CGATAATGATACTTTTTGGGAAGCAGAAGAAAGCACTTTGCTTGTTCGGAGTGAGCGTAAAACTAAAACAGTTGGTGGACAACATTTAACGGCGAATAAATTTGCTTGTGTAGGTAATCCGGAGGATACATCAACTTGGAAACTTCCTATTCATGATGCTAATCATGTACGAAATGCTTTAGCTCGTTATAATCAAGCTACAGGATGTGATAAACCTGAAGTACGAGCAAAGATTCTTAGAGCTGCCAAGCGATTTAATGTTGATGCTCAGAGTCTAAAAGAAAAACACCAAGCTCTTTACCAAGAATCTAAGACACAAGAATCAGTAGCTGTAGCTGTAGAAGCTATAGAAGAAACAGTTACTCCTATTCAAGCCGATGCTGAAACGAATGATGATAAGTCTAAGAAACCGGTAGAAGCTGGTACTGATTATGTTCCAGAAGTGGCCCAAACTCCTAAAGACGAAGAACCTGAAGAAGCTGCTAAGAAACTCGATCCAAAGGCTGAAGAACCGGTAAAAAGTAATTCTGATGAGATGGTTGAGAATGATTTTAAGAATCATGCTGCGACAGACGACAAAAAAGAAGCAGCTCCTACTGCTGAACTAAAAAAAGTAGAGAATGCTGACTTTAAGAATTATATGAGTGATGAAGAAGTAAGTACAGATAAAGTTTCTGTTGAAGTTTCTCAAAAAACCCCGAATGAAGAGGCTAAGCTAGCTCGTAAAGCCGCTATAATTAAGATGCAAACTTATCTAAAGTCTTCAGACAATTATACGGTTCTTAAGAAAAAAGGTGAAGCTCAACTAGTAACTAAGGCTTCTGGAGTCCCAGCTCCTCAAGGTGATACCACTAATGCTAATCACGTCGAGGTTACAGATAAAAATGGGGCTGCGGTTCGTACCGTTCCGTCTGCAGAAAGTCTTACTACTCAATTTGGACTTGTTACTCCATCAGTTCCTGGAAATGAAAATCACACTGTTGTGGTCAAAGACGGAGATTCTTTTGTTGGAGATGGGGACAAACCCGGGGATTCTACTACTCGGGGTCCTGATGCGGATAAGCGGGATGTCCGTGCCACAGTGGTAATCAAAGATGTTGAAAAAACTCAAGATCTTACTGAACGTAAATTAATGGGCCGTACCGCTATTAAGACTCTACGTTTTGCTAAAGCTTTCTGGAAAACTTCAGAAGGCATTTTGTCGTTTTTAGTTAATGAGGGTATTTGGACTGGTTATCATGTAGACGCATCTGGTCAGATTGTTAATCAAATTAGAGATACGGGTGGTTATTTTGAAGTTGAAGCTTTGCCAGCTGGTAATTTTAAAGCTGGAACCTTTGTAGACCATTGTATTGCGAGTTTTGGTGGAGACTGTGCCATAATTGCTACTATTGGAGAAGTTTCTTCTACACCTGGACTGGAACCTTATGATGCACGAGTACAGAATCTAGCTGCACCAGCTCCTATTACTAAAGCGTTTGTGGATTATCATCTTAAACGAATTGCGTATCTGGAAAATGAAAGTCTAAAAACAAACCAAGAATTAGGGAGTATTAAGGCTAAATTAGAGGAAACTGAAAGCCTATTGGCTACTGCTTTAAGTGATAAGAAAATCTTAACACAAGACAATGCTGTTATTAAAGCCGAACTAGATGAAAAAGTTGCTGAAGCGAGACTAACTGCTCGTTTAGAAGATTTGCCAAATGTTGTTAAAGCACAGCTTAAGAGAAATTCCCATCGAGAAGATATAATCAAGTTCTTGCGTACTGCAAATGACCAAGAGTGGGAATTAGCTCGTAGAACCTTTGCACTTGCTAAGCATCAAAGTTTTACTGAATTATCTGAAGAAGAAGGGAAGCTCCCAGTTGGTGGAGCCCCCACCAATGACAGTAAGAGTTTACAAGAATATTTACGTTAATTTTCTTTTTAGGAGGAAAGTATGATCCATCCAGCTAATAATAAAGTATTAGCCCTAAGTGTAATAGCTGGGCAAGCCCTAACTCAGGGAGAGCTTCTCAAGTTCTATGTAGCTAGCGGTTCTCTGCTTATGTTGGCGGCCCCGGCCCTAGCTACCGGTGATTTCTTATTTGGCCCATTTATGGCTTATAATATCCCGCTTGACTCAATGGTTGTTGAGTTTAAGGGTCGGCCAGAAAGTACTGATTTTTCACTCAATACCGATGCTGGTATTGGAGGTGGAATCAATTCAATTGCTTCTGGTACGGAAATTGTCGCACTTGGTGGTGCAGGTATTGCATTAGTCCGTATTGATAAGAATGCAATTGACGGTACACCGTCTACAATGCCTAATGCTGCGGCTGTTTTGAATGTGGCTTCGGCTACAAGTTTACTTGCAACTGCTGGTAATGTCTCTGTAAACGCCGGCCTTGTTGTACAGAATGACATTGCTACTGTAGTAGTCCTGTTAGGTGCGGGCAAAGGTCAATAACTAATTTAGCGGCCCTGACAGGCCGTAGGAGGAAGATTATATATGTTTGCCGGAATGAGAATTGCAAAGCGCGAAAGGGGAGAAATTCAGGAAGCGAAAGCGGCCTTGAATGAAGCCTTTCTAAAATATACTAGTATTGGCCAAATTGTAGCTGACACAGAGTTCCAGTTCACAGTTGCGGAACTTATTCGTCAGTTGGCAATTGACGAGTTTGTACTTACCGACCCGACTCCGCTGTTTTGTATGCGGGCTCAGGCTGAACTCGGCCAAACAATCGAACTAGAAGAGTATGTGAATTCAATGAGAATGGTGCGTAGGCATCCAGGCTCGCAATCATACGTCTTTCAGCCGATTAAGCGTAAGTATCCTATTGTTACTAAGGAATATGATTTACCATTTGGTATTGATCTAGAAAAGGTCCTTCGGCGCGAACTCACTCCGGCTGTATTTGCGGAGCACGCTGCTCAGGCTCTAAGTCGTATTTGGGTTAATACAGTTCTTGGTGCCATCGACTCCGCTTCAACTGGTTTAGATCATTATGGTCGTAACCAGCGGTTTACTTCTGTGGGCTCACTCTCTCAGACTGCATTAGATAATGCATTGCAGGCTTTGGGTGATGTGAACACGGATATGTTCGTTGCGGGTCGGTATTTTGCGTTGTTCCCTGTAACTGGTTTTACCGGTTTCTCTAACCTCGCGTTAGAAGAAATTCGTCAGACTGGTTTAGTGGGTTATTACAAAGGTGCTAAAGTTGTGCTCCTACGTGATGACTTTAACTGGTGGACTTCAGAAATTGCTGTTCCGTCCAATAGGGTGTATCTAGGTGGAGGTAATAAGGGTGCCTGGTTGCATGAACGTGATGTTGCGGCCCTAAATTACCAATATATTGATCACGAAACTGCCTGGCTTAAAACTGGTTTCCGTGTAGATTTCGGTGAGAGTTTGTGATATAGTATAACCGTTTGGGTAGAAACTCGAAAGTTAAAGGTATGAATGGTAATAGATACTGGCGTATGGGTTGCTATTGTTGGTCTAGTTTCCGCAATAGCAGCCGGATTTACAAAAATTATTTACCGGATAGGTGCGCTGGAGTTGAAAATCAACACCGTCTGGGACTTTTTAATGCGTAGAGGTCAAGTTGAGTTAGTAAATATGGGTTGGGGAACTAAACACTCTCCAGTTAAGTTGACCGTAACAGTATTTGATTCTATTTTACCTTTGATTAGTGATATCATCACATTTTATGCGAAGCTTAAGAAAGATAAACCTAGTATTACAGATCGGGACATTTTTATCGCTATAGAACAACATTTTGGTGAACAGTTGATCGAGCGAATTTGTATTCCGATGCATGTTCAACTAGGAGCTTGTGTTATAGCAGTAATGGAGTCTTGTAAAATCGCTATAGAACAAACTAAAACTGATAAAGGAACTTGATGCCAAATAAAAAGTCGAGTATAGATTTACTCCAAAGTCAGTTGGAAGCTAGTATTCTAGCCGGTCCTTTGACTATTAATACAAAGGCCACCGTTGATCAAGTAGCTCTTTTATTGCGTAGAACTGCCGAAGAATTAATTGCGGCTGGTATTGTTGAAAAAGTAAATGCGGGTAAAACACCGCTAAAGTAAAATCTCAATCAAAAGGAGGGTGTATTTATGCCCAAAGCAAGAGTTAAAACTGCCCGTCGATCTAAAGCAGATCTGCAAAAAGAAAATGATGAATTAAGGGCAGCTTTAAGTGAGAAATTAGCATTAGACCATGCTACAATGGAAGCTGGAGAATTAGGTTCTGGTCCTATAATGGTGCCTCTTAAGAATTTTTCACCAAATTATATTGTGTACGATTATCAGTGGCGTGGTTTAGATAGAAAGTTGGAATTGTCTTCTAAGGGGAGAAAACAATTAGCTTCGGTACCTTTGGAAATTTGGTATGAGTTGGAAAGAGACACAGCCTTAGTAGTTGATGGTTATATTGCTAGAATTGATAAACCAATTACCAATCCAAATATTATTGAAGATACTGCTGCTGTAGTTGAAAAACTTACAGAAGACGAATTTCGGGATCGAGTTAGTAAAATTACCAATCCATTTTCTCTTTACGAATTAGTTTCTTATTTAGAGCCTTTGAAGAACAAAACCAGTAAGCAACTAATGGCACAGACCAATGTGCGAGCTAAGGTGAAAGAACTTTTAGGTACTGTGATAATGGATGACATTTAGCCTTGGGGGCGCACCGTGAATACAGAAGAGGTTCTTGATGTTGTTAGGCAGAAAATTGGCCAAGCAACTCAAGAGATTGGCGGAGAAGCCCCAAGTTATGGAGATTCCTTTTTATTACGTAGTGTAAAAACTGTGAATTTTCATTTGGTAACTTTAGGTGTGCAGACTGGTGTAGTAGTCGATATCACAAATGACACCTTAGTACCTAATTCGGTTTCAATTCCAATTGGAATGTTATTGTCTAGTGCTGCTTGCGCGTCTTTAATTAGAGACGATTTAATTAGTAAACTGAGACGTGGGGAATTAGGGATGGCGTTTTCAACTGGGGCTACCACGATAAGTACAAATCAGGCTGCGATAAGTTTACAAGCCCAAGCTGATAAATTAGATAGATGGCATGAATTGTTGTTAACAGCATATTTGAGTGGAGACCCCAACGGGGTATTACAAAGAATTGATTCAGTTGGCTTTAATGTATTTGGAGTTTAAAAGGGGGCCACATTGAGTCTTTATCAAGGAATTGTAAATGTTCATAAAAGAGCATTATCCACTAACGCTGAGACTCGCAGCTCCAGTAACAAGTGTTGGAGTTAATCCTTTGTTTGGAGACTTTAATCGAGAATTAGCGAAAACCGGAGAAACAAAAGGCCCATATAATTGTTTATGGTATGACGCTTTAACTCTGAGTAGACGTAGCCAGTTAGGAATGTTTCGTGGTAAGAGCATGGAATCTACTGTTGAGCAATTAGCTGGTCAATATCGCGAAGCAGATTTTTTTGCTGAATTAGTGTTACAAGACGTATTAATAAATCAAAATGACCCCCATGGTTTAACATGGTTTGATCGAGCTCAGTGGGTTATAAATAGTGGTAAACGTTATAAATTTTTAGGGGCAGTTAAGTTTAGTTTATCTAATTCAGCACCGTATGCGATTGTATGTGCGCTGAAGGGATCGGTAGATTATGTGGACTAAAAGTGAAGCTATTTCGTTGGATGAAGGAGAACGAAGAGTACAGACTTTAATTAAAAGTCAATTAGATGAATTAGAGCAATTACCAATATGGGAAGGTTTACCACCTGAAATTGTTAATATTGTTAGACACAAGATTATTAGGACAGCATTTGGAAGTTACAAAGTAGGTTTGATTACTGGCCAAAGAGAGTAACGAATGCCCACAGCCTTTACTGATATTAACTTAACGACCAGTTTCGCTGGTTATTTTGCAAATCAGCTTTCAGCAACAGGGTGGCAGATATATTGGCAAGGCACTAATACTCTCTCAGGTGCAAGTGGTTTAGGGACAGTTACTATAGTTCCAGAAATGCCTAACGAACCGGAATTAATAGTTATGCCCCCAAGACCTAATAAAGCCCAACAAGAAGTGATTACTCCCGTATTTGCAACACATATTTTAGATGAACCATTTGAAGAATTTAGATTGGGTTTAGGTGAGGACTTATTTAGAAATCGGACCACTCTGATTTTAGAAGGATTTGTTGTAGATAAAGCTCAACACATGGTTTTCGCGACTTATATCAGAACGTTTTTTAGACCAGAGTTTAGAATACCAATTTGGGATTTTGAAGGTAATCCAACAACGCCTGCTTTGGTAGATAATATTAATACGTATGTTGATCATAGACGAGTTGATAGGTTAGAATTTCCGGACTTGCCTCAGCCTGTCCGATACTATATAAATGCGGCGATTGATATAATATACTTTGATTAATTAAAGGAGTTTTCGTATGGCAAAAGTTTTCCAAGTACAGGCTAAGGATTCCGTAGTCAAGCTTGGTCCGTTTGATACTATAAATGCGGTTCAAGACTTAAACCTAGAGCCTAGATTTAATGAAGAATATTACTCGGAATTGGGTAATATTAATTATACAGCTCAATCCCGCCAGCCTGAAACAACCGGCTCATTCTCTCTTACTTCGACTGGGGCTTTAGCGTCAATTCTAGCGAGAATGAAATATGATTATACTACTCAGGCCTATACATTTGACCCAGTAGTTAAAGGTAACGCTTATTCATTTAGTGAAGTTGATTTTGAATTTTGTATTTTTGATCTAATTAATTCCAAACAACCTGGATTAGTATTTAGTAATGCTTCTTTAGTACCTGCTGCTCAATTAACTGGTATTACAGTTCGAGTAGATTCAACTGGAAGTGCCACCGAGACTTTAACTTTTGAAGGTCAGTTCCAAGAAGAATACTACAAGCCTTATCATGATATTATAGCTGTTCCTTTAACGACATTAACTTCTGGTACAGCTCAGATTCCAGCAGCGTTCAGCGCGACTGTTAATTCTGGTACGTACGGAATCTTGTATGTAGCTAAAGACACTAATAGATTCTTTGGGAGTTATATTGGTCCATATCCGCCTTTGCGGCTACATTTACTGCAACCAATGTAATTACTGTTCCTACGGCTCTATTCCAGACTTCGGCTCCCTTTGATCGAGTGGTTGCTTATTTGTATAAATTAGTTCCTGGAACGTTCCCAACGATTTACTACCCAACCACAGCTAGATTTGTTCGTGGAGATCGTGCTGATGTTTGGATAATTGGAAGTGGAACCAGTTTTAGTGATGGTAATAGAACTTTGAGAGTCCAATCGGTAGATGTAAATTTACCAATTAGGCGTACGAAGTTAACAGAAGTTAGGCGTAATGCTGATTTAAATACGACTTATTACAGAACTGTAGATTATCCTCTACAATTCACCGCAACAGCTACTCTTAATGAAGTTGATCTACAGCAATGGGCTAGTTTGCAAAATAAAACTTTGAATAATGCTGCGAGTAATACTTCTATTGATTCTAGTAATGTAGAAGACCTTGTCGACTTTACAGGATTGAGATTGGTAATACGGTATTGGGTTGCTGGTAATGATACAACTCCGTTATGTGAAATGAGAATTGACGATGCTTCTGTCACAGGATGGAGTGAACGCCAAAGAGTAGGAACACATGCCGAGCGTACATTGAATCTTACAGGATCTAAATTTAATATTGTCGGTAATTTGGCGTAAGGTTTTAGAGTAATATTTTAGAATTAAGACCCGAGGGGGATGACTGTTTTGGGTCATCTCCCTTTTGTTTCAAGGAATCTTTTACTACTTTCACAGTAGGGGAATTAAATATATGATTAATGAAAAAGATGTTGCCAGCGGAGATTTACAAATATTAGAAGAAACTGCATTCAACGAACGTGTTGTAGCCCACCCTAAGTTAGGTCCTATCCGTTTACGACTACCCACTCTAGAAATTCAACGTAAAATTGATGCTGTAGGTAGGGCTAAGAAGAAATTTCTCAAAGAGGCCCGAGACACTATAGTAAGTGAAGATGGTGTAACTACCAAAGTTCAAGCGTATAGGTCTAGAGAGCAATTGGCTAAAGAATATTCTGAATTGGGTTGGTGGACCGATGCAGAAAAATTAAAATTGGCTGATCTTTCTGAGCAGCATGTAGAATTATTAGCCGAATTAGAAATATTAGGTTTTGAGTCAGATATAGATATTTACACCGATATCAAAGTTATTTTTGACAAACTTTATGAATTATGTAAAGAAGACAACGGTGACGTTTCTGATGACGTAGTAAAAGTTTTATCTATGATATCTTTGCCAGGAGCCATAATCAAAGCTTCAGATATTACAATCATTAAGGAACACAGTGCTACAACTGAAGTGGATGATTTGTTGGATAAACTTATAGTATTACATAAACAATACAATACTTATGTAAAATTAGCACAAATTTACTCTGAATTAATTAGTTTGCAAACCCAACAATCACAACTTTTTGGTGATTCATGGCAAGATCAATTACAATATTACTTAAGATTAGCTCAAGTATTTTATTGTACGGAACAGGTGGAAACTCATAAACCAATTTGGTCTTCATTGGAAGCTATAGAATCCGAGCAAGATATAGAATTAATTCGATGGATTTTTAGCGAACTAAATGCTTTTTGGCAAGGTATTTCAGAAGAAACTCGTGAAAAAATGAATAAATACTCTTTTACGAATCCTCGGAACACCGTAAATTCGTCTTCAGAAGACTCGCCCGTTCCGCAGGAATCCTTGCCAGATGGCGAGCTACCAGTAAACACGCAGGAGAGTTCTACCGCAGTTACGGTTATAGCGGACCTCTCTCTGATAGACAAATCGAGTTAACAAATTGGATTAATTTATATGATTGGGCTTTAACGGAAACAATGCCAGAAGATCGACCTGATCCAGAAATGGTAGAGGACAATAACCGATTCGATGCTTGGTTAGAGGACATGGAACGCAAAGCCAAACGACGTATTGCTAAAGCTAGAGCAGCAACTAGATAAAAATATGGCTAAAAAAAATGATCCATTGTATGTTACGTGGTTTAGACGTAATGAGGCAGGGAGACTTGAAGAAGTTGATATTTTTAAATTTATTGCTAGTCAAATGGGTGCAACTACTTATTTATGGAATAAAGTAGGTCTGGGTTCGGTAATATTTAAAAAGGGTACTTTAAAAATTGCAGATTTTGGTGAAACCACGGCTAAAAATGATTATGAGGCCATGTGGTTTGAATTAGATTTACGAAAGGTTCAAGAAGCTACCTCTAGAAAAACAGATTTCGTAGGAGGTTTAAATTTACTGTATAGTATATTAAGTGATAAAAATAGATTGCTAGAACTTGAGAAAAAGGCCTATAGATACATGATCGACTTGCTTCAGGGTTATATGGGTCGTCGGGGGGGTTTGATTATGGGATCTCAATATAGATCAAGCCCAATATTTTCAGCAACAAAGAAAAAAAGTAGGAGACTAAAACCCTGGTCTGATAATTTTAGACTCAAAAATCGAAATTATACTGGACAATGGACTCATTTAATTAATGATATTGTTTTAAATAGAAATCCAAAAACAGCTGGGGGTGGAGTATATTCTTTTACTTTAGAAGATCTACTCAAAGTACAATTAGCTTCAACCAATAGTCCATTAAAAAGTATTTTCATGATGGAAGAATTCGGTACTGGGTTATTTGCGGATAAAGAATTACGTAGGCCATTTTTAGATAAGGCTACTACTCCATTTAAAGTGCCCCCAGAAATTGCAAATCAATTTAATACCCCAGAAGCAATTTATATGTGGTTTCCTTTTCCGAATTTTTTAGTGAAGGCCAAACTATTGTATTTGAATAAATTAAAGGGAGCAAGTGCTGTTAGATTTCTTAAAGAGTTGCATAAATCTCATAAACGAATGAGTTTAAGTGATTATCGAAAAGAAGCTTATGATAGAATTAAGAAATACAATGCTGAAGGGTCTTTAACTAATCCTTTAGCTTGGGCCTATGGTAGAGGTGCTAAAGGCATTGGTCACCCAGGTCGAGAAGCCCGTCACTTATTTTTTGATAGGAATGGGATAGTTCAATCCATTAGACTTATTCAAGTAGCTGGTTATTATCGTTTATTACAATTAATAGATGCAGAAATTAAAGATGCGGTACCAGGATTTTCTTCAATTGCGGATATTGTTTTTCCAGAAGGTCAAAATTTTCAAATATAATAAAATAATATGGCTCAAAAATTAAATGAAGCACTTTTACGATTAGAGTTAGAAGTTGTAGGTGCGGATGCAATTAAAAAAGCAGCTGACGCTGTAGGCGCTTACGGCGAACGAACTAAAGCTTTACAACCAGCAAGAGTAGAAACTATTATTGGTGCTGTAGATACAGCTACGCCCGTACTTCAAAAAGCGGCAACTAGTCATATCGAATATGCTAGACTAGTTCAACAAAGTGCAGCAGTAATTCAAACTGCTCTTAAACAAACTCTAACCCAGGAAAAGCAATATGCCGAGGCATTACGTAATTTAGGAGTACCTGGTAGACTTGTTAGTGGGGGGATGCGTGAAATTCGTCCCCAAGTACGTGAGGCGGTAAGAGCGAGTATTGGATTGTTGCCAGAAGACATGGAAGCTATTGGTCTTAGTGGAAGGCTCTACCGACAAGCGGCTATGGCTTCGAAAGCCTTAAATTTTGCGGATCTAGAAAGTCAAAGAAAAGCGAATCTTGGCACTCGTACCGTAGTTCAATTGGCTCCTGTCGTTTTGGGTCCAGATATTACTGAGAACGCAAGTTACCGACTTTTAAAAAGGGCAGCTGGTAGAGAAACCATTGGGCCTGGAGACGTTCAAAAAGCCCTAGCGGAACTGGCTCCTCTAATGGCGCAACAACAATTATTAGACATTTATCGTGCAGCTTTAAGACTTACAGCTGCCCAAGCTTTAGGCCGTTCAGCTCCTACTCAATTAGAACGTCGCCGTTTATTTGAAGAAAATCCAGAACCCACACATTTACTTACGCGACCTTTCTTTTTTGAACAACAACGACAAGGATTTAAGCAGCTTGCTAAAGTAGAACCAGAATTAGCTGGTAGATTACAAGCTACTATTCCTTTAGGAGTGTTAGAACAACCTAGGAATCCTGATCTAGAAAGAATGGCTCTTTTAATAGCCTCTAGACAACAATTAGTTGCTCCAGGACTAGGATTGCAAAGTGAAAGACGAAGTCCCTTAGAGGTAGCTCAGGCTTTGCGGATAAGGTCATTTGGTCCGACAGAAGCAGAGGCTCCTAGACGAAAAATCCCTAAAACTAGAGACCTAGAAATTAGGGATACAGAAGGCGAAGTAGTCGGAATTCGAGAAGGTAAATATTTACCTTTTGTCCCTGGTCCAACTACTTTATTTAGACCAAAAACCCGAGACGTTAAAGAAATAACTGCTGGACCCATGCAAAAACCTAGATTGTTGCTTCCCCCAACTGCCATTGAAACTACAGTTAGGGAAGTTGGACCTATTACTCCGGGTCAACAAGCATTAATCTCTGAAGCTGAAGCCACAGTTTCACAAAGTAGATCCATAGTTCCAGATGAAACGATATATGAAAGATTTCAAAGAATAGGCTATCAAAAAGGTCTACAAAAGATTCAAGAAAGAATTGCTAAACAAAAAGCAAAATATGGAGTACCAATACCTAGTACTGTAGAATTTCCTGAAGAATATCTTACGGAAAAGCTAGCAAAAGAAGAAAAAGAAACCGGAGGTAAGGCCTCCAAAAAACCTACACGTCCACGTCGTAGACGCTTTTTTGGTTCGAATATAGACGAATTAGGGACGGTGTCTACTTCTATATTTGATTTAGGAGAAGACCCTTCCCGTCAGGGATTTTTACGTGGACCTAAAATCAAACCTAGTCCTGATATTCCCTTGGCGCAACAAGCTCAAAATTTGCTTGAGGAATATAAGAAATCAACTATATTTCCTAAGACCTTTTCTAAATTATTGGATGTTACTCCAGAAACTGGAGAAACCTTAATTAAGTCTTTACAGGCTCAGGGGATTTTAGGTCAACCGGCAGGTCCTGGATTAGCTGGTGCATTGCCTATCATTAAATCTCAATCTGTAGTTCAAGCAATCCCGGCTCCTGAGCCTATTAAAGTAATTCCACCTCCACCAATTCAGGTACCAATAGTTCCTCCTAAACCGACTCAGGTTTCAGTAGAACCTCCAGAACCAATTCGGACTAAAGTGTTACAACCAGAATCTGTCAAGATTCCTATTGTACCTCCCCAACCAATTCAGATACCAATAACGCCTTTGGAATCAGTTAAAGTTCCGATTGAGCTTCCTAAACCAATACAAGTCCCAGTAATACCTCCAGAACCGATTCGAGTATTCTCTCCGGAGAAAGGTGACCGTTTTACGGTTACTGAAGGTGAACACCAAGGTAAAGAGGGTGTTGTAGAAGCGACCTACCGATTAAGAGGTGGTCGCGAAATGAATAACGTACGACTCAATGACAATACTTTACTACGTTTGCCATCGTCGTCGTTGCAAGTTGCTGGAGCTCCTTTAGATGCTGAAATTAATTTAGCTAGAGTTCAAGAACAAGAAGCCCAAGTTAGAAGAACATCTACTAGAGCTGCTCAAAAATTAGCTGCAGCCCAAGAAGCTGCTGCAACTAGTACGAGTAAGCCCCAAGTACCTATTACTCAACAAGCTGTGGGACTATTAGAACAATATAATAAACCTACTATATTTCCCAAAACTTTTTCTAGATTATTAGAAGGAGCTGGTTTAACCGTTGAACCCGATGCCCAAAAGCAACTCATTAAGACTTTACAAAAACAAGGTATTCTTGGGCAACCAAAAGGAACAGGTTTAGCTGGGGCTTTACCAATTCTGGCTCGGGTTAAAGAACCTGAAGTAGTTACTCCTGTGCCCAAAATTCCAGTTCAAGCTAAAGTATCTGAACCGGCTACTCCAGTAATTCCAGTAGCTCCTATAATTCCTCCCCCTCCGGCTTATGTTAGGACGGGAAGACCGAGAGACGTTTCTCCAGAACCAGGTACTCAATTTGTAGGGCAACCTAGTGTTTATCCTAGAACCCCAGGTACTGGCCCAATAGTATATGGTCCAGGACCTGAGCCTACTCCAAAACCAACTCTAAAAATTGAAATACCCAAGTTTGGAGGTAGGGGTTCTATTTCAAAACAAGCTATAGATCTCCTAGAAGGTTATGAGAAGCCTACTATATTCCCGAGTGTTTTCTCTAAAGCATTAAACATCGAACCTTCTGTTGGTCAAACGCTAATTAAATCTCTCCAAGACCAAGGTTATTTAGGCCAAGCTGCTGGTCCTGGGCTGGCTAGTGCTTTACCTATTATTGGTGCCCAAACTAGACGTACTCAGCAAGCGAAACTTGAAATCGAAGAAATTAAGTTAACTGAAGCAACTGCTGAGGAAGCACAAACTCGTCGAGCTGCCGCTAATGCTGTTCGCAAATTAGCTGGAGCGCAAGCAGCTGCTGCTGGAGGGGGAGGTGGTGGAAGAAGAGGTGGAAGTGGTGGAGGAGGCCCTGAAGGTCCTGATGAAGAGGAACCAGGGAAAGGAAAAAGGAAAGGACCACCACCAGCTGCTTCCCCGTTTAGTAGATTTGCTGGTAGATTTACAGGTCTGAGTTATTATTTAGGAGCCGCAGCTGTACTATATCCAATTTTGGGAGCTTTATCACAAGCAGATCAATCGGCTAAAGAGCTTCAAACAACCGTTCAAAGAATTCAAGGAATTTATGGTAGTCACACTTTAAGTGAGCAATTGGAAATTAAAGCGGCTATTATTACAGCTGCTCAAAAATATGGAGAAAATCTTACTGAAGTAGCTAATGCTGCTGAACGATTTTCCCAGGCTCAAGAATCTATTAAAAATATCGGAGCTGATCTTCAAACTGCAGCGGCAGGTTCTAGAGCTTTTGGTACCAATATGCAGCAAATTGCTGAATTTATGATTGGTATTCAAGAAGCGACAGGAGGCAAAACTACAGGTCAGCAAGGTGCAAATTTGGTGGCGGCATTTTCTAGACAAGGTGTAGTTTCTCCACTGAGTTTGATGACTGCAATGCAACAACTCACTCCAATTACTTCAGAACAATTTGCAGCTCCGAGTGGTGCTATATCTGATCCTGCTTTAATTGGTTCCATTCTACAAACCGTCAGTCAAAGATCCGGTTTAAGTGGGACATCAGTGGCTAATGCCATGCGTTATATGTTTGCTAGATTTGGTCGTACGGAAACTGCTGGAGTTATTGAGGAATTATCCGGAGTTAATTTAGGAACTTTAGCTAGTGGAGGTCAGGAATTAAAACCTTTAGCAGAAATTCTACGTGATCTTGCGGCAGCTTATGAGCAATTGCTAGCTACTGGACAAAGTGCTAAAGCAACACAATTATTAACCTATTTATTTGGTCCTCGACAAATAGGTCCTGGAGCCATTTTCCTAAAGGAAATGGTTAAAATTTTAGATGATGCTATGAGAGCTCTTAGAGATACAGGAGCTTTAGCCGAAAGAGCTGGACAACAATTAAGCACTCTTGAAACAGCCCAGAAAAAATTGCATAATTCTCTAACGGAATTATGGGGTACCTCCCTACTTCCAATACGTACTGGTCTTGATAATTTTATAAACCAAATAGTAGAGATGGCAAATGCATTTGCTAGGGCAGGTGATGAGGCAATTAAATTTTATAAACTAACACCAGAAGAACAACATGCTAAATTTAGAGCTGCTGCAGCAGAAGGCCATCCATTAGGACCACCAGTTTCAGAAGCACAAGAAAGATCAGCAAGATATATAAGAGATTTGAAAGATTTAGATTTGGGAGAAGGATCTCCAAAACCAAAAATTCCTTTCAAGGGTTTAGGAGGATTTGAAGAATTTGCTCCAAGAATTCTTGTAGGACCGGGCTCTAATAAGCCTGAACCTGAAAGAGAAGGAAAGGGTGTTGGTTTAACCCCATCTGCCCCAATATATGAAAGACCTCCTTTAAGAAATGTATTTGCAGAAATTATGTTAAAAGGTCAAGTTTCATTAGAAGCTCAATTACAAAGAGCCCAGGCTGCTACAATTTCTCAACAAACACAAACTTCTTTGCAACTTAATAGAATGTTACGGCAAGCGCAAGGTAAGTCTACTATAAATCTAGAACTTCAAGGTATTGAGGCCGGAAGAACAGAACAAAGGGCGGTAAATCTGACGACCTATCAAGAACAATTAAAATTATATTCAGCAGATTTTGCAAGAGTGAATAAAGAAATTACTGATATACAAAGAAATGTTAAATTAGATGTTGTTCAAAAACGGACTGCTATTAGACCTCTTGAAGAAGAAAGATTAAGTCTTGCTGCAAGAACAGCTTTATTAATACAACAATATTCACAAGAAGCACAAATTTTAGATATTAAAACTGAACAAGCCAAACAAAATGCCATTCAATTGGATCAAATGAGGCAGCAAGTAGACAAATTAAAAGAACTGAGTAATATTGGTCGAATAGCACAAGATTTTGTAACTCAGGGTTTACAAGGAGTAGCCCAGGCTTTAGGGGGAGGAGGATCAGGAAGAGGAGGTAAAGCTGTTGGGGCTTTAGCAGGAGCTGCTGCTACTAGTCTTGGAGCAATTATGTCTCAAGGGCTGGATTTGTTCGGTCCTCAAGGAGCTTTCCCTGGTGTTGGTAAAACATTATATAATAAACTTGGTCGACCATCTGAAGCAGATATTACGGCCCAAGCTAAACAATTAGCTCCGGCTCTACAAGCAAATTTTCCAGGTATGAGTTTAGTAGATGCAACTCAAAGAGTTAAAGATGCTCTTACAAAGAAACTTAATAAACAACAAGCCTTAACAGCAATAGGAGAAGTAGGAGGGTCTTTACTTGGTTCAGCTATAGGGGGTAATGCTCAAGGCGCACAAGTTGGAGCTACATTAGGTGCGGCTGCTGGAAATTTAATTGTTCCTGGAATCGGTGGTTTGATTGGTGGTGGTATTGGAGGTATTATTGGAGGATTTGTTGGGGGCCATCCAAAACCACGACCAGAAATTGGGGACCTTAAAATTATTGCTGATAATAGTGGAGAACAGGTTCGGTTATTAGAAAATACTAATAAATTGTTAGAAACTAATTTTGTCTCATTTAATGTGCCTACAGGATTTAGGTTACCATCATACCAACCAGGCTTTTTTGGAGGTATTGCGGCTTCAAGAGGAGCTAGTGGAAATGTGGTAAATAGTGCTATTCATGTGAATGTGAATATCGGGGGCACGAATGTGGCAGCTGACAAATTAGGTAGTACTATAGCCCAGGCTATCTCAGATAGACTAGAACTAGAGTCTAGGTCTTCGGGAGCCTACTTCCCACGCACGCTCTACGGCTAAATTAGTAATAGGAGGGACTTATAAGAGAGAGTAAAAAAGGAGCCAAAAGTGTCAAATTACTGGAACGCAGTTCCTCGCGGGATCTGGAAGATAACCGACCCAATAGACGCTTTAAATGCTCTGAGAGATCAGGAAAGTTTGTCAGAATTTGATTCTATTAATTTTAGAATTCATATTTTGGGGCCTACTCATAAAGCAGTAATTTTAGATTTAAATGAAATTTTCAAGGCGATAGCTGATGATCTAGAACTTCGTAACACTTTTATAAATAGTATTCAAGAGATTTTAAAAATTCAGCTTAACTAAGGTAGTATGTGATTTTTCTTAAAATTTTTGGTGGATTAGTATTCCTGAGTATTTTAGGAATCTACATCATATTCAAAATAATCGAACGCCAAGAAGCGTTGTTATTTATTAGTGGTAATAAAGGCTTTAAAAAATCAAAGGATCAAGAAATTTATGATGATCTTAATCCAATTTGGAAGGATAAATAGGGAGGAATTATGCCAGCTTGTTCTTTAAATCGAATTATTTTTGACCCAACTCTTGCTCGAATAGCTGTTGGTGGTACTCTTGCCCTTACAGCATTAGGTTTGGATTTAGCAGGTACGGTCCAACATGCTACCGCTTTTACTTGGGCTAGTGATAATACTGCTATAGCTACTACCTCCGCAGCTGGAGTGATAACCGCTGTTAAAAGAGGTAAATGTAATATTACAGCCACGAGTGGTAGTATTACCGGTTCTATATTAATTGAAGTTGGAGTAAAGGATTAATTTGTATGCCATTGCAAAGATGTGGTAAAGGCGGGTGGCGTTGGGGAACTAATGGAAAGTGCTATGAAGGTCCTGGTGGAAAAAAGAAGGCTATCAAGCAAGGGCTCGCAATTGAAGGACCAGATAAATTTAAAAAAGAAGTTACGGCTAGTGAGCTTTTAGAGATTTATATATATGAAAAGGATGAATTGTAGACGAAATGTCGATCTACACTCTAACAGCCAAAGTAACTGATCTTAGTAGCGC
>WNFL01053801.1_pt2 | contig 17457 bp, 14 predicted proteins | sample 5400361 | NCBI WGS metagenome assembly WNFL01 (sample SAMN13153351, study PRJNA577476) | soil metagenome | isolation source: 40 cm soil on Douglas fir-dominated hillslope | place: USA:California | collected 2013-09-17 | reverse complement strand
TCCTCTTTCTATCGCTGTTCGAGTCCGACGTTTGTATCGTATCTAGCTTACCTTGTCGTGTACCTCGTTGCATATCGCATCGGCTTTATTGCATGTATTGTTTCAGTGGCAGTAACCCACGATCATGTTGCTCTTCTCCTCTCCCATCGCCTGACCCTGTCAACTGTGGATGCGGGTAGCTGCGGTGCTGCGGTCCAAAGAGTCGCCTTCAGGCCGCAGGTAATCGTAGTAGTATGATCAATGCGGGCTGCGCCCTGTTCGGCGCCTAATCACTTGATTTTATCTCCCACATCGAGCAGTCGCATCCAAATAACCCAATCCATCTTACCCTCCAACCTTCCGACCCTCAATCCCACGTTACATCGCACCTCTGAATGGGCCCCACTCTCCCTGCCCTCCCAGTTGAGATCTGGCACCAAATATTCGACGAAGTCCTCGACGACCCTGCGATGCAAACCTCTTGCGACACCAACGACTTCCACCGATTCATCTATGCTGCTGGAAGTGAAGGCGAGATCGAAGCCCGGCGTCGCAACCTCGCTGCAGTGTGCCAGAGCTGGCAAGCCATTGCAGAGAGCTACGCCTATCGCAGCCTCACCATACCCGAGAATATTTCACTGGCGCCTAGAGTCCCTCTGTACTCTGTGCGTCGGCTCTGTTTCAACCGGCGTAGCACGCCCCACCAGAGACCAGCAGCCCTTTCCGGCGAGACTCTCGATAGATGGTGCAACTGGATCAGGGCTCCCCAGGGTCTCACTGTACTGGAGATTAACATGGAGGATGATAACGTTCCTGCGCGCCCCTTGGAGGTACTCCTTACATGTGCCAAGGCTGTCAAAAGCTTGCGCTCACTCCGACTCCGATGGGATTCATCAAAATATCCTGTATCTCTATCCCTCAGCAATATCTCAAAGTCATATTCTGGAATAACCACTCTTGAGTTAGGGCAACTTCGTCCATCCGTTGAGCCGCTTTCTCTCCCAAACCTTCGGGTCCTGATAATCGAGATATCGGAACCCTCAAGCCCGAGCTGGGATTTCCCCAAGTGGAGTTTACCATGCCTTCAATACCTCAGCGTCCTACTTGCCAACAGATGGGAGGATACACCTTTCGAACTTGGGGTTTTCCAACCGTTTGCCTCACATCTCGTGGCACTGCACTTGACTGCTGCGCTATGGGTACATGATCCTACATTAGGGCACCAGTCACCAGTGCTCCCATTTGATCTCAATTATTTCCCTTCCCTTCAAGATCTGACCCTTCACAATATTCCACTTTTGATAAGTACTCCACTGGACGCCCATCACCCGCTGCATACAATCCATGTGAGAAGCTGGGACCAGCGTGCTTTCTTACGACTCACCAACTTTCCCTCGAATACCTTCCGCACTACACAAACGGTCACGATTTCCCTTGAATGTCATTCCTGGGGATACTCGGGAGGCTGGCAACTGGATCCATCTCCGTTCAACGGTGCTTGCGACTCCCTCGATCGACTCATTTTGGAGGAGAATATCACCCTCCTCGATAAAAACGGGTTAACCCTGAAGGAATGGAGAAAGCAAATCGGATGGGATGACTGGTTCCTACCAATGAAGAACCAGTACCCATGTGGGCCGATGGACAATACCCTCATGATGATTGGCCCTTGTTTCTGACACACGCAGCCTCACCACCCTAGCGATTCATATCACCGATAGATTTGTATACAGTAGTTGACTTTAATTTTGTCACTGGTGGCAGTCCGAATACTATACACCAGGGTGATTGTCCTACTGCTCCATTGTTTCCTCTCGTATTTTAAGAATAACATAAGGCAGAGATTAGGCCAGAAATAAACAAATCTTAATGTCATCTGCAATTTGGTTAAGTGGCAATTTTAAGATTTTTACTTGGTTTCTACAGGTCTATCTAAATACCAAGGTCTCAACTCAAGTCCGAAGATGTAGCATTTGTCCTACCGAAAAAGTGATATACTGGTATGGAGCTCCTCTTGTCGCCACTTTCATTCAGCCACCAACGTCGGGACTCTCCGAATCAAGGGGACCCCTCTCATCTTCAGATCCACCTTCATTGGTTGATACGTTATGGTCCTTATCATCACCGACATCGTCGCCTGACTCATCCATCCAATCGAACAGCTCTTCCATTTCCCAAGAAAACTCATACTCAGACTCAGACCTAGAGCCGAACTCATACTTCGATGAGGGTGGTCCAAAGCAAACGGGTTCGCTAGGAAACCTCGTATCGTACTTCCGAAGATCAGTGGCCTCATAGGTGTGGAGTCTCCAACCGCGCCCGTTCATGTCCTCCCTCTCCAAAGTATGATCTGGTGGACGCTGGGTACGCGACGGCCGATACGTCCTCTCCGCTCCCTCCACAATAACGTTGAGCCCTCTTTGTCCCAAGAGTTCTCTCAACACAGGCACCGAACCGTCCAAAGTTAGGGGACCTTGGCGACCGTCCGGCTTGAAGTGATGCAAACGGACAGTCCGAACATGAGAACTAGGTATCGAGAACATCTTAACGATACGTCTCACATCTATTCGAGAGGTAACGTGGATATAAAGGACTGGGTGTTCGGACGGGATGGCCCCGAATGAAGGCGGGTCAGGATGAGATATCTCAATCATATTGGATAGGCTTTGCGTCCATACAGAATCTGGGAGGTAGTCCAAATATGAAGAGCGGAGCATGTTCTCAGTGGGATGGTGAAGACTGAAGAACTGGATGCTGCGCGCGAAGCGAGACTGTACAATTTTGGCCGAGGAGGTGCTCATTGATTCTACTTCTAAATATCTCAGTGATGGAAGATCCCATTGTTCAATAGGACATTGGTCGACGACCTCTCCCATTCGCAGCGTGTCGAGTCTCGGAAGCTTCAGGGTGAGCGAGTAGTTGGAAATACTGAAGAGATCGAGCCAGGTGAGATTGGGGAGCTCGAGCGTACAGTGGTGGATATAGCTGTGTCGCATAAGTCTTGTTAATTCCGGGACGAAAGATATGCAAAGTCGTCGAAGAGTGGTCATGGATGGCGCAAACTGGGTAAGAACGTCGAGTGGTATAGAGGAGACCTCGTTATACTTGATGGGGTTCCCAACGAGAGTAAGGGACTGCAACTGACATGCATGCTGCAGACAGGACGCAAAGAGGTCCGTCGCCGACGCGGCCTTCCACTCCGGCGTGTACCACCGCAGCTTCTTGACATGGTTCATATGATATGGTGAAACATTTCGTGGTCGGCCATAGACCATTTGGAGCGGGTCAGATTTACTCGCAGAGGCGCTGACATCACTCTCCTCNTCCTCGAGGTCAACAAGAACAGAGCGCTCGACAAACGCACGCCAGCTCGAGCATACGAGTCGTAGATCGGCCTCAATACGCTTCAGTTTGCGTGGTCGTCTTAGCGTATAAGCCCGCCAATCCTCCTCGATTTCCTGGCCTCCGTCGAAATACAGGACCCCAGGGGGCAGGAGGCGGACTTTGAAGCTCTCGTCAACGTGTTGGGCTGGGAGGAGGTACGAGAGGCATTCTTGCCAGACCTCAGGCGGCGTGCGTGCCAGCGCGCTGTGTGACATCGACGTGGTTGATGAACAAGTTTGATGAACAAGTCAACCTGCAGAAATTTGAACTGACAGTAGCGTAATTCATAGGCGGCTCGTAGGTTGGTTCATACGTCTTCGTATGGAGCAAAGGGTTACTCCTCACAGGGGCTTATCACGCAGGACTTTCAACGCAGATCCCGACCCGGGGATAGAGTGATTCAAAAGGGGAGACTATTGGTCCGTATCATTATCATAGTAATAATCAGCAATACCACCGCTGTAGATGGTCCATCAACCTGCTCGACTGCCATCTATTGGGCCGGGATACCAAATTCCTTCATCTCCTTCTCGGACCAAATGAACATAGGTAATGGGTGCGCCTCAGTATTGAAGACGAAGCGATCGAGTGGCACAGGGTCTTTGTCCAGGCAAAGCAGATAAGAGTATTTGAGGGTTTCCGCAAGGAAGAAGCTAGGAAAACGAAGTCAGGAAAAGTTGGGTCAGGAGTCCAGTATACCGGAGGACAGGAGAACGTACCTTGCCATGCCTGTGTCCATTCGCCTCGGGTCCTCCGTAGTCAACACGGAAAGAAGACTAGCATAACCGGAGTCGGTCCTAGTCCACTTCTCCACAGCCTCAAACATTTCCCATCCACGAAGACGCCATATTTCATCCCCAGTTGTCCGCCAGAGGATGTACATCGCTTCAATTGCCTGTCCTCCTTCTCAGCATCCGCAAATCCGGAAACCATCCAAAAATGCTTACCTCTGGCCGCAGGAGATAGCTTGAACCACTACTAATGCGATAATCCTGCTCTCGCAAACCGCCCATACCCATACCCTTCCCCAAGCCCCTGAGAACGACTTTCTCCTCGACGTCAGGGCCCCATAGGTCAGTCCCAACTAACGGACCGCGCCTTCCGTTCTCTTCCCACTCGATCAGTCGTTCTCTCCAGCGAGCCTTGGTGAAATTTTTGGCCTGCGAATGCGGGCCATGACCACCGTTTCGTGGTGGCCTGAAGAAAACCTCTTCTGGGCCAACGCCCGTGGGTGTATCCGCATAGAGGACGTAGCACGTTGTGGCAAGCCCGCGGGCAACGCGCATATGGACGTCGAGTGTCTTCTTCAGGTTGCCTCCCCACTGAGAGACTTTAGGGATAGGTGCGCGCTTGGTCTTGGAGGGTGTGGATCGGCGGGATGGTGGGGGGTGTGGCCACGGATAGTCTGGATCGAGGAGCTTGGCTCCCAGAGCAAGCATGCCAGGCAGGAAGCAAGAGAGATGCTCCATTCTGCCCGTGGGGCGCATTTGGAAGGAGATCGTATCGGTGACGTAGAGCAAGTCCCTAGTGGCAGACAGATAAAGCAGGTGGTTGATGATACCATCGACAGCTTTAAGGTCTGTGGTTCAGGGAGCGTGTTAGTTTCGCCTTAATTCAAAATGGTCGAACGCAAACCACTTGCACATATTCAGCAATCGCTTCTCCGTCCGCCCGGACAACAGGTACTGCTTGAGCAGATATTCATAGGCGGAATCCCCAAGTGCGCCAATCGAGACCTGGACTACATTCGGCTTAGGCGGCCTGGTCAAGGTATTCGAGAGCCGCTTCTCCAGGTTGGACCCACCTCCCTCCATCCTTCCTTTATCCGAGCTCCATTCAGTCTTCCAGAGACCGCTATCAATCTCGACTTCGTATTTATCGTCGGTGGTGGAATCAACATTGGTTCCTGCCTCGGCTGCGGTGGGCACCCAGGTCGTCATGTCTTTACCTTGCCAATGTTCGAGGATGTCCATTACATGATCGGGTTTCGTGAAGTATGGTTTAGCTTCATCGATAGGCCTACCAGAGCTGGTAATTAGGTGACTCAAGAATTTATATTCCACCTGGTTCGACGCGATTTCGGCGAGCTTGGTTTGCGGCCTTCCTTGAGGTTTTGCTCCCCCGCTGAACAATGACCGTCAATACACGTGGGTGAAAGGAAGGCGTTGGGACGCGCGGTTTGCGTCTCGCATACCTGCTCGTATCAATGGACGACGCGGGGAGGCCGCTGTCGGTATTGAACGCTGGCAACATCGCCTCACCCAGTGCTTCTGCTTTCGTCCGTAGTATTGAGGCAGCCTCACGTACTTCTTCATCCGGCGATGTAGAGGCGAGGTAGTATGAAGAGAGCAAACCACCAAAGTAGCGAATTTGGGTTTCAAAGAATGGGACGTATTTGTCCTGCGCAATAGAACCAATTTCCAATAGTTAGTCAGGGGTGTAAACGCAGGTATAGAAGAGGGGGCTCCCCGTACCGATCTCCGCAGTGGTTCTGTAAAGTTCAAGTCGACAACATGCTCATGAACCGCATGAGTGAACTGAGGCTTGAGACCCATCAAGAGCATCGTGTCTAGTGAGTCGACAATGGTGAGACCCCATCCATTGAGGCTGCAAAAGACCGGAGTTAGTCGGGCTACCTGCACTCCATAGCTAAGGTCCTTACTTGTTCACACCACCATTTGAGACGGACCTTAGCTCATCCATCCCGAAGGCGTACGTCTTGTATCCCGCATAAGCATGAACGAATGCATCCTTGACCTTTTGCGCGCGTTCCGACCACGTGAAGTCTGTTCCTGAAGACAACATATCCCCCTCAAACGTGATTTGGTCGTCCCCTTGTTCTTGAAACGTGATTTGGTCGTCTCCTTGTTCTTTGTGTCCAGGACTAGGCCTGAGAGTGGGCGTCCAGAGGGTAGAGCGGGAAGGAAGGATAGTGAAAAGAAAGAACAGAGTGAGTAGGAGAACGATGATACGTCTATGATAGGTTTTGTTGACTATATGAGATATGCGTCTTCGCGTAAAGAACGAGAATTTTGCGCGAGACGAGAACGACATGGTGGAATATTGTAATGTTGCACAGGTCACGGGTTACGGGTCAATAGTCTGAGGGATGACAAAAGCAGAAGGTGCTAGTAGCGCGTAGTAGCGCGTATGGTGAACGGTTGATGGATGCGGATGTTGTGGAGACGGTGTAGCTTGCGAATAAAGGAGAAGCAGAGGAGGAAGAAGAAGAGGAAGAGCGACCCACCACCCGTTGAACTCTGCTTGCGTGACGTGGAGGGGAGAGGAGAGGATTGGGACCTTCGATAGCACCACCTAGCCGGGCGAGAGGCCAGAGAAGCAGAGAAGCAGGGAAGCAGGGAAGCAGGGAAGCAGGGAGCGGCTTCGGTGCTCGGTGTTGGTTACTACTCAGCTCCTTTTCCTTTTCCCAGAGCGTCATCGTCAGCGTACCGGTTTTGGGCCGAAATCCCCGTATTACATCGGAACGGGTTTCCTTTTATCATAGGAAATTCAAAATATCTTGGCCTTTCATCCCCACACCCGCATTCACATCCAGAATTCATGAATTCTTTGACTCTACAATAATCAGCCACAGCCAACCAACCAACCAACGTTGCTTTGTAGTATCCTTTGTTATTCCTTTGTGTTTACCCGCTTGGTGACGACATTGGTGTCCCGCATTTGTAGAACTGAACAGAAAACAGAAAAATGTCTCCTAGAGCAAATAAATGATTTTACAAATTCAATATCCTCAAGACGTCTAGGCACTGAAGAATAATTGGTGTTTCGGGCATACGCATGGTCCGGGCATGACTGTTCAGCCAAGCCAAACTTCGGCCAAGCTTGGACCCTCCATCATCCCGGATCTCTTCCTTAAGAGCTTCGATAGCTTCACTTCGCCTTTGGTACTCCGGAAAATCCACCAGATCACCTACAACATGGTTCCCTCGCCAAAGCTCGCCAACAAGAAACTCCCATTCGACCGCTCTCATTTCCTCGCCTTCTTCCTTGGCTCTTTCTTCTTCTTGCTTGTTTGGCACCGCTTTGGTCGCTCAGACGACCTGGGTTTCGGCAACGAATTGCAAAAAAAGATCAAGGTGCATCACCGTTCTTCCAATCCCCTCTTCGTATGTATCCAATTGAACTCAAGTCGTAGTAACTCCAACCCTCCCTCTAGGCTGTCGCAGTCCTCACGGGCACACGAGGCGTAAATGGCACGATCCACTTCAAGCAGGACGGTGTCTCGCCCGTAACACATATAAAAGGCACCATCCGCGGATTGGATCCCAATTCTTTGCGGGGGTTTCACGTCCAGTCAGTTTGTCCTCTCCCCTCGCTCATTCTCCCTGCCATCATCAACTATATTATTCGTACCAACTTACTCACCCGCCCCACAGCGCATATGGCGACGTAACTGAGGGATGTACGTCCACAGGCGCTCATTACAACCCATTTGGCAAGAATCACGGCGGACCAAAGGCCGCCGTGCGGCACGTTGGCGATCTCGGGAATGTTAAGGCGGACGCACACGGCGTGGCAATTTTTGATATAGAGGACTCCCAGGTGCAGCTCAGCGGTCCTTTGAGCGTAGTCGGGTGAGTCTTATCCTTTCCTTAAAAGGACTGCGGTGTCTCACGGAATGGACAGCCGCGCAGTGGTGGTTCATACTGTATGTAGCGTCTAACTTATACTGATGGATGCGAATCGATAATCGATTGGGTATAGGGAACCGACGACCTCGGCACCCAAAACAACGAGGGCTCGCGCACCACGGGCAACGCAGGGGAGCGGGCAGCCTGTGGAGTGATCGGTCCGTAATTTCTCTCTCGTTTATCCTTTCAGAACTTGAAGTTTTTTTGCTTGTAACATAGGTCTTACTCCTAATGAACAATGAACAATGCTCTTTCTCCCGTTCGCTGATTGTACTTTGCCTGAAGGCTCTATCGATAAGGACAATGATGAAATGTATCAGTTCCTCCTGATATCGCCGTCCGATGCGCTCCAACTCGAGGATGACCCTCAGAAATATTCGAAAGTGTCTAGTTCCTATGGGGCGTCGCTGTCACTTTCCTTACTAATGTGAACTAGCAACGTGGAGGCAAAGGGCGGAACGCGGAGGGGGAAGCGGAAACGTATCATTCAATGGCCAAGCATTTGTTACAATAGAAGGTGACTTTGTATAACGACTGTAGGTGCTTCATATTCGGAATTTAGAAAAATGATCGATGCCAACTGAGGACGCGACACGACTACGGAAGCTTCGTGATAAAAGTTGTACCCAGGCGGTGTTGCGAACGACTGAGGCAACAGGTCAGTGGGCTAAATCGAGAGTTGGGTCGGGAATGAGGTCTACATCTTGACTCATCTAGAGGCTTTCTTCTGCATATCGGCTGTGTAGCATCCGTTTCGGGTGGCGCTTGAAATTCACTTCAGAACCTTAGACTCATTATTGTTGCCATTTATCGATATCAATGCAGCACCGGATCAGACCATCCTCACTTGGATCTATGCCTTTGTTGGTCTCTCTGTACCGTGCACCACAAGGCCACACTTGCCACCTGATGTACTTGCCTCCCTTTCGCCTATTGGTTATGCCCGAATCAACTCACACATGTTAAAGATATTCATGTTTCTTTACCTTTGACATGTTTGATTGGCACTTCGTGAAGGGAATGAGAGCGCCCTTCTAAAGCGATCTTGATGCCAGGCCGGGCGAGAGATAATAGTGGACATTATCTCATAAAGTCGACGTTCTTCCTCATACCTTAATTTGCGACTCTCTTCGATGTCTCTTTCCCCTGATGCAGCTTTGGAAGACCTAAGAGACCAGATCGTTCTGGCAGCAGCATCCATCTTTGTAGGCAAGATTGTCACAGTATGTGGAATGATCTGGGTCTGTTATGAGTGGCGTGAGTTTAATTTTGTTGCTGAGCCCATACACGAAAACTAATAGTTCTCCCTAGTAATATCTCTAGACAGAGAGGTACGGCAATGTTACGTGTGAAACTGTGGTGTTCTGATAATTATGATCATTTAATAGGTTCCTATTGTCTGGGTGCGGTTTCCCAAGTCTGATAAATAGACGTTCCTGAATGGCACCATGAAGGCAGGGAAAATGTCCTTCCCCAAAATTCTTTACATTTGTGTTATTATCTCAAATAGCTCTCTTGATTCATGCGACTCACCGTTTCTCAGGTTCGACTTGGAAGCATTGCACTAGCCACCGGGCTGGTGATATGTATGGCCCCTTCAGGTCCAGAGTCAAATTTGATGCTAATCCTGAACAGTGGGCTTCCTCGATAAGGTGTCATCGAGATTGTACGTCAATTTTGCTGACCCTAAGAAAAGCGCACTGATTAGTGGTATGAATAGCTGTCAGACAGCTTCTCCTGAGACATATATATTATGGCTGACGGTATCAATAAAGGTCGGCTATTGACTGAAATTGAAGGATTTGGAGGTGTGTACCATCGTAGTTATTCTACTTAACATAGATTCGAATCACCACTTCAATCAGGCACTATCTCATTCATGCCAGTACGCAGTAAGGCCCTTCCGAATCTCCGTATCCTGGGGATCATGCTAACCATCTACCAGTCCTAATGCTCCGTCGTGTCGCAGCACTCTACAACAACTCCCCGGTAAGAAAATTGTCACAGTAAAATGTAGCTTGACCAAAGAAAAATTGCTAGAGTGTTGTACGGTCGCTATTTGCAGCACTAGTGCTCCAGGTCGCTGGACAATATGTCGTTCTCCTTTACACATATTATCACGTCGGTTGGGTATACGGAGGTAGATCGGATATTATTTCCAACTCTTGGTTTTTACGCTCTGTTGCAGTAACCAACGAACCGTTCCAGGATGTGGCTTACCAAGGATGCTTCCACACAGTAGTCGCTCCAAATTGCTGGCTGTAAGTGCACATCTGCTCCTTCATTGTACCCGATACTGATGTATGTGGTGCAGATACTGGTGAGAATTTTGGTCTTTCACGAAGGCCTAACTCTTTAGTGTGTTTGCCATATAGGTTATTCCCCGTTTGTAAGCTGTATCCCATCGCCCTACAATTTTTTTTACCGATCCGAGAATGCCACATAGTTTTCGACCTCATCCTATGCGGCCTCATTATTGCGAAAGGTATTCGGAGTTACCTACAAGGAGTTGAGGTGTCACTACTGCGCGTGCTCGTGAGGCAAGCAACTTTCTCTATGCGAGATATCTATCCGTCTTAATAGGATTCCACGCCATAGAGACTCTCTCATATATTATATCGCTGTAGGAGCTGCAGAAGTGGCAACTCTAATGATTTGGTCACAGGCGACGGGTATCGATGTGCGTGTTTCTGTCGAATCCTAACTTCCCTACTTACATTATGGCAGGATCGAATGACCGCAGTACGTCATTCCATGGGTCCATACACAGACGCTTACGCCCACCAACCAGGCAACGGCCTTGGGGGTTATACTCGAACCAATCCTGTGCTGCAGGTTATTCCTCAGTACACATGAGGCGATAACAGGTGGACAACGCTCAACGACGACTCCTGCGCTTCCTAGGACTCGACTAGCTGACATAGAAATGAATAACCGCCGACCACAGCTAGATTCACTCGGATACCCCAAACTTTCAGGTGTGCTCCTGTAGTTATACCATATCCCCAAACCTTTGACTGAATCGACCATTCCAGTGTTACTACCTGAGGAAGAATCTTTCAGCGACCTAAATTGAGCGGCTGACGATAGAGTGGTCGAGGGATATGCGATAAAATACGATCGAATTGTTAGGCGTTCATTGACTATAGATTGCTTGTGTTCCCTGCTGTCGGAATTTGGGATCGGGTGTGATCCTACGGGATCATAGGCCCACGGTACTATTCGGGTATATATATAGCATCAATATCAAGAGGGCAAGCCACTAAAGTAGCGGATTTGGGTTTAAAAGAATTGAATGAATAAACTGAGGCTTGAGGCCCATCAAGAGCATCGTATCTAGCGTGTCAATAATGGTGAGACCTCAGGTGAGTATTTGTTGCAATAGATGGTGTCTTGGTATAACGACTTGATGTGCTTCATATTCGGCATTTAGAAATGATCGACGCCAAATGAGGACCGACACGACTACGGAAGCTTCCTGAAAGAGCTGTACCATGGCGGTGCTGCATGGCGAAGGACTGAGGCAACAGTCAGCGGGCTGAATCGAGGGTTGGGTGGGGAATGGGTCTACATCTTGATTCATCTAGAGACTTTCCTCTGCACATCGGCTGTGTAGCATCCGTTTCGGGTGACGCTTGGATATTCACTCCGGAGGTAGGCTTTGTGCAACGGAGGATGAAAAAGAATCGATGGAGAAGATTTGGGAGACGAGAGGCGCATTCAGTTTGGAACACCGCGCGGCAATAAAGGGTCAGAGTGTATCAGGCTGTACATGTGCCGGGCAAAGGTATCGATTGGGGCGTGGACAATGACTAAATTGGGGCGACGGGATCGGGAGAGTGGACCGAAAGTGACACAATATTGGGTAAGAATGAGGAAATATGATCGTGCGCCAAGTTGCGAGGTCGCCACTACACACGAGGAGTGAAGTGGAGAGTGGAGAACGTCAGTAAATTCGAATTCCGCTGGCATCTCTGGGTGATCATGATATTATTCATCCTATGCAACCGAATAGTTCGGGATAGTACTTGGCAGGTGCGCATCGAGTGGTCATGGTTCAGCAAACGCTTGACTTGAAAACATTTGTTCGGATCGAGAATATATATTTAGTGAATGCACATGGACGTTGCATGGTGGATACTATATCATATACGTTTCGTGACTATACAACGAAAACCCCACTATATGAAAATGGTGTCTGGGGTCCTGCGTCCACGACGGGATCGAAACCTCTCTTGTGAGTATTCTCACAGTGGGTCTGTGCACGTGGAGGATAGCCCAATAGATGAAGACCTACCTGGGGATGGAGCAAACAGATCCTCAGACGGATTATTATTGCCTTTATTTATTGATATCATGCAGCACTGGATCAGGCCATCCTCATGTAGATCCGGGCCTTTCTTTGTCTCTCTGTACCGTGCCAGCACACAGCTACATTTAACCTCCTCATGTACATGCCTCCCTCTCGCCTATTGGTTTTGTGCGAACCAACGCACATATATTCAAAATGTTTCTTTGCCTTTGACGTGTTTTATTGGCACTTCGAATATGGCATGAGAGCGTCTTTCTAAAGCAACTGAAGACTATCTTGGCGCCTAGCTGGCCCCGCGAGAGATAATAGTTGACATAGTCTCAAAAAGCCAACATCCTTCCTCAAGCCTCGATTTATGACTCATCCCCGATGTCTCTTTCGCCTGACGCACCTTTGGATGTTCTAAGAGACCACATCATTCCGGCAGCAGCATCCAACTATATAGGCAAAATTGTCACAGTATGTGGAATGTTTTTGGTCTGCTATGAGTGGCGTAGGTTTTGTTCCTGAGCCCTTGCGCGAAGACTAATGGTTCTCCCTAGTAATATCTCTGGACAGAGAGGTACGGCAATGTCAAATGTGAAACTGGTGTTCTGAGAATTATGCTCATCTAATAGGTTCCTATTATCTGGGTGCGGCTTCCCACTTGCAAGTCTGATAAATTGACGTAACTGAATGCCACCGTGAAGGCAGGGAAAATGACCTTACCCAAGATTCTTTACATTTATGTATATTATTTCAAATAGCTCTCTTGAATCATGCGACTGACGTACCGTTTCTCAGGTTCGACTTGGAAGCATTGCACTACTCACCGGGCTGGTGATATGTATGGCCGCTTCAGGTCCAGATATCACATTTGATGCTAATTCTTCATAAGTGTACTTTCCCAACAAGGTGTCATCGAGATTGTACGTCAATTTTGGTGACCCTAAGAACGTGCACTGATTCGTGGCATGAATAGCTGTCAGACAGCTTCCCCTGAGACATATACATTGTGGCTGACGGTATTAATTAAGGTCGGATAATAACTGAAATTGAAGGACTTGGAGGTGTGTACCATCGTGTCATTCTACTTCACGTAGATTCGAATCACCATTTCAATCAGGAACCATCTCATTGATACCAATACGCAGTAAGGCGCTTCCGGATCTCCACATCCTGAGGGTCATGCTAACCTTCCACCAGTCCTGATGCTCCATCGTGTCACAGCACTCTACAACAACTCCCCGGTAAGAAAATTGTCACAGTAAAATGTGGCTTGACCATAGAAATTTGCTAGAGTGTTGTACGGTTGCTATTTGCAGCACTGATACTCGAAGTCATCGGACAATATGTCATTCTCCTTTACACGTTTTATCACGTCGGTTGGATATATGGAGGTAGATCGATCGAATATTACCCCCAACTCATGGTTGTTTACGCTCCGTTGCAGTAATCAATGAACCGATCCAGGGCGTGGCTTACCAAGGATGCTTCCACACAGTAGTCGCTCCAAATTTCTGGCTGTAAGTGTACATCTGCTGCTTCAGTGTTCCCGATACTGATGTATGTGGTGCAGATACTGGTGAGAATTTTGGTTTCCCATGAAGAACTAACTCTTTAGTATGATTTCCATATAGGCTATTCCCCGTTTGTACGTAAGCTGTATCCCATGGCCCTACAATTTTTTACTGATCCTATGGTCCCACATAGTTTACGACCTCACCCTATGCGGCCTCATTATTGCGAAAGGTATTCGGAGTTACCTACAAGGAGTCGAGGTGGCACTACTGCGCGTGCTCGTGAGGCAAGCAACTCTATTTATGCGAGATATCTACCTGTTTTAATAGGATTCCATGCCATAGAGACTCTATCTTATATTATATCGCTGTAGGAGCCGCAGAAACGACAACTCTAATGATTTGGTCACAGGCGAAGGGTATCGATGTGCGTGTTTCTGTCAAATTCTAACTTCCTTACTTACATTATTACAGGATCGAATGACCGCAGTACGGCATTGCATGGGTCCATACACAGTTGCTTACGCCCACCAACCAGGGAACGGCCTTGGGGGTTGTATTCGAACCAATCCTGTGCTGTAGATTATTCCTCAGTATACATGAGGCGATAACAGGTGGACAACGCTCAACGACGACTCCCGCACTTACTAGGACTCGACTAGGTGATATGGAAATGAATAACCGCCGACCACAGCTAGATTCACTCGGATACCCCAAACTTTCAAGTGCGCTCCTGTAGTTATACCACATCCCCAAACCTTTGACTGAATCGACCATTCCAGTGATACTAGCTGAGGAAGAATCTTTTAGCGACCTAAATTAAGCGGCGGACGATAGAGTGGTCAGAGGCTTAGGGCGACAAAATACGATTGAATTGTTACGCGTTTATTGAATATAGATTGCTTGTGTTCCCTGCTGTTGGTATTTGAATTTAGGATCAGGTGCGATCCCACGGGATCGTAGCATGTTTAAAGTGGCTGGGACCGGTCGGAAGCAAGCACGGTAGGGCTGAGAATACTACACTGGAAATGGCGAGTCAAACATGAAAAGGGACTGGCTGAGAGTACACGTGAGGCGGAAAACCAAACGGTGACCAAGAGGAGCGGCGAGTGTGCGAAAAGCGAGCAGAAGAAGTGTGGAGTAGGCGAAAAGAGTGTAATAATGGAACCACTATGGAGAAAGAAGGAAATATAAAGTACCACACGGACACCAGGGGGGCAAACTCGGCGAACAGGAGGAGAGTGGAGGTCCAATATTACTGAGGGTGCCAGCCAGTCACTTGGTAGATTATTATCGGTAGTTTTTCTTTACGCTAACCCCCAAACTGGGCCGCCCACGACAGCGCGTCCTGACGCCCTGCACATAATTGGATCGATAGAAATGTATAAACAGCGGCGGCCGTCAGCTTCAGTTTCCTTTCAGGCTCTCTAGACGGCGTAAATTATACAAAAAATAATAATTTCAGACTATATCATAGGGCATCCAAGAACCCTCGCTACCAACACCACGACCGTGCTGACAGACGAGGACGGACAAGGTGGCGAGTGTCAGCATGTAGATGCTGTATGCTGACGGGACGGCGGAACCCCTTCAGGGGGGTAAATTCATTCTCTGGGCCTGAGAGGCCCCGGACTCGAGTGCCTGAGGTGTTAGAATGCGGGAACAACGAGCAAAGCAGCCGCGGGTGTCCAGTGTAGAGATGGGGTTAGAAATGAGAGGCACGTGTAAACGTGTCACGCGACAGGAGATTAAACATAAGGTTGTCGGGTGCCTATTCACGCCTTGGATTCAGACCGCCCTGGGCGATGCTGCTGGGAAAGCGTGACTGCGAATTTGTCCCGTTAGCGGAATGGACGCTTTGAAAGAGCTGGGGACGGAAGCCTGGCGGTGTTGTGAACGACTGAGGCAACAAGTCAGCCGGCTGAATCGAGATTTGGGTCGGGAATGAGGTCTACATCTTGGCTCATCTAGAGGCTTTCCTCTGTATATCGGCTGTGTGGCATCCGTTTCAGATGACGCATGGGTATTCGCTTCGCGGGTAGGTTTTGTCATGTGCAAGCGACAACTAAAGGCATTTATGCATGGAGAGGATTTAGGAAACGAGAAGCGCATCCAGTTTGGAACACCGTATGACAATGAAGGGTCAGAGGGTATCAGGCTCTACATGTGCCTAGGTGAGCGTAGTCGATTGGGCGACGGGATCGGGAGACCGAACCAAAGGTGACACAATATTGGGTAGTAATGAGGAAATATGATCATGCACCAAGCTGCGAGGTCGCTACTACACCCGAGAAGTGGAGAGTAGAGAACAGTCAGAAAATTCGAATTGCGCTGGCATCTCTGGGTGATAGTCGCATTATTCATCCTATGTAATCGGATAGTTCGAGGTAACACATGGCGAGTGCGCACCGAGCGGGCGCCATGGTTAAGCAAATGTTTGACTTTAATGCATTTGTTCGGATCGAGATTATATTTCGTGAATGCAAATGGATACTGTATCATAAACCTTTCGTGAATATACGACAAAACCCCGCTATATGAAATGGTGTCTGTGGTCCTGCGTCAACCAACGGCAGTGAAACCGCTCTCTTATGAATATTTCTGACAGTGGCTCTGTGCAGGTTAGCTCCAACTACTTGAGGCAGAACCTTAGACTCATTCTTATTGCCTTTGTTTATCGGTATCAATGCAGCACTGGATCAGACCATCCTCATGTAGATCTGTGCCTTTGTTGGTCTCTCTGTACCGTGCAGCACACGCCTGATATGATGTACTTACCTCCCTCTCGCCTATAGTATTGGTCATCTCCGAACCAACTCACACATATTGAGAATGTTTCTTTGCCTTTGGCGTGTTTCTTGGCACTTCGTGAAGGGAATGAGAGCGCCCTTCTGAAGCCACTGAAGACTATCTTGACGCTTGGTCGGGCGAGAGATAATAGTGGACATTGTCTCATAAAGTCGACACCCTTCCTCAAGCCTCAATTTGCGACTTTATTCGATGTCTCTTTCCCCTGATGCACCATTGGAAGTCCTAAGAGACCACATCGTTCCGGCAGCAGCGTCCAACTATGTATGCAAAATCGTCATAATGTGTGGAATGTTCTTGGTCTGCTATGAGTGGCGTAAGTTTTGTTGCTAAGCCCTTACGCGAAGACTAATAGGTCTCCCTAGTAATATCTCTAGACAGAGAGGTAGGGCAATGTCACTTGTGAAACTGTGATGTTATGCTCATTTAATAGGTTCCTATTATCTGGGTGCGGCTTCCCAATTTTGATAAATAGACGTACCTGAATGGCACCATGAAGGCAGGAAAAATGACCTTCCACAAAATTCTTTACATTTATGTATATTATCTCAAATAGCTCTCTTGAATCATGCGACTAACCGTTTCTCAGGTTCGACTTGCAAGCATTGCACTACTCACCGGGCTGGCGACGTGTATGACCCCTTCAGGTCCAGATATCACATTTGATGCTAATCCTGAACAGTGCACTTCCCCGATAACGTGTCATCGAGATTGTACGTCAATTTTGCTGACCCTAAGAAAGTGCACTGATTAGTGGTATGAATAGCTGTCAGACAGATTCTCCTTGAACATATACATTATGGCTGACGGTATTAATAAAGGT
>WNFL01446421.1_pt1 | contig 17459 bp, 18 predicted proteins | sample 5400361 | NCBI WGS metagenome assembly WNFL01 (sample SAMN13153351, study PRJNA577476) | soil metagenome | isolation source: 40 cm soil on Douglas fir-dominated hillslope | place: USA:California | collected 2013-09-17 | reverse complement strand
TGGAAATTTGCATCTGGACGGCTCCCTCATGTGATTCGCTTCCGACGAAGCACCCTATGGCACATCGATGCCGGGAGCGGGCGCCGTCCACCACATCAAACTCGACCGACCGATACGCCGCGCGCGCCCGCGGCATGTCCGCTTCGCCCCGAAAGCGACCGTCGCCGATCAAAATGTGATCCGTCGCGATGTGCCAAGAGCCGACATCGCCGCCCAGTTATTCAATCACCTCGTCAGCGCGCCCGAGCAGCGTGATCGGGAAAATAAGCTTCCCGCTGCTTGTTGACTACGGTTGCGCCGCGCGGTCTGCTGCTCGGACAATGCGGCTCACGTTTTTGATCGCGAAATAATATCGGGAGGAAGATATGCGGAAAGCCATCGCCGGAGCGATCACGCTCACGACATTGACCGTAGCGATCCAGTCAATCGCGCAGACGCCACCGCCGGCACCTACCATGCCGCCATCGCTGCCGGCCGAGCATGTGGTCAACGTGATGACCAATGAGGGCTCCGGCGCATTCAGTGTGCAGTGGCGTGTCGCCGATGTCAGAATCGTCGAAGTGCCAGCGGCCATTAACAAGGATCGTTACAAGACCACCTATCAGATCGAGCCGCGAGCCATGCCGACCGATTTTGACGATTCCCAATGGGAGCGGATCGAGGGCAAGGACCTAGGTGTGCGCCGCAGCGGTGGCCATAACGCCTTCATGTGGTTCCGCGGGCTGCTGACCATGCCAGCGCGGATCAGCGATTTCGACCTAAGTAAGTCGGCCGTGGCGGTGCTCAACGTCCTGGTCGACGATTACGCGGAGGTCTGGATCAACGGGCAAATGCCGCGCCGGAGCGGCTATCCCAGCCCGGCTACCATTCAGGGCCTCAACATGCCCAATCGTGTGGTGCTTGGCACCGAAGTCAAGGCCGGCGACAGATTCCAGCTCGCAGTGTTTGCGATTAACGGACCAATGTCCGATCCGGTCGGAAGCATTTGGTTTCGCCAGGCCATGGTGGAGTTTTATCGTTGATGAACGAGACCGATGTTCAAATCTCGCTTCCAAATTGCCGGTGAGGCGCTGGCGATCGCGGCGCTTTCAGCGAGTGCCGCCGCTCAGAACCCGCAAGCGCCTATCAATATGGCGTGCTGGGTTCCGCCGCCGATGGAGCAGTCGCGTCTAGGCATGCAGATCACGGTGCTGATGAGCTTCAAGCGCAACGGCGAGCTATTCGGACAGCCAAGGATCGCTTTTCAATCGAGGGAAGCGTCGGAGACGGAACGCTCGTCATACCGTATCGCCGTGGCGCAAACGCTCAAACGATGTGCGTCTTTGCCGTTCACGGAGGCGCTCGGAAACACCGTAGCCGGCCAACCGCTCACCATGACCTTCGTCGATGATCGGGAACAACCCCCCTGACTTATCGAGACAATATGAACCGTCAGTAGCCATTACCACCGAACGAGGAGCTCGACGGCGACACGGGTGCCGCACTTACGGACTGGACGAAGGTCGGTACGGCAATCAGCGTGACGATCGTGAGAATAGCAATAAGCTTCTTCATGATACTTCTCCAAGGTGGTGCGCGAGCAAACAACGCCCGTATGACCTGAACGTTTCCGTAAATTAGACGCGCGTTTCCATAAGTTTTGCGTATTATCCATCCGTATAGCCGCTCCGGGTCGGCAGGATCATCACCTTGTCGCCTACAGTGCGCGGCTGATAGGCCATCTTGGCACGGCAGCAGCCGCTGCACTGCGGGATGTCGATCTGGGTGATGTCTGCTTCGGGGTCAGTCGCGTCGGATTGATGCGGCACCGGCGCTCGCGGCATGTCCGCTTCACCTCCAGAAGCGTCTGAACTTTGACGCCGCAGGAAATCGACGCAGAGTGCCAGGAGAGGACTAAGGCAAAGGCAGTGCACGCCACACGCGGGAGTCTCAGCTGTCTAGAATACTTCTTCGGACCAACATCTTTGCGGCGCGCGCAGCCGCTGTTGCGTAGCTGCGATCCCCATGAATGAGCATCAACGCCATCGCACCTTCCATCAGCAGCATCATTTCGCGTGCGCGCTCGCGCGGCGACGAAACACGGGCAGCGGAAAGCGCGCCCGCAAGCCATTCCTCTACCGCAGTCTTGTGTTTGCGTGCGATCGCCCGTGCGGGATGACCGCGCAGATCGGCAAGCTCCACAACCACGCGCGTGAATCCACCGCCCGACCATCTCGGCTTCGAGGCCCAATCCTTGAGCTGGGTGAAAAACGAATCGATCAAATCGTCCCGATTTGGGGCGCGCCGGAACCCTTGTAGCCTTGCAATGGCCAACTCGCTGGAATGAACCAGCGCTGCCGCAAGAAGATCATCTTTGCTGCGGAAATGTTGATAAAGCGCACGTTTGGTAATATCAGCGCGTGCGGCAATTTCGTCCATCGACACCCTCAGAAAGCCTTGACGCCAAAACAGCCCATAAGCGGCGTTCAGAATGTGTTGTCTTGTCTGCTCCCTCGATCTTCTCATGCATTCCTCTCCCGTTCTGCCCAGGTATACCGATGAGTGAATTTACATCCGCACTGCATCGCGTTCAGATGAATTGATGGCCCGAGAACAGGCAACACGTCCGCATTTCCCAGCCAGTGATGCCTTGTGAGTTCGATCGGGCGGGCCACAGCCGAGCGTGCGACGAGCCATGTTTGAGAAGCTGACATTCAAATCGATCGACGCGCGCGCCGCGTTGGTGCCGTTGCGGCGGCCGGTGGTCTCGAAAGTCGGTCTGTTCGGCGACTGGCCTTTGGTGCTCATCGATCTCTACACCAACGAGGGCATCGTCGGCAGGAGCTATTTGGAGCCCTACCTCAAGAACTCGGCGCGCTACATCATTCCTGCCATTCAAGATCTGGCCGCCACACAGGTTGGAAAACCGCTGGCCCCGCTGGAGAGCTTCCAAGCTAATCGACGCTCGTTGAATCTTGTCGGCTACGAAGGGGTCGCAATGATCGCCGTCTCCGGCGTGGACATGGCGATCTGGGACGCTCTTGCAAAAGCGGCAGACCTGCCGCTTGCGGCACTGCTCGGCGGCACGGTCGGACCGGTGCCTGCCTATAACAGCAACGGCCTTTGGCTCGTCGACATCTCCGTCTTGTCCCAGGAAGCAGGAGAGCTGGTCGCAGAGGGCGACTTCAAAGGGCTCAAGCTCCGGCTCGGTAGAGACCACCTCGGCGATGACCTTGCCGCCATCCGGGAGGTCCGCAAGGCCGCTAGCGACGACATCAAACTGATGGTCGATTTCAACCAAGGTTTGCCGCTCGGCGATGCGCTGCGCCGCTGCCACGCTCTCGACGACCAAGGACTGTATTGGTTCGAGGAACCCATCGCCTATGACAACCTTTCGGGCTACGTGCAGCTCGCCCGCGAGCTCAAGACGCCGGTGCAAATCGGGGAGAATTTCTATGGCCCTCGCGGCTTGTTCGAAGCCGTCCGATCAGGAGCCTGTGACTACGTCATGCCTGACCTGATGCGAATTGGCGGCGTCAGCGGCTGGTTACGCGCCGCGCCGATCGCAGCGGCGGCCGGCATCCAAGTGTCAACGCATTTGTATCCAGAAGTGGCGGCGCATCTGATGCGCGTCACTGAAACGGCTCACTGGTTGGAATGGCAGGACTGGGCCTATCCCATTCTGAAGCAGCCGTTTGCAGTCAAGAATGGCTGCCTTGAGATTCCAAACCTGCCTGGTACCGGTATCGAATGGAATGAAGGCGCGGTTGAGCGATATCGCTATTAAGAGGAACCGCGCCTCTATTCGGATGAAGTAAGCGGTGGCGCGGTGGTCAAGTTAATAACGACTTCGAATTCGGTCGGCTGCACTGGGATATTGGCCGCGTAAGGTGTCGCGTTACTCGCATTCGGAAGAGTAACAGCAGAAGCAGTGTCCCGACCTCCCGACGTCAGGACGGCAGGATGACGGCCTTGCCGGTCGTCTGCGTGTCGAAGAGCCGGTAAGCTTCCTCGGCCTGCTCGAGCCGCCAGCGGTGCGTGAAGAGCCGCTCCACGTCCACCTTCCGGTCGGCGATGAACTCGGCGCACTCGGCCTGGCCTTGCTTCGAGAACGTCCACGACCCCACCAGCGTTACCTGCCGGCGCAGGAGATCCGGGCTGACGTCGAGCTTGACCTGACCCCGCTCGCCAACGAAACAGGCGGTGCCCCACGAGCGTACGGAGCGCACGGCCGCGACGCGGGCGTCCGGCGCCGAGGAGGCGTCGAGCGTCTTGTGCGCGCCCTCGCCGTGCGTCAGCTCGCGAATCGCCGCGACCATGTCGTGCGCCGTGGGATCGATCACCTCGGCGGCGCCGAACTGCCGGGCGAGCTCGCGTCGCTCGGGTGCGATGTCGATGGCGATGACGCGCGCGCCCATCTCGACGGCCAGCTGCGTCGCCGACAGGCCCACCGGGCCCTGGCCGAAGATGGCGATCGTTTCGCCGCCCTGCAGCTGGACCCGTCGCAGCGCGCCCCAGGCCGTGCCGGTGCCGCAGGAGATGGCGGCCCCGGTGACGAAGGAGAGCGAGTCCGGCAGCGGCACCAGCGTCGACACCGGCACCTTCATGTACTTCGCGTGGGCGCCGTGACCGCCGGAGCCGTAGACCACCGTTCCCTCGAGGCACATCTGCGTCCAGCCCGCACGGCAGTGCTTGCAGTTTCCGCAGCCGTCGTAATGGTGGTCCATCACCCGTTGGCCGATCCGGGCTTCCTTGTCGGTGACGGCGGTGCCCACTGCCGCGACGACGCCGCAGGGCTCGTGACCGGCAATCACGCCGGCCGCCCGCTTGATGCCACCCGTGACGACTCCACCCGGATTGGCCGGGGCGCGGTAGTTGTGCAGGTCGCTGCCGCACATGCCCGAGGCCTTGATCTCGAGGATCGCGTCGCGCGGGCCGGGTATCGGATCAGGGAACTCTCTGAGCTCCAGCTTGCGATCTCCGAGAAACACGACGCCTTTCATGGTCCTCCTCCGGTGCGCGGTGTTCGGCCTGCCCGCCTGACCAGGCGTTCATCTGATCGAGCATGGCCGTCGTGAAGTCGCCGCGGCGTTTCATTGACGCGAGAACGCACGCCGAGGCGGTCCGCTGTCAGGGTCACACTTGTCTCTGACGCTGAGCCAATGAGCAAGTCACTCATCATCGCGATAATCGCGTCTCGAGCTTCGACGGTCGTCAACGCCAAATCGTACACGGAGCGGAGGGCTACGCGGCAGCCTCGTTCGCAAATTGCATGTACTGTTGTCGACTGTATTCCCGTGCCCGTCGGATGTGTACCGCGCCCAGGGCGCACATGGTCAGGCTTGCCTTCGGGATTTGACGTTATCGTCTGCAGGCGCTGTCCCGTCAGGACAAAGGCTGCGAGCGACTGATGATGGTCCCCGGCATCGGCGGATGTATCCGCTCACGCTCGGCGGGCTGGATGCGGCGATGCGGGAGTTGGTAAGGTAGGATAAGCGAATGCGCTCGGACTTTGCTGGCGTACAAAGACAACAAGCAAGCTGAAAGTCAGACAGGAGGCACGCGCCGCCTTCGATTCGTGCCCGATGAGAGGAGGAACGTCCTTGAAACATACTCGCCGCCGCCATCTGCAACTCATCGCCGCTGCCGCCATCACGCCCGCGCTACCGCGCGTTAGTTGCGCGCAAAGCTGGCCCGCCAAGCCGATCCGCGTGATCGTCCCGTTTTCGGCCGGCAGCACGATCGACATTGTCGCCCGTATCGTGTTCGAGCCGCTCGGGCGGCAACTCGGACAGGCGCTGGTCATCGAGAACCGTGGCGGCGCCGGTGGCACGGTCGGCGCTGCGGCGGTCGCGCGCGCGGAGCCCGACGGTTACACGCTAATGGCCCATTCCTCCGCGCACGTGACCACGCCGGCGATTTATCCCAATGCGCCCTACGACACTGTCGAGGATTTTGCGGCCGTTGCCGCCTTCGGCAGTTCGCCCAACGTCACCGTCGTGGCGCCCGAAAAGGGCATCAAGACGCTGCAGCAGCTCGTCGCTGCCGCCAAGGCCAAGCCCGGCTCGATCACATTTGGCACTGCCGGCGTCGGCTCGGCGACCCACATCTCCGCCGAGATATTGCGCTTCAGCGCCGGCTTTGAGGCTTTGCAGGTCCCATTCCGCGGGATGCCTGAGATACTCACCGAGATTATGTCCGGGCGCGTCGACTTCACTTGCTCGACTATCGGCCACCGCACTGCCTTTCATCCGAGAGGGCAAGCTCGTGGCGCTCGCGGTGAGCACGCCGCAACGCTCGTCCGCGCTGCCCGATGTGCCGACCACGATCGAGGCCGGCTATAAGAATTCCGACTACACGTTCTGGACCGGGCTGTTCGTGCCGGCCAAGACACCGCGCGAGATCGTTGACAAGCTTGCCCAGGAGACGCAGAAGGCGTTAGCCGCGCCGGGCGTGCGGGAGAAACTCGCGCAGCAAGGCATGGAGCCGATGCCGATCACGCCCGCTGCCTTCGATGCGCAGATCAGGCGGGAGATCGATTCAATTCTCGCCTTGGCCAAAGCGGCGAACCTAAAGTTCAACTGACCGGCATGAGCTGTCGCTCGGCGCTTGGGGGTCCGAACCCACATGTCCCCCCGCTTTCGCGGGGGTCCATCCGGGCTACGCCCTGCGTGCGTCGAGAAGCGGATCGCGAACCAAGACCTTGTCCGCGTAAAGGCCTGCAATCTCCTGATCGGTCAAGGACAGCAGCTTGCGCAGGAGCTCTTCGTTATGCTCGCCGAGACGATCAGCAGCGACGTCGCTGCGATCCGCCCATCGGGAAAATTTCACCGCCAGCCCGGGGATGTCGAATTCGCCGATCGACTCGTCCCTGACCCGCCGGACCGTTCCGCGCTGGCGCAAATGCGGATGGGCCATGGCCTCGTGCAGAGTGAGAACCGGCGCGCAAGGCACACGTTCCGCCTCCAGCGCCGCAACGGCCGCATCGCGGCTCGGAAAACCGCCGAGCCAGCCCTCGATGATGTGCTTGAGCGCGGCATTGTTGTCGCGTCTGGCCCGCGGCGTGTTGAAGCGCGGATCATCGGCCAATTCCGGCATGTTCATCGCCTTGATCATCTGGCTCCACTGATACGGCATCACCATGATCGCGATGAACTCTTCGCCGCGGTATCGGAACACTCCAGTGGGCCCGCCGTCCGGATGGAGAGAGCCCGCGCGCTTCGGAGCAAACGATGATCCGCGCAACGACGATTTCGGAACGTTCACTTCGTGCATGTTGAAGTACGTATCGACGAGCGAGCAGTCGATGTATTGCCCCTCGCCGGTGCGCTCGCGGTGCAGCAGGGCGAAGCCGATGGACATCGCCGCCGTCACCCCTGTTGCGTGGTCTCCGATTGCGGTTGCGAATTGTGCCGGACCGCGATCGGCTTCGCCGATCAGCGAGGTGATGCCCGCATAGCCCGCGCCCATGTAGTCGAAGCCGGGCTTTCGACTGAGCGGACCGGTTTGCCCGGCCAAGGAGATCGAGCACATGATGAGCGCCGGATGAATGGCGCTCAATTCGTCATAGCCGAGGCCCGCCCGCGCCATCACGCCGGGGGCAAAGTTCTCAACCAGCACATCGACCTTCGGTACGATCGCCCGGACGAGCTCACGGCCGCGCGCTTGCTTGATATCGACGGCCAGGCTTTTTTTCGAGTGATTGTGCTGGAAAAAGTACGTGCTTTGCGAGCACGTCTTGAATTTGGCATCGCGCGGCTTGTCGCCGGAGGCGCGGCCGCGGTCGCCGTATGGCGCCAGCTCCAGCTTGATGACCTCGGCGCCCAGCTCCGCCAATATCCGCGTGCAAGTCGGGCCCGCGACGAACTGGGTAATGTCGAGCACGCGATAGCCCGTGAGCATCGGCAATTTGGCACTCATCGCCTTCTCGCTGCGTTGATCCGAAAAGAAAATGTCCCATGTCCGGGGCAGCCGCCTCCGCGCTGCGGCGCGTTCCAATGCCGCTCAGGCTGCCTTGTCGCCAATTGCGAGGCCCGCCTCCTCCAGTTGCTGTTCGAGCAGCGCAAGCCGGTCGTAACCCCAGAACGGCTCGCCCGCGAACAGGAAGAAAGGTACGCCAAACACGTGGTCCGCGGCCGCCTCTTGCTGACAGCGTTCGTAGGCCTCGCGGCCTTCCCCGGCGAGATATTCGAAATAATGTTGGTCGGATAGGCCAAGGTCGGCAATCAGCCGAGCCACGGCTTCCGGCTGATCGGCTTCGAACTCGCGAAGAAAGAATTTCTTGAAGGCCATTCGGCCAAAGTCGAGCAACCGGCCCTGCGTTTCGGCGAATAAGCCTCCGATCGCGGCAGGGGTGGTGTCATAAATCTTCAGCGGTCCGCGAATCCACAGACCGCGCGGTTTCGCCCAGCGCCGGGCGTCCATGTAGGAGTATTTGACTTTGTATTCGGAATAAACGCTGCGCTCGCCCTTCCCTTTGAGTCGCAGTTGGAACGGAATCCATCGTACGCGCACGTTGAAACGCTGCCCGAGCGCCATGCCGGGATCGAACGCCAAGTAGGCATACGGACTCTTGAAGTCCGAGTACATTTTCACTTCGGCTTTCTCGCTCGTCTGGTCCGGCATCATGATCTCCGCCGAATTGCATGTAGAGGTGCCGATCATATCCGACGCTTCAGTGAACCGCAGCGGAAACTCGTCGGGGGTCGCGCTGATAATGGCCAGCAGCGGCGGATGCCGATCGCGTGGTTACCTGGGCACAGCAAGTAGCCCGGAATGAGCGTAGCGAAATCCGGGATGCTGGATGCGAGGTCGGTTATGGCGAGCGTCGGAAAGGCTGCCCGTGTGGCCTAGCACCATTGTCTGAAAGTAGTGACCTATCGCTCCGCGGTGGGAGGGCAGAACCCGGATGTCCCCCCGCTTTCGCGGGGGTCCATCCGGGCTACGCGCTCAGTCATTGACGCCTTCTCGCCCCTCGACGGTCATCAGCGTTGCGGTGAGGAAGGCAACAAGCTTCTCCTGGCCCGCAGTCTGCGAGAACACCTCCGTCTGAGCCAAGGTCAGTGTCCGACCAGCCTTGATGACACGCCCTCGCGCAAGAATGCGCTCCCCCTCGGCGGGCGCGAGGAGGTTAATTTTGAACTCGGTCGTGAGCACGCCGACCCCCGGCGGCATGAGGCTGAGCGCGGCGTAACCAGCAGCGGAGTCCGCGATGGCCGCGAGAGCGCCCGCGTGCACGAAGCCGTGCTGCTGCGATACCGCTGAACCCGGCGTGAGGGCAATTTCCACCAGCCCTGGAGCCACGCTCTCCAACGAGGCCGAGAGCGTATGCATGTGTCCTTGCCTTGCGAAGCTCGCGCGAACCCGACTCTCGTAAGCGGGGTTGCTCGGATGGAAAGTTGCCACCTCAGGACCCCTCCGCGCGCTGGGGGAACGAAGCGATTAAAGCCTTTCTAATGCGCTCGTTGCAAAGGGCAACTTCACGCCCGCCCTACCATATAGCCGCCGATGGTGCGCGCGTCGCTGCCGGCGCCGGAGGTCTCGTAGACGATCGAACCCTGGCGCATGACGACGATCCGATCGGAGAGCTCAAGGATCTCGTCGAGATCCTCCGACAGCAACAGGACCGCGGTGCCCGCATTGCGCGCCGCCATGATCCGGGCGCGGATTTCGCTCACTGCCTTCACGTCAAGCCCAGAGCAGGGATTCGAAACCACGAGGAGCGCGACCGTGCCGTCGAGTTCGCGAGCGAGCACGCTACGTTGCACGTTGCCGCCGGAAAGCGTCGAGATCGGCACCTGATCCGATGACGCCTTGATGCCGAAGGTGGCGATCATCCGGCGCGCCCAGTCCGCCATATCGGTGCGGTCGAGCCAGGTACGCGGAGTGCCGTCCCTGTTGCGGTCGAAACGGCGCAGGTTGAGGTTATCCCGCACGCTCATCGCCGGCACGCAAGCGTTGCGCAACGGCTCTTCCGGCAGCACGCGAACCTTCAAGGATTGTGCCTCCTCTCGGGTCGCGTGATAGGGTTCGCCGGACACGACGATCTCACCAGCCAAGGGTTTGCGCTGGCCGCCGATGATCTCGACGAGCGTCGTCTGTCCGTTGCCGGAGATGCCGGCCACCCCGAGAATTTCGCCGGCACGAACATCAAACGCCTCGATGTCAATCGCAGCACGGCCGAGATCGGCTTCGCTGCGAAGGCCGCGCAGGCGCAGCCGAGGCGCGTGGTCCGCGATCTCGCGGCGCCCCGCGTTCCCGGGCACCTCGAGCTCGCCAATCATGAGCTCGGTGAGGTCGGCTGGGCCAAGCTCGCGTGCACTGCCGCCGCCGGCCACGCGGCCCCTGCGCAGCACCGTCACTTCATCGGCAAAGGCGGCGACCTCTTTGAGCTTATGGGTAATGATCACGGTCGTGATTTCGCCGCGCCCAGTGAGGTCGCGAATCAAGCCCAGCACCTCCTCAGCCTCTGCCGGGGTGAGCGTCGAGGTCGGCTCGTCGAGCACGAGGAAGCGGCGGTCGAGATAGAGCTGCTTCAGGATCTCCGTCTTCTGGCGCTCACCGGTTGCAAGCAACCCGACGGGGACGCCGAGCGGGACCCGGAACGGCATCTTCTGCAGGAATGTCTCGAGGCGCGCGCGCTCGGCCGGCCAATCAATGACCTGAGACACGTCTGCTCGCGACATCACCAGATTTTCCGCCGCCGTCATGGACGGCACGAGCGTGAAATGCTGATAGACCATGCCCAAACCTAATCGGTCGGCATCTGCCGGCCGCCGGATCTCGACTTCGCGGTCATCGACCAGGAATGCTCCGCCGTCGGCCTGGTAATACCCGAGCAGACATTTCACCAAGGTCGACTTCCCTGCACCATTTTCGCCGAGGAGGGCATGCACCGTCCCCTTGGCAATCCGCAGCGAGACGCTGTCCAACGCCGTGAAGCTGCCAAAGCGCTTGGTGATCCCGACGGCTTCGACCGCAATCGCTCGCATGGAGCTCGCTCCCTAGACCGTTCTCATTTGTGTTGGATGCATGATCACGCCGCGCACTCGGTCTGTTCCCCTCCCCCTTGTGGGGAGGGGTTAGGGGTGGGGGTCGTGCGTGTGAGGCGATGCTTGTGCATCACCGCGCCACCCCCACCCAGCTCGCTTCGCTCGCCACCCTCCCCACAAGGGGGAGGGTAGGATCCAGTTCGCGCTGATTCCACTTCACCTCAATACGCCCTAGATCGCGGCGACGAGCGCGTCGCTCGTGCTCACCGCTCCGAAGACGCCACCCTGCATCTTGATCATCTTCAGGGCAGCGAGATGATTGCCGTGGTCGGTCGCGCCGCAGCAATCCTCCAGCAGCACGCATTCGAATCCGCGGTCGTTCGCCTCGCGCATGGTGGTGTGCACGCAGACATCCGTGGTGATGCCGGTGAGCACGAGGTTGCGAACGCCGCGCGTGCGCAGGATCAGCTCGAGATCGGTGGCACAGAAGCTGCCCTTCCCGGGCTTGTCGATGACCGTTTCGCCATCGAGCGGGGCGAGCTCGGGAATGATCTGCCAGCCCGGCTCGCCGCGCACGAGGATGCGGCCGCACGGTCCGGGATCGCCGATGCCGGCGCCAATCTGTTGCGAACGCCAGCGCTTGTTCGCGGGCAGATCGGACAGATCCGGCCGGTGTCCCTCGCGCGTATGGATGATGTGACAATGCTTCGCCCGCATCGCGGCGAGCACGCGGCGGATCGGCTCGATGGGCGAGCGCGTCAGCGAAAGATCGTATCCCATGCAGTCGACGTACCCGCCCTTGCCGCAGAAATCGGTCTGCATATCGATGACGATCAGCGCGGTGTTGCGCGCGTCGAGATCACCGTCGTACGGCCACGCGTATGGGTCGGCCGTCACGTAGCGGCGCTCGGAGCGGGCATCGGCACGCGAGAGCAGGTTCATTCGGCCGCCTCCTGACGAGAGGAACCGTAGCGCCGCGTCGGCGTGGGGAAACCGCAGGAGGTCCCATCGGTCGTGCGCACGTCGTTCTCCCAGGGCAACCGGTAACGGCCTGCCAGGAGATCCCGCATATACGTATAGGGACAGTCCCCGGCGCCGCCGGCGACCGCGGTGAACCCGCGATGGCCGAGCTGGTAGATGTTGTTCTCGACTCCCCAGTGGATGCGCGCCTCGCGGACGAGATCGGGGCGCACCTCCGCCGTGATGATCTCGTTCGCCCGTCCGGACGTTGCGTGCGCCAGGATAGTTCCGTCGAAGTTCACAATCATGCCCTCGCCCATGGAATCGAACGTGCCGTCGGAGCCGCACATGCACACATTGGCGGTGATCATGAGGTTGCAGAACGCGTTCGCCTGGTTGGTAAAGCGCCAGGACTCGCGGATCGGCGTGGTGTAGCCCGCAGTGCGCAGCATGATCTCGGCGCCCTTGTAGGCGGCCTCGCGCGCCATCTCGGGAAACATGCCGTCGTGGCAGATGATGAGCGCGATCTTTGCGCCCTTCGGTCCGGTGACGACCGGGATGCCGAGGTCACCGGGCTCCCACGGCTCGACCGGCACCCAGGGATGCAGCTTGCGGTAATAAAGGGCGATCTCGCCCTTATTGGAGACGAGGATGCCGGAATTGTACGGGTTGCCCGCCGGATTGAGCTCCATCAGCGAGAAGCAGCCCCAAATGTCGTTGTCGCGGCAGGCCTGGCGGAACGCCGAGACCTCTGGCCCGTCGAGCGAGCACATGATCTGCGGATTGGTGTCCATCGATAGGCCGTGCAGCGCGTATTCGGGCAAGACGACGAGATCCATCGTGGGCATGCCACGCTTGGCCTTGCCCACCATGGCGACGATCGTCTGCGTCTGCCGGGCCAGATCGGCCGGCGTGGCGACCACCGGCAATTGCAGCTGAACGAGCCCAATAACGACCCCGCTCGGGGACTTGTTCAGTCCGCCCAATCCGCTCATGGTTTCCTCCTCTTCAGCGCACCAACGAAAGCTCGCCTGGCATCCCGCGCAGTGAGCGGCCCGGTGTAACGGTCAGTATCATCATGACCAGCGTGAGCACATAGGGGGCCGCGTAGAACAGGTAATAGCCTTTGCTGATGCCGATCGTTTGCAGCGATGGGCCCAGCGCACCTGCGGCGCCGAAAAGAAGCGCCGCGTAGATGCAGTTGAGCGGATTCCAGCGAGCGAAGACGACAAGGGCGACCGCCACCAAGCCCTGACCGGAGGAGAGGCCCTCGTTCCAGCTGGCCGGATAACACAGCGACAGGAACGCGCCGCCGATGCCGGCAAGCCCGCTGCCGATCACCGTGCTGAGCAAACGGATGCGCTCGATCGGCAGGCCCATGGCCTTCGCGGCATCCGCACTGTCGCCGACGATGCGCACCTTGAGGCCCGCCCGGGTGTTGCGAAATATCCAGGCGAGCGCCAACGCAAGGCCTAGCCCTAGAAAAAACAGCGGGCTCACATCGAGCGCGCTGCGCACCTGCGATGCATCGGACCAAAACCCAAGCGGAATGGTCGGCAGCAGCGGCGCGCTCGGCTGCACGTAGGGCTTACCGAAGAAGAACGCGATACCGGTGCCCCCGAGCATAAGGGCAATTCCCATCGCAATGTCGTTGACGCGGGCAAGTCCGCACACTGCGCCGTGAATTGCGCCGAGCGCCGCGCCGCCGAGCATGGCGGCAAGGAGACCGAGCCACGGGGAGCCGGTTTCGTACGACGTCGCGTAGGCGAGCATCGCGCCGAGCACGAGCGCGCCTTCGTTGCCGAGATTGATCCGCCCGGCCTTTTCGGTGAGGCATTCGCCGATGCTCACGAACAAGAACGGCGTGCTCACACGCAGCGAGCCTGCGAGCAGCGCGACCGCAACAGTGCTGAATTGGTCCATCACACGGTTCTCCGCGGCTGAAACCAGCGCATGCGACCGTAGAAAGTCTCGCTCGTGAGAATCGAGAAGAAGATCATGCCTTGCAGCACCAGCACGGTGGCGTCCGGCACATTGAGTCTGCGCTGCACGAGGCCGCCGCTTGCCGTGATGCCGCCGACGAGAAGCGCCATGGGCATGATCGCCAGGGGATTGTGGCGTGCCAGGAATGCAATGAGGATGCCGGAGTAGCCATAGCCTGCCGCGAGCGACGCATTGGCGTTGCCGTGCACGGCAGCGACCTCAATCACGCCGGCAAGTCCAGCGCAGGCGCCGCCCAGCGCGCAGGCAATGACGATCAAGCGGGCAACCGGCAGCCCTTGCAGTTGCGCGGCGCGGATATTGCCTCCCGTGACGCGGCAAGAAAAACCGAAACTCGTGCGATAGATGAGCACCCAGAATGCGAGGCAGGCGATGATGCCGAAAGCGAGCCCCGGATGAACGTCGGTGCCAGGAAGCGTCGCAAGCATGTTGACATCGCCGATCGGCGCGGTTGAGGGCTTGTTGAGACTCAGCGGATCGCGCAGCGGCCCCTCGACAATGTGATTGAAGACCGCGAGCGCCACATACGCGAGCAGAAGGCTCGAGATCGTCTCGTTGATCCCGCGCCGCGCACGCAGCCAGCCGGCAAATCCGATCCAGGCCGCGCCGGCCATGATGCCCGCAAGTCCCATTGCAAGCTGCACGATCACCGGCGGCGCCCCGAGAAGCGGCAGCGCGACGGCCGCGCCGGCGAGGCCGCCCAGCACCACTGCGCCTTCGCCGCCGATGACGACAAGGCCGAGATGGGCCGGAAGAGCGACGCAAAGCGCGGTCAACAGAAGGGGCGCGGCCCGCTGCAGCGTGTTCTGAAAGGAGAACCAGCTGCCGAAGGCGCCGCGCCAGACCAAGGCAAAGAAATCGACGGGTGACTTCTCCAGAAAGAGGAGAAACAGCGAGAACGCGCCGGCCGCAAGCACGAGCGCCATCAAGGGCACGAGCAGCGCCTCGAGCGCTCGTCTGAGCGGATAACTCGTATCTAAGGCGGACTCGGCTCTAAGCGACTGGACGTAGGCCTCCGCGTCCTCCTCCGCGGCGGCGGAAAAAACAACCATGGTCAGGCGGTCGAGCCGACAACCCCTTCGACGAGGTAGTCCATGGACTCAAGCTCGATGGCGGTTTCGACGAACGCCTTGCCTGACGCAACGACCTCTCTGCCGCGATTGTCCTTGAGCGGCCCCTTAAATACTGAGTAGCCGCCCTTGAGAATCTGCGCCTTCACCGCATCGGCCTGCTTGCGCGCCGCTTCGGGAACTGCCGCCCCGTAGGGCGACATCTTGACGAACCCCTCCGCCAGGCCGCCGCGAACGAAATTGGGTAGCGGCTCGCCTTTCTGCGCTTTCTCGACAAAGCTCCTATACACGCTCGCCCAGTTCCACTCGGCTCCGGTCAGATATCCCTTCGGCGCGAGCTTCTGCTGGTTGGCGTGATAGCCGCAGCAATAGATGCCGCGCCGCTCTGCCGTCTCCATCGCGACCTTCGGGCCGTCGACGTGCACCGTTATGACATCGATGCCCTGGTCGGCCAGGCTGTTTGCGGCCTCGGCCTCCTTCACCGGCAGCGACCACTCGCCGGTGAAGATCACTTGCGTCGTGATGCTCGGATCGACCGTGCGCGCGCCGAGCGTGAAACTATTGACGTTCTGCAGGACCTGCGGAATGGGCTTCGCCGCGACGAAGCCCAGCTTCTTGCTCTTCGAGACGTGACCGGCAACGATGCCGTTGAGATATTGTCCGAGCCCGATATAGCCAAAGTAGGAGCCGGTGTTGGCCGGATGCTTGCCCTTCGTCCACAGCCCGCCACAGTGACGGAACTCGATCTTCGGGTATTTTTCCGCGACGCGGAGCATGTGCGGATCGAAATAGCCGAAACTCGTTGGAAACAGCAGCGACGCGCCATCGAGCTCGACCATGCTCTGCATGGTCTTCTGAACGTCGAGGGTTTCGGCGACCTTTTCCTCCTCCAGCACCTTGACGCCGGGCATTGATTTGACGATGGCCGCCCCCTCGGCGTGGGCTTGGTTATACCCATAGTCGTCCTTCGGGCCGACATAGATGAAGCCGACGACCAAGTCCTTCGCGAAGGCCATTTGCGCCGGCAATGTGCCAGCCAGAGCCGCAGCCGCTGTCCCTTCCAGGAACTTTCGGCGTGAGAATCCGTCGAATGCCATCGGTTGCTCCTTGTGCTGTTGGATCAGTCGGCGCTGACGTCCCGCTGTGAGGTAACCCGCGCGACGTGCGGGGATTCGCAAGCCTCATGCCAACGCCTCAAAGGCGATATCCAACTGCAAGACAAAGAATTTTCCACGCCTGCACGGCTGCGCCTCGCCCGCGCGCCGCCGCGGCTGATTAATCTTTTGGCAGTCCCCGACGCGCGCCGTTGTGGGAGCAGGTCGCTTAAGGAGAACGCGTACGTGAATGACGCCGCTGCGACCGCAGTAATTTAATGAAGAGAGCCAAAGCGTTACCGAGCAACCGCGCTACGTGCAAAAGTCAAGCGGCGCTGGGGTGCGCCCTTCACGACCTTTGCCGCCTGGTGCGCAGAAAAGAGGCGACAGCGGCGGCGGCTGGATCGGGCCACCATGGCAAAGCACGTGCCGCTGTCCATCCAGCTGCATCGAGACGAAACCCGCTTCATGGGGGGTGCGCCGGTGGGACTTCCCGCTACTGCTTCTCTGAGATTAACGTCGCTCACTTGTGCGCGCTCACCATGGCGAAGGGGGCGCCTTGGGGGTCGCGGGCCTGGACGATCCAAGAGCCGCCGGGGACTTCGGCCGGGCCGTGCAGGATCTCGGCGCCGCGGGTCTGGGCACGGTCGGCCGCTTTCGCCGCGCTCTCGACGGCGATGTAGTAGTTCCAGGCAGGAACCGGCACTTGCGCGCAGGCCTTCATCATGCCGCCGCACGGCGCGCCGCCGGTGGCGAAGGTCTGGTAGGTGCCCATCGGGCCCATATCGATCGCACGGTCCTTGGTCCAACCGAAGAGCCGCGAGTAGAAAGCGAACTCGCGATCGAGATCGCCGGCGTAGAGCTCGTGCCAGCCGACATGACCTGGCGTCATCGGCGCGACCGGCTTCGGCTCCTCCTCGGTGTTCGGCTTGAAGAGCAGGAACGCGGCCCCGCCGGGATCGGCGACAACGGCGAAGCGGCCAACATTCGGAATGTCCGCGGGCGGACGCTTGATCGCGCCGCCCGCCGCCGCCACGCGCGCGGCATCGGCGTCGACGTCGTCGGTCGCGACATAGCCAGACCAACAGGGTTTGGCGCCCTCGGCGCACAGTTCCTCGGGGATGCCCATCAGCCCCGCAACCATCGCTGGCCCTTTGCTGAAGACCGTATAGGTGCGGTTGTCCGGCATGGAATGTTCCTGCGCGTCCCAGCCGATCACCTGGCTGTAGAACGCTGTCGCCGCCTTCGTGTCGCTCGTCATAACGTCGTACCAGATGAACTTTCCGCGCGGTGCTGACATGGTCGTCACTCCTCTTAGCTGGTGGGCGATGGCAGGAGATATCGGCGCTGATGCGCGAGGCAGT
>WNFL01181333.1_pt3 | contig 17460 bp, 14 predicted proteins | sample 5400361 | NCBI WGS metagenome assembly WNFL01 (sample SAMN13153351, study PRJNA577476) | soil metagenome | isolation source: 40 cm soil on Douglas fir-dominated hillslope | place: USA:California | collected 2013-09-17 | reverse complement strand
GGTGTCGAGCCTGCCGGTGTCGAGCCTGCAGGTGCCGAGCTTGCAGGCGCCGTTGCCGCAGGTGCCGAGCCTGCAGGTGCCGCTGCCGCAGGTGCCACAATAGTGAGCGCCGTGGCTGCCGGCGGCGCGGCGGCGGGAGCGGGTGTGGCCGATGCAGTGATCACGGGCGGCGGCGCCGATGGATCGATGGTGCGGACCTCGACCATGGCGGTGCCATTGCGCAGCATGTCGAGCTTTGCGGCGGCCGAGTAAGAGAGATCGATGATTCGATTGCCGACGAAGGGACCGCGGTCGTTGACCCGGACCACGACACTGCGGCCGTTCTGCAAATTGGTGACGCGCACGTACGCGGGCAACGGGAGCGTCTTGTGAGCAGCCGTCATGCCGTACATGTCGTAGGGCTCGCCGATCGAGGTCCGCACGTTGTGGAAACCGGGTCCGTACCAGGACGCGACGCCGCGCTCCCGGTAGCCGACGCTCGAGGACAGGACGTAGTAGCGTTTGCCGAACACATCGTAAAACGGCGGATTGCCGCTGCGCGCGCGCGGTTCGATCCGCGGGATGACCTCCGGAATGGAGTCCGGTTTCGGCGGCGGAGTCACCGGGGCCGTCGGAACGGTGGGAGCGGGCCGCGGGGGCGCACTGAAGCATGCGGTGAGCCCGACCGCGACAGCCAGCCCTAGCGGGAGGGCGAGTACGCGGCCGACATTCACCGCTGCAAGGCCGGTTGCACGGTGGAGGCGCCTTGCGCGGCAGCACTCGGTGCAGCGGCACCGGGCGTAGCGGGACTGGGCATAGCGACTCCCGGCGCGGCGACGTCTTGAGCGGCAACGGCCGGCGTGATGCCGCCGGCGGCATCATTCAACAATACCCGCTGCTTGACCGCGGCCGCCAGTTCGAACACCGCCATTGCGTAGAGGGCGCTGTGGTTGTAGCGCGTAATCACATAGAAATTGTTGAAGCCGACGCGCCAATGCACGCCGTCCGTGTCGTCGGCGGCGATCAGTAGAGCGGGCGCATCCTCCGGCAGGGAACTGTCGAAATTTACGCCCTTGGTGCGCAGCGACCCCACGGTCTCGGACAGTGCAAGCTTGTGGCCGTCCAAATCGGACGCCTGGTCGGGAGCCACGGTGGCTTCGCTCAGCACGGGCTCGCCGGCATTCCAACCGTGTTCCTTAAGGTAATTGCCCACGCTGGCGCATACGTCCGGCCAATTGGTCCATAAGTCGATATGTCCGTTCGCATCCGCATCGACGGCATAGCGCCGGTAGTTGGACGGCATGAACTGCGGCGCACCCATCGCGCCGGCGTACGATCCCTTCACGCTCAAGGGATCGAGTCTCATGTCGCGAGTCAGCAGGAGATACTGTTCGAGCTCATCGCGAAAAAATTTCGCCCGGGCGGGGTAATCGAAAGCCAACGTGGCCAGTGCGTCGAGCACGCGGTAGGAGCCCGTCAGACGGCCGTAGTAGGTTTCGACGCCGAGGATGGCCGCCAGGTATTCCGGCGCCACTCCGCTGCGAACGCTGGCACGATCCAGCGCTTGGCGATGCGCGATCCAGAAATCCGTGCCCTCGCGGATGCGTCTTTCGCTGACGAAGATCGGGCGATATTCGAACCACTGCTTGGCCCTTTCGGCGGGCCGGTCCATGGCTTCGATGATCGCCGGTTGACTCTGGGCCGCTTTCAGCAACTTGCGCAACTGCCGCTTCTTGAATGACGAGGTGTCCGCCATGTGCGCGATGAAATCCTTGACGTCGGCGCGCCTCACGTCGATCGCGGCCGCGGGCTCACGGCTCGAACACACGACGAGGGCGACCAGGAACAGATGCTTCAAGCCGAGCCGGGTGCGCACGCTGCTAAGACCCAATGAGCTTGCGGTGCGAGTGCAGCGACATCAATATGCCGAATCCCGCCAACAGCGTGACCATCGACGTGCCGCCGTAGCTGATCATCGGCAGCGGCACGCCGACCACCGGCAGAATGCCGCTCACCATCCCCGAGTTGACGAACACATAGACGAAGAAGCTGAGCGCGATGGCGCCGCCCGTCAGGCGCGCAAAGGTATCCTGCCCCTGCATCGCGAGGTACAAGGCGCGGCCGATGACGACGCCGTACAGGATCAGGAGCACCAGGCACGGCAACAAACCGAGTTCCTCGCCAATGACTGCAAATATGAAATCGGTGGAACGTTCGGGCAGGAATTCCAGCTGAGCCTGACTGCCCATCATATAGCCCTTGCCGAACATCCCGCCGGAGCCGATGGCGATTTGCGACTGGATGATGTGGTATCCCGTGCCGAGCGGATCGTTTTCGGGATTCAAAAACGTCAGGATGCGTTGGCGCTGATAGTCGTGGATGAAATGCCAGGCCGCGACGGCGGCGGCGCCGAGCAGCGGTATCGATATCAATATGATCCGTAGCTGCATCCCGGCAAGCAGCATCACGATCAGGCCGGAGGCCGCGATCAGCAGGGCGGTGCCTAAGTCCGGTTGCTTGGCGATCATGGCCGTAGGAATGGCAATCAGCAGCCCCATCACCATGAGATCCTTGAAAGTCGGCGGCAGGGGGCGCTCGTGCATGTACCAGGCGCATATCATGGGGACGGCAAGTTTCATGATCTCGGAAGGCTGGAAGCGCATGAATCCGATATCGAGCCAACGCTGCGCACCCTTGCCGATATGACCCGTCAGCTCGACGACGATCAGCAGCAGAACGCCGAGGGCATAGGCAATGGGTGCGAACAGGCGCAGGTATTGCGGTGTCGCGAGCTTGGCGAGGGCAATCATGGCGGTGACCGCAATGGCGATATTTCCCAGATGATGCTCGACCATTTTCAGGTTTTGTCCGGAGGCGCTATACACCACCAGAATCCCGAAGCACACGATGATGGCCAGTACGCCGGTCAGGGGGCCGTCCAATCCCAAGGCACGCAAGGTGCGGCCGCCGGCGGTCAGGGTGCGTCGGGTTCGGGACGGCGAGAATTCGTCGAAAACTCTTCCCAGGGCGGGTATCTTATCCGCGGCCGGTGCCTTATCCGGCAACAGGTAGGCGTCGAACATCTTGCGGGCAATCGGCGCCGCGGTGCTGCCGCCGTGCTTGCCGTTTTCGACAAATACGGCCACCGCAAGTTTCGGGTCTTCGGCGGGAGCGAATGAGATGAACAGCGCGTGATCGAGCAAGCGCTCGGCCAGATCCTTTTCGTGATATTTCTCGCCCTGAGCGATCGTAAAAACCTGCGCAGAGCCGGTTTTGCCGGCGATCTTGTACGGCGTTCCCGCGGTGGCAACCGCCGCCGTGCCGCCGGGCCCGGTCGCCAATTCCATGCCGTCGACGACAACCTGCCACTGATCGCGGGTGACCGCGGTCAGCGTAGGCTCAGGCTGAATCGGTCGCGGCGCGAGCGTCGTCGATCCGGCGGCCCGCACGGCCGATACCAGCCTTGGTTTGTAGATCTCACCGCGCGATGCGATGGCCGATACGGCATGGGCGAGTTGCATGGGTGTTGCCAGCATATAGCCTTGACCGATGCCTACGCTGATGGTTTCGCCGGGGAACCACACCTGCTCGGCGGCTCGCTTGTAGGCATGGCGTTTCCAGTCGGTGGAGGGCATCAAGCCCGGCTTTTCGCCCGGAATGTCGATTCCGGTGACCTCGCCGAATCCGAATATGCTCATGAACTCATGCATGCGGTCGATGCCGAGCTTGCTCGCGACCGTGTAGAAGTACACGTCGCACGATTGCATGATGGCGTGGCGCATCGCGAGGACGCCGTGACCCTTGGGCTTCCAGTCGTGGAATACATTCCTGCTGCCGGGAAGGCTGAAATGGCCCGGGCAGAATAGGGTTTGTTCGGGGGTCATGACGCCATATTTCAATGCGGCCATCGCGAAGAATGGCTTGACCGTCGAGCCGGGCGGGTAGGCGCCGCGCAGCGCGCGGTTGATGAGCGGCTTGTCGATATCGTTTTGCAGGGCGTCGAACTGCTTGGTCGTGAGGCCGCGCGCGAACGCGTTGGGATCGAATCCCGGCGTGCTGGCGAGGGCGACGACGTCGCCCGTGTGCGGATCGATGGCGATGGCCGCGCCGCGTTTGCCCGTCAAAGCCTCCTCTGCGGCCCGTTGCACGCGCATGTCGATGCTGAGGATCAGATCCGCGCCGGCGACGGGCTGGCGTACATTCAATTTGGGCGTAAAGGCCCCCTGGCGTTCGACCGGCCGGCCGGCCGCATTGACCAACACTTCGCGGTATCCCGGGGTTCCGTGCAGCAGGCTCTCGTAGGCGCCTTCGACCCCTAATTTGCCGATCAGCGTGGTGCCCGCGTACGCGGCAGAATCGATGTGCTTGAGGTCTTGCTCGCTGATCGCAGCGACGTAGCCGAGCGCGTGCACGGCCATTGGACCGAAGGGGTAGTGCCGGGACAAGCGAGTGCGGATGTCCACCCCCGTGAATTCGTAGCGATGCACCGCGAAGCGCGCCATTTCCTCATCGTCCAGCTGCAGCTTGACCGGCACGCTTTCGTAGACATGATGCGACAGGATGGTGCGTTTGATGCTGTTGGTGTCTTCAGCATCGAGCAAACCGATGGCCACCAGGCGAGCCAGAGTGGCGTCGATCTCCGGAATGCCGCCGACTTGTTCTCGGACCAATTCCAGCTGAAACGCCGGAAGATTCTCGGCCATGACCACTCCGTGCCGGTCGAGGATCAGGCCGCGGCTGGGCGGAATTGGATCGGTGCGCACCCGATTTCCCTGCGAGAGTTCCGCGTAATAGTTGTGCCTCAGCACCTGCAGATAGAAGAGGCGCGAGGCGACGGTCAGGAGCAGCACGCTCACGCATACGGCGGCGACGATGCTGCGAATCGTGAAGATCCGCTGCTCACCCCAGTGGTCTTTGATGCGGACGCGGCGAACCACGCTACCGGCTCCGTTCGGCGTCAGCGTTCATGCAGACGCCTCAATATGCCGGCCAGCACCGGCCACAGCAATGCCCCGATGACGGGAGCGAGCCAGCGGCCGAACGCGGTCACGGGATTGCCGGTGGCGCCGTCGACCCAGAACAGGATGAACTGATACCCGGTCAACAAGGCGAATATGGTCAGGCATTGCGAAAGCATCGAGAATACTCGCAGGCGCAGCCGGAGGTGCGTCGCCCACGCGGCCATCAGCGTGAGCGCGAGCGCGTGCTGACCGAGCACCACGCCGTGGATCACATCGAGCGCGAGACCCGCCATGAATGCCAGCGTGAGCCCCCCGGCCCGAGGCAACTCGATGGACCAGTAAAAGACCACCAGCACCAAAAAGTCCGGACGAAGCGCTTCCAGCATCGAGGGCAGGGGCAAAACCGCCAGCGCCAGCGCGACGAGCGCCGACAGGGCCATGGGCAACCGACGGATGCGAGTATCGCGCATCATTCGTCGTTCGCTCCCGCAGGCGGCGCTGTCTTCGCAGGCGGCGGATTTTTAGCGGGCGGCGGAGTCTTGGCGGGCGGCGGAGTCTTGGCGGGCATTGCGGCCGTGCTTTGCGACTGCGGCTGCGCCGGCGCGGCGGATGTAGCGGGTGCGGGCGACGATGCCTGCGTCTTGAGCCAGACGAACATCAGCTCGCGCGACCGATCGAGTGCGGCGGCGGGTTTTACATCGACGTCCGCAAGGGACTGGGCGGAATCTCGCTTGACTTCTGCCACGGTACCCACCGGGTAGCCGGCCGGGAATCCACCGCCGAGCCCGGAGGTCACCAAGAGATCCCCGGAGATCACATCGGCGCTCGTCGGAAGGTAGGGCAGCTTGAGCCGGCCCATATCGCCCGTGCCCACGGCAATGGTGCGCAATCCATTTCGATTGATCTGCACCGGTATCGCGTGCGTCGCGTCGCTGACCAGGATCACCTCTGCGGTCAGTTGACCCACGCGGGCGACCTGCCCGAACACTCCACCCGAGTCCAATACGGCTTGCCCGACGAATACCCCGTCCTGCGCGCCCTTGTCGACCAGCACTCGCTCGCGGAAGGCGTCCAAATCGAGGTCCATGACATCGCCGATGAGGAACCGGTCCGTGATCCCCGCGGTATTGTTCCGCAGCCCACGCAGGCGCTGGCTCTCCGCCTCCAGCGCCTCATAGCGCTGCAGGCGGAATTGCGCCACACGCAGCTCCGCCTCGAGCTTGGCCTTGTCGGCGCGGAGGGCTCCGCGGGACGACACGCTTTCGCGAAACCAGTCCCAACCCTCGAAGGGGCTGGCGACCGCGATTTGCACGGGGTAGGCGACGATCGAGAGCAGCCGGCGAATCCTGCCCAGGTGATCGTAGCGCTTGTCCACGATAATCAATCCCAACGCCAGCAGGGAATACAGCACGCAGCGGAGCAGGAGTCCCGTCGTTCGACCGGATGTGTCGGCGCTACGAAAAGCGACCATGAGTCAGGCAGGCTCCTGTCGCTTGCATCACTCCAGTCCGAAGATGCCCGGACCATGCTCCTCGGTAAGCTCGAGGATACGCCCGCCGCCGCGCGCCACGCAGGTCAGCGGATCATCCGCAACCACCACGGGCAGGCCGGTCTCTTCCATCAGCAATTTATCCACGTCGCGCAGCAAGGCGCCGCCGCCGGTGAGCACGATGCCGCGTTCGGCGACGTCGGCGCCGAGCTCGGGCGGCGTTTGCTCGAGCGCTTGTTTGACCGCGCCCACGATGCCTTGCAGCGGCTCCTGCAGCGCCTCCAATATTTCGTTCGAGTTCAAGGTGAAGCTGCGGGGCACGCCTTCGGACAAATTGCGGCCCTTGACCGAAATTTCCCGCACCGTCTGGCCCGGATAGGCGGAGCCGATTTCCAACTTGATGCGCTCAGCCGTCGCTTCACCGATCAAGATGCCGTAGTTGCGCCGCACGTAGTTGGTGATCGCTTCGTCGAATTTGTCGCCGCCGATGCGAACGCTGGCCGCATAGACGATGCCGTTCAGTGAGATGACCGCCACCTCGGAGGTGCCGCCGCCGATGTCGAGCACCATGGAACCGCGCGCCTCCTGAACCGGGAGGCCGGCGCCGACCGCCGCGGCCATGGGTTCAGGGACGATATCCACGCTGCGCGCGCCGGCGCCCTCGGCCGATTCTTTGATGGCACGCCGCTCCACTTGGGTGGAGCCAAAAGGCACGCACACCAGAACTCGGGGGCTCGGGCTCAGGAACCGGTTGCCGTGCACCTTCTTGATGAAGTACTGCAGCATTTTTTCGGTGTAGGTGAAATCCGCAATGACCCCATCCTTCATCGGCCGAACCGCGGTGATATGCCCCGGGGTTCGTCCCAGCATGTTTTTGGCTTCCACACCGACCGCGACGATGATTTTGCCGCCTCGAGTGGGTTCGTCCTGCACCGCGACCACCGACGGCTCGTTGAGAACGATGCCGCGTTCGCGAACGTAAATCAGCGTGTTGGCCGTTCCAAGATCGATTGAGAGGTCATTGGAGAAATAGCCTCTAAGGCGTTTGAACATGGGGTATTTTTTCTTGCGAAAGGGGGTAAAAAAAGTTGGGCTAATGTAACAACCGACACGACATTCAGCAAGGCAACGTGTATCATTCGTCACGCTTATTTTGCGTGAGATGGCACGCACTTTTGGGCAATCCTATGAGCCTGACCCGCCAAGACGTCGAAAAGATCGCGCACCTCGCACGGCTGTCGATCACCGAACGAGAGATGCCGGTCTACGTGACCAGCCTGTCCAGCATCGTGGATTTCGTCGACGAATTATCGCGAGCGCAAATCGGCAATGTGGAACCCATGGCACATCCTCTCGATGGCCAGCACCAGCGCCTGCGGCCCGACGTGGTGTCGGAGACCGACGAGCATGAAAAGTACCAGGCCAATGCACCGGCCGTGCAAGCCGGCCTGTATGTCGTGCCGCGCGTGATCGAGTAGGGGCAGGCGATTCCGGTCAGGCCTGCTATTCTTAGGTGACGATGTTGCACACTCTTTCCATCGGCGAGCTTGGCCGAAGCTTAAGTTCGGGGGAGATTTCGAGCGTCGAGCTCACGCGCCTGTTTCTGGCCCGGATCGAGCGCCTGAATCCTGCCTTGAATGCGCTGATCACGCTCACGGCCGAGCAGGCGCTGCTGGCGGCGGCCGCAGCCGATCGCCGCCGCGCCGCGGGCGAAAAGGGCCCCTTGCTCGGCATCCCCCTCATTCATAAAGACATTTTCTGCACCGACGGGGTACGCACCAGCTGCGGTTCGCGCATGCTGGACAATTTCGTAGCGCCCTACGACGCCACGGTCGTCGCGCGGCTGAAGGCGGCCGGCACCGTCATGCTGGGCAAGGCCAATATGGATGAGTTCGCCATGGGTTCCTCCAACGAGACGAGCTTCTACGGACCCGTCAAAAATCCCTGGGATACGAGCAAAGTCCCGGGCGGATCATCCGGGGGGTCGGCGGCGGCGGCCGCGGCGCGCCTGGCTGCGTTCACCACGGGCACCGATACCGGCGGGTCGATCCGTCAGCCTGCCGCGTTGACCGGCGTGACCGGTGTGAAACCGACCTATGGACGTGTGTCTCGCTACGGGATGATTGCCTTCGCATCGAGTCTCGACCAGGCCGGAGTCTTTGCCAGGAGTGCCGCGGACGCCGCGATCGTCCTACAGGCCATGGCCGGATTCGATCCTCGAGATTCAACCAGCATCGATGCTCCGGTTCCCGACTACCCCGCCGCCCTTCGGGAGCCGCTCAAGGGCCTGAAGATCGGTCTGCTGCGCGAGTTTTTCGACGGCTTGGAGGCTCGCAATGCGTCGCTGATCGGCGACGCGTTGAAGATCTACCGAGGCCTCGGGGCGGAAACCGTCGAAGTCAGCTTGCCGCACCTGCCATTGTCTGTGCCCACCTATTATGTGGTCGCGCCGGCCGAGTGCTCGTCCAATCTGTCGCGCTTCGACGGCGTGCGCTTCGGCTATCGTTGCGAGAACCCTGCGGATTTGTTGGATTTGTACAAGCGTTCGCGAGGCGAGGGTTTCGGCGCCGAGGTCAAGCGGCGCATCATGACGGGCACGTACGTGCTGTCAGCCGGGTATTTCGATGCCTACTATTTGAAGGCTCAGAAGGTGCGCCGCCTGATCACCGACGATTTTCGAGCGGCCTTCGAGCAGGTTGACCTCTTGATCGGGCCCACCACGCCGACTCCCGCCTTTGCCATCGGCGCGAAGATCGACGATCCGGTCACCATGTATCTGAATGACATCTATACCATCGGCGCCAATCTAGCCGGGCTGCCCGGGCTGTCGTTGCCCTGCGGGTTCATCGAGGGATTGCCGATGGGTTTGCAGTTGATCGGCCCGCATTTTTCCGAAGCGAAACTCTTGAACGCAGCGCATCTATTCCAGCAAGCCACCGATTGGCACAGTCGTTCGCCGCGAGGGTACGAGTGATGGCCGACTGGGAAGTAGTCATCGGGCTCGAGATACATGCGCAGCTCGCCACGAAGTCGAAGATTTTCTCGGGGAGCGCGACGGCATATGGCGCACCTCCGAACACGCAAGCCAGCTTGGTTGATCTGGCCTATCCCGGCGTGCTGCCGGTGCTGAATGCGGAAGCGGTGCGCATGGCGGTCAAATTCGGACTGAGCATCGGCGCCGAGGTGGCGCGCCATTCGGTATTTGCCCGCAAGAATTATTTCTATCCCGATTTGCCGAAAGGCTACCAGATCAGTCAGTACGAGCTGCCGGTGGTCAAGAAGGGCAAGCTCAAGGTCATGCTCGACGATGGCGCCGTCAAGATCATCGGCGTCACGCGCGCGCATCTCGAGGAGGATGCCGGAAAGTCGCTGCATGAGGGCCTTGCCAATGCCACCGGCATCGATTTGAATCGCGCCGGCACACCGCTGCTCGAGATCGTCTCCGAGCCCGACATGCGCGGAGCAAAGGAGGCGGTGGCGTACATGAAGAAGATCCATACCTTGGTGCGCTACCTCGAGATCTGCGACGGCAACATGCAAGAGGGGTCGTTTCGCTGCGACGCCAATGTCTCGGTGCGCCCCAGGGGCCGCGAAAAATTCGGCACCCGCGCGGAGATCAAGAATTTGAACTCCTTTCGATTCGTCGAGAAGGCGATCAACTACGAAGTCGCGCGGCAGATCGACTTGCTGGAGAGCGGCGGCACGGTGGTGCAGGAGACGCGGCTGTACGATTCGGACAAGGACGAGACTCGCTCGATGCGCTCCAAGGAAGAGGCCAACGACTATCGCTATTTCCCCGATCCCGATCTCCTGCCGGTGCAGATCGACGAGTCGTTCATCGACGCGGTGCGGGCGACGCTGCCGGAGTTGCCCGATGAGAAGGCCGCGCGCTTCGCGCGGGATCTGGGCCTCTCGGCGTACGATGCCGGGGTCCTGAGCGCGAGCCGCGAGCTCGGCGCGTATTTCGAGGAGGTCGCGGCCCTGCTCGATGCCAAGACCGGCAATGGCGCTGCGCATGCCAAGCTGGCTGCGAATTGGGTCATGGGCGAATTGTCGAGCGCCCTGAATCGAGACAATATCGAGATCACGGCCTCACGCGTCACTCCCGCGCAACTGAGCGGCCTGCTGGCGCGAATCGTCGATCAGACCATCTCCGGCAAGATCGCCAAGGAGGTATTCGAGGCGATGTGGTCCGGAGGCGAGTCCGCGGACGCCATCATCGAGGCGAAGGGTCTCGAGCAGATCACGGACTCCGGCGCCATCGAAGGAGTGATCGACGCCGTGATCGCCGCCAATCCCAAACAGCTCGCCGATTACCGTTCGGGCAAGGATAAATTGTTCGGCTTCTTCGTCGGGCAGGTGATGAAGGCGACGGAAGGCAAGGCGAACCCGGCGCAACTCAACGAATTGCTGAAGCTCAAGCTGGGTGGTGGCGCTTAAGATGCATGACCGCGACTGCTTGCATCGCTTCATGTTCGAGCGATACCCGATTCGTGGACACTTGGTGCACCTCGATACGGCCTGGCACGCGTTGATCGAGCATCGCGAGTATCCGGCACCGATCCGCGACACCTTGGGCGAGGCGGTGGCCGCTTCTCTGCTCCTGGCGGCGACGGTCAAGTTCGAGGGCGTTCTATCGCTGCAACTGCAGGGCGACGGGCCCGTGCATCTTGTGTTGGCGCAATGTACCGGCGTGCTCGGCGTCCGGGGGCTCGCTCGATACCGGGAAGGCGCTCATCGGAGCGAGAGCACCGGCATCGACGCGGGCCCTGAGCGGATCGCCGATCTGATCGGCGCCGGCAATATCACCGTCACCTTGGAAACCGACGACGGCGCGCAACGCTATCAGGGAATCGTGCCCATTACGGGCGGGCGCCTGGCCGAATCCCTGCAGGTCTATTTCGAGAACTCCGAGCAGTTACCGACGCGGCTCTGGCTGCATGCCGATGCGCTCGGCGTGTCCGGGATGCTGCTGCAGAAGCTTCCCGTTGCAGACGCGACGCCCGGGGCCGACGCCGTGGATGCCGCGGCTGTGGAGGACGCGTGGCGGCGCGTGCAGCTGATCGGGGAGACCCTCACGCCGGAGGAGTTGCGGACGCTGGCCGACGCCGACATTCTGCACCGGCTGTTCAATGAAGATGACGTCCGCCTGTTCGAAGCGGCGCCGGTTTATTTTCGTTGCCGATGTTCGCGCGAGCGCGTCAGCCGCATGTTGCAGAGCCTGGGCGACGCTGAAACCCGTTCGGTGCTGGCTGAACGCGGGGAAGTTGAAGTGCGCTGCGATTTCTGCAACCGCGCCTATGTGTTCGATGCGGTGGATGTCGCGCAATTGTTCAATACGGGCGTCACGAGCGACAGCGGTAGCTCGGTGCACTGAGTCGTCGGTGGGACCGCGTGATGCAGTTTCCCCGCCACATCCGCGACTGGTGCCCGGGAAAGCGCCGAAGCTCCATCAGATTTGGCGCCGTGACGGCGGGGGCCGCATGGTTGTGCGCCGTTGCGGCCGGAATCGGCGTTGCCGCCGCCGATGCGCCCTTCTACGCCAATACCTTCGAGAAAGTTCCCTCGGCGGCGGCGCTGACGGATATCGGGCGTGCGCTGTTCTTCGATGAGTCACTGTCCGCGTCGGGCAAGAGGGCATGCGCCAGCTGTCACGATCCGGCGCGGGCCTTTGGTCCGCCGGACGATTCGCCGGTGCAGCGCGGCGGCAGCGACGGGCGTCGCCTCGGCATGCGCGCCGTGCCCTCGTTGATGTACGCGCAAAACATACCGCCGTTCACCGAACATTACTTCGACGATGAGGGGGATGACGGCATCGACCAAGGCCCGGCCGGCGGGCGCACCTGGGACGGTCGCGTGCAATCGGCTCATGATCAAGCGCGGCTGCCGCTGTTGTCGCCCTTCGAGATGGCCAACGCAAGCGCCGACGCGGTAGTGGCGAGAGTGCAGCGCGCGGCGTATGCAGCGCAGTTTTGCGGGACCTTCGGCGACCAGGGGTTCGATGACAAGGCATTGGCGTTCAAGGCAGTGCTGATGGCCCTGGAGACGTTTCAGCAAAGCCCCGCGGAGTTTTATCCGTATAGCAGCAAGTACGACGCATGGTTACGCCATGAGACATCATTGAGCGGCGAGGAGATGCGAGGTCTAGCCGCGTTCAACGATCCGGCAAAAGGCAACTGCGCGCGCTGTCATCCGAGCGCCGTGCGAAACGGCGCGTTTCCGCAGTTCACGGATTTCGGTTACGCCGCCGTCGGCGCACCGCGCAACCCAGGGGTTCCTGCGAATTCGGACCGGCGCTATTACGACCTTGGACTGTGCGGACCGCTGCGTACCGATTTGGCGGATAGGAAGGAATACTGCGGCTTGTTCCGTACTCCGTCATTGCGCAATGCCGCGGCTCGCCGGGTGTACTTGCATAATGGGGTGTTCCACCGCTTGGCGGACGTCGTGCGCTTTTATGCCGAGCGCGACACGCAGCCGCAGAAATGGTACCCCCGCGGGCCCGGCGGGATCACCATGAAATTCGACGACTTGCCGGCGCAGTACCGGGGCAATCTCGACACCCAGCCTCCCTTCGATCGAGTACCCGGCGCTGCGCCGGCGTTGAGCGAAGCCGACATCAAGGACATCGTGGCATTTCTGAATACGCTCACTGACGGCTACGAGCTGCAAGCGCCGGCGAGAGGCGCCGCGCCCCCGAATCCGGCCTCGAACTAGGACTCGTCTCCAGCGCCAGCGTCTTGATGTCATTGAACATCACCTGCGGCTGTAAGAATGCCAGCGAATAAATCTCCCGTACCTCGCCGCCGGCGTCTATCAGAAACATTTTCAGCATGTGATGCAAGGTGCGAGTCGCGCGGCCGTCTTGGTCCAAATCCACGCTCACGTCCTGCCCGAAGTCGTCGAGCACGGGCAGCAGCTCCGGCACGCGGCGCGCCGTCACGAAGCGCCACTCGAATTTCGGATCGGCCGTGAATTCTTGGCCATAGCTCGCGATGGCCGCGGGCGTGTCGTGGGTCGGATCCAAGCTGACACTGACGAAACGCACGCGTCCCGCGAGCGCGCGGTCGCCTGCCACGCGATCGCGCAAATCGGCCAGTGTCGTGTGCGCGAAGGGGCAGCCCAAGGGATCGACGCAATACGTGTAGAAAAAGGTCAGCAGGGTGATCTTGCCCTGCGTCAGCGCCGAGAGTCGAACGGTAAGGCCCGTGCTATCGAGCAATACGGCGTCCGCTATCGGCTGGATCTTCTGGAGCTGATAGCTGCCCGGCGGCGGCGGCATGAATTCCAAGCGCGGCGCCGTCGCCTTGCCGGGGTCTTCAGTGCCGTTCGCCACCCCGCGGCGGCGAACAGCACCGTCGCTATGGCACCCGCCGCGACCCCGGTTCGGTGCATCAGCGCAGGGATGCGCCCGTCAGCGAGGCCACGCGCTGTGGATTCGCGGTGAACTTCATGTGATGGGCACGGCCGAGCCGTTCCTGGGTGAAGTCGACCTCGAACGCCAAGTTGAGTTCGTGGCCGTCCCAATGGAATGCACGCAGGAACTGCTCGTTGTCCTTGCCCGTCTTATCCCACTTTGACAGCAAGCTCGAGGTCATGTAGACGCGGCGCCCGTCCCAGCTCTGCGACACCATGTTCACCTGTGCGCCGATGTGCTTGGCGTAGGTTTGCCGCGGATGCTCGGGGTCGGTGAGATCGAAATAATGCGTGGTGCCGTCCATGAAGGTGTTCACCCACAAACCCTTCGCATCGGCCGTGATCGAAATATCCACCGGCAAAGGAATCTTCGCCGGATCGCCGATCGCGGCGACGTCCTTCGCCTGCCAATGGCCTTGAACGTCGCGCCGAGGTCAGTGCCGCCGCCGTGATCGCCCAATTTTGACCCTCGGGCAGTGCCCAGCGAATCTCCAGTGGCGCGCCCGGCACGGCGAGAATCTGTTCCGGTTCCATGGTTTTTAAATTCCACATCACCATGGTGCCGCCGAAATGCTTCATCGCCTCGGGGTCCTTGACGACCTCGCCGAGATCGCGCATGAAGTTGTTCCAGCCGGTGAAACTCGAGGTCAATAGGGCGTTCTTAGCGGGATTCACCGCAATGTCGTAGCCATAGCCATCGCCCTTGATCTGTTTGATGGTGGAGGCCGGCATGTCGTACTTGGCGACGAAGCCGCCTTTGTTGTTGTAGACCGCCATGCCGGTGACGCCGCCCTTGTCCGCGACGTTCGATAAATTGCCGATCAGCATGCGGCCGGGCAGTGCGTAATACGTGTGCGGTCCTGCGTAGCCGGTCTTCGCCGGGAGATCGTCGATCGTCTTGACGAGTTTCGGATGAGACGGGTTGGTGCCCACATCGAAGACGTAGATCTTGCTGTCGTCGAGACCGCCGGCCCAGAGATATTTGCGATCGTCCGTGAACCCCATGTGATGCGCCTCACCGCGGCCGCCGACGGAAATCTTGTGAATCACTTTCCCGTAAGTCTTGGAGGCGGGATTCGCATCAATCGTGACCAGCTTGTCCGATCCATCGCCCAAGCCCGGCACGCCGAGCGTCCACACGTGCACGAAATCTTCCTGGCCTTTGATCAGCCCCGACATGTAGGGCGAATTGCAAGTCTCGTCCGCGTACGAACCGATCGCGGCGACACTCATGATGACGGCAATGCCGAGGCCCAGGATCAGTCGGCGATCGATGCGCATGATGATTCCCCTTGTCGTTGTTCGAGCAGCGGTCGCTAAATTGCGGCCGTCCCCCGTGAAAAGCAAGCCGGCGGGCGACGCGCCGGGCGCCATGGGATGGTGCGGCGCAGTAAGCGCTTCCGCGCCGGCGGTTGCCCGAACCTAAGACGGCGATTGCCGGAATTTAGATCTTGTCCAGCGGCGTATTGCCGCCCGTGAATTGAGTGCGCGCCTGCGCCAGACGGTACTTGTGCTCGGCACGCCAGCGCCGCCAATCGCGCAGGCCGCTGATGGCATACACCAGCTTGAACAGCTTCAGGCGCCACAGTACCTTGGGTGTCTCGAACAGGTCGCCGGCGAGCATCGAGATCACGCCCTGTTCCAGCTGCCATGTGTTGCGCGGCTGGCGGAACATCTGTTGCATCACCGGGCCATTGAAGCGGTAGATGAAGAACGAGAAACGGGCCATGCCGGCGCGCTGACGCTTTTCCAGCCTGCGCAACAGTGCCGCCTCGCGCGACGGGTCGCGCAACGCAGAGTCCACCGCTTCCGCCGCCTGTTCTGCGCCGCTCATCGCCAGGTAGACGCCGGAGGAGAACACCGGATCCAGGAATGCGAAGGCATCGCCGATCAGCACCCAGCCCGGGCCCCCCATCCGCGTCGAGTCGTAGGAATAGTTGCCGGTGACGCGCACCTCGTCGTCGATCAGCGCGGCGTGCTGGACGCGCCGCCACAGCGCCGGGCTCCGCCTCAGCGTGTCGAGCAGGAACTCCAGAGTGCGCCCCTTGCGCTGCTTGAGGTAGTCAGGCCGGCAGACGGCACCGACGCTCATCACGCCGTCGGGCAGCGGAATCATCCACATCCAGCCATGCTCGAAGCTATAGATGCTGATGTTGCCCGCGTCCTCGCCCGCGCGCCGTTCCGCACCGCGGAAGTGGCCGAATATGGCCGCGCTTTGATGTTGATCATTCTTGCGCCGCAATCTCTTTTTTGTCGAGACGAATGCGTCGCGGCCGCTGGCATCGACCACATAACGCGTTTGAACGCAGTAGCTGCGGCCGTCGTCGGCACGCACATCGAGCCGCGATTCACGCGGGCCCATCTGCTCGACCGCCACCACTTCATGGCCCTCGCGGGCATCCGCGCCGCAGCCGCGGGCATGCTCGTAGAGCATCTTGTCGAAGTCCTGCCGCCACACCTGGTATGCGTGCGGCGGACTATTGCCGATCGCGCGGGCGAACGCATAGGTGTTGTAGCCGCGCTCGTTGTCCGCTTCGAAATCCGCGCCCGGCTTGAACACGCCCAGGGCGCGCACCTTGTCCAGAACGCCGAGCCGCTCGAATATCGGCAGATTCATCGGCAGCAGCGATTCGCCGATGTGGAAACGGGGGTGGCGGGCCTTCTCCAGGGCGATCACTCGATAGCCGCGCCGCGCCAACAACGCCGCGGCGGTGCTGCCGGCGGGGCCGCCGCCGATCACCGCTACGTCGCATCGTTCGGTCGTCGTTTCCGCAGAATTCGTCATGCTCTCTCGCCGTAGACGAGTCCGTCATCGTCTTGGAACGCAGCAGTGTAGGATATGTCTGGTTCCCGAAACCAGCGTATTCTCGATGCCAATTGCCGGCGGATGTGGCGGAGACGGGATGGACGCGGTGCGCCAGGAGTTGGCGGAGGAACTCGGTCGAGCCGTCCGGGGGCTGAGACACGGGAACCGTTCAGACCGGTGCATTCACGACATACGCGCGCGCTTGAAGCATTGTCGCGCGCTGCTGCGTCTGCTGCGCAAGTCCTTGGGCGAGGATGCGTATCATCGGGAGAATGCACGGCTGCGTGATGCCGCACGGCCATTGGTAGCCGTGCGCGATGCCGCAGTACTAGTGCAAGCGCTCGATGGCCTTTGCCCGCGCTCGGGCGGAGGCAAGGCGATTTACAGATCGATCCGCTCGGCGCTGCGGCAGGAATGCCGCGAGCGGCGCGGGCAATTGCGTCGCAAAGCGCTGTTGTCGAGCGCCCGGTTGGTGGGCGCAGTGGCGCGGCACATGCGCACGCTGCCCCTGTCGCAACCGGCCGGAGCGGATCTGGCGAAAGCCGTGAAGCGCGCTTATCGGACGTGTCGCCGTGCAATGACGGCGGCCGAGCAGCAGCGCAGCCGCGATCGATTGCACGAATGGCGCAAGCAAGTGAAATACTTCGCCGGCCAGCTAAAATTCCTTGCGCCGCTGATGCACGAGCACCTGGGCAAGACTTGTAAGAAATCAATTCGCCTGGCCGACTGTCTTGGCGATGATCACGATCTGGCATTGTTGCATGACAAGATAATTCAACACGGCCGGTCAGGGGGCGCCGCGGTCGACG
>WNFL01101630.1_pt2 | contig 17461 bp, 15 predicted proteins | sample 5400361 | NCBI WGS metagenome assembly WNFL01 (sample SAMN13153351, study PRJNA577476) | soil metagenome | isolation source: 40 cm soil on Douglas fir-dominated hillslope | place: USA:California | collected 2013-09-17 | reverse complement strand
GATCCGGAACGCGTGGCCCGCGCGATGCGCTACGCCCACTTGATGGTTCACAGCCGGCCATTCTCAGTGGCGGCCGCCTTCAGCGCGACTCTGAACGATGCCATCGACGAAACCACGCTGGCGCTGCGCACTCATGCCGAGGATGTGGTGCGTGAGCTGCGCGTAGTGCCGCGGGAGTTGCGTACCCACGCGGAAGCGCACCTGGCTGTGACGCTGAACCTATGCGAGCTCGTGCTGGGCGTGGAGGAGACCGATTTCCTGCGCCGCCGCGCGCGTGTGTCCGCGGCATAGGCACGATCAACCGTCTCGACGAGCCTCAGCCCTTCGTGCCATATCGGCGCCTTCTCGAGGCTGCGTCATGGCGAACAAGAAAAATCCGCTGAAGCTCAATCCGTTGCAATTGCGCACGCTTACCCTGTTGCAGGTGCTGGCCCAATTGCCCGAAGCTGCGAGCGCGGGACCGGAAGAGGGCGAGATCACGATCAGCCGCTTTCCGCAGGCCCATGCCGATCACTTTCACCTCGGGGAAGCCGTGGTGATGGGCCGTGACGCAACCGGGCTTTTCAATCAAGCGGTGTGGAACGCACTTCATCGAAAGGGGCTGGCGAAGCCCGATTGGCCGAACGCGGTGACGCTCACGGCGACGGGGCTTGCTTACGACACGGGCGAGGCGCGCGACATCCTGCATCGCTCCGGCCATTGAGCTATCAGGCGCCCAATCGCAATCCGTCTTTCATGCGCAGCGAAACGGCGCCATAGGTCGCTACGCAATAGGGGACCAGATAGGTCAAGAACAGCTTGAAGAGATTCACTGTCGCCCCAGCCATGAGCGCGTCCCCCTGATTGATCAGATTGAGAATCGTCCCGATCACCAAGGCGACCATGAGCGATCGCTTCGGGATGCCCTCCGACAGCGACAGTGAAACGACTTGCATCAAGCGTGAGATTGACAGGTGGCCCCCTTGGCTGAAGATTTTTTGTAGCAGCTTCGACTCAGTGGAGAGTTTTGGCGGCGGCTGAGCCCGAAACCAGCGGAACACCCTGAGGTCTTTGAGTCACAGGCTTGCCCGGGCGTTCGATCTGCGTAGCCTCCGCCATCACTGCGCCCTCGGTTAGCGCCAACGGCTTGAGCTTTCCGTCGGCGAAGAGAGGAGCCTGATCGGCATAATGACGCGTGCCCTCGACGGCGGAACTGCCATAGGGAACGATGCTTTCCACTTGCCAGAGACCGTTTCTGCTCCAAGTCGACAAGAGGGTAAGGGCATCGCCGCCGATGGCTGGCACCGTTCCCGCCCGATCCAGGCGCGGTGTGAATTCGATATCGCGCAAAGCGTCGGGTCCTCCGCTCAGCGGCAGATCCACATTGCCGCGTCTCAAGCGCATGACTTCGCCCCAGGTCGGATCGAGCCGCCCGAAGCGTTCGAGCAAACGGCCGGCGAAGCCCTTCAGCACCGCCGCGCCGTTCGGGCGGGGCAGTCCGCGCTGGTTTGCCTCGAGCACGGGAACCGCGGTCAACAGCGCCAGCGCCGCGCTGCGGTTTCGTTTATCCGTACACAGATTATACCGCCGCAAGATCTGACCGGCTTCCTCGAGCAGCGGATCGCCCGCGTAATTTCGCTCGCCAAGGTCCTTCACCACCATGGCGAGGTCCGAATCGGGCGCGTAGCAACCGTCGAATTTGTAGGCCCTGAAGTCGTCCGCCGTGATCGAGCGATCGGCGCCGAGGAGCGCAAGCGCGCGCCGCGCCCGGTTGGACAGGCGCGTCTCGATTCCCATCGAGGGCGGGAAGGCCTCCTCCTTCGGGTTGAAGGGGTCGGCGGTGGCCTGGAAAGGCGTCGCATTCGCCGAAATGACGAACCCGCTGCCTGGAGCGACTACCTTGGGCACGTTCTCGAACGGAAAGTAGGTCTTCCATAGGGTGGCGGAAACATTGCCGGCGACAGCCTGACTCCAATCGTGCGCGGGGTCTCGTTCCGGAAAAGCGCCGTTGTAGATATTGGCGATGCGCCCGGATCTGTCGGCGTAGACGAAATCGAGACTGGGGATCGACCCGCTCGCAAGAGCGGCAGTAAAGGAATCGTAATCGCGCGCTTTGTTCAGACGATAGAAGGCTTCGACGCCTTTAAGATCATCTTGCCCGGCATAATGGATTGCGAACAAACCGCGTGCGTTGCGGATCGCCGGCCCCTGCAGCGAGGTCAGTACTTCCTGGCGAAAGGTAAAGCGTATTGGTCCCCACAGGCGAACGACGATGCGTGCCTCCCGCGCCTCCAGGCGGCGCCACTCGCCGTCGAAGCGATAGAAATAGCGGTCGTTCGGATTGGCTTCGAGCGTATAGACGTCGGTGAGATCGGGGTGGTTGGCGGAAAATCCCCAACCGATGTCGGGCCCCGCGCCGGCCAGCAGCAGCGCCGATCCGGGAATGAGGCCGCCCGCGACATTCCAGCCTTCTTCAGAGGTAACGCGCGCTTCATACCAGGAGAGCGGTCCGCTGAAAGGTCCTTGTGGATTCAGGAGAAGCCGTGTCGCCCCATCGGCGGCGCGCGAGGGCGCCACGGCGACGGCAAGAGCGCGTGAGGCGGAAGCGTCGCTCGGCGCGATTTTGGCGTTGCCGCCCGCGAGCAAAGCATGCAGCTGCTCGTCCAGCCCATAGAAGAAGGGCAGTCTGAGCATGAACAGCGCGACGATGTCCTGACCCTTCACCGGCGCGACGCCAGGCAGGAGAGAGCTGCGATGCTGCGCGGCATAAAGGTTGAAACCCGCGGCGTAGCCATCGAGAAGGGCGCGGGTGTCGTCCGAAAGATCGGTCTGATAGCGATCGGTAATGGCGTTCCAGATACCTAGGAGCTGGACGATGTAGTCGCTCTCGAACGCGCCAATGCCGTCCACGTCGGCCAGACGACCGCGCGCCGCCAGCAGCGCGCGCTGGAGGGTTTGAAAGTCGTCCTCTGCATGGGCATAGGCGAGGCCGAAGGCCACGTCCGCATCCCGGCGTCCGGAAATGTGGGGAACCCCAAACCTGTCGCGCACAATGGTGGAATCATATTTGGCGGCCGCCGCAATCGCGGCTTTGGCGTCGAACCACGTCAGGCGGGTCTCGTGCGCTCCAAAGAAGGAGAAGAACGCCAGAACGGCAAAAACGATAAGGGCAAGAATGCTGCGCAGGATCATGTGGCCTTCGTGCCGGCAAACCCGCTTGAAACTGATAGGACTCGCAGGGGCCTAGGGCAAGGCGCGGCTGACCCTCGCGGAAAATTGACCTTTTCTCGCCGCTGGACCCGGTTTGGCGATACAATGTAGGTTAGTGCCGAACCATTCCGGATGAAGAGATGAACCCCAGAAAGCAGAGGCGCCTCGCTTTCGCGATTACGCTGCTTCTTGCCGGCGGCGGAGCTGCCGGCCTCGCCGTCTTTGCGCTTCAGGACAATGTGCTGTTTTTCTACAGCCCTTCGGACGTCACCGAGCACCCGGAAAAGGTGCCGGAGGGCAGGGCATTCCGCATCGGCGGCCTGGTGCAGACCGGCAGCGTGAAGCGCGATACCGGGCTGGAAGTTCATTTCGTCGTCACCGACGGCAAGAACGCGGTCCCGGTGAACTATTCCGGCATACTGCCCGATCTCTTCCGCGAGGGCCAAGGCGTGGTCGCCCTCGGAACCCGCAGCAGCAACGGCGTCTTCAACGCCAGCGAAGTGCTCGCCAAGCACGATGAGAAATACATGCCGCCCGAGGTGGTTGACGCGTTGAAGCGCTCCGGCCACTGGAAGGAAGGCGAGACCCCCGGATCCTTATGACAGGCGAACTCGGCCAATTGGCACTTTGTCTCGCGCTGGCGCTATCGCTGGTGCAGGCGCTCGCGGGTTTCATCGGCGCATCGCGCAACGATGTCCGCGTGATGGCGATGGGACGGGGCGCTGCGCTCGGCTCCTTCGTTTTCATCGCGCTCGCGTTCTTCACCCTGATGTTCGCCTATGTGACCTCGGATTTTTCCGTGCTTGCGGTGGCGCAGAACTCGCACACCGCAAAACCGCTGATCTACAAAATCAGCGGTGTGTGGGGGAATCATGAAGGTTCGATGGTTTTGTGGATTCTGATCCTCGGCGCGTACTCGGCCGCCATCGCGCTGACGCAGCCTGGGGACGGACAAGAAGGCACGAAGCTCGGCGCGCGCACTCTCGCCGTGCAGGCGCTCATTGCCATCGCCTTCTTAATATTCATCCTGCTGACCTCCGATCCGTTCGAGCGCTTTTATCCACCGCCGTTCGAAGGCAATGGACTTAATCCGCTTTTGCAGGATCCGGGCCTCGCTTTCCATCCGCCGCTGCTCTATCTCGGCTATGTCGGGCTGTCGGCCGCATTCTCCTTTGCGGCGGCCTCTCTGCTTGATTCCCGGAACGATGCGGCATGGGTGCGTGCGGCCCGTCCTTTTGCGCTGACGGCGTGGACGGCGCTGACGCTCGGCATCGCGGCCGGCTCATGGTGGGCCTATTACACGCTCGGCTGGGGCGGCTTCTGGTTTTGGGATCCGGTCGAGAACGCTTCGCTGATGCCCTGGCTCGTCGCTACCGCTTTGATCCACTCGATGATGGCGACCGAACGCACCGGCGCGTTCAAAAGCTGGACATTGCTGCTCGCGATTACCGCATTTTCCTTCAGCCTGATCGGCACCTTCCTGGTGCGTTCCGGCGTGCTCAATTCGGTGCATGCGTTTGCCAACGATCCGCGGCGCGGTTTTTTCATTCTGGTGATACTTTTCTTCGCCATCACGCTTCCGTTGATCCTGTTCGCTTGGCGGGCGCCGAAGCTCACACCCGGCGCGCCCTTCGATGTTGCGAGCCGCGAGACGGGCATCATGATCAACAATTTTTTGCTGACCGCCTCGGCAGTGATCATACTGGCGGGCACGCTCTACCCGCTGGTGCTGGACGCGGCCGAAGGCATCAAGATTTCCGTAGGTCCGCCCTATTACACGGCGATGGTCATTCCTCTGATGGCGGTCTTGGCGATGGCGATGCCGTTCGGACCGATCATGATGTGGCGGCGCGGCAATTTGCCGGCGGCCCTTTATTCCTTGCGCTTCGCTGGAGCCGCCGCTCTTGTCGTCCTGCTCGCCGTCTTGGCCATCGTTCGACCGGTCTCCGCGCTTGGCGTGCTGGCGACTGGGCTCGGGACTTGGCTGATCGCGGGATCGGTGACCGATCTCGCCCGGCGGGCGGGAAGCTTCAGACGCGTGCGTCATCTCGGCGCCGGCGCTTGGAGTGTCGCGCTCGCCCATGCCGGACTTGGCGTCGTTGCCTTTGGTGTCGCCGGCACTGCGATTTGGAAAAGCGAGGCGACCGAAGTGCTCGCGCCCGGCAAGAGCATGAACGTCGCGGCCTACGAATTGCGCCTGGATTCCATCGAGCGCGTGCAGGGTCCCAATTACGTCGCCGACCGGGCAAACATCACCGTATCCACCAATGGGCGTCCGCTCACTGTCATTCATCCCGAAAAGCGACAATATCCCGTCGAACAGATGGCCACCTCTAATTCCTCCATTCGCACGACGGTGATTTCCGATCTCTACGTGGTCCTCTCCGAACCGCGCGATGGCGGCGGCTGGGTGGTGCGCGCCTATGTCAATCCGTTGGCGCCGTTCATCTGGCTTGGCGCTGTCGTCATGGCGATGGCGGGCTTCATCGCCATCGGCGCTCGTATTGCTGCGCGCGTTCGCGCCGCGCGCTCGGAGGCAGCCGCAGGCGTCACCGAACCTGCGTCATGAGAGCGCACGCGGCGCTTTTCGCCCTGTTTCTGGCCGCCGCTCCTCTGGCATCGGCTGCGGCTCAACAGCCTCCTGAGGACACTTTTGTTGCGCCGCTCTCCGATCCGGTGCTTGAGGCCCGCGCCAAGGCCATGCAAAAGGATTTGCGCTGCCTGGTTTGTCAGGGACAGTCCATCGACGAATCGAATGCCCCCCTTGCCGCTGATCTGCGCCGCCTGATTCGGCAACAGATTCAGGCAGGTCAAACCGATGATCAGGTCAAAGATTTTCTCGTTGCCCGCTATGGCGCCTTCGTTCTGATGAAACCGCCGGTACGGTTCGACACTTATATTCTCTGGTTCGGACCGGTTTTGCTGCTTTTGCTGGGCGGCTCGGTGATCGGCGTAACAATCTTACGCGCCCGCAAACGGCTCGCTTCGGATCCTGCTTCGGAAAACCTTGATTCGCCGGGCTGAGATACCAAATCTTACATGTAATTCACGTACTAACCATGAAGTAGTAAGGATGTGGTCTTAACTTAGTCAAGAATTCGGGGTCCTTAAAAGTCCAACCTCACTAGGAAAGCCGCGATGACCAACGAAACTCCAAACAGTTCGAATATCTCGCGCATGAGAATCCGCGCGCTTCGCATGACCGTTGCCGCGGCGGCTTTGGCCGCCCTCTCCTTTGGTGCCGGCGGGTTTATGCTTGGCCCCCATCCTGACGCGGAATCGCCCGTGCCCAGGCAAACCTTGGGCTTGAATCAATATCCCTCGGAGTATCTGCGCCCTGCCGCGGCAGTAACTCAGAGAGGAACTCAGGCGACCCCGCCGCGCATGCTCGAGCAGGGTATGCCGTTCAGCTTTGCCGATTTGGTGGAGCATGTCAGTCCGGCGGTGGTGACCGTCGTGGTCGAGCGCGAGTCCACCCGCCAACAACAGGGCGCGATGGATGACATTCCCGCGCCCTTCCGGGATTTCTTCCGCCAGTTTGGCCAGGGTCAGGGCCAAGGCTAGGGCGGGCAGGGTCAGGGCCAAGGGCAAGGTCAGGGCCGCAATCGTGCGCCGCAGACCTTCCGCTCTCAGGCCATGGGTTCGGGCTTCATCATCGATCCGACCGGGTACATCGTCACCAACAATCACGTGGTCGAGGAAGGCAAAAAGATTTCGGTCAAGATGCCGAACGGCCGCGAATTTACGGCCAACCTCGTCGGCGCCGACAAAGATACCGACGTCGCGCTCCTGAAGATCGACGGCGTCAAGGATCTGCCGATCGTTGCCTTCGGCGACGACAGGCGGCTTCGCGTCGGCGATTGGGTGGTGGCGGTCGGCAATCCCTTCGGACTGGGCGGCACGGTTACGGCCGGCATCGTTTCGTCCATCGGACGCGATATCGGGAATGGTCCGTACACAGACTACATCCAGATCGACGCGCCTATCAACCAGGGCAATTCCGGCGGACCGACCTTCGACCTTTCAGGTCGCGTGGTGGGCGTCAACAGCGCCATCTTCTCGCCTTCCGGCGGTTCTGTCGGCATCGGCTTCGCCATTCCTGCATCGACGGTCAAGGCGATCGTCGATCAGCTGAAGGATCACGGCAAGGTCGCCCGCGGCTGGCTCGGCGTGCAGATTCAGAGCTTGACGCCCGATATGGCGGCAAGCTTGGGCGCCAGCAGCGAGAAAGGCGCCATCGTCGCCAATGTCATTGACGACAGCCCCGCAGCGAAAGCGGGCTTCAAGCAGGGTGACGTCATCCTGTCGCTGAACGGCAGCGAGGTGGATGATCAACGCGATCTCACCCGCAAGGTGGCGGGCTTGATCGCGGGCGAACGCGCCAATTTCACCATTCTGCGCGACGGCATGCGGCGCAACATCACCGCCCTCATCGACAAGCGCGACGAGGCGCAGCTCGCCAGCGCCACGCCCACCCCCAGTCAGGGCAACAATAACCGGGGCGGCAACCGGGATTCCGCTCCCACCATGACCACATTGGGCATGGAGATGACGGCGCTGACGATGGAAACGCGTGACCAATACGACATCGACGCAAGCGTGTCGGGCGTCGTGGTGACGTCGGTGGATCCGAACAGCGAAGCCGCCGACAAGGGTTTCCGCCCCGGCGACGTCATCGTCAGCGTCGGCAACAAGAACGTTCGCACACCGGCGGATATCGAGCGGGGCGTTGCGGAGGCCAAGCGCGCCAACCGCGACAGCGTCCTGTTCCTGGTCGCCGGAAGAGGAGGGCAACGCTACGTCGCCCTCAAAGTGGCAAAGGCGTAACTGAATATGGGCCGCCGCCGACGATAAAACCGGCGGCGGTCTTCGTTTGGGCGTAGCGAAGGAGGAGAAAGCGAGTCATGCGCATTCTTGTCATCGAAGACGATGTCGAAGCGCAGCGCTACCTGGTCAAAGGGCTGAAGGAAGCCGGTCACGTCGTCGATGAAGCCGGCGACGGCGACACCGGGCTGACGCTGGCCTTGTCGCGCCCCTACGATGTGGCGGTCGTCGATCGCATGCTGCCGAAGCTCGACGGCATCAAGCTGGTCGGTGCGATGCGCGATGAGCGCAACATGACCCCGGTGCTCTTTCTGAGTGCGCTATCCGATGTCGACGACCGCATCAAGGGTCTACGCGCGGGCGGCGACGATTACCTGACCAAGCCCTATGCTTTTGCGGAACTTCTCGCCCGCCTGGACGCGCTGGTCCGCCGCCGGGATCCCGGCACCGTGAAGACCAAGGTCGCGGTCGGCGATTTGGAGCTTGATCTTCTCTCACGCACGGCCAAGAGGTCGGGGTCGGCCATCGAGCTTCAGCCGCGCGAGTTTCGTCTGCTCGAATATCTGATGCGGCATGCCGGGCAGATCGTGACCCGGACCATGCTTTTGGAAAATGTCTGGGAATACCATTTTGACCCCCAGACCAATGTCATCGATGTTCACATCTCGCGTTTGCGGGCCAAAATCGACAAGGGTTTCGAGGCGCCGCTTCTGCATACCGTTCGCGGCGCGGGTTATATGATCCGTGCGCACGCCTGAAGTCTTTCGCACCCAAGCATTTCGGATCATCGCGATCTATCTGGCGATCTTCGCCATCTCGGCGCTCGCCCTCGTCGGCTTCGTCTACTGGAATACGGCGCTGGTTCTTGATCGTCAGAATGACGAGACCATCGATGCGGAAATCACCGGCCTTGTCGAGCAGTACCAGCGCCAGGGCTTGCCCGGGCTGACGGACGTCATCCTCGGCCGCTCCGTGAGAGGCGAACAGGGCCTTTACCTGCTCGCCAACAACGATCGCCGAGTGATCGCCGGCAACCTCGACACTTGGCCGCAAGTGCAGCCCGCCGACAACGGCTTGCTGGAATTTTCCTACGAGCGGCGCATCGGCGGCAAGCCGGAACTCAGACGCGCCCGGGGCAAGGTCCTCGGATTGACGCAGGGCTTTTTTCTTTTGGTGGCGCGCGATGTTCATGAGCGGCGCGAGCTCGAGGCCCTGTTCACTACAATGCTGTTCTGGGGCGCAGGCCTGATGATCGTTTTGGGACTTGCCGGCGGCGTTATTGTAAGCCGCAACTTTCTCGCACGCCTCGACGTCATCAACCGCACCAGCCGGCAGATCATGCATGGGGACCTCTCCCATCGCGTGCCGGTGAGCGGAACCGGTGACGAGTTCGACGATCTCTCCGGCCATCTCAATCGCATGCTCGACCGCATCGAGCGATTGCTGCACGGCATGCGCGAGGTGTCCGACAATGTCGCGCATGATTTGCGTTCGCCCCTGAACCGATTGCGCAACCGCTTGGAGCTCGCGGCGATGCGTCAGCCGCCCGATTCCGAGACCGCTCGCGACATCGACGCGGCGGTGCAGGAAACGGACCGCCTGATTGCCACGTTCAACGCGCTTCTTCTCATCGCCGAGGCCGAAGCAGGCAGCGTGCGCGAATCCATGGAGAATTTCGACCTCGACGAACTCATCGAGGGCGTTGGCGAGTTGTACGGACCGCTGGCCGACGAGAAACGCTTGCACTTTGCGGTGGAGATGCCGGCGGCGAGCGACGTGATCCGGGGCAATCGCAATCTGATCACGCAGGCGCTCGCCAATCTCGTCGACAACGCCATCAAGTACACGCCCGCAGGCGGCAGCGTGCTGGTCGCCCTGGAACAAGGTCCCTTGGGACCGGCGTTGGTGGTTGCTGACAACGGACCAGGGATTCCGCCTGAAGAAAGAACCCGGGTGACCGATCGCTTCGTACGGCTGGAATCGAGCCGCAATTCGCCTGGAACGGGACTGGGACTGAGTTTGGTCGCGGCGGTTGCCCGGCTTCACGACGCGGAACTGGTGCTCGAGGACAATCGACCGGGTTTGCGGGCGGTCCTTCGCTTCAAGAAATCGGAAGTGGCGCCGCGTCCCGTCAAAGCGATTTCAACGCGGGCCGAGCTGCGCGTCGAGGAAGTTCACTGACCATAACTTTTCGTTTGCACGCGCAGTTGCGATAGTCCGCCGCGCATGCCAGTCGATTTCAGCCACTTGGCCCCCTTCCACCCGCCCGTGTTCGATCGCGGCCGTGCGGAGCGCTTTGTCGCCGCATTGGCCGCTCTTGCGCCCGCGATCGCCGAAAACCCGTTTCGCGCGCTCCTTGAAGCCGTCGCTGGGAATAGTCCCTATCTTGCGCGCTCGATGCTCCAGGAGATCGCGTTTCTTTCGGAGCTGTTCAAACAAGGACCGCACGAAGCGCTTGGCGAATTGGAAAACGAAGCGCTTGCAGTCGCCGGCGATACCGATACCGCATCGGTGATGCGGCGTCTTCGCGTCGCCAAGCGCCGCGCCGCCTTGGTCATCGCGCTCTCCGATATTGGCGATCTCTTGGACCTGGAGCGCGTGACCGAAGGCCTGACGCGTTTTGCCGATGCCTGCGTCAAAGGCGCGCTGCGATTCCTGCTCGCGGAAGCAAATCGAAGGGAGAACCGTCCCGATGCCGATCCGCCGCGTCTCGAGCGCGCGACCGGCCTCGTCGTCGTCGCGATGGGCAAGCTCGGCGCCTTCGAATTGAATTATTCGAGCGACATCGATCTTGTCGTCTTTTACGACGAAGAGCGCTTTCCCTTCTCTATGAGAAACGACCAACGCAGCGCCGCGGTCGATTTGGTGAAAGGTCTTGTAAAGCTGCTCGCGGAAATGACGGTCGACGGCTACGTCTTCCGTGTGGACCTGCGGCTGCGTCCCGATGCTGGCGCCACGCAAATCGCCATCTCGACCGAGGCGGCCGAGCTCTATTACGAAAGCATGGGCCAGAACTGGGAACGGGCCGCGTGGATCAAAGCGCGGCAATGCGCGGGTGACGTCATTGCGGGCGCGCAGTTCATGAAAAATATGAAGCCTTTCATCTGGCGCAAGCATCTCGACTTCGCCGCGATCGAGGACATCCACTCCATCAAGCGCCAAATTCATGCCCATGCCGGACATTCGCAGGTCGCGGTTTCAGGTCACAACATCAAGCTCGGCCGCGGAGGCATTCGCGAGATCGAGTTCTTCGCGCAGACCCAGCAGCTCATTTTGGGCGGGCGCGACCCGTCCTTGCGGGTTTCGACGACCATTGGCGCACTCGATGCGCTTTACGCGCGCGGCCACATTTCGGAGGCCGCCAACCGCGACATGGCGGAGGCGTATCGCTTCTTGAGAAGGCTCGAACATCGGCTCCAGATGATCGAGGATCAGCAGACCCACACGCTTCCCAATACGCCCGACGGAATCGACCATGTCGCTCGGCTGATGGGCTTTGAGGACAGCGTTCAATTTGAAGAGACGCTGCGGGCGAAGCTTTCAAGCGTGCAGGGCCATTATGCGCGCCTCTTCGAACGCGAAGCTCCGCTCGATGTCAGAGCGGGCTCGCTCGTGTTCACGGGTGTCGAAGAAGACCCGGAGACGGTGGCTACGCTCACGCGCATGGGGTTCGAACGGGCCGGCACGATCTCTTCCATCGTTCGGGCTTGGCATCATGGACGCATCCGCGCCACCCGAAGCGCTCGGGCGCGGGAGCTCCTGACCAAGCTGATGCCGGCGCTGCTCGAAGCGCTTGCGGCGACCGCCGATCCGGACGCGGCGTTTCTGCACTTTGACCGTTTCCTCAGCGGTCTTCCCGCGGGCGTTCAGGTGTTCTCGTTCTTGCTTGCCAATCCTCGGCTCCTTCACCTCATTGCGGAGATTTCGGGTTCGGCGCCTCGCCTCGCGGAATATCTAGGCCGTCATGCCGGTGTGCTCGATGCGCTGATCGATCCAGCCTTTCTCGCGCGCACGCCGGAATTCGGTGAGCTGCGAGAGCGATTAGGGTCCGAGCTTTCGCGCGCCGGTTCTTACGAGGCCGCGCTCGATACCGCACGCCGGTTCGCCAAGGAGGAAAATTTCCGCATCGGCGTTCAGGTGATTCAGGGCCTCACGGACGCCGAGCATGCGGGCCCTGCCTATGCGGCGATTGCCGAGACGGTCATCGCCGGACTGCAGCGGATCGTCGAGCACGAGTTGGAGGCGTCGCACGGAAGAGTCGCCGGCGGTGCTTTTGCGGTGGTGGCGCAGGGCAAGCTCGGAGGACGCGAGATGACTGCGGCGTCCGATCTCGATCTCGTGTTCGTCTATACCCATGACGCCGATGCCGGGCCTTCCGACGGATTGAAGCCGCTGGCGCCATCGGCGTATTTTGCCCGCGCCGCACAGCGCTTCATCGCCGCGCTTACGGCGTCGACGGCTGAAGGCCGCCTTTACGAGGTCGACATGCGGCTGCGGCCTTCCGGCAACCAAGGGCCGGTTGCGGTCAAGCTCGACAGCTTCATCGAATACCATCGGGAACGAGCCTGGACCTGGGAGCGCATGGCATTGACGCGGGCTCGCGTGATCTCAGGGCCGAGGAGATTACGGAGAGCGGCCGAAGCTGCCATCAGGGAGGCCCTGACGCGCCCTCAAGAAACGGTGACGACCCTTTCCGACGCTCGTGCCATGCGCGAGAGACTCGCCGGGCAATTTCCCGACCGCGGCATCTGGGACGTCAAGCTCGCGCCTGGCGGCCTCGTCGACATCGAATTCCTCGCCCAGACGCTTCAGCTTTGCTGCGCCTCTTCCAATCCGAGCGTTCTCGATCAGAACACGATCCCGCCAATGCAGCGGCACTGATCGACGCCGCCAAGCTCGAGCACGCCTTGACCCAAGTGCTGCGGATTGCCGTCGAAGGAGATTTCAAACCTGAAGCGGCAACGAAGGGATTAGAGTCTCTCTTGATGCGCGCGGGCGACGCTCCCGATTTCACTGCCCTGGAAGCGCAGCTGGCAGAAACTGAGATGCGCGCGAGGGCGGTCTTCGATCGCCTCATTCCCGCACTTTAAGAGCGAGGTTAGCGGTAGCCTCGGCAATTGCCGGGCACGCGGCTCAAGTCGATTTTCTCGAAAGCGGCGCAGATCGCATGCGCCGAGTTGATACCGGCAAATATTCGCGCCTGACCGGGCAAGACTTCCCGCGGCGGCTCGCCTCTTGCCAAAGCCCTTTCGAGAGCGGGAATCGCCCGGCGCGCCGATGGACCCAGGAAGCCCAGCGACGCAGCCACGTAAAACCGCACCCAATCGTCGCTATCGTTGAGCAACGCCGCCATGTCGTCGATGACCGGCGGATCGATGTTCGAGATTTCCACGGGCCCGCGGCTCGCGATGTATTCCGCTAGATGGGCAGCCGATTCGATTCGGGCATCGGTATCGGGTGCGGCTTCGATCATCGCGACCCGGTTGGCGATTTCGCTGTCGATTGTCGGTTGCGCTGCTCCTTTGGCCGCCATCGCGGCAAAGGCGATCGGAGCGAGAAACACGAAAAGCAAAAACCGTCGCACCGTCCGGGAACTCCTACGGAACGGCGAATATAATGTGAGGCTGCGGCAGAGGGAAACATCGTCGCCATTAATCCGGCGGCAGCAGAACCAGCGCCTCGGGCGACCACGAGACATGCAGGTTTTCGCCGGGTGCGAAAGGCACGCCGCCCTCGGGCGTCGCGTTCTGCGCCGCTACCGCCACGGGCACCCGCGTGCCTTCGACAGCCAGTTGGAACTGCTGGCGGTCGCCGAGATAGGCAGCGGCGGTAAGCCGTGGGTCACGTGACAGCGACAGTTTCTCGGGGCGAATGGCGACCAGTACCGCTTTGCCGGGATCGCAGGATGTGCGAGCACCCGAGCGCAGCGGGGCCTCCAGCCGCCCCAAAGCCGCCGTATCGATGCGCAACGTGCCGTCGGCGACCGCGGCGACACGGCCATCGAAAAAATTCATCGTGCCGATGAAGGCGGCGACGGCGCGCGAATTCGGCGCTTCGTACAGCGTCTTCGGATCGGCAATTTGGAGGATTCGGCCTTTTTCCATGACCGCGATTCGGTCGGACATGGACAGCGCCTCTTCCTGGTCGTGGGTAACGAAGATGAAACTGATGCCGATTTCGCGTTGAAGTTCCCTGAGCTCGATTTGCATCGCTTCGCGCAAGCGTTTGTCGAGCGCGCCCAATGGCTCGTCCAGGAGCAGTACTTTGGGCCGCTTGACGAGAGCACGGGCAAGCGCAACGCGCTGGCGCTCGCCTCCCGACAATTGGTGTGCCCGCCGCTCGCCATAGTGCTCGAGCTTGATCATGGCGAGCGCCGCGGCGACGCGGGCGTCGCGTTCGGCCGGAGCCACCCCCTCGCTCCTCAGCCCATAAGCAATGTTGTCGCGCACGTTCAAGTGCGGAAAGATCGCATAGGACTGGAATACCATGTTGGTCGGACGTTTGTTCGGCGGCAATTCCGTCACGTCCTCCCCGTCGAGAAGGATCGAGCCATCATCCGGGAGGGTGAAGCCGCCGATCATGCGTAGGAGCGTGGTCTTGCCGCAGCCCGAGGGACCCAAAAGCGAAAAGAATTCGCCGCGCCCGATCGACAGGCTCACTTCGTCGACGGCGAGCGTGGCGCCGTAGCGCTTCGACACTCCCTCGATCCGGATGAAATCGCCGCCTTCCATTTAAGCCTCAGGCACCAACGCCGGATGCGCTGGATGCGCCTGACGCGCCGAGGCGGCGCACCCATTCGGCGAGCAGGACGAGCGCAGCGGAGACCATCAGAATTGTCGCGCCGAGCGCCAGCACGCCGGGCAATTTGTACGGGAAACGCAACTCGCCGAAGATATAGACGGGAAGCGTCGTATCCGTGCCGCAGAGAAAGAAGGCGATCATGAAATCGTCGAAAGATACGATGAAGGTCAACAGCAGGCTCGAGACGATGCCGGGCAGAACGAGGGGAAACGTCACGCGCCAGAACGTCATCCAACTGTCTTCGCCGAGATCGCGCGAGGCTTCCTCGAGGCTCAGATCGAAGCCTTCGAAACGCGCCATCAGGACGGCGATCGCGAATGGCAGGCAGATCAGCACATGGCCGATGATGACGCTGGTCAGTGACAGCGGAATGCTCAAGCCGGTCATCAACATCAGGAGCGCAATGCCGAGCACGATCTCGGGGATGAACAGAGGCAGGCTGGCGAAGCTTACGAGCAACGAGCGGCCGGGTAACGCGCCGTGAGAGAGCGCCTTGGCCGCCAGCAGCCCCAAAACGGTGGAAGCAAGGGAGGCCACGACGCCGACCTTCAGCGTGTTCAGGAGCGCCGTACGCATCGCCTGATCGGCGGCCATGTCGGCATACCATTTGGTGGTGAAGCCCGAGAGCGGAAAAGCGATGAACAGCGAATCGTTGAACGAGAACAAAGGCAGGAGCGCGACCGGCACGTAAAGGAAGGCCAGATACAGCACGGCGTAGACGAAAAGTCCGTAGCCGCCGCGGCGGCGCGAAACGCTGCGAGCGGTCATTTGATCCTCGCCGTGGCGTATTTCAGGGCCTGAATGACGAGAACCGCGATGGCGGCGACGGCGATCATGCTGGCAATGGCGAGCGCCGCCCCCAGGGGCCAGTTGTTCACGCGCCCGAACTGAACCTGGATGATGTTGGCGATCATGACGCCGTCCGAGCCGCCGACGAGCGCCGGCGTGACGTAATCCCCTGTGGTCGGGATGAAGATGAGAACCGCGGCGCCGATGATTCCCGGAAGCGACAGCGGGAAGGTAACCCTTAGGAAGCGCTTGAGCGGGCCGTCGCCGAGATCGGCGGCAGCCTCCAAGAGCGAACGGTCGATCTTTTCGAGCGAGACGTAGATGGGAAGAATCGCAAAGGCGGCGTAGGCGTGAGCAAGCGTGACCACCACGGCCGTTGGATTGTAGAGAAGGAATTCGAGCGGCTTCGAAATCAGGCCGAGGCTGAGCAATCCGGAATTGATCACCCCGTTGAAGCCGAGGATCACCTTCCAGGCAAAGACCCGCAGCAGATAGCTGGTCCAGAACGGAATGTTGAGCAGGACGAGCCACATGAACTTGCCCCGCGTCACCTTGAAGGCGACGAAATAGGCCATCGGATAGGCGAGCGCGACCGTCACCAGCGTCACCACCGAAGAGATGGCAACGGAGCGCAGGAAAAGGCTGCGATAGAACTCGCGGGAAAGAACCGCCTCGTATTGGGCGAGCGTAGGGCTCGTGTCGAGCTGAAGCCCATTCTGAGTCCACAGGCTGTAGAGGACGAGGAGTGCCACTGGCGCCATCAGCGCGAAAAGGAGCACTGCGATCGAGGGTGACATCAGCGCGTAATTGCGCGCCGCCTCCGAGCGGCGAAAGAAGCGGCGGACCAGCCGCGACGGCGTCCGCTCAGAGCCTTCTAGAACCGCGTTGGACAATTCACGGTGCCTCCCCGCGAGCCCATTGTCATGAATCACTTCGCGGCGCAACGAGCTTGCTGGCTCCCGTCAGCGTGCCCTCTTGGTCTTAGGAATGAGGCGATTGATCCATTCCGGGAAGGCAAACGCCGCGGCATGAATCGCCGGATTGTAATAATCGGTTTTGAGCTTCGCCTTGGCGAAACGCCGTGCCGCCCGCTTAATTCCGGCAGCCGTGCCCAACGGCTTCTCGCCGGCCCAGGAGAGCGCCATGAAACCGCCGACATAGCTCGGCACCACCGTCAGATAGAGGCCGCAGCGCGGGAAATAGCGTTTGAGCTCGTTGAGCGCGTCGGTGATCTCCCAGGGTTGATAGAACGGAACCCCGGTCTGGAATGTTGCAAAGCCGCCCGGGCGAAGGGCGCCACGAACACGCTGGTAGAAATTGTCGCCGAATAGAGCCTTGCCCGGACCGACCGGATCGGGCCGGTCGGCGACGATGAGATCGAAGCGGCGCTTGGCTTCGGCCCGGCCGAGATACTCGAAGGCGTCGGCCACTTCGATCGTCAGGCGCTTGTCTTTGAAGGCCTTGGCGTTGATCAGGCCGAAATGCTCGCGGCAGAGCTCGACCACCTTCCCGTCGATGTCGACCAGCACGACCTCTTTCACGCCTTTGTGCTTGAGCGCCTCGTCGGCGATGGAGAGGTCGCCGCCGCCCACGATCATCACCCGACTGGCGCCGCCGTGCTCCAGCAGAGGCAGATGCGTCAGCATCTCCGCGTAAGCTGATTCGTCGCGCGTGGTGATCTGGACGATGTCGTCGAGCACCATGACGCGGCCGTTGGCGACCGTGTCGAAGATTTTAATTTTCTGATAACGACTCACTTCGTCGGCCACCGTCTGGGTGAGCTCCATGCTCTGGGCGTAACCCTTGTGGAGCCGCTCGATGAACATTTCAGCTTTGTCGTTCGCCACTTTTTCGCCTC
>WNFL01122601.1_pt1 | contig 17466 bp, 19 predicted proteins | sample 5400361 | NCBI WGS metagenome assembly WNFL01 (sample SAMN13153351, study PRJNA577476) | soil metagenome | isolation source: 40 cm soil on Douglas fir-dominated hillslope | place: USA:California | collected 2013-09-17 | reverse complement strand
GTCGATGCAGGCCCGAAGGTCGAGCCCTGCGGAGCCGCAAGTCGCATACGCGGGCAACTGATCGCGCAGGCGCGCGTCCAGAATCTTGACGTCGATATTGCGCATCGGGTTTTCTTCTTACCTGTAATTCAGACGGCGATAGCAGACTTGCGTGGCCGATAAATCCTTGCGACATGCCGGATCAGCATGCGTGCCTGCTCAAGTTTGGATGTCCGTCCGAGCCGGTGGCTGCCATCGTCGTCGAACAGGACAAGTTCATTGTCGTCGGCATCGATTGCCGACTGCACCAGATTGGCCGCGAGCAAAGGCAGTTTCTTGCGACGACGCTTCGCTTCGGCATGCTCCTCGAGCTTTTCGCTTTCCGCCGCAAAACCGACGCAGAAGGGTGGATTCGGCCGTTTTGCTACCGACTCGACGATGTCCGGATTCAGGGCGAGTTCCAGCGCCGGTACGCCGCCTTCCTTCTTGATTTTTTGCCGTGCTGCTGTTGGCAACGTAGTAATCCGCAACTGCGGCGACGGCAATGAATATGTCCGCGTCCTGTACATGTGCATTCACCGCATCGAGCATTTCGCGGGCGGTCTCGACGCGCATTGCTTGAGCGGCCGGGGGCATTTCGATCGCGGTCGGGCCCGAAATCAGCGTCACACGGGCGCCCGCTTCGATTGCCGCGCGAGCTACCGCGTACCCCATCTTCCCCGAGCTGCGATTCGTCAAACCGCGCACCGGGTCGATCGGTTCGAAGGTCGGGCCAGCGGTGACGAGCACATGGGTGCCCAACAGCAATTTGGGCTGGAACCAGGCCGATATTTCACGCACCAGATCCAATGGCTCGAGCATTCGCCCCATGCCGACTTCGCCGCACGCCTGGTCCCCCGCATCCGGGCCGAGCACTACGATTCCGTCCTGGCGCAGTTGCGCCACATTGCGTTGTGTAGCGGGGTTTCCCCACATCTGGCGGTTCATGGCCGGCGCCACCATCAAAGGGCACTCGCGAGCCAAACAGAGCGTGGACAGCAGATCGTCGGCAGCGCCGTGGACCAGTTTGGCGATGAAATCGGCCGTTGCCGGAGCGACTACGACGAGATCACGATCACGGGACAACTCTATGTGCGGCATACCGTTCGGCATGCGGTCATCCCACATTTCCACGTATACCGGCTTGCCGGACAGCGCTTGCAGGGTCAGCGGAGTAATGAACTTGCAGGCCGAATCGGTCATTACGACCTGGATATCGGCGCCGCAGCGTTGTAATTCCCGGGCCAGTTCCGCTGATTTATAAGCGGCGATGCCGCCACTGAGGCCCAGAAGAATGCGTTTACCGCCGAGTTCAGCCATGCAATCAGTCTACCAAAAGTCCCAAGCGGTCAGTGTAAACTCTTGTTGTCAAATATAAAAGTGCGAGGAACGTATGGCGATCAACGATTGGCCGGAAGACGACAGGCCCCGGGAGAAATTGCTGGCAAAGGGGCCTGGAAGTCTTTCGGATGCCGAACTGTTGGCGATTTTCCTGCGAACTGGAACGAAGGGAAAAAGCGCGGTCGACCTCGCTCGTGCGCTGCTTGCAAAATTTGGCTCCCTGGCCGGACTGCACGGCGCAAGCCGCGAGGCCTTCTGCTCCGTCCCGGGATTGGGCAGCGCCAAGTATGCGCAGCTGCAGGCCGCCACCGAACTCACCCGGCGCGCGTTGGTGGCAGAAATGAAGTCGGGCATCAACTTAAGTTCACCGACGGCCGTACGCGACTTCTTGCGCCTTTCCATCCAGAACCGTCAGGTGGAAGTCTTCGTGGGATTGTTCCTGGATGCTCAGAACCGCGTGATTGCCGTGGAGGAGCTGTTCAGCGGAACCTTGTCCCAGACCAGCGTATTCCCGCGGGAAGTCGTCAGGAAAGCCCTGCATTACAATGCCGCCGGGGTGATTTTCGCGCACAACCATCCGTCGGGAGTGGCGGAGCCCAGCCACGCCGATGAAACTCTTACGCAAGCGCTGAAGGAAGCGCTCGCACTGATCGACGTCCGGGTGCTGGACCATTTCGTGGTTGGCCGCGGTGCCACGCTGTCTTTCGCCGAGCGCGGCCTGTTATAGACGCCGGGTTTGATGGATTCAGCGGTTGAGTAAGTCGCTGGAACTATGATATAAAGCGCATCTTTTAAAAATTTGCCGGGTCGCCCAAATCGGCGGCCCGATCCGAAAACGCAGCTTGGAGAAGGCATCATGGCGAGAGTATGTGAAGTAACCGGCAAGAAGCCGGTGGTAGGGAACCGCGTGTCCCATGCCAATAACAAGACCAAGCGCCGCTTTTTGCCCAATCTGCAGTACCGCCGCTTCTGGGTCGAGAGCGAAAACCGCTGGGTGAACATGCGTGTGAGCAATGCCGGCCTGCGCACGATAGACAAGAAGGGCATCGACGTGGTTCTGGCCGAGTTGCGCGCCCGCGGAGACAAGATCTGACCATTCAACCGGGAGAGCGTTATGAGAGAAAACGAGCAGATTCATCTGCTCGTTTCAGTGGAGACTAACCTGCGTGAGCAGGTTACGTCGTAACTAGAAAATCAAGTCTGGAGCATTCAAATGCGAGAGAAGATAAAGTTAGAATCGTCCGCCGGAACCGGGCACTTCTACACCACCACCAAGAACAAACGCACTACGCCTGACAAGATAGAAATGAAGAAATTCGACCCGGTTGCCCGCAAGCACGTTATTTATAAGGAAACCAAGCTCAAGTAACTTGCTTGAGCCTGAATGAAAAAGCCCGCCGATTGGCGGGCTTTTTTTGTATCACTGTGACTCGTGATCAGGCGTAGCAGCGCAGCGTCCGGGAGAAGTCGCGCAACGGAGCGATATCGCTTTTCTCGGCGCGATGGCACCAGTCTTCCAGCTGCGAAAGCAGCTGTTCCTTGTTGGCCGTCGATCGTTGCCAAAGCATCGCCAATTCCTGACGCATCGAATAAACCGTCGTCAGTACGTTGCTGGTGCTCAGCACTTCGACCAGCCTGGCCTTTTCCTGTTCAGGCACCAACTTCGCGTCCAGATGCAGCCAGCGCTTCATGGTCTGCAGGTCGACGGCATGGCCCGACTTGTGTTCGCGCATGCGCCGCAATTCGTCGGCGCAGGTCGTCCGAACCGAGCGCGTAAAGCGTGCCAGAACGTCGTAGCGATGGGTGATGATGGCTTGCAGTGTTTGCAGGTCGCACTTCGACTTGCCCGCTTCTATTTTGACCTGCGGCGCGAGCTTCTTGACCTGAGCGAGATAGAGCAGTTCCAGCACACGGATATAGAACCAGCCGATATCGAATTCATACCATTTGTTCGACAACCGGGCCGATGAAGCATAGGCGTGGTGGTTGTTGTGCAGTTCCTCACCGCCAATCAAGATTCCCCACGGCACGATGTTGGTGCTGGCATCTTCCACCTGGAAGGTGCGGTATCCGAAATAGTGGCCCACGCCGTTGATCACGCCGGCAGCCATGACCGGAATCCACAACATCTGTACGGCCCAGACGGTCACGCCAAGCGGTCCAAACAGCAGGATGTCGGTTACCAGCATTATTGCGACGCCACCCTTGTCGGTACGAGTGTAAACGTTGCGTTCCATCCAGTCGTCCGGCGTTCCGTGACCATACTTGTCCAGTGTTTCCTGATTCGCCGCTTCCTTGCGATAGAGCTCGCTACCCTCCAGCAGTACTTTCTTCAGGGTCAGAATCTGCGGACTGTGCGGGTCTTCCTCGGTCTCGCATTTGGCGTGATGCTTGCGGTGAATAGCCGTCCACGCCTTGGTGGACATGCCGGTGGTCAGCCAGAGCCAGAGACGGAAAAAATGTGCAACAACGGGGTGAATGTCGAGTGCGCGATGCGCCGAATGGCGGTGCAGGTAAATGGTTACCGCCGCGATGGTGATATGGGTCATCAACAACGCGACCAGTATGTAGCCCCACCACGGCAGTACGACGAGCCCGTTCGCCCAACCCGGCAAGTCCGTAAACCCGTTCACATTCATGCAGGTAACCTCATAAAATCAAAAAGATATAAGATCGATTGTACAGTACGCGGGCGTTCCCGCAAGGTAAATTTTGGTAACAAAATCTGGAAGATACCCTGATGGCGCATTTACCCCGAAATCGGCCCGCATTCGGTTCATTTCGGCGCCATATCGGTGGAATTGAGCCCCCCAACGATGCGGATATCGCGTTGCGGGAAGGGAATCTCGATGCCGTTGGCGCGGAAGCTCTTGTACAACGCCAGATTCAGGTCTGAATTGAGGTTGAGCTTGCCGCGTTCCGGATCCTCTATCCAAGCCAGCAGCTCCAGATTGATACCGTTGTCTGCAAACGCGGTCAAAAGCGCGTTCGGGGCGGGATCTTTCAATACCCGAGGATGCGAATATGCGGCTTCCAGCATCAATTTCAAGGCGGATTCCAGATTGCTGGAATAACTGATCTGCACGGGAATGCTCATCAGAACGCGGCGATTGGAATACGAATGATTGATCACCGTCGAAGTAATCACGGTTTCGTTCGGCACAATCGCCTCAGTGCCATCTGGACCGCGGACGATGATGCAGCGCGACGTGAGCTTGGTTACTTCACCATAGAAATGATCGACCGTCACAAGATCCCCCGGGCTGACGCTGACGTAATTGGCCGCGACTTTCTGCAGGCCGAATCCGATGCCCACGCCCAGCGCTCCGCCGAAGACGGAGAGCACGGTGATGTCGATGCCGACGATCGGCAATGCGATCAGAACCGCCACGACGACAAGGACGACGCGCAGGATTTTGGTCAACGCGAATCGCAGATTGATCTCGACGTGCTGCAAAGCCATGATGCGCGACTCCAACATCCGGCCGATCCAGAGCGCAGCCAGCACTGTCAGCACCACTGTCAACAATGCGGTGAGTACCATCGCCAGGGAAAGGCGCTGCTGGCCGACGCGAAATGCCGTTTCCTCCAGGAATCGTCCGATAGCCGGCAGCAGCCCGACGATGTGCAACGCCACGCCCAGCCACACCAGCCAGGTGATCGCCATCTCCCAGGATCGCAAGAGACCTCCGGGCGCGAAGGTGTGGCGCAAGAGGTAGACCACCCCGCGGATGATCACCATCGCCAGCACCAGCGGAACGGCGATGTTGAGCAAGTGGACAGACTGGCGATCTTCCAGCGCCCAGCGGCCGACAAGCACAAGCACGAGCGCGGTCACCGGAAACAGTTCACGGTTCATTCCGCCGACACCGATCTTCATCGTTCTTTCAGGGTCGGCGGCGACGGCGGATTCTGCCAGCCGGCGGCGCAGATAGCGCGCGACTTGCCAGGCGATGAGGAGCGCAAGGGCGATAGTCACGATTTGCCACAGGATAACGCCGCGCTGCAGGTCGTCGAACAGATCCGCCAGCAGACGTCCGACTTCGGATTGATTTTTCACTGTTTCTCCCAATGACGGAGGAATTTTACGTCATCTGGATTGGCCGCGAAGCACAGCAATCGCATGTTCGCGATGCTGCTGCCAATTGTCGAAGAATGCCCGGGTTAGATCAGGATTGCCGTGCAGCACGAGCACATTTTCGGCATTGCGATTCTGCGCTGCAAACGTGAAATTAAAGCTGCCGGTTATTAGCGTTGGCTGTTTTGCATTGTAGTCGATGATGATCACCTTGTTGTGGGCCGCCCAATGATCGGCGTCCGTGAATACCGGCACTCCGGACTCGATCAGGTGCTGCATCGCGCTCGACTCCATCAGATCGGTCTGATCCTTGTCTGCAATCACTTGCACGTCGAGGCCGCGGTGGTGGGCGCGAACGAGTGCGTCGGCAATTTCGCGATGGGTAAAACTGAATGCCTGCACCAGGACTTGCGCCCGGGCGGCGTCGACAGTTCGCACTATCAGGCTTGCGGCATCGTCCCCCGGGGTGAAGGCAAATTCGATCGTGCCGGTCGCGGGGATGATCCTTGCAGTATCGAATCCGAACGCAGGGGCGACGAGCGCAAGACTCGCGACCAGCAACACGGATTGAAAAATCTTCACCTGTTCACGACCGTCTTTGCATTACTGCCGCAAAGAAGGCGTCTGTATCGTGCGTTTGCGGGCGCAGTTCCAGAAAAGCCTCGCCTTCGAGCGCGATATGACTTTCGTCCAGCGCTTGCTGGCAGCCGACTTGCCGGAAGTCGGGGCGATCCGCAAGAAATGCCGCGACGACGTTGCGGTTTTCCTGTGCAAGCACGCTGCAGGTTGCATACACCAGGCGACCACCGGGCTTGAGCAAAGTCGCTGCCGATGAGAGAATCGCGCGCTGCTTCACGGCGAGTTCGTCGATCGCTTGCGGCGACTGGCGCCATTTGAGATCGGGGTTGCGTCGCAGTGTGCCGAGTCCGCTGCACGGCGCATCCACGAGTACGCGGTCGATTTTGCCGGCCAGACGCTTCACCTTGATGTCGTTTTCGCTGGCGATGATCTGCGGGTGCACGTTGGACAGCCCTGAACGCCTGAGCCTGGGGGCGAAGTTCTTCAGACGCTTTTCCGAAACGTCGAAGGCATACAGCCGGCCCTGCGATTGCATCATCGCGCCCATCAGCAACGTCTTGCCGCCCGCGCCGGCACAGAAGTCCACCACCATTTCCCGGCGTTTCGGCGCGACCAGGTAGCCCACCAACTGGCTGCCTTCATCCTGCACTTCGATTGCGCCCGTGGAAAACAGATCGTGGCGGTTGACGGCCGGCTTCCCGACGACGCGAATACCAATCGGCGAATAGCGTGTCGGCGTGGCATCGAAGCCGCTTGCGCGCAGATCGCGCAGCACCTGCTCGCGATCTGCCATCAACGTATTGACCCGCAGATCGAGCGGAGCAGTCTTCAGCATGGCGCGGCCAAAGGCGATTGTATCTTGCTCTGACGTTTCTGCGACCAGACGGTCGTATAACCAGTCGGGCAGGCTCAATCTCACCGCAGCCGGGAGTGCTTCGATGTTGGCGGTCTTGAGTTCGAGGACCCAATCGCGGTCGCTGCCTTTCAGGAAATTCTCGAGGTGTCCAAGGCTGTAACCCTGTAACTTGATCAGTGCGGCGCAGACGAGTTTGCGCGCAGTGGGCTGGGCGACGAGCTGCTCGAGCAGCCGCTTGTGGCGCAGAACGGAAAACACCGTTTCGGCGATGAAGGCACGATCGCGCTGGCCCAGCGCCCGGTTCGTGCTGAAGAAACTGCGCAATACCGCGTCGGCCGGATGGAGCATCGGCAATGCGAGATCGGCGGCGGCGATAGCCGCCTGCATCATTGCCGTGGTTGGCTGCATCTATTGATAGGAAATTGCGGTGACGGTCGAATCCAGCACGGTGCCGTTTTTTTCGATGAAGCGAATTTGCACGGGCAGGTAATGGTGTTCAACCGCGAGCCAGACCTCGAATCCGCGCTTGTCATCGCCTTCCCGTATTTTCTGGAAGTGCACTGTTTCCAGGTTGCCGAGCGGCGTTTTCAGCTTCTCCTTGCCGATGACCTGGTACTTGTAATCGGAAAGTCCGCGACCATCCGTGAGGTGTACGGGCAGGATTTCCTCGCTCGGTGGCCTGAACGCAAACGCGTAGGAAAAACTGGTCTGGTCGAAGGTGTTGTCCGGCAGCTGAACGGTTTCGACGTTTTCGCCGTCGGTCAGCTTGATCAGTTTGGCTTCCCAGTCGAAATCCGCGGCGCGCTTCGGTTTGCGGGTTCGGTCTTCCTCGAAATGCAAGGGCCGCAGGCCGTTCTTGGTGATCAGCCCGCGGCTTTCACGGTGGATGTTCATCTTGTAAAAAAAGGCTGCGACGCCGACCGTCTTCGATTCGCTGATGACGGAATATTGCCTGCCATCGTGTTCCAGCACATCGCGTCCCTGGCCGAGGTGCATGGCTCCCGAGGTGACGGCGAAATCCAACTGCACCCGTTGCGGCGGCTGTGTCGCCCAGGCCGGGCCGGCCAGAAACATCAGCAGGATCAGAGCGTGACGCATCATCGCAGCAGGGGGGAGATCATGGCTCCCGTGTACTGGCAGCCGGCGGAAAGCTTCACGCGGTTGCCTTCGATTGCGAGTTGGCCGTCCAGGAACCAGCGGATGGCCTGTGCATAGATAGTGTGCTCCTGTTCGAGTACCCGGGCGGCAAGGCGTTCCTCGTCATCGTCGGGCAGCACCGGCACGGCCGCCTGAATGACGATCGGTCCGCGGTCCAGTGCGGGCGTGACGAAATGCACCGTGCAGCCATGCAGTTTGACGCCTTCATCGATGGCGCGCCGGTGGGTGTCGAGGCCGGGGAACGCCGGTAGCAGGGAAGGGTGGATGTTCATGATCCTGCCGCTGAATCGTTCGATAAATTCCTCCGTGAGAATCCGCATGAAACCGGCCAGCACGATCAGGTCCGGACGATATGCCGTAATTGTGTCGGCAAGCGCTCTGTCGAAGCTTGTTCGATCCGGATAATTGCGGTGGTCCACCACTTTGGTATCCACACCCGCGTCATGCGCGATCTGCAGGCCCTTGGCCGCCGGATTGTTGCTGATCACGGCGGCGATCGCCGCCTTCGGCTTTGCCTCGAGAACCGCCTGCATGTTGCTGCCGCGGCCTGATATCAGGATGACGATGCGCTTCATCTTCCTTTTCAGATGATCACGGTCTGTGCTTCGTCGCCGCGCCTGCTGCGGATATCGCCGATACGGAAGACAGTTTCGCCTTCCCGCTGCAGCGCCTTGATCGTGCGTTCGGCGTGTTCCGCGGCAACGATCGCCACCATGCCGATGCCGCAGTTGAATACTCGATGCATCTCGGACTCCGCGACGTTGCCGTTCTTCTGCAGCCAGTCGAACAGCGGCGGCCGCGGCCAGGCGCTTTGCTTCAATTCCGCGCATACATGACCCGGCAATACGCGCGGTACGTTCTCCACCAGCCCGCCACCGGTGATGTGAGCGAGACCCTTGATGCGGACTTCGCGCAGTGCCGCTAATACCGGCTTCACATAGATGCGCGTCGGCGCCAGCAATGCATCTCCCAACGTCCGGCCGTCGAATCCGGATGACAAGTCCACACCCGAAGAGTCGACGATTTTGCGTATCAGCGAATAGCCATTCGAATGCGCGCCGCTGCTTGCCAGTCCCAGGACGGCGTCGCCGGGCACGATGTCCGAGCCATCGATGATTTTGCTTTTTTCCACGGCACCGACGGCAAAGCCGGCAAGGTCGTACTCCCCGGGCGGATACATGCCGGGCATTTCCGCGGTCTCGCCACCGATCAGCGCGCAGCCGGCCTGCTCGCATCCCTCGGCAATGCCCTTGACGACCTGCGTGGCGGTCGCCACGTCGAGCTTCCCGCAGGCGAAGTAGTCGAGAAAGAACAGCGGCTCGGCGCCCTGTACCAGAATGTCGTTCACGCTCATCGCTACCAGATCGACACCGACCGTGTCGTGCCGGTTCAGATGGAATGCAAGCTTGAGCTTGGTGCCGACGCCGTCGGTGCCCGACACGAGCACTGGTTCCTTGTATTTCTTCGGCACTTCGAACAGGGCGCCGAATCCGCCGATACCGGCCAGTACACCGTCGCGCAGCGTGCGTTTGGCGAAGGGTTTGATATTGTCGACAAGCTGATCGCCGGCATCGATGTCGACACCGGCGTCGCGATAGGACAACGAATTGGAAAGGGGGCGATCGGTCTTCAAGTTGAGTTGCCGGGTTCTTCGGGATAAAGTGGCGGCCGGATTCTATGCGGCGAATGGCTCATTGCGCGGCAAAATGGTTCTTGGCGCGGCGGATTTTACTCCAAATGTCGACGGTATTTCCTTTGCGTTTTGCCTGGTATCTGCTCGCCGCCGCTGCCGGATCGCTGCTTTATCTTGTCGCGCCCATCCTTACCCCGTTCCTGCTGTCCGCCGTACTCGATAGCGGCCTATACAAATCCTGATGAAGCAGCTGGCGCTCACCCTCGCGCCGCCTCCCGCGCCGGCGCTGGACAATTTCTTTCCGGGGCGCAACGCCGAATTGCTGACCTTGCTCGGGAATCTCGCTGCGGGGCGCAGCGTGGAGCGGTGCGTCTATCTGTGGGGCGATGCGGGCAGCGGACGTTCTCACCTGTTGCGCGCAACCATCGCCGCGCTCAACGCCGCGGGACTGGTCTGCCTGCATGTTTCCCGCGGCGATCCGATACCGGCACCTGCGGCGCAATTGCGCGCCGTGGCGGTGGACGACGTCGAATCGCTCGATGCCCGCAACCAGCGTGCGTTTTTCAATCTCTACAACCAGCTGCGCGAACGCGCCGGGATTGTGCTGGCTGCCGGCGATGCTCCGCCGGCACGATTGAAGCTGCGCCCGGAACTGGTAACCCGGCTGGGATGGGGGCTCGTCTACCAGGTACAGGCACTTACCGACAACGAAAAGGCGCTCGCGCTAAAACGCCATGCCGCCTCGCGCTCGTTCGACCTTCCGGACGGCGTCATCGACTACCTGCTACGCCACCTGAGTCGCGATCTGCCCTCCCTGATGAGCGTCCTCGACGCGCTCGATCGTCATTCGCTGGCAGCCAAGCGGCCGATCACGCTGCCGCTACTGAAGGAATTGCTGCACACGGAAGAAGACGGCGACCGCGAATAGGGCATCAGGCAGTTGCATCGGTAGAGGCGCTTTCGGGGGTTTTTAGGCTATACTGCTGTCGCCTTTTCATGTCCCGTCCCGCTTGCTTCGCACTCCCCCATGCGCCTCGCCTTGTTCGATCTGGACAATACCCTCCTTGCCGGAGACAGCGATTTCGAATGGGCCCAATTCCTGATCGAAAAGGAAGTACTTGATCGGGAGGTTTACGATGCGCGCAATCGCCACTTCTACGAAGCCTATAAAGCCGGCACGCTCGACATTCGCGAGTTCCTCGATTTTCAGCTTAAGCCCCTGGCACGGCATCCGCGCAAGCAGCTTGACCTGTGGCATGCCGAATTCATGCACAGGAGGATCCTGCCGGTCATCACGCAGAAGGCGCGCGACCTGATCGACAGCCATCGTGATGATGCGCGCGTGGTGATCACCGCCACCAACCGCTTCGTTACCGCCCCGATCGCGCGCGAACTCGGAATAGAAAACCTGATTGCTACCGAGCCTGAGGAAGTCGGCGGTGAATTTACCGGCCGGGTGCAGGGGGTGCCGTCGTTCCGCGAGGGTAAGGTCGAGCGCCTGAAGAGCTGGATGGCCGAGCACGGCATCGAATGGGAAACGCTCACGGAGACCTGGTTCTACAGCGACTCGTTGAACGATCTGCCGTTGCTGTCCATCGTCAGCCATCCGGTTGCCGTGGACCCCGATGAGACTCTCAAGGAACACGCGCTCAAGCACGACTGGCGTGTTATCAGCCTGCGTTAGCCGCCACGGCGCTGCGGGTTCAACGAATTCATGTCGCGAGCCGCCGCAATCGTCGTGTTGTCGCTGATTGCCGCGATCAGCGTCGTTACCGGGCTCGCTTGCGGCAGCGTTCATATCCCTCTTGCCAAACTCTTTTCAGCGCTGGTACAGCCGGGCGGTGATGCAATTTCCGGCATCGTCTGGAAGCTGCGTCTGCCACGCGTACTGGCTGCGTTCTCCTGCGGAGCGCTGCTGGCGCTGGCCGGCACGCTGATGCAGGTCCTGCTGCGCAATCCGCTCGCGGATCCCTATGTATTCGGTATTTCCGGTGGTGCCGCGTTGGGTGTGATGTTCGGCATGCTGCTGGGAGTTGGGATGTTCGTGCAGACCGGACTGGGGCTGGCTGGAGCGGTACTGGCCTCGGCGCTGGTGTTCGGCCTGAGCCTGCGTGCCGGCAACTGGAACCCGTATCGACTGTTGCTCACTGGCGTCGTCGTGGCGGCAGGACTGAATGCGCTGCTCAGCCTGATCCTTGTCCTGGCACCGCAGACTGCGGTGAAGGGAATGTTGTACTGGCTGATGGGTGATCTTGGCTACGCCGGCAATCCGCTGCCGGCGTTCGCTGTGCTGGCGCTGCTCTTCGTGGTGGCGATGCCGTTCGCTCCGGCCATGAACGTGCTTGCACTCGGAAGAATGAAGGCGCAGTCGCTCGGGGTCGCGGTCAGCGGCATCGAACTCCTGCTATTCGGTGTGGCCGCAGTCGCGGCCGTCACCGCGGTGCTCATCGGCGGCACTGTCGGTTTTGTCGGCCTCATCGTGCCCCACCTGGTACGCCTCATTGGCTACGCGGACCACCGCTGGCTGTTACCCGGTTCGGTTCTCATCGGCGGCGGCTTTCTTACGCTCGCCGATACCATCGCCCGCAGTGCATGGGCGCCTTTGCAGTTTCCCGTCGGGGTGCTCACCGCATTGCTCGGCGTGCCGATCCTTCTGCTGCTTCTCGCGGGCAAAAACAAAGATGCTGCGCACTGACGGTTTGCGGCTCGCTTATCCCGGACAGATGCTCGTCGACGGACTGTCGATCGAGTTCCAGGCTGGGCAGGTATGGGCGGTGCTCGGTCGCAACGGCAGCGGCAAGTCCACGCTATTGCACGCGCTCGCCGCCTTGCGGCAGCCTGAGGCAGGCAATGTCATGCTGCGCAGTGCGATGATCGGCACCTTGCCCAGGCGTGCGCTGGCCCGCCACATCGGCGTACTCCTGCAAGAGGAGAGCCGCGAGTTCTGGGGCAGCGTGCGCGACTACGTCCTGCTCGGGCGCTATCCGCATGCGCGCAGTCCATTCGGATGGAGCGTGGAGGATGAACGCATCGCCGAAAACGAGATTGAAGCGTTGCACCTGCGCGGGCTTGGCAATCGCCTTTTTGCGTCGCTCTCCGGCGGCGAACGCCAGCGTGCACGGGTGGCGGCGCTGTTCGCGCAGCGGCCTGCCGTCTACCTGCTCGACGAGCCCTTGCAACATCTCGATCTGTCGCATCAGGTGGCGGTGCTGGATCGGCTCTCGACCGAAGCACGCAACGGCGGTGCGATCGTTGTGATGGTGTTGCATGACCTCCTCTTTGCTGCGCGCTACTGCAACCGTTTCCTGTTGTTGTTCGGAGAGGGACGCTTCAGCGTCGGTCCGGCAGACGAAGCGTTGACCGCGGAGCACCTCGGAGAACTGTACGGATTTCCCCTGATGCCGGTCGAGGTCGGCGGCGACCGCCTGTTCCTGCCGGGAAGGCATTCAGGGGAGGGGTCGCATGTATAATCCCGGCTTTCACGCCACCACAGAATTCTCCACTTTGGACTTCTCCGCTATTTGATGATTCGGAAACTGCTTCGCCGGGTATTCTCCGGCCGGTCATCACCGTCTTCCGAGCCGCAGGTCGTCCCGCGCAGCAAGCACGGTCTTTCCAGGGACAGGATCAGTTCGAGCGCGCGCCGCGTCACCACCGGCCTGCAGGAAAAGGGGTTTGCGGCCTACGTGGTTGGCGGCGCGGTCCGCGACCTGCTGCTCGGCTTGGAACCGAAAGACTTCGACATCGCAACCGACGCCACGCCGGAGCAGGTGCGCAGCGTGTTCCGGCGCTCGCGCATCATCGGGCGGCGTTTCCGCCTGGTTCACGTCATGTTCGGCGAAGACACGGTGGAAGTATCCACGTTTCGCGCGCGCCAGGGCGGCGGACAGGAAGATCAGCGCGCCGACGAACACGGACGCATCCTGCGCGACAACGTGTTCGGCACCCAGGAAGAGGATGCCGCCCGGCGTGATTTCACCATCAATGCGCTGTTCTACGATCCCACCACTGAACAGATACTGGATTTCTGCGACGGGCTGGACGACCTGAAAGCGCGCCGCCTGCGCATGATCGGCGACGCCGATCAGCGCTATCGCGAAGATCCGGTGCGCATGCTGCGCGCCGTACGCCTTTCCGCCAAACTCGGCCTCAAGATCGAGGCCGATACCCGCGCCCCGATCAAGAGTCTCGCGCCATTGCTTGCCAACGTGCCGTCGGCGCGGCTGTTTGAAGAAATGATGAAGTTGCTGTTCTCGGGGCACGCTACCGCCTGCCTGCTGCAATTGCGCCAGGAAGGACTGCACCACGGCCTGTTGCCGATGCTCGACGTGATTCTCGAGCAGCCGATGGGCGAGCGCTTCGTGATGATGGCGCTGAAGAGCACGGACGAGCGCGTGCGCGCGGACAAACCGATATCGCCGGGCTTCCTGTTTGCGGCGCTGCTGTGGCACGAAGTACTGGCGGCCTGGAAACAGTCGCAGGAAGAGGGCCTCAATCCCCTGCCGGCGCTGTTCAAGGCAATGGATCACGTGATCCATGTGCAGGCCGAAAAGCTGTCCATCCCGCGGCGCTTCGGTTCGGACATGAAGGACATCTGGGCGCTGCAGCCGCGCTTCCTCGGACGCTCCGGACGCCGACCCTACAGCGTGCTTGCACATCCGCGCTTCCGCGCCGCATACGATTTCCTGGTGCTGCGCTGTGACAGCGGCGAAGTCGATGCCGAGATTGCGGAATGGTGGGAGAACTTCCAGAAAGCCGACGAAGAAACCCGCAAGCAGATGCTGCTTCCGGATCGCACTCCGCGGCGCCGCCGGCGCAGGCGCAAGCCGGTTGCGGGAAATGCCGAGCCGGGAGCGGCTCCCACCGGATCCGAATGACCGCGCGCGCGGCAGCGGTGGAGGCCTTCGTCGGCCTCGGTGCCAATCTGGAAAATCCGTTGCAGCAGGTCAGGCGGGCCATCTCGGAACTCGGTGCCATCGAGCACACCCGCATGCTTGCCGCTTCGTCCCTCTATCGCAGCGTCCCGGTCGGCTACGCCGACCAGCCCGATTTCATCAACGCAGTGGCAAAGCTGCAGACCGGGTTATCGCCTCGCGAACTGCTCGACGCGCTGCATGTCATCGAGAACCGGCATGGCCGCAGGCGTTCGATCCGCAATGCGCCGCGAACTTTGGATCTCGATCTGCTGTTATACGGAATACTCGTCGTCGACGAGGACGGGCTGACATTGCCGCATCCGCGCATGCATGAACGGGCCTTCGTGCTGCTGCCGCTCGCCGAAATAGCTCCCGAGGCACTCTTGCCCGGACGCGCGTCAGTGTTGCAACTGCTGGCGCAAGTCGATCGCAGCGGCGTGGAGAAACTCGATGTCGCCTGAAAAATATCGCTACATCGTCGTCGAAGGCCCGATCGGTGCGGGCAAGACCAGCCTGGCGCGCAGGCTGTCGGCGCATCTGGGCAAGTCTTTGCTGCTTGAAGATCCGGACTCCAATCCCTTTCTTGCCCGTTTCTACGAAGACCCGCGCCGCCATGCGCTGGCGACGCAGTTGTTTTTCCTGTTCCAGCGTGTTCAGCAGGTTGGCGGACTGAAGCAGATCGACCTGTTCGAGGGCGGCACCGTCGCCGATTTCATTCTCGATAAGGATCCGTTGTTCGCGAGCCTGACGTTGTCCGATGATGAATTGCATCTGTATCAGAAGATATACGGACACCTGATGCCGCAGGCGCCGACGCCCGATCTGGTGATTTATCTGCAGGCTTCGCCGGAAAGGCTCGTCGAACGCGTGCACAAGCGCGGCGTAACTTACGAACGCAACATATCCGAGCAATATCTGGTGCGGCTCGCGGAGGCCTACAGCCGGTTCTTCTACCAGTTCTCGGTCGCGCCCCTGCTGATCGTCAACAGCGACCATCTGAATTTTGTTGATGATGCCGGTGATTTTGATTTATTGTTGCGCCGCATTACCGAAATGCGGGGCCCGCGCGAGTTCTTCAGCCGCGGCGAGTAAAAAAAATTTGCCACAGAGGTCACAGAGGACACAGAGGAAAACCGACCCGGGTCTGGTTCCCGGGGTCAGTGCATACTGCGGCAGAATTCTGAACTCCGCGGCAGGGCGAACAGTTTTCTTTTTCTGATCTTCTCTGTGACCTCTGTGGCTAAAAGGGGTTTCATGGACGTAATCAAAACGGTCGCCGAACTGCGTGAACGGCTCAGGCGTGAACCGCAGGTCGCCTGCGTGCCGACCATGGGCAACATCCATGACGGGCACCTGAGCCTGGTGCGCATCGCCCGGGGCCTCGCTCCCGTGACGGTCACCACGATTTTCGTCAATCGCCTGCAGTTCGGACAGGGCGAGGACTTCGAGAAATACCCGCGTACGTTCGAAGAAGACTGCGCTAAGCTCGAGGCCGAGGGTAACACCATCGTATGGGCGCCGGACGAGAAGCAGATGTATCCGGAGCCGCAAACCTTTTACGTCGACTTACCCAAGGTCGCCAACAAGCTCGAGGGCCGTTTCCGGCCCGGGCATTTTCGCGGCATGGCCACGGTGGTGCTGAAACTGTTCAACACCATACAGCCGCAGATTGCCGTGTTCGGCAAGAAGGACTACCAGCAACTGGCGATCGTGCGCCAGTTGGTCGACCAGTTCGCCCTGCCGATCAAAATCGTGCCCGCGGAGACCGTGCGGGCCGACGACGGCCTGGCGCTGTCATCGCGCAATCGGTACCTGTCTGCCGAGGAAAGAAAGGAAGCAACGCGGCTGCGCGAAGCCATCCTCGGCGTCCGCGATGCAGTGCTCAGCGGGGATCGCAATTTCATTGCGATGGAATACGCGGCCGGTGCGCTCCTCGCGCGTCATGGGTGGAACGTGGACTACGTGGTGGTGCGCAACCAGCGTGCGGTGCTTCGTCCCGAATCTCAGGACAAGGCGCTGGTCGTGCTCGGTGCCGCCAAGCTCGGGCAGACGCGGCTGATCGACAATATTGAAGTGCACTCGCCGTAACTGCGAAAGGCGTTGACGCAAAGGGCGCAGAGGGGAAAAGGGAGGACGCAGAGAAAAACAGGTTCGTTCTGGTTTCGCGTGAGCGTCCAGGCAACGAGTCGGTGTATAGACAAACACTTAACCAAGGACACAGATACCCTCGCGAATACCCTACGTGCGTAGCACGTCGGAGTACCCTTTCAGCGTGGATCGCAGCAAAAGTTGACGATCCCGGTTCGCGAACGGTTACCTCGCCTTTATTCCCCAGTTGCAATTCCTCGCTCTTGTTTTTCCTCCGTGTCCTCCGTGGTTCAAGAATGTCCTTTGTGACAATTCTCTTCTGCAGTGAGTCCGATTCGCTCGAACCCTGGCGACTTGCGTGTGCTCGGGCGTTTCCGCGCATGGCGTTTCGCGTGTGGCCGAAGACCGGACCGCGAGAGGCAATCCGTTATGCCCTGGTGTGGAGGCAATCGCCGGGGTCGCTCGCACGACTGCCCAATCTGACCAGGCAATGGCCGGTCGGCGTGATGGGACTCGGCGTGATCGGCGCTGCCGTGGCGCAGCGAATCGCCGCGCAGGGATATCCCGTTGCCGGCTGGAGCCGCAGCGGCAAGTTCCCTCTCCGCTCCGGGGAGAGGGTTAGGGTGAGGTGTCCGTAGGCAGCTTGTAGTTCTTGAAGTCTTCGCGCAGCTTGGTCTTGAGCAGCTTGCCAGTCGCGGTGTGGGGCAGTTGCTCGACGAACACCACGTCGTCCGGCATCCACCACTTTGCCACCTTGCCTTCGAAGAATTTCAGCAGCTCTTCGCGCGTGACCTGCGTG
>WNFL01416412.1_pt4 | contig 17470 bp, 21 predicted proteins | sample 5400361 | NCBI WGS metagenome assembly WNFL01 (sample SAMN13153351, study PRJNA577476) | soil metagenome | isolation source: 40 cm soil on Douglas fir-dominated hillslope | place: USA:California | collected 2013-09-17 | reverse complement strand
GCGATTCCGGTACCCCCTCTCCTCGCAGGTCCATTAAGGAGCGAATTCCAGATCACCGCGGACGCACTGGCCGTAGGATAACCCAGACACGGTATCATTCTTAACTAGCTGGCTGATAGACGCCTAAGGTGGGCTCCCAGAGACAAAAATATGGATCACGAATTTACAATAAGATATTAGCGATGAATTGAGTGAATTGTCCAAGGAGAACGGGAGAGAGCGGGATGACACGGGGGCCAGCGGGCGGGGGCACATGGCAACTGCGGGTCCCAGCGGGATGCGCCATCTATACTCGTAGTCCGGCAGCGATGAGATATTGGAACGAAACCCAAAGTAGAATTGGCGCGGGGAGGAGCGGGACCAACATGGGAACGCGGGTGCAGAATCGGTAATGAGCAAGTGGCTAGGATTTGAAACGGTCGTGTGATCTGGGATTTGAATCGGTCGTGTGACGGGGTGGGACAAGGTGGGGCTTGCTTTGTTTTCCCTCGATTCTCTGGAACGCGCAGTCTTCATATTGCATGAATTGTGCTGCAGTTGTCCTCGTACGTGTGACGCAGGTTCCAAAGGTTCCAAAGGTTGGTACCCTGTACGTATGACATCGCCCGCGGTCGCGGCCTGTTTGGGGTCTGGGTCATCACTCGTCTCGGCTCGGCTGTTGTCGCGAGTTTCTCCGCCCATGCATATATTTACGTAGAATATAATGGTGCAATCAACTTAATCCACTCCGAAACCCGTCAGTATTTAAATAGACAAGCGGGTGGGTGAACGATCGACTTCCTTATGACATTTCGGCCGAGTACAGTGCATACGCGGCGTCTTCGACGAAAAGACTTCTGGGAGAAAACCCTGCGCAGACACATCTTTCAGAGTCTTGAAGAGGTGATATCGCTCGCCAGTACCACCAACCCACCAACCCACCATGCAACCACCAAATATGTTTCGATTGGGGAGAACCCATGTTCCCTTTGGAAAAAGGATTTCTGACAGGTTGACAGACAGGTTGACATGTCCGGTTGCGGACACAGAAAGAAAGGGGCAAGCATAACAAATCAAGAAACACTAGGGACGTTTCTGCTTCTCCACAAACATGCATCCAATTACATTTCTTGGCAATATTCACCCTCGAGTTTGTCTTCGGTCAAGTGCGGTGGTTGGATTGTCATCAACACATTTGAAACCGGTTTCATATTTTCTTCAATGTTGTCCAGCTATTGCAGCGAGCCTTGAACTCAGACGCTCGCATTCCTAGTCGAGCTTTGAAATAATGACCACTACGCAAACTGGTCGTTATCAGATACATAGAGCTGCAGTTGGTGCACTTAGGTTTGAATCTGATCGAGTAATGGCTATATAGTAGTAGGAAGATCGAATTTCCTTCAGTGGAAATGGACACACGGAAATCTGAATCCCGTGGCCTCCCAGACACGCCCCACAATTCCTTTGGTCATCTTTTCTTCTCCAGTCAGTTTGTGAGTCAAAACGCGTGTACGACAGCAGAGGTCCCCTGCTGGTGAGAATGGTTGGTGAATTGCTCAAACCTGTCAAAAACCCCACCGGAACAATCCATTGCATCGAATAATTGACGAAATGAAAGCCTCCCTGTATTACATTCTACGATGAGGGTACTTATATACTAAACGATACGCGAGACATGTTAAATCGGCAAGGGAAAAACAATAATACGGGAGCTCGGTTACCATGCCCACTCGCGAGAGTCCAGACACGTAGTGAGCAAAAGCTATAGAAACGATCAAACCGTAACAATCAGGGAAGAGAACACAAATACTTCAACTACAATCGACTGCGAGAGGTGTCCCGGTCGGCGGTTTCACGAATTAGTACTAATTCGTGAAACCGCCGACCGGGACACCTCTCGCAGTCGATTGTTATAAAGGTCACAGGTGCCAGGAGCACACCAGGAGTGTCTATCTCGTCTGGTGACAGCGTGTTCCCTCTGGTCCGTGAGGGTGGTACAAATTCATCGCTGGTGTATTATCGTACCATTGCCTTATCAATTTGGGCATATATATATGCTACCCACAGCGCATCTTGTACACGCCGAGCCACGGAAACTCGAGGCGCTCGCAAACATTCATCCATTTTTGGTCGTGTGCGCGAAAGCTAAAGATAATCCCATCGTGTCGTAGTGGGGGCGAGGTACGTGTTACCTTCGAGAGCACCTCCTTTGTGTAGGAAGAGAAAAGAAAGGCCGACCGGGGGTCGAACGCGGGACTTCCCCTGTTCATGAAGCTTAAGGGTGCTCTTCCCACTGAGCTACCCAGCCGGTTTAGTTGGAGGAATCATCAACTCCAACACTTTTCCAGGCAACAATATGACCTTGTCCTGGGTCTAACAGATGAGATAACATTGCGATGCATAATAGGGTACTCATTATCTATCGTACTTGACCTCATTTGTTTGTTGGGCCAAGTGAATCAGACCTGAAGGCGAGACCTGGCACCTCATCGACTTAAGATCATTACAGTTGAGACTGCACGACCACCACATATACCAATGGGCATCGTTTTCAATTTGGACGAGGCACCATGCTCAAGTTTAGGTTATTCTCCTGCCGCTCGTCTGTCGATGTGGTGCATATATAGGTTCTACGAAAGCGCACACGTCCTGCTGAATCACTATTCCCCAGATATCATCGCACGACTACAAGCCATGCCACGCGGTCTACCGCCCATTGGCAGTCCGAGAGGCCCGGATCCCACGCCTCTATAGACGACGGCCGCAGCAATTGCAGATGAGAGAGAGACACACCGTTGCCTATGGTATACACCCTCAGCGTACTACCTATACTAGTCATCGGTGTGGAAGCTCACTGCACACTTTTACGACGTCGACTCAGTCAGGTCAATCCTTCTTTCGGCACCCTCTCAACAGGCCGAGAGCCGGGACTAATAATTCGATGGCTCTGTGGTCTATTCAAATGAATTGTGGAGTAATAAAGGAACCCTAAGGTGATGGCGAGTGCAAGAAGTAAATAGATATCCTCAGTAGGGCCAAGTGAGGATCCAGAAGGAGATGGAGAAGCAACATGAGGGGAATTTGGAGACTGAACGAAGCTCGTGCCTTTATCCATTAACTGCGGCTTAACTGATGGCATTATTAGTCAGTTTCGTATGCTGGTATTGACCAGCGCAAATTGTAGGCAATCACGGTCTTCACTCTGACGCTGTCAGTGAGCTTCCCACAACAATATGATGACGATACAATATGAAGGAGCGCAATCTTGCATAACCACGATGATCATGGAGAACGCTCAGCCTGGGGTCGAATTCGTTCGTTCCAAATAACGAACGTGCGGATGCAGTGAGTGAAGCATGATGAGATGGAGACAACGCAGAGCGACGATGATGTGGCTGAAAGGAGCCAATGGATACTTGGGGGCTAACGAGACTGCAGCACATATGGTAGAACAATGCATTCGACGAACTATTTACATGCCTTTGGTTGTTGAGATCAAAGGTCACTTGGGGGGGCCGGCAATGGGCAAGTGATAGAATGATCAGTGTTATAGAACGGGCTCGGTGATTGGTAATATTATGACTTGACGCACGCTACATGGACCGATATACGATTGTAGCGACTGGTTAAGACTAGCCGTAATATTTATATAATTATTGTATGAGTGGCTCTCGTCTAAACGCGTTGAAGCGAGGATGCCTGCCCTCGAGAGCCTGCTTTGCTCACCACTTGCCACCTTTCCTTTGTATATAAATAGGGGCGACTCCTGAGCGGACTTTGGAATTAACTTATCTTCCCATCACACGTCTAACGTACCTAAAGAGCCCACTAGCAAGCCTACCTGAAATAAGAGGTGAGGAGAGCCCGGGACAATAGGTAATAGGCGCATAGGACCCTTCATCATAACTCATTACACAATCGTCGCTCATGCCGTGCTGAGCTCCAATATGTGCACCTTAGTATTGACTATCATCTGAGGAACTATATCCTAAAATATCATGCATGCTGTTGACCTAAAGCACTTCACAACGACCTTGCGAGACTTCCTCTTACTCAATCATATAACATATAAAAACCAATATATTATATATCTAATAGAACTATATACATATATCCATGGAACTGAAATAAGAGTTCCCAGGTTTAAACCCAGGCTGCTAGATTAGTTACAATATTCAATCAGCCGCGATCGATCAGAACCGTAACAATAACATGACAGCTGGAGGTAACTATTCTGGGGGGGAATAAATTGGGAATAGCCTGCGAAAAGACTGTCTCCACTATTGGCTACATACCACTTTTCCATACCTTTTCAACAAAGGAACGACACCACACTATTCCTCACCTATTCCAACAAAGAAACTTTCTGTCTTTTTCTTTGTTGGAATAGGTGAGGAATAGTGTGGTGTCGTTCCTTTGTTGAAAAAGTATGGAAAGGTGGTATGTAGCCAATAGTGGAGACGGTTTTTTCGCAGGCTATTCCCAATTTATTTCCCCCCGGAATAGTTACCTCCAGCCGTCGTGTAAGCGATTGACCATTGGGTGACGGGAGACAGGCGGTTGGTATTTGAGAGATTTCAGGGAAGGCATGGATTTATCGGGCACTTGTGCACGCTTGCAGGCGACGGTCTCGAGCACTCGCATGAGGCTTGCAACTTTCCGGAGAGAATGAGTGCCTCATGTGCGGGCAGTTCATTCATTCATTGGTTCGTTCGGTGGGTAGAGAGAGTATAAGAATTAAAGGAGGGGTGGAAAATGGAAGAAGAAAGTGGGAGCGGATGTATCCTGCGACATAGCTCAAAAACCACCAGTGCAAGATCGCTTTGCTCCCACTGAGTAACGTAACTCTAGTCCAAACAATACCGTGCCACTCATCACTTTCTCGGGGTAGTTGAGGAACCTTCGTGCAAGGAATAAGTGTGGGATGGGGAAGCAGTCGGTGATACCTGTAGATACCGGTATAGAAGAAGTGAGCAAGGAAGTCCTCGATGAAAAAGTCGCCAAACATTTAGGTTAACTTGCAAATTAAATGGGCATGGTCAAATTTCATCCCCTAGTACTAGTCGAATTGGACATGCAATCAAATTCAGGTCTGTCAGGCTCTAGTTCCATTCCTCGGGGATACCAGTGCTGGAAACGGACGTGACTGAGGAAGGAATGGTTGTGTTGGATGGCAGCGGTGCGACGCCAGCAATTAATCTGATGGGGTACAATTATGAAGGCAGTTATCGTGTCTGGGTTCCATAGATTGGAGCCAGGGTCATTACATTTTATGAGGGATCAGTTTCCGCACAGCCATGGTCAGGTCCGGCCAAGTTGATTACCATGGTGTTAAGGTTATGCATGCTGCGCTTGGACATCATAACCGTCAGGCCAAAAGAGCATCATGATCAGAGCTGATCATATAGTCCATAGGCAGTATACATGCAGATCCTAACACATGCGTCTGATTCAGCCCATCAGTTCTTTTCGCGCAATAGCTAAAGGCAAGGTACAGAGCAAAATGAAGACGTAAAAGAGGCACCGAATAGCAAATTCGTGGCTTCAGTGGGCGCCAATAACCCCAATTTTTTTAGCTGGTGTGAAGGAGGGGTTGGAGGTGAGCGGGCAAGTGGAGTTTCTACGCGTAGTTAGCGTGATAAGCAAGTATCAAATTGCAGATAAAGTTCGGAATCTCTTCAATAAAGCGTCCTCGATTGAGCACTGACCCTGGGAAATTGCAGGAAATCGCTCTCGAATTAAGACTCAAAGACCTGCTAGCCAATAAATAAAGGAATTAGAATCGGAAGGTGGAATTGAACATGACCATAATTATAATTATATGAAACCGGGGTTTACCACAGGAGGAGAGTTTCAGCATGGTGATGAAGCACCGCTTCACGTGTCAGTGGCCGTCGATCTGTACGAAACTCATTCACACGGAATTTAAATGGGTATCGTGCAATCTTCATTGCGCCTTCGCGTCCTCTTTGACACGTTTTGTTGCGATTTGTCATTAACCCCCGCCGAAGGAACCCGGTACGAACCACCAGTTATTGACAAGCATTATTATTAAATATATTTGCAGATGGTCAGATCACGAATCGGAGGACGGTCCTATATAACCCGACGGGAATTCCGGTTTTTCATCTTTCCTTGTACAATATTATCAATTCGCTACACTAAGGGCCACAACGAAGAATAGTTTTGAGCCGATATATGTTTTCAATCGGTAACCGATGCTATGGATCCGGTAAATCCTGATCCCTGTGATCTGTGGATTGGTTCCCTGGGACGCGGGAGTTCTTTCCACAGAGGGAACACCAATTTTGAACTTCGCTGAATTTGTCTCACTTCGCAATGGCCAGCAACTCAGTCAATTTAAAAAATTGTAGGTTGTATAGTAGACTATAATATATGTATAACAGTGATTACAGGGGTTTAGTTACATATTTACCGGCTCAGGCGGGTTCACAAGCCTTCGCTTGCTAGGAGTGGTGAGGACATACATTGCAATTGCTTTGTTTGTCTTGCTTAGTTGGCGAGCCAAATGTTCGAAAAATGACAGGCACTGCACAGGTCGGGGCTCAGGCCACGTCACCAATGCGGCACCTAGATTGTGCTCAGAATCAATGTACAGTAATAGATTTAAAATATGTAACATTTTGCCGAACATTTACTCTCACATTTCCCAAATGGAAAAAGTCAAGTTATCCGTTGTGAAGTGCTTGTAACGGATTCCAACAAACACTAGATTTGCTCTTACTAGGAAAACCGGCTGCGCGAAATTTGACATGCGGACCCTTCGTTTTTATAACATTCTATATCAGCGCCCACTATACATTTCCAATCGGTTTGCCGTGCCGATTCCACCAAACGCTCATGGTGCCATTGATCCGTGTTGAATCCTCATCTATTTTATATTGCCTTAGCATCTTGGTCCTCCGAAGTTCCTCAACCCCTCCCTGCAACCGCTCAGATCAGTCTCTTGAGCACATGGCCCTAGCTGAGTCTCCCTCGAGCCATGTCGATAAATGTTAAACCCAGCAGCAACGGCCAACTCGATGATGCAGAGGGCAATCCTCGACAACTCGAACAGGTGAGATGATCCGGCCTATGGTGATTACCAGAGAGGCCAGGTCGCCAATCATTCCACCCACTGTACAAGAAGGTTTTATACCCCTATTTGCGCCGGCCACGACCTCGTCTCGGTATATTGGGTAGGTATATTGGGTAGGTATATTGGGTAGGTTGTTTATGAAGCGTTCCGATTGCCGGCGGCAGTCTCAATCGACACCGGCACCGGCACGTCCGTTGAACCGACATCATGCTGCTCGGCCTTGCCTTTTATCCAGACTGCTTCAGAGTCATCAACTTCCCAGTCCCTGTTCCCTAGATTCCCGACCCCTACGTATTCCCATCCTGTGCAGCAATGCAGTCGTGGATCATGAATCATGTTTGTGTCGCATTGCCTTTATTACTTTACTTCCTCCACGCGGAACGTCCCGAGTTTTTACGAGTTTTGCATGATGTATGGCTTTACGTCCCTTCACGTCTACGTCCCTTCTCTACACCCCTTCCCTCCACGTACCCAGCCCTGTAGGTATCTATAAATCCTGTAACCGTTGGTACATGACTCTTCAATCCGAGTGGACTTCTGTCCTCTGTCCGTCCTAAGCCCAGAGGCCAGCCAATTCCCCGCACATTCTTTTTCCGTATTCGATATTCTAGAGACTAGTGGCCAGTAGCGTAAAACCCGATCCCTAATTCCTTTCCTAGCATTAGCCCATGAGCTCGGAGATCCCATCCATGGCACCTCCCAAGTTCCCGCTGCATCATATTCGAAAGCGGACGAAGTTCGTGTTGTGGTTCAACGTCTATCGACGATTTTTCACATTCTGCGTCACTCTGAACGGCATCGGCCTCGTATTGGCGGTATTGAACAAGTTCCCATATGCAAAGAACCACTTGGGCTCCCTCGTCTTGGGCAACTTATTCATGGCGATCCTGATGAGGAACGAACTTTTCCTTCGCTTTCTGTATCTGATCGTCATCCACGGTTTGAGAGGGGTGAGCCGCCTCAATGTGACTCCACTCTGTCTAATGTTCGTCCATCCATTTCAGTCCCCGTTGTGGCTTCGGCTCGGTATCACTTCCGTTTTGCAACATATTGGTGGCATTCACTCTGGCTGCGCCGTATCTGGCAGTGCGTAAGCATCGGCTTCACGAACAATATGAAGATTCGGCTCGCTCAGTTTCCGGAAATAGCTGGCTCATATTCAAGGTTATCGATATCTTGATTCATCGTACCGTCAACCACGGCGCCGTTATCGGTACAGGGATCGCCACGAGTGCACTTATCATCATCTCGGTACTTAGTGCCCTCCCTTGGGTGAGTTCGATGGGATGGGATGCCGATGCCACGACGTTGCTCTAACAAGCTTTTAGATCCGGAAGTAAGTAAAGCTTCACAACTAGAGACATGAGAAGTGCTTACCTTTCCGAATACAAGTACTCGCCATAACGTCTTTGAACTTCACCATCGATTTATCGGATGGCTGGGACTTGCAGTGCGTGACGACCTCGTAGTACACAGCGAACATTGGGCTGATTTAGAATGGCAGGCTACGTGGTTTTTTGTTGTCCTTGGGAGCACATACGATATCAAGACGCGTACCTGGCGGGTTGATGTCGAGCAACTCATCTCGTCACAAGAATTTTGGTTAGTTTTGGGTATGACTGTATTGTACGCGCATGGGTTGTTCTCCTATATTTGGATTCTGACGTTATGTGGCAGTGTGTTGATCCCTTGGTTTACCGTCCGCGAAGTCCCTGTCGACGTCGAAATTGTGAGTCAGTTGCGCGATTGAATTCCTAATCGAGTAAACGCGCTACATTTCTCCAGCCTTCTCCGAAAGTCGCGGTTATACGTTTCGACCGTGGCATGCAACAAGGTCTACTGGGACGTATAAGCCGTGACCCAATACTGGAGTACCACGCCTTCGGTATCATCTCTGAGGGTCCAAAAGCCCGATACCATTATATGATCTGCGGTGTTCAAGGTAAAGCCATTATAACACCTCCCAAGAGAGTTCCGCTCAATTTGACAGCGAAAGGCATTGTCGAGACCCCACCGAAAACCCTTTGGACACGCGAACTGAAGTTTGGTTCGTTCTCCTAAGTGCAAATGGGCAAAGACGTCATCTAATATTATCCACGTACAGCAGGCGTTGGGCATGCTTCTGCCATGTTCAGTCGTGGCATCCGGATCTGCACTGGAACAGGGATTGGAGCGGCTTTGTCCACCTGCATTCAGAGTCCAAACTGGTCAGTTCGTGCCCCATTAAAGAGACACGAAAAAGCGACTGACCTCATTGTGCAGGTTCCTCATTTGGATCGGTTCCGACCAGGAAAAAACCTTTGGTCCTACCATTACGGGGTTGATCAATAAGCATATCGAACCTGAGAGGATGATCCTTTGGGACTCGAAACGGCTCGGTCGACGGCCCGATACAGTGGGATTGCTCAAGAACATCTGGGAGAGCTGGAACGCTGAAGGTACCACCGTTCGCTTGAGTTTGCTCTTGCTGTGGACTGAGGGGTGTCTGATAGTTATTTTCATCACTTCGAATTATCAAGGAAACTCGGAAATGATGGAGGGTTGTAGGGAAGGTGTGCACAAATCCTCGTCAACAAAGAAGGGACGCTTACCTGCTCTACCGGTTGCAGCCGGACTGCACGCATTTGGGACGCTCTGGGATTTCTAGAAACCATTAACGAACCATCAACACGCCCCTATCTATGGTTTTTAATATGCTGGTGGCAACCAGTACTGTCTCATCAATTATTGTGTTTCATTCACTTTGTACTTCAACCGTGGATGCTGCGATGCACGGACAAACATGTGGTTCTTGTGCATCCATGAAATCTTCATTCTCTGTTGGAAGGCCCCGGGATATCACCTTGTTATAACAGGCATATTTAGACAAATCTTTTCGGGCCAGCGTTGTCTGACCTAAACCTCCCCCAGCGGTTTTTTGAGCCTTGCTCATTGGTACAGGACGTGCGGTTTGCTGTGTCTCCCCTGGCGACCGAGCGTCGGTCATATGCACCAAGCTACAGAAATATCCATGAATTCAACGCCGAGTGTAGATAAGGTCTCAGTGTTATGGTGCGGAAGAGCTGATGGAAAGGGTTATTTCCGGCGGTATAGTGAGACGAAAAGGGAAGTAGGAAACCAATATCAAAATTCAGACTGAGGGACTAGAGTACCAATGCGTACAGAATTTCGTAGGATTGTTGTTCGCAAGGGTGGCCGCACGGTACATTAATATTGCTGTCTGGATCTCGTAAAAGAAGTATAAAAGGACTCAATGAAAGGGACGATGAGTAGACCGATTGCACGGGGTGGTAGGTGCGTGATGTTGTCATTGTACCGCGCCGGCAAGTCAGTTGCGTTGTAAACCACCTGGTGAGTCCAGCACCCTAACACTCGGTGCCTGTGCGTACGTGTTTGTAGCAGGCCACAACATACACGGGTACTTTTCGTCGTATTATTATTGTCGGTCGATCTGACGGAAATTACTGTCGGAATTTGGGGCTTTCGGTAAGCTTCCGTTCGTCTTCCATGCCCACATGGTCCCCTCGCCATGGTTATGTTCGCCGGATGGCTATTTCCATCCTAATTGCTACGGTTTGATCTTTTCGTATGGGTTCGGCCTCTCATTCTCGAACGTGTCTTCACTCTCTCTGTGGGCTGGTAGGTCATATACAAGGTTGCAAAACAATCTCTGTATTATTGATTTCCATTGCCGATGTCATATGTGGCCCGACTATCGCTTACTATATAAGTAACCTCATCGTAGAATATAACAGACAAATTTAAAAGGCTTTGATTTTCGTCAATCACAACACGTCGTGCTTCGGGTATATCAAGACAGATTACACAGACTTCAATGGAACTTCTCGGTGCCCCGATATGACTGTTCGTTCATGCACAAGTTGTTGGAATTTCCGTGAGACCGATAAAACGATGAAAACATTCCCTGCCCGTTGAGGCCGGCTACAAAAAGTAAGAATAAAAAGTACAGGGATTTAGACCTTATATAACCGAGAGGTTTCCATGTGATAACCGGGCAGATGCATGGTTTACAACCCCGAATATGACGCAAGCTCGGCCGCCAGTGTAACACATTCTGACACAGGCTCCTGATGTGCTACCCGTCGAACCTAGTACCATGTTATTTCTTCTTGGAGTTTCCGCAATCCGAGAATACGACACAAATAATCGTGCTTGTTGGGGCCTGATACCAACGCGCAAAGATACAGAACACAAGAATCAAGACGTTAAATACCCGAGACCCTGCCATGTGAAACCGGGGCACACCATGTGGGGAAACGCCATATGAGACACCGGGCATTCGTTGCATCCACTTCCTGACAGCTCAAAAATGACATAATACAATGAGGTTTACCAAACTGATGCAAAATATTTATGGGCGTGTTCATTGGAAACTACAGTGGCTTTAAGCCCAAGAATTGAATACATACAGTTTCCATTATACAGTGAACATGTTTTGACAGTAAACAACACAACAACCCTTCTGTTGCTGAGCTAGATACGTGGGTCCTCTGAATGTTGTTTAAATTGAGGTCCACACCACCAAAACCACATGAAGGGGAAACCCCATCATTATTTACATGGGCTGTAGTGTTTTCTCACACCTGAATTTCAGTGCAGTGTTCGTGCTGTGGTGAAAATCCCTTGCAGAGAGCCATTGCGACTCATACCCAATATAATATATTACAGGGAATATGCATATCAAACTTAATCTGAGCGTTACTTCCTAAGAAATAGAATTGCAGCGTGGATTATGCAGAAATGAATCACACACGAGGCCATATGCCACTGGTTCCCAGTAGAAGCTAAGTCAACCCAATGTTGGTATCAGTGAAACCCCATACCATGAAGAACCAGCAGAGTACTATCCGCGACCGAACGAATTTGAGGAGGGCGATGCAGGCCGACGACCGCACTGAGAGAAATGGAATTGCAGCAAGAGATTTAGAGGTTCCCAAATCGCATGGTGTGTCGGGATTCGCCATGCAAAATCTCAGAGTGAAAGGTTGGCAGTGACGCTTGCCTTTGAACGTTTTTGGGACGCACTTCTCTTCTTTTGACTCCGCTAAAGGATTTGTTCCTTACCCTCGGGACATACGATACACACCAAATTAAATACACTGATGGTTACCGTGCTTCATTGGACCTCCGAGCAATGCGGACGAATGAGGCCTGCAAGCGGTGGCGGGCGTCAAACTCCGCTTTCGTCCGTGCGGATGGGGCCGACTTCCGCGTTCTTCAGACCGACAGGCCATTGTTACTATCCTCTTGACCCTGCTTGTCCGGAAATGGCTTCCTGGCCTGTGGAGGGTCGCGAACGCTCTGTCAGCCGCGCACATCGGCGACCAGCCTCTTTAATGACGGACCAACCTTTGTAGGTGGCAACATACAAATTGAAACTTAGAGCTGACCACTCCCGCTCCCTCACGGTGTCACGCAACAACCCATCCTACGTCTATCGGTGGATGAATAATAAGCCCCGACACCGGGGGCGCTGATGGCGCAGCGTCCTCATCGAGCTCGTGGCACCCCAACCAGAATGTGTGACTGATCGCGTCCGCAAATGATCTATATATTCGGTTAACTTCCCGCTCTCTATCCCGCCGTCCATCCGTTTCCGTTCTTGTACCCAATTCTTCGCGCCCCTGTCGGCCTCTCTCGGCGTAATTTACAAGGCGATACGGTCCTAATTGGCTACTCGGAGCCTACATATCACTTACCGTTTATCGGTTACTTGCTCAGCCACAACAGTTCGAGCCCTTGGCCAAACAATCTGTACTTGGTTTTCCCACAATATCCATTCGCTGGTGACGTGGGGATATTTACAGAGTTTCTTTCTTTTACATTCCTACAAGGCCCCGCCTCGCAACGCGTCATATGAAACCCTCTGGTGCCAGTGACCCGGTTGCACTTCGTAGTACAATAGAGAGATTAGCCTTCAGATAGCATTTTTATTGAGCTATATCACGAGGTGAGTGCCATCTCAAGCAAGGTTAATCATGCACTGCACTAAACTATTTTCCGGACCCACTTTCGTTCAATAGCCCCCATATACCTTTATAAGTCTCTCCTTGGTTTTACCCGTGGCCTCTGCTTGTCGACTTCAATCGAGTTGCAGTTTTGCTGCTCTTGCCTCCTTAGGCTCAAAAGCAATGGTTATGCTTGAACCTGACGATTCTGAGAAACTACTCCAATGGTCAGTTATGTTTTTCGTCAATCACATTCCGGATTTTGAAAAATGCACGCAGGCGATTGACGAAGCAGTACGAGCACCATTGGCACGCCCTCGTATGTACACCCTATGCCTTTGTGCCCGTCCTAACTCTATTTACTTCTAGATATCTGCTCCTCCTGTACACTTTCCCATGGAGATCTGGATGGTCATCGTTCGATACCTCGCCAATCCGAGTACTAAGGACCACCTCGAACACCATCTAGCCCCCTCTAAGAATCGTGTCCTTATCCTTTCCATGACTTGTCGGTTCCTCCGTAATGTTTGTCTACCATCCCTCTTCCGAACCGTCGATCTGCCAAACCTCTCTGTTCAAGATCTCTTAGCCTTTTCCAAGGCACAACATATCCTTAAAAATGTCAAACAAATGAACATTACTCTCGACCACTTGTATGAAGGACGGGATATTCAGTACGAAGACATCCGCTTCCGCATCCTCGTGGAGGGCATTCTCCTTAACATGACCCATGTCCGATCTCTTACCCTCAAGAGTTATGCGGATTACTATTCCGACCTTCACTCCACCCTCCGTGATTTTATTTATCGGCCAAATGGCCTCAAACGGTTATCGCTGTGGAAAGTCAAGGTGCCCTCGGCTCCTACAGCGCTTCCGAAGACTTTATCATATGGAGAGATAGAAACCGGATATATGGGTTCAGTTCCTTGTGATATTTTCCAGGCTTCACCTTCGCTGAGAGTCTTTTCCCTTTCTCTCGACACACTTCCCATCTTCATCCGACTCGTCGAGAACGATGCCCTTCCCCAGCTGTCAACGCTCAACGTCCTTTTCCACACGTTCAATGGGGCCGGAGAAGAACATTCCTCCGACCTGCGGCGAGTGCCGGCAGCGTTCCACCGCCTCTCGACCTTGAGTGCTTTCCAAATTTGTGGCGCTCCGCCTGATATCGACTGCCATGATTGGATATCACCAGAGCTATTCCCTGAACTGCGTCGCTTGCAGTTTGGTCCTACTTGTGGTCCAGACAGTGCGATCTTTACCCTCTTGCGCAATCGGTCCATTGAGGACCTGTCCGTTGATACAAGCAGCTGGACGGAAGCGGAATTCAATCAAGCATTTGGGGAGAAGGAGCTCCAACTCCGCTCACTCAGTGGTGTTCTGTCATGGCCATTCCTGAAGAGCCCTCACGGCACTTTCCGAAGGACGCTCCAAAGGTGCCACACTCTCGGGCCACTCAGGGTTTGGGTGGATAATCAACTTGAGGTGATGCTTCTCTCACCTTTCTAGGCGTTTGACTTAAACCCTCACCACTCTTTGATAATTCCAGCACGGCGAGCTCCACGCGATCTTATTAGACCTTCCAAATCTCCATACTCTAGACTTCCAGATTCATTCGAAGCCCGCTGGTCCTTCGAAGCACCAAGCGGTCCTTCACGCAGACGCAAATTTATTTGATGGGTGGTTGATGGATCTTGCAGAACACGTACCACACCTGCAAGACGTATGTATTCGATTGAAAGGTAGCTTTCCAGGTTTATCATGCGTCTTACTGGATGCTTGGCGAGTCGGCCCGCGAGAATGGAAAACCTATTTAACGGAGGAGCAGGATGAAACACTGGGGAAGTCACAAACAACGACTTACAACCTAATTGAAGGAAAGAGGCAGTCCATTGAGATCTTCGTCAAGGATATGAGTGGTACTGATTGAAGAATATCTTAGAACCCAAGTTCTAGCCTAAATATGCTGTATGGCCCCAACTACGGTGACCGTAATAATTCATAGACGTGATAATTCATAGATTTTGGAAATTGTCTGTGTCCTGACGGTGTCGTTATTAAATTGTTTCGTTTCTAACCAAAACAAACAACATCTGCATTACTGCAGCTTGGAGAAGTAAGAATACACCATCAGTGAAGGCACTCCCAAATAACCTTTCTACGCCCGCCCGCTTTTGCCCTTCTTCTTCACCACCTTGTACCCGGAATCTTGCGCTGGTTGCCTAGGCTGGGCCTTGAGCACCTCTGCCATGCTCCCCGACGTCGATGCGGCCCTTCCATCGATTCCACTCGCCGAAGATGTGCTAGCTGCATCAGCTTTCCGCCTGCTCAGCAATTCAGCCGCCCATCGCCGTCCATTCATAGTCTCGCTGCTCTGGTAAATGATATCCGCTATGAATTCTTCCTCCTGGATCGAAAGCACCATGCTGACGATGACGTCCACTACAAAAGGGATGATCAGTTCGACGATGTACAGAGGAGCAAGAGAAACATACCACTGCTACCTGGCTTTAAACCTCTTTGCAGCGTGTCCTTCATCCACCGCGTGGTCTCAGCGCTCACGGGCGGCTCTTGCGGTTCTTCGACAGACTTCGGGGGCGCTACAGTAGGCTTACTAGCAGGCGATGGTGTGACCTTACGTGTAGGCATGCCCACACTAGCGGCAGTACTGAATAATGATGCAGCAACAGCGGATGGACGATTGGCGGCTGCAGCTGCAGCCGTTGGTTTTGGAGGCAATGCAGCGAGTCCAGTTGGTCGAGGAGCGGGAACGGAAGCGACCTTTCCTCCAGCACCAACAGTAGACCATGCATTTCCGGTGGCGCCTGGAGTGGGGGCGGAAGACCTGTTTTCCGTAACTTTCTTTGCAGCAGTGGTAGAATTAGTTTCCTTCTCCCTCCTCCTCTTCCTCTCTTCCTCTTCTTGGATCTCCTTCATAGTTTTCTTAGCAGATGGAGCGCCAGCCGAAATGCCCCCCTTCGACGCTGTCGCCCACACAGGTCCGCTGGACGGTACGTCTTTCCCTGCACCAGTAGAAGTAGGTGTGGGAGTGACAGTCGGTCGCGAACCAGCCTTGGAGGTTGGCAATCCCCAAGTCAAGATTTCAACTTCGTCGCTCCTACTACCAGATGCAATGGTATTGACTGGGGTCGGAAAGGTGCTAGCAGCAGTAGCCTTTTGACGAAAAGTTTCTTCCTTCGCACGTTTTTCCTCGGCTGCTTGGATCTCTTTCAACGTCAGAGATTTCGTGGCTTCGTCCTTAGTGGTAGGTGTAGCCCAAGCGGTCTTCGGAGCAGAGATAGGCGACGAGGACGGAAAAGCAAGGGTGATGAGGGAAGCGAGATTGACGGTGATATTGGCAGGGGGGGTGTTCGAAGCGTATTCAACTTTCACAGGGCCGGATTGAGCGGGAATAGGCGCAGCGACTTGCGCTAGCTGAGACTGCGGATTATAGTGCCTCTTGTTCTTGACTTGAGTAAAAGGTTGGTTAGAGTCATCAACTTCAACCGATGCAGGGGGGTTGGCCTTGGACGCGGGCACCAAAGTGGGAGTGGGTGGAACAGGGGCCGAAGCCGGGACGGGTGGCTGATTTTGAGCTTGAAGTGGCGGTTGCGGTTGGGCTCTCGGTTTTTGGATGAGAGACCCTTCAGGAATAGGGTTGACCGGCGAATTGGGTAGTACAGTTGGGATGAGTTCTTGATCCAGTGGACCCTTAGGGCGGTTCATCACCTCTTCATCGTTCTTCACGACTGGTGGAAGAGGAAGGGGTACCGGTGGTTGGGTGGCTTGGACAGGTCCTCCGATAACTTGGGTCCCGTAAGGTCCGAATATACCCTGGGATCGCCGGAGTTGCTGTTCGTGAGGCGGAGGCAAAGGGGGAACGTAGCGTTGAGGTTGCTGCTGCGACCCAATGCCCATGCCAACAGAATCAACTCCCCTGCTACTACCTGTGACATCATGAACGTCCCCACCAAGTGCCCCAACACCTGGAATAGGACTCTCAGACCTACGTCCTCCGAATGTTGCTGCAGTCCTTCCATAGCTTGCAGGCGTGCTAGCGCCGATCGACTGACTCCAAGCTTGGTGAGGAGAAGTAACAGCGGAGTGGTCATAAGTGCGAGCATAAGTACCGGAAGGCAACCTCTGCGCAAATGCGTCTTCAAATACACTGAACCCATTCCCAAATCCAAGCCCCCCGCCGCCGAAGGCGTGCATCGGGTCTGTAGTGCCGAACCGACCAGCAGTGGGGTGGTAGTTTGGGAAAGGTGTCTGGCCCGAGGAAACGTTGGGCCCGATCGTTCCAGGGCCCCTAACAAATACACCACCGTTCCCGATGCCCCCAACTCCGAGTGCACTGTCTGTTGTACTAGCGTTTATACTCGCCGGACTACTGGTGCAGGAACCGCCCATGGTCCCAGGTTGG
>WNFL01004821.1_pt3 | contig 17472 bp, 23 predicted proteins | sample 5400361 | NCBI WGS metagenome assembly WNFL01 (sample SAMN13153351, study PRJNA577476) | soil metagenome | isolation source: 40 cm soil on Douglas fir-dominated hillslope | place: USA:California | collected 2013-09-17 | reverse complement strand
CATTTACTCTATCTATCCCCTTGAAAGCTGGCGCTTCAGCGGCGACCTTCGCGCAGATATGGGTAGCTGTTGAGAGGATACGAGCATCATTTGGTCCAGAATGTGTGATTGTGCAATGTGGTGTTGACGGACTCGCAGGAGATCCCTGTGCGAAATGGAATTGGTGCATCGATCGTCAAATCGAAGGGAGCTTAGGTTGGTGTGTCGAGCGCATCTTGCAATGGAACTGCGGTACGCTCCTCCTCGGCGGTGGTATGTATCTTCACTATCTACGAAGTCCGAAGTCCGCTCGCGGCGTCGTTCTGAGTAGGACATCTAGGGGGGTACAATCCTCAGAATGCAGCAAGGGCATGGAGTTATCTGACTTCTATTGCAGTGAGTGTGGTATTCCTCTCCTACTGCGTGCTTCGCCATTGACGGCATTTCTAGTGCGGGTCTCCAGTATCGGTTGATGCTCCGATTCCGGAGCATGGGCAGTGGCCGTCGTACGCGCCCTCCTTTACCATGGATGTCCCTGCTGGGAATATGTCCGATAAGAACACCCCCCAGTACCTGGAGACTATCAATGCTTCTTTTGAAATACTTGCAGACCGGATACGAGATTGGACGTCCTCTTCATGACAGCATTGATTGGACCATAGTATACTTTCTATTGTAGTTGGGTCGTCCGTGGTGGACTTGAACCAACGGCACGACCCCTTTTTTCACCATACCTGACTTCACAACCCCACAGTATCTCTGTCGATCTCGAAATTGCTCGAGGTGGTATTATTGTTTGTTTAAGGGATCAATCTGTGGCTTGGTGCAGCATGTTACTGGTTATTCGTTATCTTGGTATTCATGTATATGTAGCTACCTCCCGGGTTTTCGTATGGGTACTTCTTGCTTCGAATTCTAATATTGATAAGCATGAACACGAGTTGAATACAAAGTATCAGCCAATTCGAGCTATCGTTATGTCGTCCAATATCTGTGCCTGTCCCACATTCACGCCTGCGAAACCACTGCAATTGACTTGCACGATGTGGACATAAATGGAACTGGCTCAGGGCTTTCCATTCAAGGAAAAGTGCCTAATTAAGCAAGAACCGAAGTGCATGACATGGGCAGACCAGAAGTACCACGATGATCGACCTGTTCTTACGAACATGGGGCTGATTTCATGGCCCTCGAAACGCATCTTCATGGACCCCACGGAGATTCAACGGCTATGCACGAGAAGGAGAGCACAGGGGGTCATTGAACCCTTGGGTATATCAAAACACGAAGCAAGTTACACCCATTTGTGGAAACCAGAGAGGTGCTACGCAGGGCACGATGAGAGTATGCATGCTATTATTCTAGGTGGGTAGATCTGGTGTATGAACCAGACGTTTCAAAAACTCATAAGAATTCCAGACCTATGCCGACTTGGAACCCACGCTGGCATCCATCACTTTTGTACGCTACTAATGGAACGCCGAAATTGATTTCTACTCTAACGGGGTCGAACCGATAGATCAGACCAACACCTGCGGCAACCGAAGGTCCTTTCACAGCTTGTAACAGAGAGTCGCGGAATGGCCGGGCTAAGGGGGGGGATGAACGAATGCACGGCGAACGGACTGAGAAAGAACGTACATTTAGCTAACGATGCGAGTTTTCCCCCATTCAAGAAGACATGCGTCTTCAGTGGCCAATGTGGTTTTGAGGGGATATCCCCAATCAAACTCAGACCAGCTGACCAGTAGCAGTCACCGCCTAATGCGTCCTCTAATAGCAAACAAGTCAGATATCATTGTCACGGGTCACCTGTTGTTCATATCGTACTTTCATCATGCGGTCCTAGACTGTTGAAGCGGAACATCCGGACACTCGTTGGACCCCCAAGGTGAAAACGGTCGTTAAGCAATGGTGCTTTGGCGTCTAGTGGATACAGCAGCCCGCCAGTTGCAGCTAAGGAAACGTGCTAAAACAAGAATGAGCACTAAAACCACGAGGGATGTATTTTTTAGACTGACCAGTCCTCTAAACACTCTCCTACTGATGTGGCTTTCAGCTTCCGCTTTCGCGAAGGACGTTTCGCCGCCAAACCCTGCCAATTCCTGAATGAAATGAGCCCGTGGTCGGATTTCAAACAGCGTGTGAGACGTACTTGGGTAAGCTTGAAATAAAGACCGCTATTGCCACACAATCTATCATCCCGTGAATCATGAATAAACGAATGCGAAACTGAAGACTTGAGCGAAGTGCCGGCGCTCTGCCGGATGCTGCAGAAACGTCAAAAAAATGCCACAGTAGAGAAAACTGGAACCCACCTGAAGGAGGCAGTGGGTTCGAGACTGTGTATATGTCTAAATATGCTTTCAAATGTCACTTCATGCAGGCCGCGGGAAGTTATCCGCTAGAGCACGACGCGTGAATAGACTGGATTGGTTATAGCGGCGATAGACGAACCTTGGCACTAGCTTTGAAGGCTTTTAGTGCTTCTTTCGAGCTCGCCCAAGCCGTGTTGTCTCGATCGAGTCCGTATATGGACAACTCGCCGCGCGTTAACATATCTGCTGTCAATGGTGCGCTGAGACCGAGTTTGAAGGACCTTTTGGTCTGTGTTCCAAGGGATACATTCCCTTCGAGGGTTTCTGCACCACCAAAGACGTTTCCTATTCGGATGCTTGCACTCTGGGTGCGAGGGGTCAATAACAACTATCTCCACCATCCAAACGAGACATACGGCGCTTGCTTCTCCATTGCCGACTTCTGTTGAACTCTTGAGGAACAACCTCCCGCGCTCCTGTACCCGAAACAAGACATCAACATCGCGGACGGTTGCATCAGGCCGCTGGGATTTCATAATCTCAGGATGGACACTCTTAAATAACTGGGTGCTCTGTAGCGCATGTGTGATGTCGCGTGTCTGATGCAACACCGATTCTAGGGTCGATTCGTCCACGGACTCCAAATGTGGGTTGACAAGCGAAGAGAGAAATCCAAGTCTGGTGTGTTTCGCGCCTTCTATGCGAACGTATGATACACGGAGTGGCGTATGGAGGTTGCCCCCAATCTACAAAGAACGGATTCGGATGACAGGCCAAATGGCGAAGATGAAAGACGGATGAAAGACATACGAGTTCATTTAGATGGGCTACACTAGACCTATATTCGCCTTTGAGTTGACGTTTTAGCCGATCTTCTTGCCATTCCAAGAGTTTTTTGTGGAAGGCATCCGGCTCTCCGTCGTTTGGCGACTTAGAGTCCGCGAGAGGCGCTTTGAGGTTAACCGGACGCGCCTGGAATATCTATAGACGTTGTCAATTACTACTCCAGACGGTTGCGTGGATTCACCAACCTCGTCGTCGTCCATGAATTGCGGGAAAGAAAGCAACAGAGAAGTTCTCCCCCAACACAGAACCCGGCTAGCAGGGCTATTGCGTTGCATTTGCGGAGACATGTTCCACACCACTTACCACTCGTTACTCGCACTCACTCTTGTCCCACTTTCAGCTGCCGAACTGCACCGCTGGTTTATCACTGCAGACAACCCAGCCACCGCCCAGACACGAAGCGAATCCTGGGACTACCTTGGCACATACCACTCCAGACGCCCACACTATATCTACCGTCAACGGGGCGATGCAGCAGCAACTGATTCCAGCCTTCGAGGGGTCGAGCAAGTCACAGTCCAGAGCAAGACTGAGGATACGGCGTATATCTGGGTGGAAGCCAGCTCAATTTCTCCGGTACTAGAACGCGAAGAACCCTCTTTCCTCGAGAGCCTTGTTGCCTTGGTCGACTCACCTCTATCACATATGAATGACCATCCCACTGCGCAGACACCTATGGGAAACTCTCAACCCTCCTTCGATTTGATATGGTCAGGCCATGATTCAGCAATCATCTCGATACCAAAACTCATCCTTCCGAGACTCGACATGTACTTGCCGCGTTTTTTCGAACCTATCCTCATCCCTGAAGAACCCCTCCCACTCCCATTCGCACACAAGGAAGACCCGCGCATCAAAGAGATACTCGCCAACCTCAGGTTCGACGCGGACGTTGCATCCATATTGTCGGGGCTCTCTCTCTCACAAATGGTCGATGATGTAAGGTGGTTGACGGGCGAGGCAAGTGACATAATCAGTCGGCATAGCTTTTCGGACGGATCCCGGGTTGCCGCAAATTGGTTGAAGAGACAGTTCGAGGGCACTGGCGCTGTCTGCGACCTGCAAACGTTTATCGAGGGATTTGCTCCCAATGTTCGGTGCTTGTACGAGAGCGAAAAGAATAGCAGTACGACTGTCATTTTAGGGGCTCACTACGACTCGAGAGGGTCCTTTGGGAGGTGTGTGATATTCGCCCTGAACGGAATGGAACTCACCAAGCCTTTTCCGAATAGTACGAGGGCCCCTGGTGGTAATGATGACGGCTCAGGGACCTCTGCGCTGCTTGCGATTGCGAAGGCGATCGAGCGCAAGTCCGTCAAGTTCGGTGTGAACGTCGAGCTAGTTGCCTTTGCTGGAGAGGAGCAAGGGCTTCTTGGTAGTCTCGCTTATGCAAGTCAGTCTGAGTCCCATTCTGCGCTTTCGGAATTCTCAAATCGCTCCAGCCGAACTTCGCATGAAATCTGCGGATGTCCTTCTTATGATCCAAAGTGACATGCTTGCGTATCACTCTGGTGATGAACCTATGCAATTGGGTTTGCCTGATTCGATCGGCAGCTCCTTAGCAGCCCAATTGGTTTCAAACATCAGCGCCATCTATGCTCCTGAACTTACGGTCGGCTATACCTCGGTTTGTTGTTCAGACCACCACTCATTCTATCTGAATGGTATGATCCGATGCGCCTTTCCCATTGGCGTCTACTGACTATGCTCTTCAGGTTTCACTGCAACTCAAATGTTTGAGCGCGCAGGGCCGGTCATCGATCCCCAGTATCACCATAGTATGTGTTGCGGGAGACGGTTGAGTGCAGGATCCTGACGGACTTTCAGGTTTGGACTTATCAGAGCGGGTGAACTATGATTTCAATCAATTGCACGCTATCACGAAGGTTACGGTGAGCAGAATTGAAGTCGCGTGATCACAACTAACTGACACACTTTCAGCTTGCTACACTCTTACATACGGCCAAATACTATAGAGAAACCATCGAATCGGATTGAACCCTCGAGTTGAAATTCTGTTACTCTAAATATGCAAGAATTGTTACAACGTTTTACTGGCCACTTCGACCGACAGCTCTGGCTGAGCCGGTTAGAACTGGGAGCGCAATAGACCCAGTCCTTGGGGGTGTGCCTAAGAAACCGGCGTTGATAAGCCAGGATATATACAGTCCAGTTGTCTCTTGGTCGACAGTTTGTTTTACCTCACTACTAGCTTTGCTGCTGTCGAGGATGCGCTGCGTATTTGAGTCGTCTAATTCGGGCGCTTTGGTACTCCTTGGTAGGTCGTCCAGGACGAAATGCAATAAGGGAAAGAGTGCGTTGTCTTGGACGTCTAGTACGTGCTGTTCCAAACGCTGCCGCCACTGGACGTAATCGCACTTCTGGAGGTCATAGCCATATAACGAAAGGGATCCGAAGAGGTCGTTGAACGTGACTCGCGGACGGGCGGCAATATGCAGGACTGTGATATTCTGAGCAGGACTAATGGCGGACAATGAGGTGCAGAGCGCGACGGTGTCTACTGGCACCATATTGATGGTGTTGCTGATATCCGGCACTAATTGCAACTGGATGCATCCCTTGACCAATCGCCAGATGAAGTCGTCCGTGTTGGTAACTAGAAAAGTGGTGAGCGGTTTCAGAGCAATGATGAGAATACACTCACCTGCTGTCTTCGAGTGCCCTACGACGTAGCCCGGTCGAATAAGATGCGCTTTCAGGCCCCTCTTGCCAGCTTCCATGAGGAGCCTCTCGCACACCCATTTAGTCTGACCGTATCCTGTTCGCAGCCCGGTCCTTGCGCCTTCGAGGTCATCGTTTTCCGGTACGCCGAGGCCACCAGACCCCATAATCTTATCCGATAATTGGACGTAATGCTCGGTATCCATGGCCGAAGTCGATGAAACGAAGCTAAATCGCTTACTCCGGCCCGTGCTTGCAAGAGACAAAGCCGTCAACGTGCCAATCACATTGGCTGCCTTCAGTTTGCTGTATGGAAATACCCAGTGAACCTAAAGGCGATCAACGCATGGCCAGTGCAGGTCATTCCATTTCACTTACCAACGCTCCATTATGGACCACCGCATGGATCGTCTCACAAAGGGAGCTCCATGAGCCAGAGGGAAGCCCAAACCTCTCTTCTCCAAGGTCACCAGCCAGAGCGGTGATACGCCCACCCTCGAGCCACTCGTCCTTCCAAACCCCGCGGTCAATTGCTGCCCTCCTCAGACGTGCTAATGCATCTTCATCGTTCTTCCCTCGTACTAAACAAGTAACCCTCACAACTCTTTCCAGAGACAACAGCCGGGCGAGGATGAAGACGCCAAGGAATCCAGTTCCACCCGTTAAGAAGATATTCAGTCCATTGAGAGGGATACCAGCTGGCGCACTGTAAGAAGTTTTGAGGTGTGTAGAAGCCAAAGCCTCAAAGTCGGTCGCATAATCCATTACAGGGACTTGCAGCGCCTCAACCTGTTCGTCCGCAGATTGACCTTCACTCCCCAGGCCCAAATCCGCGACTCTCAATGCATCAATAGCTGCAGCTTGTGACTTCAATGTAGGGCGATCAAATATGAGACTGAGCGGAATGTCAGCCACGAACTTCTTACGGAGTTCGAAGGTGAGTCGCGTCGCGAGGATCGAATGGCCCCCGAGATCGAAGAAATTCTCTTCGACAGGAATTGACGAGGGGGCGGAGGGGAGGAGCTGGGACCAGATTTCAGAGAGCGCTTGTTCGGTTGGTGTGAGTTTGTCGGCCCGGCTTTCCTTCTCGGCAGCGTGGAGTTGTGCAGTATCTGGGAATGGTAAGGCGGGCTTGTCGATCTTCCCATTTGGGTTGAGGGGCATGCGTTGCAAAGGGACAAACACTGTCGGAAACGGTGAGCCTCTCAAACAAGCAAGCCGAGAGCCAATACTGACACGTGGGAACGCTATATATTGGCAGCTTCGTCTTGAGATACTCCCTGATGTCCTTGATCAAGCGGAGATACCGATGTGTGTGCTTGTCGTCAGACCCTCCGACTTGCTCATCTAAAGCATCACCGGACACTGGTACAAAGTAACTGACCAGCACCTTCTCCTCGTCCTTGTCGCGTCGAACAAGGGTAACATTCTCCCTGACAAGGGGGTGCTGGCTGAGATGTGTATCGATTTCTCCCAGTTCGATACGAAAGCCTCGAATCTTGACTTGGTCATCGGCACGACCAGTGCATTCGACCAGACCGTTTGCATCGTACCTCCCGAGGTCGCCTGTGCGATACATACGATCGCGAATGCCTTTCCAGAATTGGATTTCGGGGCCTGGCTGGCCGTTGGGCGGAGAAACAATCGTGTCCTCCCACTGGCCTTCTTTCTCGGTGAACCAGTTGTTTACAAATTTCTCTGCGGATGAAGATGCATCAAGGTACCCTTCAGCCAGCCCTCCAGACCGAACATAAATCTCCCCTACCTCCCCTACAGCGCACGAAATGCTCCGATCAACCCGGTTAACGACCAGGAGCTGGACGTCGATCATTCCCTCGCCAGCGGGCATAATGTCCTTTTGAGCCGCCAAGAAAGTAGGGTCCTCCGAAAGCGGCGGGATAGGGAAGTATGAGACAGCACGTTGAGTTTCAGTCGTCCCATACATGTTGATGATTCGAACGTTGGCCGCGAGACTCTGTAACCGATGACAGTCACGCTTGGTAAGGATGTCGCCCACAAAGAACGCATTTTGTAGAGAAGGGATCTGTCGAGTCGCTTGAGCGGACAATAGTTGACCCATCGCTGGCGTCAGATGCGTCACAGTGACTCCGCTTGCTGCCATCCACTCTGCCAGCCTTCCAGGAGTGCCAATATCTTCTGCCGTCGGAACGTGGAGCTGAGCACCAAAGAACAGAGGGGTGAACACTAAAACGGCCGTTGAGAAATAATTTGGCAAGGAAAAAGGTGCTTACTGTCACGCTGAATGGGGTCATGAGCTATTCCACTGAGCATGGTAAACTTCGAGTTCTCGCCAAGACCGAAACGCTCGCCCATCCAAGGGAAAAAGTGGGTTAGGCTATAGTGCCGCCCACGAACACCTTTTGGGATGCCGGTGCTACCACTTGTGAAGGACAGTGTACCGACACTGTCTGGGCCAAGTGGGATTTGTGGATCGATATTGGCCTTTTCCTTGCTCGCTGCCAGTGTGTCCTTGAGACCGACACGCGCAAAGACGGTCCCATCTGGGTGAATCTCAAGAGCGGGTATTTGGATAGAAATATCGAGTTCCTGCTGAATGTAGTCGGCGACGGAATCATGGAGTTGACCAGCCCCTTTGAGGACGATCAGTCCTCGTGGTCGAGCGACCTGTAGGTAGATAGTTTGGCGGCTTGGCGGGTAGGCGGGGTCTTCTCGCAATTGAGACAATGCTTTTCGAACAAGGCACTAAGGACATACCGATGACTGAGAAGGTCGCCCCTGCTTTCAAGATCCCCATGACTGCAATGACGAGCTCCACACTTCGATATGCATAGACCATTACAACATCCTCACGCTGGATTCCTCCGTCCAGTAGTTGGTGTGCGACCACATTGGCAGCTCGACGAATCATAGAGTATGTGAAGGTAATCTTTGTACTTGAAGGTACTTCCGATGGCAGATTTTGGACTACACAGGGACGATCCGGCCATTGCAACGCGTTGCTGGTGAAAATGTCCGGAATGGCACCTTTCCAGCCGCACCAATGAAGATCTGCAGTAGGATCTGGAAGTACCTCTCTCTGTGATTGTGTGAGGAGAGGGACAAGCCCTACGGGGAGCAAAGGATTTTTAGAGACTTGGACGAGAAAACCCGAGAGCTGCTGCAACATGAAAGATATACGCGCGGAAGTGAAGAGTAGGGCATTGTAAGATACTCGTATCGTTAGCGCAGGGGCTAGAGATTGACGCGACGAGGCGGCTGCCTGTCGAGTGACGAAGAAGGTGAGATCGGAGGTGAGGCTGGTGCTCTGGATGAACCTCTGCTGAGATGACTCGTCTGTCTGATCAAAGAATCTGACTCTAAACAACGGCCGGCCATTGGGGGCTTGTGAATCGGCGTCTCGGCCGAGGGCAGTGAGGACCGAGTCGAAATCGACAGCGTTGGATTCCGCGTCGCGTTCGACGAGCTGGACGCGACGGAGAACAGCCCAGAACGGGTCTGTAGGCTCAACTGGGACACGAAGAAGAAGCGGATCGCGTGAGGCGAGGGAGGAAGACGCGACAAGTAGATCGGTATCACCGGTATAGCGATGGAGGAGGACCACGAATGCGGCCAACAGACAGTGGAAGGCAGAAGGAGGTTGCTGGTCGTCATCTGTTTCATCTATGAAGAGGGCCAGTTTAAGGAGACCACGGGCGGCTGGCTCTGCCACATCTGCGGCGATCGAGGCCTCGACGAGGCGATTTACGGGCGGACGCGGGTAGTCGGTTGGGAGAGCAAGGAATGGAAGGTCCTTGAGTCCTTCGGCCGCCCTGCGCGCGCGTTCTTCGACATCCACGGTCATGGTCGTCGTCGTTTGGTTCAAAGACTGATTAAACCCGAACCACCATGGATCGCGCTAAGAAATTCAAGCTGCCGCCTATCGAGGAAACACAAGGCCAGAGGCGAAAGAAATTACTTGAAGAGCAGCGGAGGGTTTGGCCCACCTTTACTCTCAAAGGTGTTCGGATGTCTGACCTCACTCTGCAGAGGAGGTTGTTGCAAGTCGACTCGTCCAGAAACATCAACTCGTTCGCAAACCTGTCCCTCAACGATAGTAGTGACGAGGAAAATCGGGAGCCCGACACGAATGCAATGTTAGACCAAATGGAGATCAATCCTGTACATGCGGAACAGCCACGGCGAGCCAAGAAGAGAAGAACTGTTTCTAAATGGGCCAATATGGTGATGTACGCGGAACCACTGGACTTTACGAGCATCCCAGAAGACCTACAAACCGATTGGATTGCTCTTGCACCGGTACCCAAAGGCAAGCGTTGTATCATGACCACGTCACGATCATCTAATTCAAGTAAGCTCTCGCACCTTTGTGGTTCCTCCCCACTGATGCTCTGCAGCATCTGTCGCATTCCTCCGCAGTCGGGTTAAAGGCAACACTCTGATGCGACTTCCAACAAATCTGCCGTCGGACTCAATTCTAGACTGCATACTCGATGAGCACTGGGAAGTCAATGGCATCCTCCATATCGTAGACGTGATACAGTGGGCAAAGCAAGACATCACTGACTGCGAGACCACCTTTAGGTGCGTGCAGCCGGGAGCCTGGAGGTGTATTCTAATCGCTGCTCAGATTCTGGTGGCGAGATGTAAAGTTGTCTGAGGTCAACGACTTAGCGCCACCGAGTCAGACCGCATCAAGACCTCCAAAATTTGAATACCCGTGTACCCTCCGTCCGGTTCCGTATACTACGGATTTGTCGCATGCCAACTTGATATCAGCTATTATCCCTCTTACGCTCTCTCCCATACCCTACGAGGTCCGCGTCGCTCCTGCGGGCTTTCCCCCTTCCAGCACTTGGGCAGGATCGCTTGCGTCAGATGGTATACTGCTGTATGTTTCCGAAGCGTCGTATACGTTTGGGAGCACTCCCTTGACACTATGGATTGCCCCTGGGCCTCTCGAGGAAGGTAATCCTCCTCCGTTGGAGGCCTTCGCACGGTCCGTGAGCTTCCCTTTGTTGTCGATAATGCCCATTGATTCAGGGACACAAACAGTATCCTTCAAGTCAGAAACGTCACTACAGACGCCCACATGACCTAAATCACTCAGACCCAGCCTCGTGCATGGTTTGCTCCTTCCTCCCTCCCTCTCCGACCTCTCCGAGATGTCCACACTAACCAGCCAGCGAGCTGCTGGCGACTTTCCAACGCCTGAGGTTGAAAAGGTCCAGTTCACGCTATTGTGCTTGTTGTGCTTGTGTGTTGATTAGTCGTTCAAAATAGACGGACTTCGTGCAGACCCAACCCCTTCTCCCGGGCGGCAATGGCTTCACGGGTGCAGATACACAAACTACTATTCATGCACTGCATAGTGAGGAGACGCGGTATCTACCCCTCGTTCTCAAGCCATTCATCCCCGCCCTCCTCTGCGTGGTAATGGTCCTCGCGGGTATGGGCCTTGAGGTGGGCGCAAAAGCACATCTTTGCCGAAGCGCTAACTCCATATCAATCACTAGGTCGCTTTCTACATTTCAGAAAAGAACAAAGGCTGGTGGACACCTCCGGACAGCGCCACTTCGATCCTCCACTATGTCTACACATATCCACCAGTGCTCGTCGCTATGGTACGTAGCTTATCATTTTGAAGCCATCGGAAGGCTTTGGGGTGGGAAACAACGCTCGTCGCGTGGATCAATTGACCCCGCGTCCGATCGGAAGTTCGCCTTCACGAAGTGGGCGAGTCGCGGGGCGTTCTGCGCGTCGAAGAAACTTCAGAATATGTTCTGGAGTATATCAAGGTTGCAAAATTAACATCCTTCTCAGATATTCATTGCTGTATGGACGGCCATGGATCAGTAAGAGCGCTCTTTATGACAATTTGGGAATATCCTGACATGCTTTTGGCACAGAGAGATCATGAAGATGCAGGTATGCACTCCTTCCGGCCATCTCTAGCCGACTGGGAATGCCACCATCTGACTGCCCTCTTCTCCTATCAGCCGTATGTCGATCTTTCACGTGGAGATGCCGATGCGAACACCAGTCTTTTGCTTGATTACACCAACCACCCCAAGTTCATCGTGTGGATCTACCAGACGAAGAACAGACACACCGTTGCGTTGCTTAGCACACTTGTTCTACTCATGCTCCTCGCTTCTCAACCGCTGTGCGCAAGTTTGTTCACTGTCAGGGATACGGAGTTCGTCCGCCCGAGTGAGTAGATCGATGGCGCATCACGGGCGCGAGGGCAGTGTTGATGCCATGTATAGACATCGAGGTGCCCAAGTTTGGTATAATTGGATTGAATGACGCTTATAGTGTGCGTGATGGGTAGCCACACTGGCCTGCGGCAAGAGAGAATTGACAAACTCCTCAGAGCCTCCAAGGATTTGCGTCTGCTGCGGGAGTGAGTTTCATTTCATTTCTTGTGTGATGTTGACACTGACCTACTGTAGTTCGTAGAAGCGCAAGGTAATTTCTGCGTGTCAAGTCTAGCTGTCAATCTCACACGACTCATAGCTCGATATAAACTCGATCGCCCGCCTTTCGTATGGCAGGCCTGGTCTACCGATGAATTTGCGGTGCGTACCCCAACTTTTTTTTGCTTTTCCTGCGCTGATATGTTCGCAGCGTCCCACTTCTTTCTTCTCCAACGGCACTCTGCGGGCCAATACCACTGCGATTCAAACGCAACCCAATTGCTCTCTTGCTGTTATCGACTCCTATACGTCCGGGAACATTTCCGCTACGGCTGCTGGCTGCCGCTTCCAGCAGAACATTGACACGACCACTCCGAACTCTTATGGGGTCAAGACGGCAGACAACTGTGACGATTATGGGTTGATGTCTAAAGGTGGCGATATTCGCCCAGTTTTCTTTTGGTTCTCCTCCCAAGCTGAGGGCAACCGGAACAACGCGGTCGTGTACTGCGCACCTCGGCTCTCTCTGCACTATGTCACAATCGCGATCAACCTTGCCAACGGCAGCCTGATCGGTATAACCCCGACAGGCGACTACGACGAACCAAATGTTTTGACTAGTGGTGGTCCCCCGCTCTACGGAGGGATATGGAACGGTGTCGAGTTTAATCTTTCCAACGCATCGGCCGTCGTATCGCAGCGGGCAAACACCACTCGGCAGCAGTTGCCCGCCGCTGTGTTCGTTGCTGCTCAACAGAACGTGAATGGACTGTCTGCGGTGTTCAACACCCCAGAGACGTGGGCGAACCTCACAACAGAGTACTATGTAAGCGTTCACCGAGTGTAATCTAGCATAGAAGTCTAATCAGTTGTAGCGCACGTTCCTGGCCCTTTCGTCACGCACCAACTATTTCGTCGACGATACGACAGGAAGTACGCTTATTACGGAGATTGCGGAGATTCAGAAGAGGGTATGGCTCAGGTATGTCCAAAATTTGTATTTTCATTTTCAAATTGCAGTTGTCCTCACCACGTTATTTATTTATTTACAGTCCAGTTGCGGTCCATGTTCTCGCGGTTGTACTTATAATCGCTGGCGTTGTTGGGATGATCCTCCACTACCTGCACTACCAACTTCGGAAGGGAGTCAAGTTGTACGCCCAACCCGGCACAATCGCCTCGGCTGCATCGATCACCGGCGATTCGGGGCTGACTGCACTCGTCAAGCCAGGATTCACAGAGGAACAACTACGGGATGCGTTGCGGGGACGCAAGTTTATGGTCGATCAAACTGGGCGGGTCCTCCTACAAGACAATAATGGGTTTGGGGACGAGAAGCCGCTTGAGAACAGGCGGAGTGTATACGGCGCGCTAATGCGTGCGGCTCGCTGAAGCTATGCTGATGGCGCGAAGAGGACCTGTCGTACTCCGTTTCCGTGTGCCGGCGGCTTGGACAATTGATTGACTATTTGAAGTTATTGTGAGGGTTGACGTTGTAAAATGTCTAATCTCTTTATATATTTACTGTTTTGCACCACAGCACGCCTCGGGAGAATCGAGACAAGACAGGACGAGAATCGCGGTCCCCATAGTCCCCGTAGTCCCGTTTCCTGTGCGAAGCCCCGATGACGGCCGGGCAACGCCGGTGTGCCAGCTTCCCTGAAACGCTATTAATTGGTTGCAACGGTGGTCTTATTAGAAGTCTCATTTAAAGGCTTTTTGGTTCTGACCACCTCCGTCAAATATCCCTACCGCCCTCTCGTTCCGACCGTTCCGACCTCACATCTCCTCTCCTAACTCCTAATCAGCTCTTTTATTGCCACTACAGCTTCTGTTCAATGGCAATCTCCTCAAACTGGAAAACACTCTTTACTTGCACGGTTCTCGCCGCATCAGCCGCTCTCGCTAAGCCATGCGTCGGCTTCGACAGCGACTTTAGTCTCTATGTATTTGGTGCTACTACCGACTATTCGTTAGGCACCCAGGATGGCTGGTTCAACCCCAGTGAGCACCGTTGCTTCTTCGAGCGCCCTCCACCAGGCGGCAACTGCGTGGTTGACGCAAGGGGCGGACACGAAACTGACGCGACTTTGCTGGCACAGATTTGACCGCTCAGGCATTGACGACCACAGGGCGACCGTGCGTGTGTTCCTGGCTCTTGTTCTTCTGGTTTTGAAAAAAAACTGACAACGCCCCTCGCCAGGCCATTCAATGGGGCAAATACCCAATGTTTCCTTGCTCAATACTTCAATGCGCTCTACGTCCTCGACGGCGATAGCTCCTTGCCCAATGCGATCCACATCTTCAATTTTGTGTCCCAATCATGGTCCACGCTGCAGGTGGGGCTGAATGGCGTGAGCCACCAGTCAATCGTGGCCATCCTCGACCGGGACACCAACGTCTTTTTCGGGCTCAACAAGAACACGCTTTACAGGCTTGACATGGCCCAGCTAAACGCGTCGGACGGCTCGACGAGAGGCTGGGAGACACTCGGGACTCCGCCCTTCGTGAACACGATCAACTATACCCAGCCAGTTCTTGCGCTAGCGCAGAACCATATCCATTTCCTCAACATTGGTCAGCCCAGTCAAGCGGACATTTTCGTTATCCACTTTTCGTATTTCCAGCCCGAGGTACAATCATACCCTGGCATTAATGGTGCAAGCAGCTTCCCTTCGACTCATGGTCAGACTGCATCAATCTTCAAAGGGTATGAGTCTGTACAAACCAAGTTTGCGTTTTGGCCGGATGACAAGAGCTCTACATATGTGATAGACGTGCTGGTACGTTGATATAGATGTTACACGTGGCTTTACAATCCCAAATAACCTCGGACGAGAAGCTGATTGGGCCTTGCAGTCTAACACCACATCTGTGATGTCGGCCCCGACGGACAAATCGTCGAGCGTATTTGCCGCAAGCCGGACCGGGTTGGTTCAGTTGACGACAGGAGGCGATCTGTATGGGATGGCCTTCTCACCGGACAACGATGGTGCGAATGCGCAGGGGACTTGGAAGAAGATCGTCACGCCCAAGTTGACTTTTGTACCGAACAACCTGCAGCAGAGTGCGCCCTCCGGTTCCGGGACAGACGGCACGTCGACTGCTGCTTTGGGGAGGGCGTCCGACGCGGTTTCGGATGGTGGAGCCCGGCTTATGCTGAGTTGGGGGATGGCCGTTGCGGGACTTGTATTGAGTGCAATTGGACTTGCGCAATGAATGTGACCTCTGCCTTACAGCGACCCTTGCCCCCCTCCTTGCTCACCCGCACTGCCAATAATTCCCTGAGAGCGCGGAGGTATAAATAAATAGGAAGGGTTACGTTCCTCATAGACACGGTTTACTTTCTAGACCGTTCGCTTTAGCTTAAATGTATTTAAATACCCTAACTCAGCTCTCCGTATCATACGAAAATTCCCTATTTCCTCCATGCACCGGTCCGATGGTATTTATTACAACTATCGTACACATTGATAGTGAGCTAATCGTCTTACTCCAATTCGCACCGCACGACTACAACGTTGCACCCGACCAGATCCGAATTGCAGGCTGGCTGTGTGGCGTTGCGTTGCGTTGCGTTGCGTTGCGTTGGGGTTCCGTGGGCTGAGTTGGTGTTGGTTAGCCGAACCAAATAAAAACCAAATAAAACCGACTCGAACCACTTTCGGCCTTATCCTCAGATGCTGCCCATCTCGCGCGCGCTGTCCTCGATAGCGCTGCGGGTCTCGAGATCACCCATAGAGAGCATCGTCGGCGTCTTCGTTCTCACCACCCTCGCCTACTTCCACGTCCTTGCCGCCGTCAAGCAGTCCAATTTTCTCCAGCCAGGTCCAGCCATCCCCGACGCTCAGCAGCCAGTCCTCGCCCTCCGCCGCAGTGTGTCCCCAGAGTGGATTTCGTTGTCCGTCGATGCCCCTTACGCGCCCCGGCTCGAGCTCCTCCCTGTCGTCCTCCCTGTCCATGCCCTCGAGCGGGATGACGCGCTGCTGCGTTTCCTCACAAATCAACTCACCACTCAGCATGGACAAAAGTACCCGCAACTCTGCTTCTCGATAAACGCGTCGTGCGTTACAGCAGCCGCCCCGAACTCGCTCACTCTTGCGTTTTCGCCAGGCGCAACCGGTCAATACCTTCAAGCACTCGCTGCGTCGGCCCTCCCACCAGCCGAGGACGGAACTCACCTCAAGGTTGTACAGAGTCCAGAGACAATTGTGGACATGCGTTCCGGTCGATGGATCGCCTATGCTGGCCGTGCTTTGGTTGTTCGTTTTTGGAATCTGGCTAAAGTCAGTGTCATAGCAATCGCTCCTGCCCCGAATCCGTCCACGAATGCGAGTGATATGCCTGCTGACCTCTTCCTTTCCCCTTTGCTGTCTATACGATATCAATATCAGAATGCCGACTCTGCAGACATTATAGTCATCCTTGTTGGCTACGTCCTCATGCACCTGACTTTTGCAAACACATTTATTAAGGCGAGGAAGCTTGGTTCCAGCTTCTGGCTCGCCGCCTGCGTTATCATCTCCTCCACGTTCGCCTTCGTACTCTCCCTGCCAATCGCCATTGCTCTTGACATTCCTGTCGATCCTGTCACACTATCAGAGGCACTTCCGTTCTTGGTCGTGACCGTCGGCTTTGATAAACCCCTCCAGCTAGCGCGCGCAGTCTTCACCCACCCTGCATTTGCCCCGTCTACCCCACCTTCGACCCCGGTGTCGGCCTCACAGGTCGTTCAAGAGGCAGTAGCGCGCACTGGCCCGTCGGTAATTCGGGACTACGCTATAGAGATTGCCCTTCTCATCCTAGGCGCAGTCAGCGGGGTCAGCGGACTAAAAGAGTTCTGCCGACTTGCTGCCCTCATTCTCGCGGCAGACTGCATTGCTCTATTCACTTTATATATTGCCGTTCTCAATATCATGGTCGAGGTACGTTTTTAGCTAGCCAGCGCCTTTCCCGCATTTGCGCGTCCCAGGGATTGCGCTAACATGCGCTACGCCCTCCACTTCCAGGTTCACCGTATTAAATCCCTGCGCGGTACACGACCTCAGAGCGTTCCTCTATCACCCAACTCTTCCTTCCGTGAACGGATGTCGCACGCAATCTTCGGCCAGAAGGGCTCGGACAGTGGCACCGTCAAGCAGGAGCACCCTGTGGCAAGGCTGAAAGTCCTCTTGGTCGGTTATACGTGGCCCCTCTTATTGGTTACCATCACTGATACACCTCATGACGCGTAGCTCGTCTCCTTCCTG
>WNFL01351454.1_pt1 | contig 17484 bp, 11 predicted proteins | sample 5400361 | NCBI WGS metagenome assembly WNFL01 (sample SAMN13153351, study PRJNA577476) | soil metagenome | isolation source: 40 cm soil on Douglas fir-dominated hillslope | place: USA:California | collected 2013-09-17 | reverse complement strand
TCGACAAGTACACGACCCTCACCGAGGGAGGAGGCAGGTGAGACCGGTCTTCGTGATCTTCGTGTCTTCGTGGTTGATCTGTGCAGCAGGCTGCTCATCGCCGGCCCGCCGTCACGCGCGCCCCGTGGCGCTGCCTGATCTCTCGCGGCTCGACCCAGGTGTTCAAGCGCAGGTCAAGGAGCGATACGGCACTCTCACGCAGTCGATCGCCGGCTCATCGACGGATGCCGAACTCGCTGCCGCCTACGGGCAGTACGGCATGGTGCTGCAGGCTGCGGAGTTCTTCGACGCGGCGGAGCCGTGCTATTTGAACGCCCAGGCGCTCGCTCCCGACGAAATCCGCTGGCCGTACTATCTCGCGAACCTGTACAAGAGCCGCGGAGAAACCGACCAGGCGGAAGCGGCGTTCAAGCGAGTGCTGGAACTGCGGCCCGGCGATCTTCCCACCTTGATCTGGCTGGGACGCCTGCATCTCGATCAGGGACGGCCGGAAGCTGCTGAGCCGCTCTTCGCCAGGGCCTTTTCGATCGCGCCGCGAGCGGTGGCCGTCCTCGCGGGCCTCGGCCGCGTGGCTGTCGCACGGCGCGACTATCCGCAGGCCGTGAAGCATCTGGAAGATGCGCTCGCGATCGATCCCGAAGCCGAAAGCCTTCATGCGCCGCTGGCTGCCGCGTATCGAGGGCTCGGACAGCTCGACAAAGCGCAGCCGCATCTTCGACAGTGGCGCAATCGCGATCTGCCCGTGCCGGACCCGCTGCAGCAGGAAATGGATCTGCTGCTCGAGAGCGGGCTATCGTACGAGCTTCGCGGCATCCGTGAGTTCGAAGTCCGCGATTGGAAGAGCGCCGCGGAGTTTTTCCGCAAGGGCCTGTCGCTCACGCGGACGAACTCGCCGCTTCGACGGTCGCTTCAGCACAAGCTTGGCACGGCGCTTTACCTGACCGGCGATGTTGCCGGCGCCCAGACCCAGTTCGAGGCCGTGGTGGAAGCCGGGCCGCCGAGCGGAATCGATGAGGCGACTGCGAAGGCGCACTACAGTCTGGCAGTCATGCTGGCGGGGCAGGGACATCCGCTCGCGCAGGTGCTCCCGCATTTCGAGGCCTCGGTGAAATACCAGCCGAATTACGTCGAGGCGCACCTGGCCATGGCGGATTATCTGCGGCGGAACGGCCGGGCAGAGGCGTCGCTGGCCCAGTATCGCGAGACGCTCGATATCAACCCGCGCCAATCGATCGCACGGTTGGGATACGCGATGAGCCTCGTCCAGGCCAAACGCTATCGTGAGGCGCGCGACTGGCTCGACGAGGCGTCGAAGGTGTTTCCCGATCGCATGGAATTCAAGATGGGCCTTGCGCGCGTACTGGCGACGAGCCCGGACGATCGCGTCCGCGACGGTCAACGCGCGGCGGCGATTTCCGAAGAGCTGTTCAAGGGCGAACGCACGACCGCGCTCGGCGAGACGATAGCCATGGCGCTCGCGGAGTCGGGCGACTATACGCAGGCGATCGCGATTCAACGTGATGTGATGAACGCCGCGAAGCGGGCCGGGCTGACGGCGCAGCTACGGCACATGAGCGCGAACCTTGTGCTTTACGAACGTCACCAGCCCTGCCGCACGCCGTGGGCGGACGAAGATCTCGCGCTCGTGCAGACGTCCGCCGCGACCGCAGGTGCGGGTTTTTGAACTTACGCCGCGTTTCGTGAGACTGAACGTCCCTGTCGACTTCTAGTGCACGCTGGCGAGATGGCGGCTCCGCCATCTCGCCCTTTCCCTTCGTATTTCTTCAACTTTTTGAATTCACGGCTGTCGCCGCCGTTTCTTTACCAGCCGCGGTCAACGCGGCCTAGTTGGTTTGCGCTAGTCTTACGAACTGGCAGCCGCCGCTATCACTTCGCGCTGCCCTCGCCAACAGTTACGGAGGTTCGTTCTATGCGTGGTGTAGTCCGACTGGCAAGTCTTGTCGCCTTGCTCGCGTTCGCGCCGACGGCGGTTTTTGCGCAGGTTCAGGCGACCCTGACCGGCACCGCCAAAGACACTTCAGGCGCGGTCCTCCCCGGTGTCACCGTGGAAGCATCCAGTCCCGTGCTCATCGAGAAAACCCGCTCGGCCGTCACGGACGGCTCGGGTCAATACCGAATCGTCGACCTTCGCCCGGGCACGTACACCGTGACCTTCACGCTCACGGGCTTCTCGAGCGTCAAGCGCGAGGGCATCGAGCTCACCGGGTCGTTCGTGGCGACCATCAACGCCGACATGAAGGTTGGTGCGGTTGAAGAGACGATCACAGTGAGCGGCGAGACGCCCATTGTCGACGTCCAGAGCACGCGGCGGCAGACGACGCTCAGTGGCGAGACGGTCAATGCCATTCCGACTGCGCGCGGCTACGCGGGCATCATGGTGCTGATGCCGTCCATCATTACGCAGGCCGGCACATCAGCAGACGTCCAGGTGACGCCGGGCATGGTGGTCTTCGGCGGCGCTGGCGGCCGCAACAACGAAGGCCGCCTGACAGTCGACGGACTGAACACGGGCGCCTCGCTCAACGGCGCGGGAGTGTCGGGCTACAACGCAGACATCCTCAACTCCGCAGAAGTCGTGACGACGAATTCCGGGGGCCTCGGCGAAGCCGAAGTCGGCGGTCCGGCGATTAACGTAGTGCCGAAGACCGGCGGCAACACCTTCAAGGGCAGCGCCTACACAGCGTACGTCGGCAGCGGAATGGTGAGCAGCAACTACACCGACGCGCTGAAGGCCGCGGGCCTCGCCTCGCCTCTCTCGATTCTGAAGCTGTGGGACGCCAATGCGGGCCTTGGCGGGCCGATCAAGAAGGATCGCGTGTGGTTCTTCATCAACTACCGCGACGAGGGATCCTGGCAGACGATTCCCGGCATTTTCGCGAATAGCAACTGGACGAATATCACGTCGCCGATTTCGAATGCCGCCGCGCCGTGGACGGTGACGTTCGACCAGAGCCGTCCGTCGCGCAATGCCGGCAGCTGGCAGATCGCCAGCGGCCGCTTGACGACGCAGATCAACTCGCGCAACAAGGTCAACATCTTCTGGGACGAGCAGCACCCGTGTAACGGCGCCACGTGGACGCCCCAGGGCGAGGGCTGCCGGAAGCCGTCGACCAGTGAGGTGTTCAGCGCCGGTGGCACGACATCGCCGGAAGCCGCTGGCTACTCGCACCGCTTCCAGCGCGTGCAGCAGGCGACGTGGTCGTCGCCGACGACGAACCGCCTGCTTCTCGAGGCCGGAGTGGGCACCTATCTCTCACGCTGGGGCACCAACCGCCGTCCGGATAGCGTAACGGCTGATGTGATCCGCGTGACGGAAGGCTGCTCGACGTCGGCTGGCTGCGCGTCCAACGGCGGCATCGTCGGCCTGAGCTACCGGTCGGAAGCGCCGTTCGACGACTGGATTGGTGCGCACACGTGGCGCGCGTCGGCCTCGTACGTCACGGGCGCCCACAGCATGAAGTTCGGATACAACGGCGCATGGCACGAAGATCAGCAGAAGAACTTCCCGAACAGCACGTACACCACGTACACGCTGCAGAACGGCGCCGCGTACTGCTCGGGCGCGACGGTCCTCGCCGCAAACAGCTGCCAGGGCGTCTCGATTGCCGAAACGCTCACGCCGTACCAGATCGATCAGAACGTTCGTTTCGACGCCTTCTACGCACAAGAGCAGTACACGATGGGTCGCTTCACCTTCCAGGGCGCTGTGCGATTCGATCACGCGTGGAGCTACTACCAGGATGAAACGATTGGGGGCGTCCGATTCTTCCCCGGTCAGTTGACGTTCGCCGAAAAGGACCCGGTCCTGACGACGGCGTCCGTGGCGAACTGCGGGAACATTTCCGGCATCGGTTCGCCGGGCGCGGCGCTCGCATCCGGTCATGGTTGCGCGAACAACATCACGGGCTATAAGGACGTTACGCCGCGCGGCGGCGTGGCCTGGGACGTCAAGGGCGACGGCAAGACGTCGGTCAAGGTGTCGTTCGGCAAGTACCTCGAGGCGGCCAGCAGCGGCAACGGCAATTACACGGCCGGCAACCCGATCGGGCGCATGCCGGTCGCAGTGACGCGGTCGTGGAACGACGCCAACCGGAACTACGTGCCGGACTGCGTCCTCGAGACGAACACGGCAAACGGCGAATGCGGGCAGATCAGCAACCTCGCGTTCGGTACGCCGACCTTCACCAACAGCTACGACTCAGGGCTCATGGGTGGCTGGAACGTCCGGCCCTCCGACTGGGGCATCGTTGCCTCGGTTCAGCAGCAGGTGCTGCCGCGCACGTCGGTCGAGTTGAGCTATTCGCGTCGCTGGTTGAACAACTTCACCGTCACCGACAACCTCGCGACGCAGACCAGCGATTACCGTCCGTTCAGCATCGCGGCTCCGACGGATTCACGTCTGGGAGCGGCGAGTGGCGCGACGATCAACAGCCTGTTCGCGCAAACGCAGGCCGCGGCCACGGCGGTTCCGAACCAGTTCAACACGCTGGCGACGAACTTCGGGAACCAGTACCAGCACTTCAACGGGTTCCTCTTGAACGTTCAGTCGCGGGTCCGGAGCGGCCTGACGCTGTCGGGCGGGCTCAACACGGGCAAGACGATCAGCGACAACTGCGAAATCCGTTCGGCGATTCCCGAGCTGACGGTGGGCGGCATCGTGTCCGCGGCCGGTCCGGGCGTCAACGCGGCCAACCCGTGGTGCCACATCGACACGGGATGGCTCACGCGCGCGACCTTCCTCGGTTCGTACATCGTCCCGAAGGTCGACGTCCTCGTCAGCTCGACGTTCCGCAGCGATCAGGGTGGCCAGCTCGCGGCCAACTACCTGATTCCGCTGACACTGGCGCAGACTGGCGGCCTGGTCGGCACGTACGCGAACAACGTGTCGCCAACGATTAACCTCGTTCAGCCCGGCTCGCTCTACGGCGACCGCGTGAACGAACTCGACTTCAAGATCGCGAAGATTCTCCGGTTTCGCGGCACGCGCCTCAACGCCGGACTCGAGATCTACAACGCGCTCAACGCCAATGCCACGCTCACCTACGCGCAGACGTTCACGCTGACGAACTTCAGCGGTCCGGGCGCGTGGCTGCAGCCGACGCAGGTGATGACGCCGCGCTTCTTCAAGCTGACTGCGCAGTTCGACTTTTAGCGCGGTCTCGTAGAGGTTAGAGGTCAGGGGCTGGGGACTAGGAAGACGGAGTCCTCAGCCCTCGTTTTTTCTAGCCCCCAACCTCCAACCTCAAACCTCTAGTAGAATCCCGCCCCGGAGGCCCCATGCGCGTTGTGCTCAGTGTCGTGTCGGTCGCGCTGCTCGGAGCAGTTGTTATTGCCGCGCCTCCGGGCGTTCCCAGCACCTCGAAGGCCGAGGACGTGGGCATGTCGACCGAGCGGCTCGCGCGAATTCACGACACGGTAACAAGGCACATCGAGGCCAAAGACGTCTCGGGTGCGGTGACGCTCGTTGCGCGTCGCGGCAAGATCGTCCACTTCGAGGCGCAGGGGCTGGCCGACATCGACGCGAAGAAGCCGATGATGAAGGACTCGATCTTCCGGCTCGCGTCCATGTCGAAGCCGATCACCGCGATCGCGGTGATGATGATGGTCGAGGAGGGCAAAATCCGGCTGACCGATCGCGTGTCGGCGTTCATCCCTGAGTTCAAGACGATGAAAGTCGCCGTCGCGAAAGGAACGACCGACAAGCCCGTACAGATGCCGGGGTTCGGTCGCGGCGGGCCGCCGCCGGCGCCGCCGGAATTCGACCTCGTCCCGGCCGCGCGTGAAATCACGGTGAAGGATCTGCTGACGCACGGCTCCGGGCTGATGAGCGGCGGTGTCAGCGGGGCGGAGCAGGGGAAGGTCGCGCCGAGAAGTCCCAACGACACGCTGGCGAACTACATTCCGAAGCTCGCCCAGACGCCGCTCGACTTTCAGCCTGGCACGCTGTGGCGTTACAGCGGCCTCTACGGCTTCGACGTTCTCGCGCGCATCGTCGAGATCACGTCGGGCCTGCCGTACGATCAGTTTCTCCAGCAGCGTCTGTTCACGCCGCTTGGGATGAAGGACACAGGCTTCGCGCCGGCACCGGAGCGGATGGCGCGGGTCGCGACGGTTTATCAGCGGACGCCGGATGGCATGTTGAGGCCGGCAGCGAACGCCAATCAGCTGATCAGCGGGACGTACTTCTCGGCGTCAGGCGGACTGATGAGCACGGCGGAGGACTATCTGCAGTTCGCGCAGATGCTCGTGAACGGTGGAACGCTCAACGGCAGGCGGTATCTCAGTCCGAAGACGGTCGAATTGTTCGCGTCGAATCACACGGGCGACCTGGTTAACGGCCAGTTCGGGCGTCCGGCTCACGGCATGGGCTTCGGGCTCGGCGTGCAGGTCTGGCTGGATCCGGTTGCGGCCGATCGGCGCGTGTCGTCGGGCAGTTACGGTTGGGAAGGCGCGTACGGTACGCTGCAGGTGATGGATCCGATGGAGAAGATGGCCGAGATCATCATGATGCAGGGTGCCAATGGTCCGTTACAGCGCGACTTCGAAAATGCTGTCAGGCAGGTGTTGATTGACTAATGCGAAGGTGAATTCGAGGAGCCGGTCATGAAACACATGCTCGTCGTGAGCGCGCTCGTGATCGCAGGATCTCTCACGCTGCAGGCACAGCAGAAAGCGAGCCCGAGAACCCCCTGGGGCGATCCGGACATCTCCGGCGTGTGGACCAGCGACGCAGCCATCGGCATCCCGATGCAGCGGCCCGATCGCTTCGAGGGCCGCGCGGAGCTGAACGACCAGGAGTTCAAGGACAAGGAAGCCCGCGACGCGCAGACACGCAACCGCGCGGAGAACGCGATTGGCTCGTTCCGCAACGACAACGCGTGGCTGGCCAAGTCGTACCGGCAAACCTCGCTGATCATTGACCCGCCCGACGGAAAGATGCCCGCAGTCACACCGTACGCGGAGACACGGCGCGCGACGCGCGATCAAGGCACTTTCGGCGGCGGGCCGTTCGACAAACCGGAAGACTTCACGATGTACGACCGCTGCATCACCCGTGGCATCGTCGGATCGGTGCTGCCGGTCGTGTATGGCAACGGCAACCGCATCATCCAGGCGCCCGGTCAGGTGATCATCAGCTACGAGATGGTGCACGACACGCGTGTGATCTACACCGACGGCCGGCCGCATCTCGGCAAGGGCATTCGCATGCTCCTTGGCGACTCGCGCGGACACTGGGAAGGCGCCACGCTTGTCATCGAGACGACGAACCTGACCGACAAGACCAGCATCGGCCTCAACGGCAACGGCCTGCGCCACACGACCGACATGGTGATGACGGAGCGCATCACGCGTGTCGGGCCGGATGAACTTCGCTACGAGGTGCGGATCAACGATCCGAAGACGTATACAGCGCCGTTCACGATTTCGCTGCCGCTCGTGTCGCCGCCCGGATACAAGCTGCTGCCGTACGAGTGCCTCGAGGGCGACTACGCGATGGCGAACGCCCTCAGCGCCGAGCGTGCCGAAGACAGGGCGCTCGCGGAAGACTCGAAGAAGGGCGTCGTCCGCGCGCGCAAGGCCATCACGCAAGACAACGTCAACGCCCCGCGGCCCACAGAATAGTGAATTTGGGCATCTAGTCATTTGGTTATTTGGTCATTTGGAGCATAGACATGCGCAGACTTCTGATCACGGCAATCATCGCGCTCGTCGCGGCCCCTGCGTTCGCGCAGTTGCCGAATCCTTACGGCGCGTCCATTACCCTCGAGGCGGCGAGGAAGACGGCCGCGCTCTCGGTCGCCGAAGCGGCGAAGAACAACTGGAAGATGGCCATCGCGATCGTCGACACCGCCGGCGACCTCGTGTACTTCGAGAAGATGGACGGCACACAACTGGCGAGCGTCAACATCGCGCAGGACAAAGCGCGGTCGTCGGTGCGTTTCAAGCGGCCGACCAAGGCGATGCAGGACGTGCTGGCCGGCGGCGGTGCGGGAATACGTTTCCTGGCACTTCAGGGCGCGATCCCGGTTGAAGGGGGATTGCCGCTGATCATGGACGGCAAGATCGTCGGCGCGATCGGCGCGTCGGGCGGCACGAGCGACCAGGACGGCCTGGCCGCGAAGGCGGGCGCCGATTCGATCAAATAAGAGGGGAATCTGACTGGCTGCCATCCAGTCAGGTCCCTGCGCGGTCCTTCATAGCTCCATCGGACTCCATCGGAAAGAAGCCCTCTCGGCCATGATGCGGGCTTCGCAATCCGCCGAAAACACGTGCAGATGGGCTGGCTTCTCGGCGGAATCCTCTATTCCTGCATTTACGCGACTATCGGTTGGCTGCTCCGGGGACAACCTGCGCTTCTGAGCTGGTTCCGCGCGGGGGCGCTGCTCGTTCCTCCGATGGCAGGCACACTCGTCATCGTCAGGCGCCGCCGTCGGCCTTACGATGTCGGCGGCCGGCCTGGCGGGCTGGGCGGCCGACGAGTTGATGTTCCAGCACGAGACATGGCTCGCCTGGCCCGCGGTCTTCGCGCTTTTCGGCGGCATCGCTCCGTTGTTCGCGTTGCTGGCGCAGCCTCACCGCGGCGCCCGTGAACCCCTCGCGGCGACGACTGCCGTGGACGTGGCCGGGCTGACGGTCGTGACAGGTTTTCTGTATTCGTTCTTCGTCACCGCACCCAACGCGAACGCCGCTCCCTTCTCTCTTCAGCTCGTCTCGGAACTCCAGCAGGGGCTCGTCGTCGCCGCCATGCTGGCGGCCATGTGGGTGGCCCGTCAGACGCCCTGGCGCGACACGTACCGCCGGCTCGCATTGGGAAGCATCGTCGCCTTCGTTACGCTGACGATCAGCAACGTGGGCAGCGATCAGGGCCTGTATCGCAGCGGCTTTGTCTACGACCTCACTTGGATCCTGCCATTCGCCTTCTTCCCATGGGCCGCCGGCGCGGCGCCCGAATCCGGCAGCGACTCGTCAGTCGCCGACGGAGAGGAGCTCGTTCGTCCGCGTCCGTGGGTGATCTTCACGGCTGTCGCGCTTTTGCCGTTTCTCGACTACGCCCTCCGGAGGTTGTCGCCGGAGACGGCGTCCGGAGGGTTCCGGGATCTCTCGATCGCGGTCACGCTCGTCTCGGTACTGCCGCTGCTCGTCGCGCGCATTGCCGCGGAGCGCGCCGAGCTTCAGCAGGCCGGCGGCACCACGCGCCTGCTGGCTGAGGTCATTGAACAGGCCCAGGATCTCATCCTCGTCATGACGCCCGACGGTACATGCCGCCACGCCAACAGCGCGTTCTGCCGCGCGATCGGCCGCTCGCACACGGAGCTGACGACACTCAGCCTGCGCGACCTGGCGGTGTTCGAGACGATTTCAGCGGACGACATCCTGACGCAGGTCCGCGCCGGCAACCAGTGGCGCGGCACGCTGATCCGCAAGCGCCCCGACGCCTCGACGTATCCCGTCCAGGCGACCGTGGCCGCCATTGTCGACGACCGCGGCGACGCGACCCACATCGTCTCGGTCGAGCGCGACGTCACCGAAGAACGCCGGCTGCGCGAGCAGCTCATTCACAGCGAGCGGTTGTCGGCCGTCGGTCAGCTCGTGGCTGGCGTCGCGCACGAGATCAACAACCCGCTGCAGGCCGTGATGGGCTTTGCCGAGCTCCTGATGAGTGCGGAGGCCAGCCCCGACATCCGGCGCGACCTCGAGCAGATCCGCGTGGACGCGAACCGCGCCGCCAAGATCGTCCGGCATCTGCTGCTGTTCGCGCGCCGTTCGACGCTCGAGCGCTCGGTTGCCGATCTCAACGAGATTGCACGGTCGACCGCCGCACTTCGCGTCAATCAGTTGCAGTCGTTCAACGTCGATCTGGTTGAGCGCTATTCGACCGAGCTGCCGATGCTCGTCGTCAATCGCGAGGAGATTCAGCAGGTCGTCCTGAATCTCCTGATGAACGCCGAGCAGTCGGTTCGTGCCACCGGCCGGCCAGGCAGAATCAGACTGACGACCGGAGAAGCCGCCGACGCCGCGTATATCGAGGTGTCAGACGATGGGCCCGGTGTGGCGCCGGTGGTGGCAAGCCGGATCTTCGAGCCATTCTTCACCACGAAGGAAGTCGGCCAGGGCACCGGTCTCGGCCTGTCGGTCAGCCTCGGCATCGCACAGGCGCATGGCGGCAGCCTCGAGTTGAGACCGTCCGCCGCCGGCGCCTGCTTCCGCTTGACGCTCCCATGCGCGTCTGAGATGCGCATGGACCTGGCGCTCGCGAACTCCGCCTGAGAGAACAGGTACTAGGTACTGGGTACTCGGTACTGGGTACTCGGTACTGGGTACTCGGTACCGGGCACCGGTTTTCCGAGTACCTAGTACCTAGTACCTAGTACCTAGTACCTAGTACCTAGTACCTAGTACCTAGTACCCAGTACCCAGTACCTAGTACCTGCGCGTACCCAGCTAAGATGCTCGCGTGAACGTGAGCACCGCGAGCCCCGCCAGTCCGGCGATCCCTTTCTGGAAATCCCTCTACGGCCAGGTGCTCATTGCGACGATCGCGGGCGTCGTGTTCGGCTACGTCTTTCCATCAGCCGGCGGCTCGCTGCGTCCGCTGGGCGACGCGTTCATCAGGCTGATTCGAATGATTGTCGCGCCGATCGTGTTCTGCACGGTCGTCGTGGGCATCGCCGGTGTCGGCGATGTGAAAGCGCTCGGCAAGGCCGGCATCCTGACGATCGTCTACTTCGAGATCGTCAGTACGATTGCACTCCTCATCGGGCTCGTCGCCGTGAACATCATCAAGCCGGGCGTCGGGATGAACGTCGACGCCGCGAAGCTCGATCCCGCGGCCGTCGCGCAGTACGTGACCGCCGGTCGTTCCCTCGGCGCGGCCGACTTTCTGCTCGGCATGATCCCGACGAGCATCGTCGACGCGCTGGCGCGGTCGGACATCCTGCAGGTGCTGTTGTTCTCGGTCGTGTTCGGCCTGGCGCTTCATGCGAGCGGGTCGGCAGGAAGGCCGCTCTACGAGTTCATCGACACGCTGTCGCGGGCGCTCCTCCGCGTTGTCGGCTTGATCATGAAGACGGCCCCCATTGCCGCGTTCGGAGCGATGGCCGCGACGGTTGGAACGTTTGGCGTCGGCACGCTCGCGCCGCTGCTGAAGCTGATCGTGTCGTTCTATGCGACATCGGCGTTTTTCGTGTTCACCGTGCTCGCGGCGATCGCATGGTGGAGCGGGTTCAACATCTGGCGGCTGATCGCATACTTCCGCGAGGAGCTGTTCGTCGCCTTCGGCACCTCGTCGTCCGAGTCCGCGATGCCGCAGGTCATGGCCAAGCTCGAACGTGTGGGCGTCTCCCGGCCGGTCGTCGGGCTTGTGATTCCGGCGGGCTACTCGCTCAATCTCGACGGGAGCGCGATCTATCAGGCGATGGCCGCGGTGTTCATCGCACAGGCGACCAACACTCCGCTGCCGCTGCGCGAGCAGATTGTCCTCGTGGCCGTCCTCATGCTGACGTCGAAGGGAGTGGCAGGCGTTGCCGGCGCGGCGCTGGTGGTGCTGGCGGGGACACTGACCGCCGCCGGGCATGTCCCCGTCGCCGGCGTGGTGCTCGTCGTGGGCATTCACCGCTTCATGGGGCAGGCGATGGCAGTCACGAACACCATCGGCAACGCCGTCGCGGCCATCGTCGTGGGCCGCCAGTGCCGGCAACTCGACGCCTCGAAGCTCGCCGACGAGTTCAGTAGCGTCCGCGTTTAGGCGGACGTCCGGCTGAAGCCTGACGCTACGACTGCGGCGGCGTTACAATTGGCGACGTTTAATGAGACTGTACGGCCGGCTGGCGCTCATCATCGGCATGGCGGTCGGCTGTGCGGCGCCCGCGTTGGCCGCCCAGGCATCCTCCTCGCAGAAGGCCGCCGTCAATCAGTTCTGCGTCACCTGCCACAACTCGCGGCTGAAAACCGGCGGGCTCTCCCTCGAAGGACTGGATCTCGATCGCGTAGCCAGCGACGCGGGAATCTGGGAGAAAGTCGTCGGCAAGCTCCGGATGCGCGTCATGCCGCCGCTCGGTTCACGCCGGCCCGACGAGCGAACTTACGACAATCTGATCTCCTGGCTCGAAGGCGAGCTGGACGCCGCAGCATTGGCCCATCCCAGTCCCGGCCGGCCCGTCCTTCACCGGCTGAATCGTGCGGAATACGCCAATGCGATCCGCGACCTGCTCGGGCTGAACGTCGACGTCGCGGCCCTGCTGCCACCCGACGATGCGGCGTACGGGTTCGACAATGTGGCCGATGCGCTCGGCAGTTCTCCCGCGCTGCTCCAGGGGTATCTTGGCGCCGCGCGGAAAATCAGCACGATCGCCGTTGGCGATCCGCGGGTCGGCCTCAATCGCGACACCTACTCGGCGCGTCAGGATCTCTCGCAGGATCAGCACCTCGACGGCCTGCCGCTCGGCACCCAGGGCGGGCTTGTCGCGACCCACACGTTCCCGGTCGACGGCGACTACGAGTTTCAGCTGCGCTTGTGGAGGACCAACCTCAGCGCGATGCGCGGCCTTCAGGATCCGCATCAGGTGGAGATCGCACTCGACGGCGCTCGCATTCTGCTCGCGACCATCGGCGGCGACGAGGCTCTCGTCAAGCTGCAGAAAAACCCGACGGCGACCTCGGACGAGATCGAAGCGACGAAGCTGCGCGTCCGCGTCCACGTGAAGGCGGGCACGCGAACCGTGACCGCGGCGTTTCTCGAGGAGACGCCGTGGACGCTTGAGACCGCCCGGCTGCAGCCGTTCACTCGCGACTTCAGCAATCCGTTCGCGGCCGAAGGCGCGCCTCACGTGCAGACGTTGAGCGTCGAAGGACCGTACAACGTCGCGCCGACGAGCCAGCCGCCCGCCGCCGCGTTGTTTGTCTGTCGCCCCGCTCAATCGGTTGGGGAGGCGACGTGTGCGCGCCGCATCATCAGCGGTGTCGGCCGTCGTGCGTACCGCCGGCCGCTGACGCCGGCGGAAATCGACGGCTTGATGGGTTTCTACAGGACCGGTCGCATGGGGGCCAGCTTCAATGCCGGCGTCGAGTTTGCGCTGCGCCGGGTTCTGGCGAGCCCGTCCTTCGTATTTCGTCCCGAACACGAGCCTGTGGCTGTCGCCGTGGGCGCTCCTTACCGCATCAATGATTTCGAGCTGGCCTCGCGCCTCTCGTTCTTTCTGTGGAGCAGCATTCCCGACGATGAGCTTCTTCGCGTAGCGGCCACGGGCCGGTTGTCGCAGCCCGGTGTGCTCCGCGCGCAGGCGACGCGCATGCTCGCAGATCCGAAGTCGGCCGCGCTCGTCACCAACTTCGCGGGGCAGTGGCTGCAGCTGCGCAACCTGCGCGGCATCGTGCCGAACCCCGAGACATTCCCGGACTGCCGAGATGTTTTTCGACAGCGTCGTGCACGAGGATCGCAACGTGCTCGATCTGATGACCGCCGACGACACCTTCGTCAACGAGCGGCTCGCGAAGCACTACGGCATTCCCGGCGTGTTTGGCAGCTATTTCCGCCGTGTCCGCGTGACCGACCAGGCTCGTCGCGGGCTGCTCGGCAAGGGCGCAGTGCTGATGGTCACATCGCATGCGACCACGACGTCGCCGGTGCTGCGCGGCAAGTGGGTGCTCGACAACCTGCTGGGCGCGCCACCACCTCCGCCGCTGCCCAATGTGCCCGCGCTCGAGGAGCCCAGGAAAGGCGACGCGCCGAAGACGATGCGGCAGCAGATGGAACAGCACCGTGCCGATGTCGTCTGCGCGGGATGCCACCAGACGATGGATCCCATCGGTTTTGCGCTCGAGAACTTCGATGTCGACGGCACATGGCGGGCGAGCAACGTTGGTGGAATTGCACTCGATACGTCGGATGTGCTGCCGGACGGCACACGCATCAGCGGCGCGGTTGGCCTGCGCGAGGCGTTGCTCAAACGGCCCGAGGTGTTCGTCCAGACGCTGGCAGGAAAGCTGCTACTCTATGCCGTCGGCCGCGGATTGACGGCCGAGGACATGCCGGCGCTCCGCGCGATCGTCCGCGACGCGCGCGGGAGAGACTACAGGTTTTCGTCGCTCGTGATGAGTATCGTTTCCAGCGTGCCGTTTCAGATGCGGATGAAGCAGGACCCGGAGTAGGGCGCTATGTTCATTACCAAACTCTCCGTTCCACGACGCACCTTCCTCCGGGCAGCTGGCGCGTCGCTGGCGTTGCCGCTGCTGGACGCGATGGTGCCGGCCGCAACGGCGTTCGCGAAGACGGACGCGACCCGCCCGATGCGGATGGGATTCATGTATATCCCGCACGGTGCGGACATGCCGTCGTGGACGCCAGCCGCGGGCGGCGCGAACTTCGAGCTGTCGCCGACGCTGAAGCTTCTCGAGCCGCTCAAAGACTCCCTCGTCGTCGTGAGCAACTTGAAGCGCGCCGGTACCGTGGCCGAGATGCACGCGGCCGCCGCGTCCGGGTGGTTGAGCGGCGCGGTGCCCAAGCACACGGAAGGCCAGGATTTCCGGATCGGCGCGACGATCGATCAGGTGCTCGCCGGACATCTGGGACAGGCGTCGCAGTTCCCGTCCGTCGAGTTCGCGACCGAGGACTACACCGGCTACGTCGGGGGCTGCACGCCGGGCTATAGCTGCGCGTACCAGAACACGATCTCCTGGGCAACTCCGACGACGCCGCTGCCGATGGAGATCAATCCGCGGACGGCGTTCGAGCGTCTGTTCGGCGACGGCGGATCCGACGAGAGCCGCCGCCGCATCGCACGCGAGGATCGGAGCATTCTCGATTCGATCGCCGCCGAAGCGCGGAGTCTGAAAGGCCGGCTTGCGGCGCAGGATCGGACGCGCGTCGCCGATTATTTGGACCACCTGCGTGAGATCGAGCGGCGGATTCAGAAAACCGAGACGCAGCACGCCACGGAGCTCGCCGTCATCGACAAACCGCTCGGCATTCCGGAGTCGTTCGAAGAGCACACGTCGCTGATGTTCGACCTGCTGGCGATGGCGATGCAGGCCGACCAGACGCGCGTGTTCACGTTCATGATGTCACGCGAGGGCAGCCAGCGGACGTTCAACGAGATCGACGTCGCCGATCCGTGGCATGTGGTTTCGCATCACGGCGATCAGGCCGAGAAGGTCGCGCGCGCCGCGAAGATCAACGTCCTGTGCGTCGGCATGTTCGCCAAGTTCATCGAGAAGCTGAAGAACACGCCGGACGGCGACGGGTCGCTGCTCGATCACTCGCTGATGTTCTACGGGAGCGGGATGGGCAACTCGAACGTCCATGCCACCGACCCGCTGCCGATGATTGCCATGGGCGGCGGCGTCGGCACGGGCAACCGCCACATCGTCCTGCCGCCGAAGACGGAAATCGGCAACCTCTGGCTGACGGTCGCCAACAAGTTCGGCGTCCCGATGGACAAGTTCGGCGACAGCACGGGCACGATCGATTTCTTCTGATGGCCACTGGAACAGACGTAGGGCGGCCTTTTCAAGGCCGCCGACGCGGCCCTGAAAGGGCCGCGCTACTGGTTGCCTGTCTGGTGGCTACGCTGTCGGCGGTGAGCCCGGATTCACCGTCGGCCGACGGCACGACGGCGTTGCACCGGGCGATCAGCGTCAACGACGTCCAGAAATCGGAGGCGCTCGTTCGCGGGGGCGCCGACGTGAACGCCGTCAACCGCTATGGCGTGACACCGCTCTCGCTGGCCGCGGGCAACGGCAACGCCCGGCTGCTCGATCTCCTCATCAAGTCGGGAGCAAATCCGGGGACCGCCGATGCCGCTCTTCGAGAGGGCCGCACGTTGGTCATGATGGCGGCGCGGACGGGCAATGCCGACGCCGTGAAGCTGCTCGCGGCGAACGGCGGAGTCGTGAATGCCGCCGAATCGAGGACGGGGACCACGGCATTGATGTGGGCCGCTGCCGAGAATCGGGCCGGCGCGGTGCGTGCGCTCGTGGCCGCAGGTGCCGACGTCAATGCGCGCTCGAAGGTCACGGCGTATCCGCACACGCCGCCGGGCGTCATAGGCGACGCGCTCGAGGAGGGCTATTCGTACGTCGGGCAGACGGTTCTGCCGCACGGAGGCTGGACCGCGCTGATGTACGCCGCGCGGCAAGGCGCGCTCGACTCGGCAAACGCGCTCGTCGAGAGCCACGCCGACGTGAATATCGCCGACCCGGACGGTACGCCGGCGATCACCTTCGCCATCATCAACGGCCACTACGACGTCGCGACGCTCCTGGCGGACAAAGGCGCGGACGTGAATCTCGCGGATCGGACGGGCGCGACGCCGCTGTACTCGGCAGTCGACATGCACACGCTTGTGACGTCGTTCGGCCGGCCCGAGCTGCCGCGGGCGATCACGGACGGCAGTGTCGGCGCCGCGAAGATGCTGATTGCCCATGGCGCAAACGTCAACGCCCCGCTCAAGACGAAGGTCCTGAAGCGGACGTATCAAGCCGGCGACGGCCGGCTGGCCGAAGGCGCCACGCCGTTGATGCGCGCGGCCAAGTCGAACGACGTCGTGATGATGAAGCTGCTGATTGCGGCCGGCGCCGATCTGGATCGCGCGAATGCGGCCGGCGAAACCGCTCTGCACATCGCCGCCGGATCACCCGCGACGGCGCGATTCCTGACCGACGAGGGCGCATCGCCCGATGTGAAGAACAAAGCCGGGCTGACGCCGCTCGAGGTGTTGTTGAAGACGCGCAACCCGAACGAGGAGGCCGTCGCGCTGCTCCGCGACCTGACCGGCGACTACACGACGCAGCCCGCGCCCGAAGGTCCTGCTCCCCGCCGCCGCTAGACGCGTATAGTGCAGACCTTTAGGTCTGCCTCTCGAGCCCCGAGTCCCGAGTCCCGAGCCCCGGCTATTTCCCAACCATGTGGACCGGGTCTTTGTTGTTCTCCTCGCAGATGCTCTCGATCAGCTCGATGTCCGGCTGCAGGCTCCAACTGAGCTTGACGTTCCACGGCTTCGTGTAAGCCTTCGGATCGTCGATCGTGACGTCGATGTCCATGCGGCCGATTGTCTGCCGAGAGAACCGCTCGACGACGCGGAGCGACTCGGTGCCGGGCAAACCTCGCATGTCGAGCCAGGTCCTGCCGTTCTGACCAATTGTTTCGACCACCAGCGTGTCGCCCTCCCACTTGCCGACCGAGTAGCCCATCCACACGGGCTGGGCGTTCTTCGGAAGCGGACGGCCGTCGAGAAAAATCTGACGGTAGATCGTGCGCGACTCGTGCAGCACGATGAGCAAGTCCGGCGTCTGGACGATCTTCAGGCCGTCGGGGATGTTGTCCTTCTCCGGAATGCCTGACGGCAGACAACGCGCGCCGGGATGGTCCTTGCCGTTGTTCTCGATGCGCTCCTTGTAGAGGGTATCCGCCCATGGCTGCAGCGGCACTTCGCCCGGCTTCAGATCGGCGGCGAGATTCAGCAGATG
>WNFL01139174.1_pt4 | contig 17484 bp, 15 predicted proteins | sample 5400361 | NCBI WGS metagenome assembly WNFL01 (sample SAMN13153351, study PRJNA577476) | soil metagenome | isolation source: 40 cm soil on Douglas fir-dominated hillslope | place: USA:California | collected 2013-09-17 | reverse complement strand
CTTCCGAGCCACGAGTCCGACGCCGTTCGATCCGGACCGCCCGGATGATTCGGTATCGGAGCAGTCCCGAAACGGCCTCAGCCTCGAGACGATCGAGCTTCGCTCGCAGGCCGGCGTGTCGCTCGACGAAGGTGCGCGTGCCGGGGTTGCCGGCAGCAATCTGGTCGTGTCCGGCACGAGCTTCACAGCTCCAGGAACCAACAGCCCGCTGAACCTGGCGTCGCTCGACGTCACCACGCTCGGGGCGCTCACCGCAGGCTTCGCCGTCACCGCGACCGACGGGGTCAGTCTGCATTCGGGAGCGGGCGGCTCGGGGGGTGACCTCACGCTGACCTCGGGCGCGAGTTTCAACGCGAACTCCATCACGCTGATCGCGGGCGACGGCACGACCGGCAATGCCGGTGCGAAGGTCGCGATCGACCCCGCGACGCGGCTGCTCGTTCACGACAACGAGGACGCGAAGATCCTGATCGCGCAGGATGCCGATCTCGCCACCGCCTCGCTGCCCGACGCCAGCGTGTTCGGCGCCGGTGACCCGCTCCGCGGTCTCGACTACCAGCTCGTATCGCGCGACGGGACACTGACGCTCTCCGACGGCGCGGCGGCGAAGATCGCGGGCAGCAACCTCTCGATCACGGGCGCGGCCGGCATCGATCTCGGAACCGAGCCGCTCTCGCTCGGCTCACTCACCGCGCACACGCCCGCGGCGCTCGTCGTCTCGCACGACATCACCACGGCCACGGGCGGCAAGATCGAGCTGCACGCCGGCACCGACGGCAGCGGCAACCTGCAGATCGGTTCTTCGACCCTGTCCGCCGACGAGATCGGGCTCTTTGCCGGCGCGGGCGACGGCCAGCACCAGACTGCGCTCGTCGACCTGCAAGCGGACACCACGCACTTCCAGAGCGCAGCTGGGGCCACCGCCCCGAAGAAATTCACGCTCGAGCAGGATGCCGCCATCGGCGAGAGCGCGGGCACGCAGGTGCCCGGCGCAGGCCTCTTCGCCGGGGGCTCGCTTGTCGGGATGCAGCTCGCCCTGCACTCGACGGGCGCGAGCGTCCGGATTGGCGATGCGAGCGCGGTCGCCCACACCGCCCTCGAGCTCTCTGCCGACGGCAGCGTCAACGTGGTCGGAGATCTCGACCTCGAGTCACTCGAAGTGACCAGCGGCCCCGGCGTCGTCAACCTGACGTCGTTCGACGGCAACGTGTCCGCGGCGAAAGACATCACCTTGCACAGTGTGGTGTCTTTGACCTCGAACGACCCGAGCACGACCTTGAAGTCCGTGAGCGGCAACTTCACCGACGCCGGCAAGGCCCTCAGCGTCGCGGGTGTCTCGACGGCGCACAGCGGCGGCGCGCTCAAGCTCGACGGCGCGGAGTCAGTGAAGGCGACCGGCACGCTGGACGCGTCCGCCAGCCTCGTCGCCGTCGGCGGCAACGTGACGGTGACTTCCTCCGGGGTCGGCGACGTGGCGGACTCCGGGGTCGTCGACGTAGCGGGCATCGACGCGCGCGGTGCTCAGGGCGCCGCGCAGGGCTCGAACTCGCCCGCGACCAACGGGACGAATGGCGGGACGATCGCAGTCACTGGCACCAAGATCAGTGTGGGCACCGTCACGACCGCTGGCGGTGCAGGCGGCACGCTCGACACCAAGAAGCCCGGGGCACCGACCCAGGGCGGGGACGCCGGAGGCATCACCCTCACAGCCAACGGCCCCGAGCGTTTGATCGGGCTGAAGGGCAACGTCATCGCCGACGGCGGCGCAGGCCAGTCGGGGGATGCGACGACGCCCGCGGTGCGGGGACACTCGGGCAACGTGGAGCTCGCCGGCAACGTACGCTTGTTCGCGAGCACAAAGACGGATGACGGCGCGAACGATGGCCCGACCAACGTGATTCACGGCCACAACGTCGACATCGTCGGCGACGTTGCGCCGGGCAGCCTGCCGGACCCGAACGGAGCGGACCCGAACGTGCTGGTCTCGATCGCTCCCGGCTTCACGGGACTCACCGTCGTTGCGGACAACTCACTCTCGGTCGAGGGGAATCTCACCGCGGGCCTGCTCGATCTCGAGGTTCACAACCTTCACGACCTCCCGGGCGATGTCGCCAACGACACTCTCGCGCTCGGGACGGCAAGCAATCCGACGCGCCTCAATGCCGACGTGATCCGCCTCGCCGCGAGCGACGGGCAGGGCGGCAACAAGGGCGTCGACGCTGGCAAGGTCGATCTCGGCACGTTCACATTCGCGGGATCGAACGGCACTGGCCCGGTCGCGAGCTTCACGCTCGAGCAAGACGCCTCGATCGGTCACTCGATCGGAGGCACGGCGATCCCCGACCTCTCGGTATTCGAGGGAACGGGCGGGCGCCGGGTCCCGTTCTCGCTCGGCCTCATCTCGCAGGACGGCCTGGTCGTGCTGGACGCCCAGGACGTCGGACATGTGAACGGCACGAAGCTGCTGCTCGCCGCGAATGGCACCGGCCAGGGCTGCGACAAATCGATATGTGTCAAAGGCGCCTCTTTGGAGGTTTCGGGTCTCAGGCTCGGGACCGACGCCGGCGTCGGTGGAAGCGTGGTGGGCGGAAACACTTTCATCGCGCTCGATCTCGTGACCGGCGTCCCCGTCGATGGGTCTCCCTCCGTGCGCGCCAACGGTGATCTCGAGATCGGGGGAGAGGCGCTCATTCGCGGGACCGCGATCTTCGACGGCACCGAGGACCAGCGGCTCCAGATCGGTGGCGTGCTCGAGCTCGCCGGCTCGGCGGTGAAGACAGGGAACGGGAACTTCGACATCGACAGCAACGGCATCGCGCTGACGTCTCCCGGCTTGCAGTCGCTCGCGGCGAACCAGGGCGCTCTCTCGATCTCCTCCCCACTCTTGAAGACCGAGGCGGGGGGAGTGTCACTGCGCGGAGTCACTGCGGACGCTTCGCAGCCCGCGGTCAAGGTGACCGGGAGGAACCCCGGCTCGGATCTCGCGATCGAGACGACGGCCGGCGACCTCCTGATCTCCGCGACGACGCAGGCGACCCCCGACAAGCCGGCCGGCCTGGGGACGTACCAGCTCGACGGCGGGGTGCTCGCGAAGGGCAACGTGATCCTGACCGGCCGCGCGATCCTGAAAGGCGGGCAGCCGAGCTACCGGTTCGAAGCGCAGCGCAACGCGGCCGGCACGGGCGGCGAGCTCACCATCGGCGGCATCGCGAGCTCCGACGGCGACGTTAAGCTCGTCGGTCAGGGCCCGGCGGCGACCGCCGACGTGCTGCGACCGAACGCGATCCACCTCCAGGGTGACTTCGACCTACTCGCTCACTCGCTCTTCATCGATGGCACGACCGACGTCGCCGGCGCCACCAAGATCGCCGTGGGCGGCGACGTCGAGTTCCACTCGCGCATCCAGGGCGCCCACGATCTCGACATCACGAGTCAGAGGAACGTGGTGCTCTACGACGACGTGGCGATGACCGCCGGCAAGTTCGCGGCGGGCGGCAACAGCGGCGTGCTGTTCGTCTCGGCCGCGGACGAGGAGCAGTCGATCGAGGCCGGAAGCATCTCCCTGGGCAACGGCGCAGCGAGCCCAGCGAAGGGCCTCGGCAGCCTGCTGCGCGACGGCGACCTGCGGCTCAGCGCCCTCGGCGGCGGCGTCGTGGTAGCTCGCGGCCAGAGGCTGATCGTCAACGGCGCGCTCGACGTCGCGGCCTCGGGCGGCGTGACGCTCGCGGATACCGCGGCGCTGAACCTGAACGTGCGCTCGAGTGACTTCGGCGTCTACAGCGGGACGACCCTCGTGGCGAACTCGATCACCGCGAGCCAGCGGCCGCACGTCTCCGGCGGCGGCGGAGCCATCTTCGCGGTTCCCACGCGCAGCGAGGTCTCGGACAACATTCCGAGCGACGACGTGATCGTGCGCGCCATCTCGCCGAGCGGGAAGCCGCTCAGCTTTTCGACCCCGGGCGACGGCCAGGAGCCGCCGTTCCCCCTGCTCTCCGATTCCGACTTCGTGCGCTTCGACCCGCCCTTCCCGTCGGTCACGGGCTCGGCGCTCTTCGACTTCGCGCGCGACGTCCCGCGTTGGCCGGCGCGCCAGGCCATCACCCGCCCGCACGCGGACCCGATCGTGCTCGCGATGGCCGTGGACGAGCGCCCGCTCTGGGCCGAAGAGCTGCTCGCATATCTGGAGCAGCGCTCCATCGAGGCGCCGGGCGAGACCGGGCGACTTCCCGAGGCGCAGCTGCTGCCGCCGGTCGGCGCGCGGCCCGGCGAGCCGCTCGAGGAGAGCGACGTGCGCGTGCACGCAGCCGCGGTCCAGAACGCCGTCGCGCTGTACCGGAGTCTGTTCCGCCCCGATCTGCGCCGCGATCCCGAGACCGGCGTGATCGATGCCCCGAGTCACGCGGGCGAAATCCGCGCCGCGTTCCAGGGGCCGACCGACGTCGTGCGCCGCGGGCACTCGGGCAAGCTGATTTCGGGCGCGGAGGTCGCGAAGGTCATCGAGAGTGACTCGAAGTACGACGCCGCGCGGCGCTATCGCGAACAGCTCGCCACTTTGCTCGACGTCGGCCAGCGCGCCCTCACCCCCGACCAGCGCCCGCGCTTCCGCGAGCTCGTCCTCGCCGAAGTCGCTCCCTACGGCCTGAGCCCCGCGGAGTTCGGGAGTCTCTTCTAGCCTAAGGCGTAGTCGTGCAGGCCGCGTTCGGGTCCGTGACGCAGGACTTCGCGAGCGGCCGCGGGCCGTAGACGGGCTGGCGGGCGATGGCTTCGAGCTCGCCCTGCGCGTCCTCGCGGAGCTGATTCTCCGCGCCGAGCTCGAGCGCGCGGCGCAGCATCGCCTCCGCCTCGAGATACTGGTGCAGCCGCGAGAGACAGAAGCCGAGTTGCACGAGCGTGCGCGTCCGGCCGTCGTGCTCGGGGAAGTCCTTGAGCGCCGCGCGGTAGCGGCGCGCGGCCGCGTACCAGGCGCGCTGCGAGTAGTAGTAGTCGGCGATGTCGATGTCCTGCCGCGCCAGCCGATCCTCGCACTCGTGCAGCCGGACGGCGGCGTCCGCGGCCATCTCCGACTGCGGGTAGCGTTCGATCAGCGCCTTGAACTGGGCGACGGCTTCGCGCGTCGGCGCCTGATCCCGGTCACTCGCCCGCATCTGGTTGTAGGAGCACAGGCCGTTGCGGTACAGCGCGTACGAGACCTTCGCGTGGTTCGGGTGCAGCTCGACGAAGTCGTGGTAGTAGCTCGACGCTTCCTCGTACTCGGCGCGGTCGAAGTGGATGTCGGCGATTTGCAGCTCCGCCAGGATCGCGAAGTCGCTGTAGGGGTAGTTGTCGATGACTTCCTGGAAGTACTCGATGGCCTTCGCGTAATCGACGTCGTGGAAGAACAGGAACGTGCGCTTGCCGGCCAACGACTCGACGCCGTGCTGGTAGTAGGATTCAGCGGACGGGAGCTCTTCCTCTTCGGGCGGCGCAGTTGCGCAGCCGCAAAGAAGGGCGATCGTCAGGACCGCGCCGCTGCCGAGCGCCCTTGCCGAGCGGCTGCGCGAATTCCGAACGATCTTCGTAAGTAGCTGGTTTTTCAAGGATTTCGCAGAGTAGGGGGGCGCCCGCGAGCTGTCAAACCGCGGGTCCCGAGGAGATGAAGATGGCGGCCAAGGCGGTTCCGGACATCCGGCTGGTGGAGCGCATGCAGCGCAAGACGATGACGACGGGCGGCCACGCCGACCCCGCGGACCTCGCCGATCTCGCCGCAAACGTCGCCCCGGTGAGTGCGGAAGATCTGGAAAAACTCCGCTCCGACCTGGTGACCGAGCACGAGCTTCGGACGCGCCGCATCGAGCGCTTCATCAAGGAAGGCCCGCTGCGTCCGGCCCCGCGCGCAGTCATTCCAGTGTCGGAGAACGATCTCTAGAGCGCGGAGGCGCGCGTCGTGATCAAGGCGCGACTCGGAGAAGACTTCGACGCGGTCGTGTACCGCCTGTTCCCGTTCGTGCGCGCGATCCGCGTCGCGCCCGACGCGCTCACGCTCGCGGGCGCCGGCGTGTCGCTGCTCGCCGCCTGGGCGTTCTCGCTGGATCGCTCGTTCGTCGCCGGGCTCCTGCTGATGCTCGCGGGCTTCTTCGATCTGATCGACGGCGTGGTCGCGCGCCAGCAGGGCGTGTCGTCGGCGGCGGGCGCGTTCTTCGATTCGTCGATCGACCGGCTCTCGGATCTGCTGATCTTCGGCGGCATCGCGGTCGCGCGCGCGCACGCGGCGGATCCGCTCGGCGCGGCGCTCGTGCTCTGGGCGATCACGGCGTCGGTCATGACGAGCTACACGCGCGCGTCGGCCGAGCGCAAGCTGCACTCGCTGCGCGTCGGGTTCATGGAGCGCGGGGAGCGCTTCGGCGTGCTGATCCTCGGCGCACTCACCGGCTTCGTGATGAGCGCGGTGGTGATCGTCGCCGCGGGCGCGACCTGGACCGCGGTGCAGCGCATCCTCGAGGGACGGCGCCTGCTGCGCGCGTTCGAAGAGACCGGCGTCGATCCGACGCGACCGGTACCGGAGACGGCTCATGGCGGGTGAACAGGGCGGGCCGCGCGGCTTTCAGATGAGCGATCCGGAGGACCCCTCGGGCCTGCCCGAGATGAGCTTCGCGACCCTGGTGCTCTCGCTCTCGACGTCGGCGCTGCTGCATCTCGGGGTGCCCCCGGAGCCGAGCGACGCGCCGCAGCCCGAGGTCAACCTGCCGCTCGCGCGGCAGACGATCGACATCCTGGAGGTCCTGCGCGAGAAGACGCGCGGCAACCTCGACCCGAGTGAGTCGCGCCTGCTCGAGCAGATCCTCCACGACCTGCACTTGCGCTTCGTCGCCGCGCGCAAGGCCGCGACGTGATCGAGGTCCGAGCGCCCGCGAAGCTGAACCTCGGCCTCGAGGTGCTGCGCCGCCGCCCGGACGGCTACCACGAGATCGAGACCTGCTTCGTGCCGCTGCGCCTGTTCGATCGCCTGACGCTCGAGCCGGGCCGCGCCGGAGCCGGCATCCGCCTCGAGATCGAGGGCGCCGACCTGCCGACGGACCGCACGAATCTCGTCGTGCGCGCGGCCGAACGCGTTTGCGAAGCGCTCGGGCTGGTGGCGGATCTCGAGCTGCGACTCGAGAAGCGCATCCCGATCGCGGCCGGGCTCGGCGGCGGCTCGTCCGATGCCGCGGCGACCCTGCTCGGCCTCGAGGCGCTCGCGCGCCGCGCGCTGCCGCGCGACGTGCGCGCGAAGCTGGCGCTCGAGCTGGGCGCCGACGTCCCCTTCTTTCTGGACCCTCGGCCGGCCCTCGGGCGCGGGGTGGGTGAGCTGCTCAGCGCGCTCGACGGGGTTCCCGAGATGCACTGGGTGCTGGTGGCGTTCCCGTTCCCGGTGTCGACGCCGTGGGCCTACAGCGAAGCGGCGCGCGAATTGACGCTCCCGCGCGACCCGTCTAGCATTGCCGCGCTTCTTCGGCCCCTTGGCCTGCTCTCGTCTCCCCGCAACGATCTCGAAGCCGTCAGCACGAAGCGGCACCCCGAGATCCGGGAGGCGCGGCGAGCGCTCGAGAGCGTGGGCGCGCTCGCGACCGGCATGAGCGGCAGCGGACCGACGGTTTTCGGGCGGTTCGAGGACGAACGAGCGGCGCGCCGCGCTGCGGAGATGGTCGAGGTACCGGCGGGAGCGAGGACGATCGCGACGAGTTCGCCCGGCAGCGCCTCCGGTGATTGGGGATGGGGCGTCGCCAAGTGGTAAGGCAGCGGGCTTTGGACCCGCCATCCGCAGGTTCGAATCCTGCCGCCCCAACCAGGACGATCGACAGGACGATCGACGGGACGATCAACGACTCACGAGCCACGATCGAGAGTATGCGATGACCACCAACATCACCAAGATCTTCACCGGCAGCTCGTGCCCCGAGCTCACGGCCGCGATCTGCGAGCATCTCGACATCGAGGTCGGTCGCGCCGAGGTCGGCACGTTCGCCGACGGCGAGACCTCGGTCGACATCGGCGAGAACGTCCGCGGCATGGACGTGTTCGTGATCCAGTCGACCTGCTCGCCCGCGAACACGCACTTGATGGAGCTCTTGATCCTGCTCGACGCGCTGCGCCGCTCGTCCGCGCGCCGCATCACGGCGGTGATTCCGTACTACGGCTATGCGCGACAGGACCGGAAGGTCCGGCCGCGCACGCCGATCACCGCGAAGCTCGTCGCCGATCTGATCTCGACCGCCGGCGCCGAGCGCGTGCTGTGTCTCGACCTGCACGCCGGTCAGATCCAGGGCTTCTTCAACATCCCGGTCGACAACATCTACGCGATGCCCGTGCTGTTGCAGCAGATCCGCGCGCTCGTGCCGCCGCGCGACGAGATCGTGGTCGTGTCCCCGGACGCGGGCGGTGTCGAGCGCGCCCGCGCGTTCGCGAAGCGCCTGGAGGCGAGCATCGCGATCGGCGACAAGCGGCGCGAGAAGAAGGACGTCGCCGAAGTGACTCGCATCGTCGGCGACGTCGACGGGCAGACCGCGGTCATCGTCGACGACATCGTCAGCACGGGCGGCTCGCTCGTGCAGACCGCCGAGGCGCTGCGCGCCGCCGGCGCGAAGCGCGTGCTCGCCGCGATCACTCACCCGGTGCTCGCCGGCGCCGCCGTGAAGCGCGTCGAGGAATCCTGCATCGACCGCCTGATCACCACCGACACCATCCCGCTGCAGTCTGCGATCCAGCACAGCGAGAAGTTCGTCGTCACCAGCGTCGCGCACTTGCTCGGCGAAGCGATTCGCCGCATTCACAACGAAGAGTCCGTCAGCTCGCTCTTCGTCTAGAGCGCGGGTAGGGTGCCCGCGCGATCATAGGGAGCGTGGGTAGGGTGCCCACGCGATCACAAGAATTCCCAGGAGTTACCCCGCCATGGAACGACTGAAGCTCGAGATCGCCGCGCGCGAAGGCCGCGGCAAGAGTGCGACGCGCAAGCTGCGCGTGCTGGACCGCGTCCCGGGCATCGTCTACGGCAGCGGCATCACCGCGACCGCAGTGAGTGCCGAGCGCATCGCGCTCGCGCGCGTGCTGCGCGGCGGCGCGAACGCGCTCGTCGATCTCGTCGGCGCGAAGGGTCTGGAGGGCAGCCCCGTGCTCGTGAAGGAGATCCAACGCGACCCGCTCTCGCGCAAGCACGTGCACTTCGACCTGTACGCGCCCGATCTCACGGCACGCCTCGACGTCGAGATACCGCTGCACTACGTGGGTACACCGAAAGGTGTCCTGCTCGACGGCGGCGTGCTCGAGCCGCTGCTGCGCACGCTCGAAGTATCGTGCATGCCGCTCGCGATCCCCGAGGGCATAAACGTGGACGTCTCGAATCTCGCGATCGGCGAAGCGATTCACGTGCGAGACATCCAGCTCCCGCCCGACGTCGTCTCGAAGATCGAGGCCGACACCACGCTGGTTCACGTGATCGCGCCGCGCCTCGAGGAAGAGGTCGCTCCGGCCGCCGTGCCCGCCGAGGGCGAGGCCGTGGTGCCGGCCGAAGGCGAGGTCGCGCCCGCGGCGGATGCCGCCGGGGCGAAGGCCGAGGAGTAGCGAGACCGGCGGCCATGCGGCTCTTCGTCGGGCTCGGAAATCCCGGCCCTCGCTACGCCGAGACGCCGCACAACGCGGGCTTCGTCGTCGTGGACCGCTTCATGGCGAGGCACCGGCTCGGCCGAACCGCGGCGAAGTTCCAGGGCCAGTTCGCCCGCGGGAAGGCCCTCGGCGAGGACGTCGCGCTCCTGAAGCCGCAGACCTTCATGAATCTCTCCGGCGACTCCGTGGCCGCGGCCGTGCGCTACCTGCCGATCGAGCCGAGCGACGTAGTCGTGGTGTTCGACGAGATGGACATCCCGAGCGGCAAGCTGCGGCTGCGAAAGTCCGGCGGTCACGGCGGGCACAACGGCCTGCGCTCGATCATCGAGGCGCTCGGATCCTCTGACTTCCCGCGCATCCGCGTCGGCGTCGGCCGGCCAGCGGAGGGGCGCGAGCCGACCGGACACCTGCTCGGCAAGCCGGGCGAGTCCGAGCGAGCGCGCCTCTCGGCGACCATCGATCTGGCGGTGGAAGCCCTGGAGGTGGTGATCGCGAGCGGCTTCGAGGCGGCGATGAATCGCTTCAACGGCCTGGAGCCGCTCGCGAGCGATCCAGAGCCTTAGGTCCCACGCGGATTTTTTCCAACCTTTAGAATGCCGGCTACTTCGGGGGGGAAGGGATTCTCATGGACGCGCTGATGCTCCGCTTCTCGCGCTTCTTCATCAGGCATCGCCTGGTGAATCTGATACTGATCGGCGGAGCGACGCTGTTCTTCGCGTATCACGCCCTGCAGCTGCAGGTGTTCAGTCAGTTCATCGACCTCCTGCCGCGCAACCACCCGTTCATCCAGATCTACGAGAAGTACAACCGGCAGTTCGGCAGCGCGAACGTGGTCATCGCGGCGATCGTCGTGAAGGATCCGAAAGCGACGATCTACGACGAGCGCGTACTCGAAAAAGTGTATGCGTTCACCGACCAGATCGACAAAGTCGAAGGCGTCGATCACGGCCAGGTCGTGTCGATGACCGCGGTGACCGTGCGAGACACCGGGATCGATCAGTCCGGCATCATCCGCTCGACTCAGGTCGTCGGCGAGCAGGCGATCGCGCTGCTCGAGGCGCAGTTCTTCGCGCGCCGGACGCTGCAGCGCGCCGAGAGTCGCAAGGACAAGCTGCCGACCGATCTCCCGGCGTTCATCGAATTCGTGAAGAAGCGCAAGAGCCTGCTCGAGCCGCTGCTGCTGTAGGGCAACGAGGCGGCGGTCGCTCAGCTCACCGAGGTGCGCCGCGAGAACGCCGAGCTCGAGTTCCTCCAGCTCCGCCTCGCCGAGCTCCCCGACACCTACAGGCTCGACGGCGAGAACCTGAAGGGGCCCGACGGCACCTTGCTGCCGAAGGAGATACTCGCGGGCCTGCCGGACCGCATCCACCAGAACAAGCAGGTGTACGGGCGCTTCGTCTCCGTCGACGACAGCGCGGCGATGATCACCGCGGGCTTTCTCGAGAGCCGCCTCGACTACCAGAAGATCTTCAACGAGATCCACGCGCTGAAGCAGGAGCTGGAGAAGGACGGCCTGGTCACCGTGCACCTGACCGGCCAGCCGATCCTCGTCGGCTGGACCTTCTTCTACAAGTGGGAGATCGTGCTCATCCTGGCGCTGTCACTCGGCATCCTGCTGCTGATGCTGGGCGTGTACTTCCGGCGCTGGTACGGCGTCGTGATGCCGTTCTCGGGCGCGATCTGCTGCACCATCTGGGGCCTCGGCTTCACCTCGCTGATGGGCTATCAGATCGAGCCGCTCGTGCTCGTGATCCCGATGGTGATCACGGCGCGCGCGATCAGTCACTCGGTGCAGTTCGTCGAGCGCTTCTACGAGGAGTACGAGCGCCTGAACGGCGACAAGGAAGAGGCCGTCGTGCTGTCGATGGCCGAGCTCCTGATCCCGGGCTTCCTCGGCATCGTCGCCGACGCGATCGGCATCATCGTGATCGGCGTCTCGTCGATCGCGCTCATGAAGAAGGTGGCGATCTTCGGCGCGTTCTGGTCGATGTCGATCATCTTCACCGAGATGCTCTTGAACCGGCTGATGATCGCCTACTTCCCGGCGCCCAAGGACACGAGTCACTACGTGCCGTCGGCGATCATGAGCGTGCTCAAGTGGATCGCCCGCGTGTGCACCACGCCGTCGTGGCAGCGCGGCATCGTCGGGGTCTGGGCGATCATCGTGATCCTGTGCGCCACGGTCGCGCTGAAGGTGAAGATCGGCGAGTCACATCCCGGCACGCCGGTGCTCTGGCCGAAGAGCGAGTTCAACCAGTCGGCGGCCGTCGTCGCCAGCAAGTTCTACGGCGCGGACGATCTCACCGTGGTCGTCGAGACCGAAGAGCAGGGCGCCGTGCACAAGCCGGACGCGATGCACGAGATCGAGGCGTTCCAGCGCTACATGGAGCAGGACCCCAAGGTCGGCGGCTCCGTCTCGATCGTCGACTATCTGAAGGCGATCAACCGCGCGTATCACAACAGTGACCCGCGCTGGGCCTCGACTCCCTACTCCACCGATCAGATCGGCGGCCTCCTGTACCTGTACGAAGCCGGCTCGCCGGACCCGCGCGTGCTGAATCCGTACCGCGATCAGGAGGCACAGAACGCGACGGTGCGGATCTTCTACAAGGACCACCAGGCGGAGACGATTCACGACGCCGTGCACCGCGCGCAGGAGTACATCTTCGCGCGCCCGGCCGGAAAGGTCGCGATCCGGCTCGACACGCCGCGCCACGACCTGCAGGCGCGCATCCGCTGGTGGCTCGGGCCGCTGGTCCCGCCGCGCGACCCGGAGCTCGTGGTGCTCGTGCGCGGCGACGACGGCGTCTACAAGAAGCAAGAGGTGACTCACCCGAATCGCCGCGAGCCGCCGCCCGAGGACACGACGCAGCGCATCCTCACCTTGCCCCGTACCAGCAAGGAGCTGGTGCAGAGCCTGGTCGAGCACGGCTATGACAACGTGGAGAAGATCGCGGGCGCCGACGTGAAGAAGCTCGCGACCGTGCCCGGCTTCGACTTGGTCACGGCATACGCGCTGAAGAAGTCCGCGCAGCTCGACCGGCGCTACTACACCGTCGAATCGGAGTGGCAGGACGAGACCGCCGGCGTCCACACACAGGTGCGCAGGCGCGGCCTCTACGACTTGCCCGAGCTCTGGGTCCAGTACAAGGGCGGCGACTTCGCGCGCCGCGAGTCGGGTCAGTGGGGCGAGGGCGCGAGCTTCGCGCTGGCTTCCGGCCTGATGGGCGTGCTCGGCGCGAGCAACGACGAGGTCGAGGGCAGCAACAACGCGACCCTGATCGCGTCCTTCAGCGCGATCTTCATGGTGATCATCTTGACCTATCGCTCCTTCGCGGTCGGGTCGCTCTTGTGTATCTCGCTGGGCACGGCGACGTTGGTCTCGCTCGCGTACATGTACTTCGCGAACATCGGGTCGGCGTGGACTACGGCTTGTATCTCATGGACCGGATCATCCACGAGAGAAAACGCGGTCACGACATCGACGAAGCGATCCGCATCGCGATCACCACCACCGGCATGGCGGTGTTCTTCACCGGCTCGACCTTGGTCGGCGGCATCATCTTCTGGTACTTCATCTCGAGCCTGCGCTTCGCGGCGGACATGAGCTTGCTCATGTCGATCGTACTCGCGACGAACATGGTGGGCGCGATGCTGCTCGTGCCCGCGATGACCTCGATGTTCAAGCCGTCGTTCGCGTCCGCGGCGACGGTCGAGGAGCTGCACAAGCGAGACACGGCGGCGAGGCAGGCGGCGAGCTGAGTCCGCGCTAGGCGAGCTCGCCCTCGATCACCGCGACCCGGGCAGGTGTGGGGACGATGCGCGTCAGCCGGAAGCCCGCCGCCCGGAACAAGTCGCGGAACTCCGCCGCGGAGCGCTGCCGCCCGCCGGTGGACACGAGCATGTTCACGTCGTTGGCCGCCGCGCCGCGGCTCTCGAGTGACTGGTCGATGCGCGCGGGATAGACGCCCTCGACGATCAGGAGCTTCCCGCCAGCGGGCAGCGCCGCGCGCACGCTGCGCAGGATCGCCGTCGCGCGCTCGTCGTTCCAGTCGTGGATCACGTGCTTCAACAGGATCGCGTCGGAGCCGCTCGGAATCTTCTCGAAGAAGCTCCCGCCCGCGACCTCGCAGCGCTCGGCGAAGCCCGCCTCCGCGACGTGGCTGCGCGCGCGCTCCGCCACGTGCGGCTGATCGAACACGAGCCCACGCAGCTTCGGGTTGGCGCGCAGGATGCCGATCAACAGCGCCCCATTGCCACCGCCCACGTCGCTGAGCTTGCCGAACACCGAGAAGTCGTACGACGCGGCGACCGCTGCGGCCGTCGCGGGCGCGAAGGTCGCCATGGCCTTGTCGAAGTTCGCGGCCGCCTCCGGGTCCTTGGCCATCTGCGCGAACGGGTCTTCGCCCGGCGAGTGCTTGTGGAGCGCGGGCGAGCCCGTGCGCACGCAGAACTCGAGCTCCCTCCAGCCGTCCTGAATCCCGATTCCGGCGAACAGCTTCACGCTCGCGAGCATCGAGCCGGGGACGTCGGAGCGCAGCAGCTCGCCGAGCGGCGTCAGCGCGAAGCGCCCGTCGTCGGCGCGCTCCTCGAAGACGCCGATGCTCGCGAGCAGGCGCAGCACGCGGCGCAGTGCCGACGCGTCCGTCTGCGTCGCGCCGGCGAGCTCGCCCGCGCTGCGCGGCCCGTCGCGCAGCAAGTCGGCGATGCCGAGCTTCGCCGCGAGATACAGCGCGCGCGAGAAGTAGTGACCGATTCCGATCTGATAGAGCAGGATGCCGGGCGGGAGACCGGCGGGGGTGGCGGCAGGCTGCGTCATCGGGGCCTCCTCGGGTTCGATCGACTCAGGTGACTTCGAAGCGGTCGCCGACGCGGCGCCGCAGCTCGTCGATGCCGACTTCCTCGATCGGCGTCGCGAGAAACCAGCGATGCCCGAACGGATCGCGAACCGTGCAGCTCCGGTCCCCGTGCGGCTGGTCCGCGACCGGGCGCTCGAGCGTCGCCCCCGCCGCGACCGCGCGCGCCGCGAACGCGTCGACGTCGGGCACGAGCAGGTGGATCGCGCACGACGAGCCGCCGTACTTCGCGGGGCTGAAGACGTGCTCGTCCGGCCACTCGTCGGAGAGCATGAAGCGCCCGCCGGCGACCTCGAGGTCCGCGTGACCGACGACACCCTCCGGTGTCACGTAGCGGTTGCTGACGACCGCGCCGAAGCCGCGCTCGTAGAACGCGAGCGCGCGGGTCGCGTCGCGGCAGCACAGGTAGGGGGCCACGATCTGTCTCCGATCGGTCATTGGCTCTCTCTCTTCTTGTCTCGAGTCGTCAGACGGTTCGCGGATCTTCCGCCCACGAGTGCTCGCCGCCCGCGAGCGGAGTCACATAGAGCGCGGTCATCGCCGGCTGCGCGTGCGCGCGGTGCCACAGACCCTTCGGGCACACGAACAGCCGCCCCGGCCGCAGCTCGGAACGCACGGGTCCCGCGTCGGTGAGCACGGTGATGTCGCCGCCGCCCTCGAGCACGAGGATCAGCTCGTCGCCGCCGGGATGGCGCTCCCAGGGGGCAAGGCCGGCGAACTTCGTGACCATGATCGAGGACGTGTCGAGCGAGCCGAGCAGCCGGTTCTCGTAGCCCCCCGCGAGCCGGCTCACCTCTTCGCGCAAGTCGCGTGACTCGAGGCGCGGGCGCAGCGCGAGGCCGAGCTCGGCGCGGAAGCCGCTGCGCGGCAGCTCGCGCAGCTCGAGCGCCAGGCGCAGTAGCGCCGAGAGCTCCGCGTTCGCGGGCGAGAGCGATGCGTCGGGCTCGTTCAACAGCGCCTCGATCCCGCGGTCGAGCGCCTCGGCCGGGGGCAGCGCGCGCCGCTTCGCTTTGCTCTTTCGTTCAGCCATCGTCGCTTCCGATCTTCTTGCGCAGCGCCGCGAGCGCGCGCAGCTGCAACTGCTTCACCGCGCCTTCGCTCTTGCCGAGCGCGCCTGCGATCTCGCGCATCGAGCGCTCCTCCGCGAAGCGCAGCTCGATCACGCGGCGTTGGTCGCGCGGAAGCTCGGCCACGCAGCGAAACAGCCGCGCGCGGCTCTCCGCGTCCAAGCGCTCGGGCTCGCTGGGCTCGATCGAGAGCGACAGCTCCGCGGCGCTCGGCGAGCGCCGGCTCGCGCGCCGCGCGCGATCCACGACGGCGTTCGCAGCGATGCGCAGCAGCCACGCCGAGAACGGCGCGCCGCGTGACTCATAGGCGTGCAGGCTGGAGAGCGCGCGCCGGAAGACCTCCGAGGTCAGATCCTCGACCTCGGCGCGGCCCTTCACGCGGCGTGCGACGTACGCGTAAACCCGCTCGAAGTTCGCCTCGTACAGCGCAGCGAACTGACCCGGGTCCTTGCGCGCAGCCTCTACGCTCAGTCGCTCGTCGGACTGCATCCGACTAGCTAGAACGCGCTGGGTCTCCCCAGGTCACGAGCTAGGTCACGAGATACGCGCCGCCGAAGCGCCGTTCCATCTCTTCCTTGGACACGTCTTCCTTCTTGCTCGAGACCGTCCAGCGGTGGCCGAACGGGTCGCGCAAGATGCCGTTGCGATCGCCATAGGGCTGGTCGGCGACGGCCCGGAGCTCGCTGGCGCCCGCCGCGAGCGCTCGCTTCGCGAACGTGTCGACGTCGCGCACGTACAGCTGGATCGAGACCGGCGAGCCGCCGAGGGTCTGCGGGCTGAACACTCCCCCCTCCGCCCACTCGTCGGAGAGCATGACCTGGGCGCCCTCGATCTCGATGTCCGCGTGGGCAATCGCGCCGTCCTTGCCCTGGATCCGCATCTTCTCGACCGCGCCGAACGCCTTCTTGTAGAAGTCGAGCGCGGCCGCGCCGCCCTTCACGCACAGATAGGGCGTTGCCCTGCCGACGGCCGCCGCACTCGCTGCTGCAGCTGGCAGCTTCGCACCGCTCCTCCGCGCGGGTTTTGCGGCTCGCTTGGGTGCGTTTCGCCGCGTGGTCTGCTTCGCGGCCGTTCGCTTGGTCGTCTTCTTCTTCGCGGGTCTCTTGTTCGCCATGCCGCCATCGTACGCCCAAACCGCCGCCGCGAGAACCACCGCTGGCAGCGACGGGGGGCGAGAGGTTAGACTGCGCCCCCTGCCATCCTCGGTCCCGATCCGTGATCGGGGCCAAAACCCACGAGGAGAGGACTTTGCGAGAGTACGAGTTCGTCTACGTGATTCAGCCCGACGCGAGCGTCGAGCGCGAGGCTGAGATCCACGGGCGCATCGACCAGGTCATCAGCGACTTCAAGGGCCGCCTCTTGCTGCGCGATGACTGGGGCAAGCGCCGCCTGGCCTACGAGATCAAGAAGTTCCAGAAGGGCCACTACTTCCAGGTGAACTATCTCGGCCAGGGCAAGGAGGTCGCCGAGATCGAGCGCCTGATGCGCATCGACGCCGACGTCCTTCGCTATCTGTCGGTCCAGGCGAACGACGACGTGAAGGACATCGAGACGCGCGTCGTCGAGGCGGCGAAGCAAGCCGAGGAGCAGGCGCGCCGCCGCGCCGAACGCGAGAAGGAGCGCGCCGAGCGCGAGGAGCGCGAGAAGGAGCGCGAGCGCGGCGACCGCGGGCCGATGGTCGACGACGACGACGACGTCGACCGGCGCTTCGGCGGCGACGACGGCGAGGGACGGCGCTACCAGCGCGACGACGAGGACGAGGAGTAGGCCATGGTCGAAGTCATCGCGAAGCGCCCGCAGAAGAAGCGCCGCCGTGCCGGCCGCAAGATGTTCTCGCGCCACAAGGTGTGCCGCTTCTGCGCGGACAAAGAGCTCGAGATCGACTACAAGGACGCGAAGACGCTGCGCATCTTCCTGACCGAGCGCTGCAAGATCATCCCGCGCCG
>WNFL01421508.1_pt1 | contig 17494 bp, 22 predicted proteins | sample 5400361 | NCBI WGS metagenome assembly WNFL01 (sample SAMN13153351, study PRJNA577476) | soil metagenome | isolation source: 40 cm soil on Douglas fir-dominated hillslope | place: USA:California | collected 2013-09-17 | reverse complement strand
CGTGACGAGTCCATTTGAATTGTGTACAGTCGTACCGACGACGGGGTGGCTCGAATTGCCTGGCCTCTCCGGCTAGAAATGAACATCCCGAGCGCCAGTATCGGGCGAAACGGGGTTGCTAGAATACCCTCATCGCACCATGAGAGAGTGGCCTTACGTATTGTGCGTGACCACCTCGTCTTCTGCACTGTGCGCATTTGCTATCGGTGACTTCAGGCGTCCCTCTAAATTTCGCAAGAGTGTCGCGGCCTTGTCGCGCTCGAGTTGGGTAAGCTTGACTCCATCCACCATGCACAAATTTGGGCCACAGGAAGTTGCCAGAAGCCCACGATACACCAGCCGTCCAACGTAGAGGTCGTCCGGCAACCCTCGTCGAAACTTCGCATCCATCGCTTGCGCTTCCTTGGCCTCCTCCTCCACTGCCTGCATTTGAGATTTAACTTGAGCCCGAGGTGCACCCCCCTTCTCGCCATTGCCCACTATCAATTGGTTTGGGGTGAAACCGCTCCCCGGATCGATGATAGGCATGTACCATGACAGTGTGCACGGGTTCATTCTATTGCATTTACCCAGGGATGGCGAGGAAGCGCGGCGAATGGTCCCAAGGTCAAGAGGAGTGAATGGAGAAAACTTGTCAGCGTCCACCCCTCAATACAGCGACTCATCAACTTTCGCACCCACAGCCAGAGGCCGGATAAGCAGGAGGATGGGGTGTAGGTTGGAGGGTTGAATGCAGGAAACTTACCGGAAGTCAACCAACTCCAGTTCGGTCATCTTCCGCACCGCTCTGATGAGGGACTTGGTTCCCTGCATGTGAGAACCAACCAAGGATAGCTTATGGAGCCGCGCTAGCCCCTGAAGCGGCTGAACGTCGGAGATAAAATTGAAATTGAGGTTGAGTGTGCGGACGTTTGGAATTAGCACGGCGAGATTCGCTGGAAGTTGTCGTATCTGGCATCGCGCAACTTCGAGGTAAACAAGGTTGTAGCAGGGGTCAGTCAGGAACCATTCAGCTAGCGAATTCCCTGGTCGAACGAGAAGAGTCAGAGGTTGAAAACAAACGGCAACAATTTTGCAAGTGGCAGAACGAACGCTCGTCCATTCACAGTCACAGCAAGAGTGTGTCGGCGGCCCGGCAAAACAGAACCACTGGCTCACATACCTGATAAATAGAGCCTTCGCACGTCGCGGACGTCTCTGGACAATAAAGACCTGAGAAAAGGAAGCAAGCGAAGCAAACTTTTTGGTGAGCCACTCGATCTGGAACAAAACGCTCGGCTTACAATCCCTTGCCCGACTGTTGACGGAGGCTCAGAGTTTCAAGTTTTTCTAGTCGGTCGGCCTGGATCAGACTCGTCAACCGATTCCTGTCTGCGTAGAGCGTTTTCAAAGCTCGTAAATGGCCAACGTCTAACTGGGTAAGCCGATTGTCACTCAGGCGCAGCGACCGTAGATATGGCATTGGCTTTTCGATTTGCAGCGAGCCCAGAAAATTGTTATCTATTTCCCATCGTCAGGGTCCGTTGCATGTCCAGTGTGCACACTCCCCCCTTACCTAGCGTGAGGCTACACAGCCTTTCTGCATTCGCTACATGCAATAGGGAACTCAGGGAATTGGCGCTGAGGTCGAGATGCTCCAGCTGGGTCCTGTCATCCGTTTGTCAGTGAGCTAAATTGTCACTCTGGGCACCACCGACCCACCAGCGACAGCACTCAAGGTCCACCTCCTCGATCTTATTGTGCGTTAGGCTCAGTTTCTTGAGATTCTCAAGCTTCCTGAGCCCTGTAAAGTCACGGATCATATTGTAGTCCGCGCGAAGTTCCCTTAGACGCCGCAAGCACTCTAGTTCTACAAGGACCATGACGTCAGGTGTTTGCGGTTCAGTGTCAAGAACGCTTACGAATCAGGGAGTCGATTTCATTGTGCGAAATATCCAGTACTTCGAGTTTGCTCAGGTGGGTATAGGAGGTCAAGCTTGTCAGTCTGACAATACATTGGTAATATTCATTGACAGTGCTTGGGTTGCCCACCTGTTTTGTACCACTGAGAGGACGTGTACCGTATTTGGTATTCCGCTGAGCCAGGGCAATGCATTATCGTCCCTATAGAAAAGTGAGCATGCCGACACTGGTCGCATATAAACACGCACAGTTTGAGGGTATCAAGCGAAGGCAAGAACTCTTTCAGCCTTGCGACGCTGTCCAATTGCTTCCCGCTAAGATCAATGCTGAGCAAATTCTCCCAGTGTGGTTCAAAGGTCTGAGCATCGGTAATACATTGAACAAGTCGGTCATGGGCGATGCCGAATGAGCACTCCGTCAAGAACGTTGCATTGACGTGAGTGCGAGTCGTTGTGTTGGCAGAAGGAGCTATCGATGATCCTCGACGACTACGGGGTTGGACCTGAACGGGCATTGGATTTGTGGCAGGACGAATGGGTGAGACTTTCGACGAATCTATCGCCCATTAGACTCGACTCTTTGGCCCAGAAAAGAGCTGGAAACGCACCGACAGAATCACCCTCTAGACACTCCAACATCTCAGCTATCCGATCCGCCCGTGCCGAAGTCTCAAATAGTTCGCCTGGGTCATTCACTGGAATTTGCTGGACCTGCATAGGTATTGAAATGTCTGAAATTGATCGCAACGACTGAGACGACTGGGATCCATCAGTCTGCGAGTCATGTAACCCTCGTATTCTCCCGCTGGTCTTCCCATCGGAAAATGATACAGATCTCCGTGGGGTCACACCTACCGTTCGATTGACCAAAGGTGGATGGGGAGTGCTCTCGGACGAGGTCGGAGTTCCAAGTTTAAGTGCGGATCGTAACGGCGCTGGAAGCGGTCGCTGCGCGGGGTTACTGGACAGCACCGAAGGTATGTAATGATGGTCGGCTGTTACGTTCTTGATCAAGTCTATAGTCCAGTCATTTGTAGGCGGTGGAGACGCTGAGGACTGTCGCTCTGGTAGATCTTGCGTGATCCCAGCGTCCGGCTGTGGTCCATCGTTTGCGATATGACCCGTGAGGCCAGGTGTTTCTCGTACATTGCGCTTCTCTCGGCTATCGTGGCTTTGTGTGGCGGAAAGCGTCGAATCCTCTGAATCTGAGTGTGGCAGCACCTCGCCATCTGCTTCTGATCGCTGTTTGGGACTCCCAGCTCTTTCCGAGTCTCCATCCACGTGACTTTCGAAATCCCAAAACGGACCATCGCTTGTCTCGCCAATATCCGCATTCCGGTTCAGTTCCTGGTCGGTCTCTGTCATCCAAACCATCTTCCGAGGCAATGTAAACCCTGGACCAGAACTGACTCTGTCCTCTCTGAGAGCAAGCTTTCGTCGGAGATGTGGATTGATGCCAATGGATAATGCAGAGATTCTGGCAGTAACAGACGTAGGAGATATGCTTCGCCGGGTGTCCCTTCGTATTTGCGCCATTAAATCTGCGGCCTGTCCCTTGAAACCGAGGGATGAGTAACCCCCTTGCTTCAGGTCCTTCAGCTTCTCCTGAGCTTCGAGCCCTATATTTCCGCCAACCTCCTTTACATTTCCCTCACGTTCCAGCAGTTTGTTAGCAGGTGGGGGTGTACGTGCAAGAGGAGAGGAGAAAGAGCGAGCATCCGCAATCGTCTGCACCAAAGATTTAGACTCTCGAATGTTATCTTTTCTCCCACCCGTAGGTGCATTTCTCGGTAACGACAGACGATGGCGGCTACGAGGCCGGGGCAGGTGATCAGGTGGCGAGAGTTTGATACGCTTGGCAGGTCGGTAGTGCGAAAGCATTGAAGGACTATCTGTGCCATCGTGGATAGAGGCCGAGGAGGCACTGAGGGAAGAGGAGCTAACTGGGATGGCGTCAACGAGGGCGGAGAGGTGTTCACGAGTGAACGTGTCATAGTGGAATTGGAATAGCCTCAAGCGACTCTTGTCCACTTGGGTATTTGTGCAATTGGGTTGCACTGGATCGGGACAAAGGGAACGCCGGACCGAGAATGTAAAGGGAAAGGCGTTGCTGGAATCTCCGCCATTGAATAAGAATGGTACGCTCCGATCTGGTGTTGCATCGATTCTCTTAGTTTTGGACGAATTGAGTGACTGCTCGGGTGTAGGAACTCGAGTTTCTTGCGGACTCGGAGGGTTGAACATAGTTTCTAGCTTGAGAGGCGTAAATATGTCTTTCCTGAATGCTTTCTGCGCCTTCGGCTGCATTGGAGTAAGGGGCTCGTCGTCGTGTACGACGAATGTTCCAACCGCGGGATAAGAGTTGTCATTCACGGCTCGAGACCGCATTATATCCACCATTGGCCCCATTTCTACAGCAACTCCTAAGTGCCCGTCTACGTTGGTGGGATGAAATTAGCGACTGCACGCAAGGATCGCGTGTAGGTTGAACCGGCTAACCTCGATCGTTCGACGCGTCCACATGAGGATCGTCGGGCCATTCTTCGTCAAATTCGGTCCCAAACGCAGCTTGCCAGCCAACAGCAGCCATCGTAGTTTAAAAACGCGGGAAACAACGGACTTGGTCGGAGGCTGAAATCCTTGCTTTGTTCAAGGAAAGCAGATGCTCAAGCTATACGCCAGTTCGGGTACCTATAAATAGCCGTGTCCTATCCCGTTCATTTTTCAAGACCTGCCTCGCAGATGTGGGCGGATTACTCCAGGAGCCATGGCATTCAGACAAGAAGACGCCCCAAGACTCTGCGAAATACGCGACTATACAATATTAGCTCCTCTCAACGAAGGGGTGGTATCCGGGATGATGAGTAACAGCTAGACGAAGGCTACAATCTGCCCAACGTGGAGGCGGGTTAGCTATTTGCTTCTATTCCAGCAAGACTCAATCAGGCTAAGCGAATACACTATCCAGCCAACCCTCATAGTCGAGCTCATCCGATCCATCGGCTTTCGGGATATTCCTAGCAAGGAACCCGACCGCCCCAGGGCTCAATTGGGCAAGGTTAAGGTCCATTTCAGATACTAGTGGCTAGAATGTGCGGAACGGTCAGGGCGCGAAAGGAAAGGAAGTGGGAGCAGCTGGCACCTTGTCTTTTGCGACCGCTCGGAAGGCATCCCGTAGCTGCTCGGGTGTCGTTTGGTCTTCTGTGATCTCGACCTGTGATGGCACTGGTGAAACAGCGACCGACTTCAATAGAGATGCCCACTCACCAAGAGATTAATAAAAGCCTCAAACGTTGCTGCCCCGTACTCTTCTTCCAACTGCTGGTGTATGGAATCGATATCTTCATCCTAGGTTCTGCTTGAGTAATCGCCTTCTTAGGCGGCAGTTGAACAACTGAGGACAACTGACCGAGTATACAATCCCCAGACTCGCAAGCGCAGCGGACAGCTCGGAGACAGTAAGCGTATTCGTCTCGTCCTTGTCGAAGTACCGGAACGTGCTCTCAAACTGTTCCAGCTGAGCAGGAGTGAGGTTGGTCATATTCCGAGACACAATCTGCAAGATAACCGAGTCAGTCACTACGTTCCGATAAACACAACTACATAACCGATCAAAGGAAAAACACCCGGGGAGTCACACACTTGGTTCTCGATAAACAAGTTCTTCTTCGCCAATGCCTGCCTCACGAGGTCAAATTCGAACTGCAAATCCTGGAATGTAAACACGGTATAGTCGTTCTCGTCGACATTGGCATCGTTACAATTCTGCTCGGCTTTGTCGATCTTGTCCAGGTCGTTTCCCAGCCGGCCCAAGTCCTCCGACATGACTGCCACGCGAGTTTGCTGCATCTGTCGGGGGGAGATCAGCCCCTATGGTATGAACCGGGGTGTAATGAGAACAAAGTACCTCCAGCGGCCCGTCTATTGCTGCAAGGTCGGCTGAGAACCCTCGCAGGCTCGTCTCAAAACTGTCAGCGAGCTTGGCGAAGCGTTTACGGAGGGTCTCCTTTATGCTGCCCAACGCTTAGAGAAGAGGCAACAGTGGGAACAACGATTTCCACCTTCGAATTTCAGCGTTGATCTCCCTCGACCGCTCCGCTTCAGCGGCAACCAGCGCGACCCATTGCGAATCGAGCGCCTGTCAAACTGTCGACCTCCTGCTCCAAGGTACAAGAATTAAGTGCGCACCTGCGGACTAAGCTCGGGAGCAGGCACCCACGGCCTCAGACCATACGTTTTCAGCTTGGTCTGCACATTACTGTAAAGAGTGATCAGATCCTGTCGCTCAGTGACCCATATACGCTTCTCGCTCGTCTTGTACGTCGCGAGGGCGGATGACTCGGCTTTGGCATTTTGGTATGTGCCATCGAAAGTCGCACGCGCCCACTCGAGGACTTTGGAGCACATTGCGTCGAGGAGCTGAATATTATTGAGCCGTGGATGTGGTGCAGGAAGTGGAGAGGAAGGTGGCGTACAAGTTTAACACGTCGCTCGTAGTCATTTCTGCTCAGCCAGACGGATTGCATTAGTTCTGCGAATTTTTCGATGCGGCGGGAGACGGTTTCCGCTTGGTCTGGAAGGAGAGCAAGTGAGAAAGGTACTGTAAGAGTCGACCGAGGCATACCCATGGATGAGAATGCATGGAAGTAGCTCGCAATGTAGGTCATTACGCTGCGTTCATCCGGTCGCTCTACATCGCAAAGATCTGAGACTTCCAGGAGTTGCTGAACACGAGTATTGGTGAGCCTAATGTGCTATTGTTGACGAATTTGGTACCCACTGGTATACCCAAATGACGCTCAGCAACGGTGAATGCCAGTTGAGTATTTCCATGTCGGTCTGACTAGATAATAGTTCCAAATGTTTCTAATTGCACCTCTTGCAAAGGCACACCTTATTCAAAGCATCGTAGTCTAGGAGATCGGGCCGGTGTCGATGAATCAGGGCGCACCTAAGAAACCGTGTCAGAGCAGACAAGATGGAAGAGAAAGGAGAAGAATGCTAACAAGGCGAGCCCGTCCTGCCAGCTATAAGCAAAGTCTTGCACGTCAACTTCCTTGTATGGAGCAGTCTTGCGTTGGCACCAAAGGAGCAAGCCTTCTTTTGCGGAGAGACCTTCTTCACTGCCAGGCGAGCGCTTAGATACTTGTGCAACACTACGCTTAATCTCAAGTATACCTAATATCCGCGATTGTGAATCGAAGGACGAGTGTCCATATCATGCCCAGGGTCAGCTTCAAATTGCCGTCGATGATGTCTGAGTGGTGTTAATATACTGCCTGTGATGTAAGAAGACGATTTGTACCCTCGGGTCCGATATTGGTAAGCTTGACACCGCGTGAGGTGATGAATTCTAGGGCCTTGTTGACATTCTCTGCTTTTTGTACACGGAGACGCGGAATCTTATTATAGCGTCCGAGAGATACGTCGCCTAAAAGTCAAGTAATCCACATCAGGAGCGGGAGACCTGGCGAGGTCATACTGACCCATGATTTCCTGTGGCAGATGCGATCAGGGCCGATGCCACAAGCAGAGGGCAACACACACCATCAACTGGATGAGGCGGACTCCGTCTGAGAGGTCCTTGACGAGCGAGGTCATTGGGGGATACTCATGAGCTTCGAGCTTTGCGTTGAGCCTGCCGCGAGAGCGTCAGAGATCATGATATACGCAAGTATTTACAAGGGACAGGTGGTACCATTTGCAGAAGGTCCTTTCCTGGATTTCATCCGGATTACTCATAGAGAGGGCTGGCAGGCTGGCAGGCTAGCTGTGGTCAGGACAAAGAACTCCTAGGCTTGAAGGCTTTCACCTCACCAGCAATTCGGCAGCATCTCCCGCCATGTCCGTCAACCTCGAGCCCAGCTCGCAGCTCGCATTTCAGAGTCAGTATCCACCGTCGTTGCTGGCGTCGTCATCTCTCGTGGTATTCGCGCGTGCTCACGTCGTGGCCGGTATTCCAGAGCCATTTACACAACTCGTCAAGCAGTATCTCCGAGTTACAAATCCTCATGGGCAGCCAGTCGCTTTCAAGGTCAAGACGACCGCTCCAAAGGTCAGCTACGCGAACTTGGCCCCACCAGCGACTGCAGTCATTCACACGAATCTACCCCACAGCAATACTGCGTCCGTCCAAACTCGGGTAAGATAGAACCCGGAGAGAGCGTAGAAGTACAAGGTAAACGTTCTTCTTTTTCTTTTGCACATCCTGCGCTTCATCCGATGCACTCTCCCAGTGTTGCTCCAACCCATGAAGGAGGACCCGCCGCTCACCGTCAAATGCAAAGACAAGTTCCTCGTGCAGAGCACATTCATCACCCCTGCTCGCGAGAGCAACGACCTCCACGACCTCGTAAGCAAGCCGACTCTTGGTACAACTGGTGCCTAATCCCTTTTACCAGTGGATGGCCGTACCCGGCGACGAAACCTCCAAGATCCACCAGCAGAAACTCAAAGTCGTCTATCTTCCCGCAGATGGCGTTCTCCCCGAGGAGGACGAACCTGAGGCGAACCTGTCGAGCTTGTATACGCAGGACGGCAACTCGGTATGTCGTGTCGATCGCATGTCTATCTCGGTGCATATTCCTCATATTTATGCAGATGTTCGACACTAGGTTCGAAACTGTACGCCAATACGAGACACTCCAACCCAACGCCAACGGCCATCACCTCGAAAATCCCGGCATACCTATCTTCGACCGCCCATCTACCCCTCCACCAGTTGCCCCAGCGCCACCAGCGCTCGCCCACAAAGAGCATTACGCTGAGCCTCAGATCACAATCACCGGACACGTCGCTCCTTCTGTCGCCCGGCCTCCTCCGTCTCTGACTAAGGACCATGATGTAGAATACGCCACAGTGCTCCACCAGGCACATGCAGAGATTGCGCGCTTGAAGGAGTTGTTGGCATCGCGGGACCAAGAACTCCGCAGGCGGAAACCTTTCACAGATGACGGTGCGAGCGTGGCTGAGACGGAGGGTGGGGCCTCTGTCGTTGAACAACATGTACAGCCAGAGGGTGTCCCACTCAATGTCGTCGCCCTGCTGTCCATCTGCGTCTTCCTCATCACGTACTTGTGGTTCTAATATGAATACGCCACTAGACGTCGGGTTGTCTATCCTGATATGGCATATACTATACGTTCCTTTTTCTTTCCTTCTTTCTAGCATCTGTTATGCTGTCCTTTTAATGTGAGGGTTACTTTTTGTATCATTGTCGCCTGAGCCCGCGTTTGTCATGAGTTAAACCTGAACCATTACCTTGAAGAGATGGCGACAGCCGCAGAGCTGCAATATTTGGCGACTGTCGACGGAGAGAGTGCGTTTTTCCGTGCACTATGTGAAGCACAAGCGCGTCCCGTTGGTATGCATCGTCACTTTCGGATGCTCGTCGTACAAAGGGAGTTGTACAACCTCACCGAGCAAACCGTGAGCATAGACGCGCTCTGGAAAACGTTCTCTACATATTACGATATCGAGTTGCTCGAAGGAAATGTGCGGCTTGCTGAGCGCCGTTTCGTGCCACCCATCCAAATCTGCGCGCCTTGACATTTCGCTCGCAGGAATCCGAAGCTGGAACAGAAGGAAGCTCGATAGTCGAAGCAGAGTACCGCCTGCCCGAGTCGCTTCAGGAGGACCTCAAGGTGCGACTTGAGAGTGGCGAGTTTGACGGGGCGGTAGAATCGCCTGTTGCGGAGAGCACTGTTACTGCGATGCGACGGAGTACTGCTACGAAGAAGGGGAACAAGACTGGTATTGAAAGTAACGACAGTGATTCGTCACTCTCTGAGGATCAAGCAGAGCCCAGTGTTGTTGAGACAGAGGACGAGCCGGGTGAGTTACCCCGTGTGACTGGAGCTTATTCTCTCTCTCTAACTCACTCGGTTCCAGCTGCAAAGACTAAAAAGGGTGGAAGGACTACTAGGAGCAGTCAAAAGGCGACTCGCAGGTTCGTGAGGCACGCTTCACGCATCTGTTATTGTTTAAATGACCACCCTGACGTTCTCCGTTAGTACCAGAAATCGGAAATGATTTCGCTGGTTGCATTCCGCTCGTACGAATCGATTGCGATACCAAGGTCGTCTAGCAATCGGGAAGGCTAGCGGTGGCAGTTTCGTAGTATAAGTTGACTATAATTGCTCAAGTGGCGGTGATTTTTAGTAATGATTCAAGGGCCTAAACTATATTAACGCTTTGGGCACTTGCCAACTACTTTTCAATGACCTCGGCCGCGATTTTGAGAGACTCATTAGCAGTAGACAGTAGACAGTAGACAGTAGTATATCCATGGAGGGTAGAAGAAACATTTTCTATGAATTATATTGAACGAGTCGCGTGAGGGTGTTTGGGCGGAGATTGAACACATGTTTATTTGTTCGCATTTTCATTTTGACCCCAGCCGTAGCTTTCTTCAATTCTTTGACGTCGTTGCTTCCTACGAGAGAAGATGAACGCGTACCAGACAAGTCAGTCATGGCCCGATATTCCAGGTGTGATGGGCGACGACCAGGAGGAGCGGCGGAAGCGGTTGGAGAGCGAGGTGACAGGTCGGCTGCGCGATTTGTCGTTGGAGAGATCATCCACGGATTACTCGGTCGAATATCCACGACATGCTCCTTTACCGAATGCCTCCCACAATTACCCAAGATCGGGCGGCGTTGTTGCTGACGTCGGTGACGACTCCCTCGCCTCTCCACACGACACTTTTTCGACTGTAGCTCACCATGCATCAAACCTTACTATTAGGGGCGGTCTCCGTGGTCGGACAGACGCAGATTCGCCCTCGCAGAACGCCGAATACGACCCGGATCGTAAACTCGATGCAATGCTCCGCGCTCAACACAACCTATCCATACTCAACGAATCTCCATCGCACATACGATTCATCCCTGTAGGTGTCTCTCCTTACATTCTCATTCTCATCCAACCATCGTTAACTCCCAAACAGCGAGCGGTTGAGCGACAAGCACCCCAGCAGAACCGCAAGCTCGCTGGTGCACTTGACAGGCACGGCTCTCATCTCAGTCCAAAACGCCCCCGACACGCGACATCTTCCCTTCCACACCACTCACAGCCCGCCGATCCGTCCCCTCTTAGCGAGTTTACGGCACTCGCAAACGACCTCGGAAAGCAGATTGACCATCAACGGATTCGTGCACAACGCCAACCTCTCCAGGACAATGTAAATGGCAGAACTGCTAACGCGCGCTTCGCTCCCTCCCATGCTCATTCACAGTCCCACATCCATCTCCCCGACGTTACCGGTATCACTGATGCTGCTGCCACTCCGATGAAGGGTGGACGCGGAGGTCACCATGCTTTTGTCAATGGTCCCGATCGCACCACCCAAGCCAACGTCGTCAGCAACGCCCTCGACTCCCTTTCGAGGCGTCTGAGAGACCTTGAGCGCGAAAACGCCGTATCCCGCCGCCGCGTGACCGAATTAGAGCTCGAGCTCGAGACTTGCAAGACCGACGTCGTGCGCGAACGAACGCGGCTCAACCAGGAGGCATCGAGGGTTGCTTCTACCAGTAACGCTCGCCTTAACCGCAGTTATACGGCTCCTGCTGATACTAGCTTCCGGGAGATGGAACAACGCTACAAACAAGCAGTTCAGGAAAAAAAAGGTGTGCCTTACTGCACTCCTACGTGTTTCCAGATACTCATATTTATACCACAGCACTCGAGGATCTTGTAAATACCCTCCGCAAGCACCTCGCTCGCATTACTTCACAGCTACAAGAACACCAAGACCTCATTGAACGACTCCACGAGCATCGGGAAGCCGATACCCGACAGCTCCGCAACAAATGCCGGGAAGTCGAGGACCTCCGTACCGAAGTTGATACACTTGCGAGTGAGGTTGAGCGCCTCCGAGATATTGTCGAGAGTGGCCTGCGCGAGCGCCGCGATGCTCGAGGGGATGAGACGAGGGATCTAATCGTTGTCCAGCCCAGTCGGCATGATGAGCCCACTGTTGATGATACGTCTGAAGAGGAAGAGGAAGAGAACGACAGTACCCCGAGAATGCAACAACAGCAACAGCAATGGCAAACTCATCAGAGAGATATGCTCAGCGCCGTTTTGGAAGAGACAGAACCCGCTACGCTCGATACACCCCGCGAATTAGAAGTTTTGCAGGACTTCCCGCCTCGAACCCGCAGTGGACGTAGATCGCCGGCGGCCTCGTCCTCTGCTAGTGGATCGCAAAGGCGGTTCATTGGGGTAGGTGCTTTGTGCCGGGCTTAATTTATCACCAGGCTGACAATCTGCCCCGTTGTAGGACGAAGAGCTGCGCCGTGTCAAGGCCGACTTAGACGAACGTCGGTCACTTAGGTCTAACTCTACTCACTCGGTTAGTTTATCTCCCACTTGACGCTTGATTTAGTAGTCAACTATCAGCACCGCAGGATCACTCCCGTTCCGCCACCCCACAACCCGAACCGCCCCGCCAGGCCCAACCAACGGCACGAAATTCACGTTGTCAGAGGCAGGAAGAACCCATGTTCCCACAAATCCGTGGCGAACGACTCGAGAGGCTGTTCACTTCCGTCCCCGAGCACAACGAGCAGACGTGTCGTGCTTGTCACGGCAAGGCTCAAAATGGGAGGGCACGTTGGGAGCGGGATCTGGACTGGTTGCTGAGGCGCGCCGCCGGGAGACGAGCTTGCACCCCTCCCACCCAGGACAATGTACGAGCGAGCGCTGGCGGGTATGTCCAGCGTGAGGGACTGCCCCCCCAGACCGTCCTTACGCGTGTCTTAAGGGAACTGGAGGATGATTTTGCACATTACAAATCGTGAGTCCTTAGTGATTCTTGTTCGGCAATGAGGACTGACAAGGATTTAGGATTTACATTGAATTATCTGACGAGTATAGGACTATCGATGCTGCGTCCAATGTGACTAAGCGTCATGTTCTAGCCCAACATTTGAGGGATGTGATTGATACGCTGGAGCAAAAGGTGCTATTCGTTCACTGAGATCGCTCATGCGTATACTGATGACGGTGGATATAGGGCGACCAAATTGCTTCGCTGTACGATCTGCTTCATTTCCACAACCGACCAGCCACTCCCCAGTAGAGGAGTCGCCTGTCTGCGCTTTCGAATGCAGCACTGACACCATCTGGTTCTATCTGTGTGTAACATCCATAGGTGTATCTCACATCTCGTCCTCTTTTATCCTCCATACTCGTGTTCTTCACAACGGCTGGGAATTTAATCATTATTGCGCAAAGCTATATACAATTTCAACGCTCCTGTTCACTATCTTTCACGAAACATAAAGTGAGAAGACGGTCAGATTTCCTTGATTCAACAAGCTAGGTACATATCCGAGGGCCTCCAAACAAGTGCCAGGTTTCGGAGACTGCCAGTTCCTTGATCAAAAAGATTATATAGGTGCACAGATCCTTTGCTATTAGACCCTTGTAGGTGCTCCTGCAAGTAGAGCAAACGGTCCAAAGCAATATAGGATTCTATCACTGGCCCTATGAAGCATCTCAGAACATAGAGTGCTTCGAGGTTAGATTGTAGGTCGCTTTCATCAGGTTGCATACATGTTTTGGTGTCCAGCATTGCTTCATCAACTTGAAGTCGTTTGGCAGCAAGAGTTAGATAGCAATTGAAATCACAGTAGGCAGAAGAAGCAAGTCTTCCTACTCGTTTCTGAGCCCATTGGACGTCTCGGAGGGTAGAAGGTCCTGTTTCAGCTCGCACAGATGGATCTAGACGTCGTGATAGCAGTGCCCGGTAAGTCACTTTGCGGATGGATAAGGCGGTGGCAGATGATGGAAAACCCGAAACATCAGAAGACCAGGTGAGGGGAGCCTGGGTGGCAAGGTGTAGGTGTTGCGTTGATAGCTCTAGGGAACCGTACTTGTGATCTATAGTTGCGGCAGAGGAGGAAAGATGCATATCTCGAAGACGGTCAAAATATTGTGATAACGGAAAACGATCGAGCTTACTACTCAAACCCATCATGTTATAGCAGCAACCAACGACGACGGCCCCCAGTATGCGCCATTGTCGAGGAGGATCAAGCTTGCATGTGGTCAAAAATCTAAGAATTGATGGAGTAAGGTCTCCACAGGCATGCAAGGCAACCACGACAATAGGAACGATTTCATTGCTAGCAGTGTCTTCGGCTATCCAGGAGGAGACGACGGTACGCAGACTTGCCGCGTCTCCAATGTGAACCGTCTTGTGGCACAGTAATGTACTTTCTTGTAGTGTTCCAGCTTGAGCCTCGGTTTCTTCGCACGATTTCCTTGCACGCCGAATCGCGCCGCTGGTTTGATGTTCGTCGGAATCAAGGGCAAGAACTCGAAAGTGATGGGGTAATGACGCGAGAGCACGGGACAGGTATCCCTAAGGAACTTTAGGACCTTCGGTTTCGTTTTATGAGCAAACAGCACACCTGTCCAGCACCGACGTCAACGATTCTCGGCTTGACTGGCGCATCGGTGAAGAGGTGGGCAACGAAGTTTGACATCGTGGAAGTTTCATGTATTTTCTTTGGGGTCACGCCTGGCATACGAGGAGGATCGAGGGCAGGGACTCCAAAAGAGGGAGATCGTGGTAAAGGTAAGCCTGCGGATGTGCGAACAAATGATACGAGGTCCTCGGGCAAGTCCATACATTCCTACTATCCAAGCCGCGGATGTCAGGTGTGCCATAAGCTGCAGACCTTCAAGAAGTACGCGCCTCAGACGGATTTCGATAGAGTTGCAAGAGTCGAGGCCAAGACGGAGGCCGAGAGTTGCTTCCGCAAACCCACCAATGCTTGATATGGTCCGGGAGTCCAGCGGCCCCTGTAGCGACTTGGTTTGGATGTGCGAGCGCGAGGGTTTCGCAGTCTCGAAGCCACAGATGGTGGGCGAGAAGAAGATCGACGGCCTCGCGCTTTCCGATGTTTATCATACCATCCATGGCTTCTCCGCGGCCTATATGGACGATCCAGGTTTGGCGAGCGTCGCGTCGGGGTCGGGGTCGGGGATATCCAAGAGGAAAACAGAAAAGGCTAAGGTGAACCCTTCCCCATCCCCGTCGTCGTCGTCGTCGACAGCAAAAGGACCTCCGAAAACACCCTCTGCGCACGCCGTGTTTACGACTTCGCTCTGTATCTCCGCTTCTTTCCTCTCTTGGTTCCGAGTTCGCCGACCGTGTCGTTTGTAACTCGCGCCTCACCGCACTGATTCAACTCTCTGGTCAATCTATTTAATCAAAGTACGTAGTCTATCCCGTGTTTTCTCATAAATTTTTGGCATCACCCGGCTCTGCTGACGTTGCCTCATCGCAGTCGTCGACAAGCATGTATCGGACAAAACGTCTCTCGCAACTTTCGAGGGTCTGCTTACCCCCATCTCGTATCACACCTCGCATCCTACCACGACCTTACGCGTCTGCGGCAACCACGTTCGAAAATGGCACAAACGCCTATTATGCAGACGAAATGTACAAGGCCTGGCGCCAGGACCCCTCCTCAGTACATGCATCCTGGCAGGCATACTTTCGCGGCCTTGACAAGGGCCTTCCCAGTAGCCAGGCGTTCCAACCACCTCCCTCCCTCGAAGACATGCCAGCACTGGTCGGTGGGTCCCATCAGATCCACGTGCACGGTGACCAAGACTTGTCAGACCATCTCAAAGTTAGTGACAGCAAATCATCTTCCGCAGGGTGTCCGCTGAACGTGATTTAGGTCCAACTCTTAGTGCGTGCATATCAAGTGCGTGGTCACCATGTTGCAAAGCTCGATCCTCTAGGTATCCTCGACGCCGACCTTAGTGATCACGTTCCCATCGAGCTTGAGCTCAGCCATTACGGTTGGACGGGACGCGATCTCTCCAAGGAATTCAACCTCGGGCCAGGGATCCTGCCCCACTTCGCGAAACAGGGAGTCAGGTCGATGACTCTCGGCGATATCATCACCACCTGCAAGAGGATATACTGTTTGTAACCACTTTTGCGTCATCACCCCTGTGTTCTCACAAAAATCTTAGGCCGAGCCGTCGGGTATCAATATGTCCATATCCCCGACAAGGAGCAATGCGACTGGATCAGAGAGCGCGTAGAGATGCCCCACCCGTGGAATTACTCTGTCGAAGACAAGCGCATGATCCTTGATCGCCTTATGTGGTCGGAAATGTTCGAAAAGTTCATTGCCAGCAAGTACCCCAACGAGAAGCGATTCGGCCTTGAGGGATGTGAATCGCTTATTCCTGGTATGAAGGCTCTCATTGACCGCTCTGTCGATCACGGCGTCAGGCACATCGTTATGGGCATGCCGCATCGCGGTCGGCTCAATGTACTCGCCAACGTCATTCGCAAACCTTTAGAAGCAATCCTCAACGAGTTCTCTGGTGCGATTGATGCCGATGATGCAGGAGGGGACGTCAAGTACCATCTTGGTGCGAACTATGTCCGCCCTACTCCATCTGGAAAGAGGGTTGCGCTCTCGTTGGTCGCGAACCCATCGCACCTAGAAGCAGAGGATCCCGTAGTACTCGGAAAGACCCGCGCTATCCAGCACTCCGATAATGATACACACTCGCATTCTACTGCGATGAGCGTTCTTTTGCACGGAGATGCTGCCTTCGCTGGCCAGGGTGTTGTATATGAAACCATGGGCTTCCACAATCTTCCTAACTACGGCACTGGAGGAACGATTCACCTAATCGTCAATAACCAGGTCGGTTTCACGACAGATCCACGCTTCGCCCGTTCGACGCCCTACTGCTCTGATATCGCCAAAGCCATCGATGCACCCATCTTCCATGTCAATGGCGATAACGTTGAAGCCGTCACATTCGTTTGCCAGTTGGCAGCCGACTGGAGAGCTAAGTTCAAGAAGGACGTCGTGGTCGATATCGTCTGCTACCGCCGATACGGCCACAATGAGACCGATCAGCCAATGTTCACTCAACCTCGCATGTACAAGGCAATCGAAGACCAGCTTACACCACTCACTCAGTACACTAACTTCCTCACCAAGCGTGGCACCTTTACCCCTCAGGACATCGAGGACCACCGAAAATGGGTTTGGGGAATGCTCGAGAAGGCAGCCGCCCGCGCAGAATCGTACAACCCGAGCGCTAAGGAATGGCTCTCAAGCGCTTGGTCGAACTTCCCATCACCGAAAGAGCTCGCTGAAGTGGTCCTCCCAACCCGAGCAACCGGTACCAGTGAGCAGGTACTCAAGCATATTGGCGAGGTTATCTCCAGCTACCCGTCCAACTTCACTCCTCACCGCAACCTTGCTCGCATCCTCTCTGCCCGAGGCAAGACCGTCTCTGAGGGAACGAACATCGATTGGGCCACCGCTGAGGCGCTCGCTTTTGGTTCACTAGTTCTAGAAAATGTCGATGTCCGTGTCTCCGGTCAAGATGTCGAGCGTGGTACGTTCTCCCAGAGGCACGCCGTCCTTCACGACCAAAACACCGAGGCTCAGTACGTACCGCTCAAGAATCTCGGTGGTGACCAGGCTAGCTTCACCATTTGCAACTCATCCCTATCTGAGTTTGGCTGCTTGGGCTTCGAGCTTGGGTATTCCCTCGTTTCACCAGCCTCCTTGGTTATTTGGGAAGGGCAATTT
>WNFL01421312.1_pt2 | contig 17495 bp, 13 predicted proteins | sample 5400361 | NCBI WGS metagenome assembly WNFL01 (sample SAMN13153351, study PRJNA577476) | soil metagenome | isolation source: 40 cm soil on Douglas fir-dominated hillslope | place: USA:California | collected 2013-09-17 | reverse complement strand
GCCGCAGATATGGGATCAGATTATGATGTCGACGTTACTACTCTCGAGGGTACACTCCGGGGCAGTAGGAGACGGCGGATCGAGATTGATGATGGAAGAAAGGGAAAGCCGGGTACTCCCGTGTAGCTAAGGTGGAATCAGTAATCTATCTGGAAATTGCCGACTTGGTATCTGCTTCATCCCATTATCTCGATCGACCAACTCGTCCAGAAACGTACTTGTGCTCGCACACTCGTGGCCTTCGCGTATTCAAGGTCTAATATATCTTCCTCGTATTATCATGAAGGTTGTCACTACGCTCCTGCCACGATGTCCTTGATTATTTGAACAGTTTTACCTTTACTCATCCAGGAGACGAGCTACGTGGCTACGTGGCTACATATACTGTATATATTGGCTTGACCTATTCTCATTGCTCTATCTATGTTTAACGCTATTGATACCTCGGCCTCAACGGCTATAGCCTTCCTCGTTTTGACGGGTCCTCATATCGATCGGTCGATCCCGACCAACGAGCTCCTGATTTTTTCATCCGTTCCATCACGCCCATTCTAGAGTTTTACAAAGAGAAATCGTAAATCCGTTTACAGAGTGAATAAGCGGCAGGCATCGATAGCTGTGAAGGGAACGTAATTATCGTCGAACAGTTTGGTTGAGCTGGATGAGTGGGGTGAACTGTTAGCTTGACGCGACCGAGGTCGAAGAGGTACTTCACCAACCTCTTTGCGTTGTTGGCCCAACCAACTCATGGGTCCACTATGCATCGGTGCCTGCGCCGTGCCTGCAGACCGCTGTAACTGCCGACCAAGTGTACATATATGACCGAGCATAAGCGCTTGCTCCCGCTGGTATCGTCGTTCGGCGTCGGCTTTGAGTCGCTGAAGGGAAATAATCAGCTCTCCACCCCTTCGACATTTTTGACGGCGATGAAACACTCACCTTGAACCGCAATACTTCCTCTTCCAGGATCTTGATCTGTGAGCGCATTGTTTCCTCATTCTCGTCGAAAGTGCCGGACTTCGGAACATCATCAGCATCTCATTCATGGAAAAAGTATTGCTACATACTTCACTCGCAATAGCATTCTTCCCGTGTTCTTCCCTGAAGAGTTTATCCTGATCTTTGATAAACTGCTTGGCGCGGTTCAGCTTCTCATTGGTTGTCTTGATTTGCTCTTTGAGCTGAATATTTTCCTCGTGAAGTCCCAACAACCTGGTCTTGACCTCCTCTGGTAGATCCTTTCCAGCAAAGCTTGCTCTGAGATCCGTAAATTCCCGTTCCCGTTCCAACATCCGTTCACGCTGGCCGAGTCCATCGGATTGCATGGAAATCTTCTCAAGTAAAAGGGCATTGACTTGTTCAAGCTGCATTTTGTTCTTATCCGAGAGGTCGCGGATCTGCTTTTGTGATCTTTGAACTTCTTCCTCCAGCTGAACCTTATCTTCGTTGACCGATTCGCGAAGCGAATTGAGGATATCCAGCTGATCCTTGTTGACGAGGTTGACTACATAGGGTGGTCAGTAGAATCGATATGGGAAGGAGGCGCAATGGCATACGGTCCGACTTTGCGATAGTCAACTCCCGGTTGACGGCCCAAAACTTCACTTCCATTTCGGTATGCTCCTTGCGCAAAGTATCTAATTGCTCGACTGTTTCATTGAGTCGTTGCCGTAACGCGATCGCGGCTTCTGGTCTGCAATAACATTTAGTCCTGTACCCTAATGGAAATTCAAGGTTCTCACCCGTCACCTAATGCCCTTCCACTTCGGATTTCTTCTAATTCCGTCTGTAGAACGAGCTTTTCCCGGTGCCCCTGGAGGTAGTCCGCCTCATATCTCGCTTTCATACGGTTTGCATCATCGAGCAAGTTTTCCAATACCAGTATCCGACTGGCCTCAGCCTGGTTCTTACTTGCCGCCTCCAAATCGCGCTTGAGCTTCCGGACTTGAAGCTTGAGATCGGTCATGGTCGTGCCCGATAAGGCGTCATCGAGTTCTCCGCCAAGACCTTGGACATTGGCTGCATCCTCCTCACTAGCTCTGAGCTCACCCTCCAAGGACCCGCTCACTCCCGCCGTGCTATTGAATCCATTGGGCGAGGTGGCCGTGTTGGGAGTCTTTGGTATTGCAGACTTGGGAGCGGGGTGCTCGAGTTCTTGTACTCTCTCCTGATACAACTCCAGAGTCTCCGAGTCTCTCACATGTTCTTCGGCAGCAACTTTTAGCCGAGCTTTGCTCTGGTCGAGCTCGTACCTGAGTGCGTCGATCTCCTTCGCGCGTGACGAATTCTTTGTCTCCAGTTCAGTGATTTGGTTCTTGTAGGACTCCATCAAAGGTTTGAATGCCGAAACCTTTCGATATTCTTCCTCCAGAGCCGCGTTCTGGTCCACGAGAGTCGCGTTCTGGTCCTCCAAAGCTTTGACATGACGACGGAGGTCGGCACTTTCCTCAAGCTTCTTCTTGTACTTCTCCATCACATTTTCTGTCTTCTGAAGCTTATCAGCGGCATGTCGGTATTCGTCCACTTGGTCTTTAAGTCGAACCGCCTCGCTAGCTTTGATCTGCAGCTCTTCCACCTGCGCTACTTGTCAGCAGACCAAGTGACGTGATTGGCAGATCTCACCTTTCGAGTTAGCTCTCGTGCAAGGTTGGTTTGCTTGTCAAGGTCCACCTCTGCGGTATTGAGATTGTCTTCACTCTTCTGCAGATCAGACCTCAGTCGGTCAATCTCCGCTCGTAACATAACATCGGCCTTCTCATTCCGTAGGTCATCCATCTCCCGTCGTAGCGCACGGAGTTGTGCATGCGTGTCTTCCTTCTCTGCCGTTGCGTCGTCCTGCCACCATCATGAGTCCCGCGCACGTGGGTACTTGGCGACAAAAGCTCACAAGGCTTGTTTGTAGTGTTCTCTGCTCTTCAAGGAGCGCCTGATAGACTTTCTCCAACGTCTCCTTGTCAGAAGCAAGCTGCCTCCGCTCTTTCTGGCTCTCGTAATAATGGTCATCGCTGTCAACCTCTCGTTCAGTACACGCATATGCTGTCGAAGTGTAATATAGCTACTCGTTCATGTCATCTTCCGCGAGTTGAGCGGGTGGTAATGTCGACATGACCTGGAGCGGACGGGTGAACGAGACCATAAATCATAGTCGGACGCAGAATATACATACTGTTTCGATGGCCCGCATCAGAGCGTGTTGGTCAGCCTCCTTCAGCTGCTGGATACCACTAATGATCTTCTGGTTCTGCGAGCTCTGAACAGCAAGGGCGATAGTGAGGCGACATAGCGCAAGTGTCTGGTCAACGTCATAGTCCTTTGCGATTGTTTGGAGGTCGGGCACGTCGATAGCTGAGGACGGTTGCCGCAGAACCTCTGTGTAGTACTGACTGATGAGACGGAAGAGTCGCTTTAACGCAGTAAAGCGAAGTGGCCAGTTGTCTGGAAGTTGGGTAGACACTTGAGAGGTGTTGCGGAAGTGTTCTGAGTCACTATCATCCGGGACGGAAAATCAGCACAACTGAACAACACGCGCGTAACACCAACTTGCAACCATTGCACCCAATACCCACGTACACTGTAGACAGTACATCAAATAGCGCCGATCCATCGCTCAAATCAGACAGTTTCTCGACCGGTCGCGAGAGCTCGAATGTCGAAAGCCATGCCAGAAATGCACCGGCTTCCTCGTTTTCCGCCATCCAGACGTGATACTCCTGAAGATTATTCCGCGCACGGACTAAGGGGATTACTGAGGTTTGTTCAAAAAATTAAGGCGCAGTCAGCGTTTCCGAATGTGGGGCCGGTCGGATGAACGTGGCTAGAGACGTGACGCCGTCGTATTATCTTAGAAGTTTTCAGGTCTACTATCCGTCTCCGCAGGAAGTGGGTGATGAGATTGAGTCCAAGGTGGGTCCGGAATTTCCCGATGATGGGCTGAAGTCCATCAGGCCAGTGAGAAGCGCGGAAGGATCAGGAAATAATAGCCAGGCATGATGGAATGCTCCTTCCCCTAGTTAAAGCACCGCATTTCACCAAAATCCGTGATTTTGGCAGGTCGATCTATCCAACCTCAATGATCAATAGCCAGGAGCCTGACATTTGCAGTGGAGATTATGCTGATTGTATGGACAATATTAAGGCATACAAGGGGAATGCACACAAAAGGTAGAGCGTCGATCAAGCGTAGTACACCTTGAAATAATAATCTCCCAACAGAGGGATCCATATTGGCCAACCAATCCACGAGTTTGAGTAGAATATTTTGAAGCAACTATTAGGGTCGTCGAGGTTGACAACCGTTACTTGCCAAAGGACGTGAGTAGTGGCAGCACCGACGGCACCAATAGTGTAAAGAGGGCCAGAGTTGCAAAGCTCGCCAATGTAGATGAGGGATACAATGAAAAGCACCTCAAGCGTATAGAGGAAGGGCTTGGCATTGTCACCAAGGACCTGTGCGGTTGACTTGACCCCTGCAATGGGGTCATCCTGCTTGTCCTGCCGGAGGTCAGAGCTTATTGCATACAGGAGCCTGACAAATCGTACTTGGAAACCATAGATAGTGTCATAAGCGAATGCCCAGCACACACCTCCCAAGTATAGTATGGGAGAGATTCGGGGGTGCAACTCCCCGGTCATGGCCGACCATCCACTTAGCGAACCCCAACTGAATGTAATACCTGGAATGATCCGGTCAAACGTACTCCCACTAATGAAATTGAGTGACAGACCGAGGAAGAGAGATGGCCAGTAAGTGATGCGTTTAAGGAAGGGGTACCCGAATTGAAATGGCAGATTAGCAAGTGTGACCCACATGCTGCGGAGGTTCTGTCAGACTGTGCACCTTCAGATATACTGGCAGTGATATACCAAAATTGATTCGTAAGTGTCAATTCCAAAATAAAAGGCGCAAGAAGCGTCGCGGTCCAAATCAATGCACCAGTCTCGGTGACGATGCCAGCCGCCAGGGGGCGGTGCTTCGTGCGCGCTAAGGTCAAGGATTAACCAACAATTGGTGTTAACTGTGCTCGCTGACAACTTACCGACAAGACGATCCACCTCGCGATCCACGTAATCGTTCCAAACACATACGGCAGAATGCAAAAGTGCGCAGCCGACGAACATGAAAGATATGACGGTAGCTAGTTGCAGCCAGGGGAGGCTGTAATGATATGCTGCAAGAGTTGCACCCCAGGCTTGAATGAGACAAATTGTCAGCGATGTGAACACGTTGGTGCAATAAAATAATGCAGGACGGGCTTACCGCATGGCCAAAAGGTTAGCCAAACACCCAGGAGACCATCAATTCGTGCAAGTTTGACGTATGGCCACCCAAAGTTCGTGAAGCGTCTTACGAAGTCTAGGTGTCCTGTTAAAGTCGCCAAGGTAGACGTAGAATAACCCGAGTGTGGGGACTCAAGAAGAGGTTGTCTGGCAGGTTCGGCGAGCTTCATCTCGTCAAAGGGATCGTGTGAAGAATTACCGTAGGTTGTGGGGATCGGGAGGGAGGGTGGATATGCAAGAAGGAGAGCAGATAGGAAGGACCTTTAGGTGAGTATCAAACGGCAGTCTTGAGATTTCGAGGCGAGAAATACTAGCCGTACGAAAACCATCTCTTGTATTCGTTTCTAAAACATGATTTATATAGGCACGCATACCGGAATAATATCATGTGAAACGAGACTCAATCGCACTCCACGCTAACTTCACATCCCGCGAGCATACGGAGCGCAGAGAACTGGTATTGCCTCTCAAGGCTCAAGACAATTCCACGTTTACAATTGATGCATGGAGAAGAACGACAGAGGAAGGGTACTATTGCGACCGAACTTTACCTTTTAAATCAGACGGGATTCTGAACCCGAGCGCAGTCTCTAATTGAATGGACCTCGATGCAATTTGAAGCTAAGCGACGTTGGTGAGACTGGTGTTCGGCCTGGTGATTGGCCAGTTAGGTGGGTTCGGGAGACTCTTATGAATATGCACAGCGTGTCGTGGGATGGGGGCATTTCACCCGAAACGAACACAGGAATGCCACATTGCAGAAGGTTCGTCGTCTGTTAACAGTCGTTGCAAATCAAGCGAAGAGCCCTGGATATTCTGCTCGGGAATATTGGTACCCTGTGCTTCTCACTCCTGAGGAACTCGCAATTGATATGGTCGACGTCCACCTCCCCACTAGTACTGATCAAGGTGCATGTGTTGCGTAGTAGCGTGAGCTAGCTTGACGGGTAAAAGTAGCGGTCCGGGACAAAGAAAGCTTATAGAAAAAGAGTCGGTCAACTCCACTTAAACGTTTATGCGATCGCGTGGGGTAACATATACACCCGAAGAAGCGTGGGCTGCAACTCCGTCGCAAGTCGCGAAAGTCGCAGTCTGCGTGCCCGAATGTCCGGGTGTCCCCATGTCCCATGTCTTAGTCCACGGATCGTTCGGGCCGACCTCAAGGCGTCGGAAAGAGCCGGTGCACTTCATCCTGTCAGGTCAGGAGACCCAATTTACCTGGTATCAGGAAACCAACTGAGAAAAGCGGAAACTCCCACCTTTTGAGCAAACAAAATGAGGAATACAACAGAAAACAAGGTGTCCTGATATAATCACTTGGTCGCACTAGTACTGGACAGGTTCGGGCTACTCCTGGCGATTGGTGGTGGCGGCATCTACCACGAACAAGCTTCGGTATGCAGTCAGCACTAGGGACGTACGAATGGCGGTGATTGCAACCCAATGAATCTACTGGGCGACCCACCAGCGAAAGTCTGACAGGGTTACGATGGCTATTGTCCAGATAAAGCCGCTGCTGAACACCTTATGAAAGATAACAATCCGCCTTACCCTCACCCGGTCGTGCTTTTTCAGATTAGGTATATTTGGGGCGCCTTGAGCTCATGCGATCCATGCCTACCACACTACAGCTGCAGACTTGTCTCGACCCAGATCACATCCCAACGGCTAAAAATGACGCCTATCCTGGACTCCCACACTTCGTGTGGAGCGCTCCAAATCGTGGACATTGACGGAAGATGAGCCTCAGATCGAAGGATTCCACAAGAAACCTATTTTACACGAAATAAGAGGCTTATATACATATCCACGAGAGCCCAGGACGTTCAAAAGAAAGACGATTGTTCGAAGAAAAAATAATTCCTGTGGTGTTCTCTATGATACGAGAACAGTGACATTCTAACAGACTGGTGCCACTTTATTCAAAAGTGCCGTTTCACGTACATCTGGTACCATGGCGCTCAAGAATACCTGGAATCTCCAAGGCTATGTATCCTTCACACTACCCTATTAATTATCCCATGATTTCTCCGACAGAGCACCTAGCCTTCCGTATTCTGATGTGCGCGAGCTCACATCAATACAGATGTCTCACTCAATTACGCCACCACGCAAAGGGGAAGCAACATGAGTCAATCGTCAATCGTCAATCGTACGATTCTGGGAACACTAACGGCTATGAAGGATGCAAATTGCCTGTCTCCCGCCTTTCCGTCTTTACTCGCAACTCTCCCCGCGCGTTCCTCGCTTCAGGAGCATGCCTCCGTCCTCATGCATTCAATTGCATTAAAAGGTTCTAAACGTACTTGGGAAGTTCTTTTAATCGCGCTATATTGATAGTGTGAAGCACTCTGTGATGGGTGCAAACATGTCAGAGGAAACAATAGCCGAAGAGGCTGACTGAGCGCCGTTGCGGATGTAGCAGATGTCGTAACACCTTCCACAAGAAGCAGGAATATTGGCCTTCTCCCAATTAAGGGGTAATGACCCGGGGCCCTGGTTCTCGTACTCACATATATGGCGTGAATGGGCGCGGGCGTTCCCAATCTATTCTAGCTCAGGATTACTGATAAGAAGCTATTGAGAGACGATTCTCTTTCCAGGAGAAGTAGCCGAAGGATCGGGTTTGAGTACCAGAATCTTTGATATATTAATGGCCAAGTAGCCCCCAAATCCCGCGACCATCGGAAAATAATACACAACGGCATGGAACACGAAACGTATTCCCTACACTAGTATAGAATCACTGGGGCACGGATGGAGTGCTTTGTTCATGAGGGTCGTTAGTGGGGACAAGTATCGAATAAGTCCTCAGATCCAGGCTCACGTCTTCCCGTTGAGCTACAACAAGCTTGGCACATATTCGCGGTCACCTAGTGACCTCGTCCATCAATGGATGGCCATTTATTTGGTCGCCCCAACGACTCCGCTCATTTTACGTCGCTCCCGTGCATGCCTAGGTTACAGCTCCAACACCAAATTGCTCGCTCTGATGACATTCAGGTTCATCACACGTCACGCACGGCGACTGTCCGCTCTACTGCCTAAATACGCCTGTCGACTCTTAGCACTGTCGCACAGCACGGCGATTGAGTAGAGAGACCTTCTCCGGGCTCAATCGCTTGGCCGGTGTCCGACAGAGCGAACGATCGAATTTTCGTAAACACACCCTACTTGTCCTCGGCCTCGCAGTCAGTCCCCTGTTCTGCCTGCAGTTCCACGGTCTTTCCTGAGCAGCGTGCTACTCGTTACAGCAAGCATGTCAACTACAGTAATTACCTGAAACTTGGGGTGAGAAATTATTCCTGTCGTTCCCCGCGGGCAAGGCGTGGAAATTCGAGGCAAGGATGAGTGACCATGCGAGACCTCCTGTAGCTATAGTAACAGCCATAAGTACGTATGGCCAATAACAAACCAAGAAATGATTAATTGTGCGTCGGATAGGAACCACCTTCGACGCTTCTAGCTTCTTCCTTGTCAATCTAATGAACGGCTCCTTTCGCTTCTCGCCAGCGTCAGCGGGACCGAGACTCGTGAGTGCCCCTAAGTCGGACCGTGACACAAGGACGTCGGCCGTCTAATATTTGGACAGGATACGCTTCTGTCTCCTTCTATCAATCTCTACGCATATACTACTCAACCAGACACCATCCAATCCGCTAATCCCGGTGGTACCGGACAGGCCTCCCCATCATTGCCGGTCACAAGGGATGCGTTCACTCTCTTGTCATCGAGACATCAGCGAAACATGCACAGCGATACTTGCTCTTGACTCTGAGTGCCGTTCCCCACCAGTGGTAATATATCTCACCCAAAACGACGCGCCCAATATTCCCGATTTCCTTCACTCTGTGGAATCAAACTCGACGGCCACACAGCAGATAGACTCTTCGCAAAACTAGAACTTCCAATTTTAGAGGTTTTGTATTTTGCAATCCAATCCGAGTGCAGCTCAGACGTTTGCACTCCCACGGTGCTCCCAACCTGGCTTTTCACCGATCAAGAAATTAGCAGTATGTTACGTGGAGGACTTTGCTATGGTGCATCGGGATTCAAGGGACTACTACGATCGGTGCTGGTACCAGAGAACCTGCGGACGTATGACATAGAAGAGGTCGGACGAATTTTGCGGAAGAGAGCATCGAGTCAATACGAGATTAGCGAGGCGGACGAGTAGATTGGTGGGCAACCATTAGCGCATTAGCAAACCCTCCATTTCAGAATACTCGTTGAAAAAGATTAAGGATCAGAGCCACCGCCCCATGGTCCATCGTTGATTGTCGAAATCCAGCCTCACCAATTGCCAATAAATGTGTTTTTGTGATAGTCCTAAAGTAGGCCAGAAAATTCATATATCCAATTATTCCCAAAATACATTCCAAAATCGTGACAACGGCTACTGTACAAGTAAAGATCATCTCATACTTCGATACAGTCAACCTTCTGGTAGCATAAGTTATAAGGGTATAGCATGTCTCATACCGATCACAAGTCCAAGAGGAAAGCTAGTACGGCTGATGCCGATGGTTTTTATCTTGTTGCTCGTGGTGTACTCTTGTTGGTCCTACGGATGGATGGACGGGCCCTCCGCGGGAATGGAGGACGACAGGGGATGTTGAGGTGAACGCGCTTTGATTATGTGAGTGCGAGTGCGAGTGCGAGTGCGAATGAGGAATCTGTGATTCGGATGGGGCAGCAGAAGGGTGGTACGTGCGAAGGGTTTGGTGTTGTTGTTGAGCCGCAAGCGTCGCAGCATGCTGGACGTATTGCATTTGCGGAGGCGGGTGTTGAGGTGGAGGATGTGATTGGACGGTGCTAGTAGGAGGGGCAGTCGTTTGGATCGTAGGGTGATCTTGTGTGCTGCTCCTTGTAGGCTGGTGAGGCGTTGCAGGCGCGGTTCCGTGCGTGGAGGAGGATTGCTGCTTCCATTGCGGTTGTGCTTCGGTTGGCGTCTGTTGAGGTGCTTGGGCGTAGGACGCTGCTACGGAGTGCGGGATGGTGTTGACGGAGCGACGAACAGTCGATGGATTGGCGTCCCCAGGCGTTCGGGGCTGTGATGGTGGCGTGAGTGGCGCGAGTGGGTGAGGATGTGGGTGGGGTTGAAGACTAGATGATGATGATGCCGTATTTTGGCTTGTCGACGCCGGAATTGACGCCCAACTCGATCGAGGCGGCAAGAGTGAGCTTTCGGTGGCTCCAGTAATACGACCTACATTCCCCGCGATGGTATGAGCTATCCTTATCCTCTGCGAGTGGTGTCAACTGGGCTCTTTACGAGTGCATGCGGTACAAACCTGATCGTCCCAATGGTTAAATTGAGCAGACAGTATTCCACGGAAGCTCGTCAGATCATCCTCCGTCATACGCAGCGTCTCGAAAAATTGATTGCGAATCTCGGGTAAGCGGCTAACTGCTGATAGGAGGGAATTCGCGAAGAAATCGCCTCGATCTAGAAAGGCCGCCGGTACGCGTGATGGTACAGAGGCGGGCGATACAACAGACTGTGATGGTGCGGTGGACCTTTCGGTATACGTCATTTCTTGTGGCACTGCATGATGAGTCGGTGCAGGGGTAGGTGCCTCAACAAGATTAGGTTTATTAGGGGCTGGAAAAGAGTCTTAGATCCAGATCCCAGACCAAATAAGAGCCTTACATTGAGGAGGATTAGGTGGTGGAAGTGGTGCGACTACAGGCGCCCTCTCTTGAAGTGGCTCCACGGGGACAATGTGAGACTGGCTGGGCTCGTGGACGAGTGGTATGGTGTCCTGGTTCCTCCGAGCCTTGACCAGCTCCCGGTGTTTCCTCTGGCGTTCCCTGGCCTTTAATTTCTTAATTTCTGCCCGTTGAGCCTCCGCATCATTAATATTCATGGCTTCTGGTGTGGTTGCCGTCAAAATGGGAGCGTGGATCGCACTACTCGTCCTGTCTCGTTCCCGTTTCCTTCTTTGCCTCTCCCGGGCCTTTCTACGCTTCTCTTCGAGGGCAGGGTCGCCTTCCTGTGCGCCCGACGTCTCGTCCGGTTGCCCAGAAACGCCTGCCAATTCGTGCTGGACAGCGTAGAACGAGGCTGATGGACCAACGCTCGTGGATGTCTCTCCCGACATGTCCTGTAGTTGTTTGTACCAAAGTCAAGAATGCGGTTTGCGGCAAGCAACGGTTGTTTGTCTTGAACTTGAACTCAACGTCGACCCTCCCTTCTCCCACATTCCATGGCTGATTTTTCTCAGTGGATTGGGTATGTCCTCATGCTCTTTCGCACAGGCTGGGATTTGTCGCTGATTTTTTGTGATTTTTTGTGATTTTCTGCGATTTTCCTGCGTCTGACCCTGCCTCGCGCGCCTCGTTCTGCAGCAAGCAATGCAACTTACTATCGAAGCAAGGCATCCGTTACACCGGTGTGCTCGTGAATGTCGATCACACCGTTGCCAAAATCCAAGTCTCCAATGGTCATTCATCCCTCATCGCCGGAACCCCTGACACCGAGCGCTGATCATGTAATTTCTCACCATATATAGTCCGCTCGTTTGGCACTGAGACCCGTCCTACTCCTGTCTTTATTCCCGCCATCGAGCAACCATTTCCCTTAATCGAATTCATGGCAAATGACCTCACCGACCTCCAGTTTGATACTCCTGCTCCTGCCATGGTATGTGTGAGACCTTTTCATTACTCGTGCATGATTGCGAAATGTTGTGACGTTTGAGCCTGAAAAGAAACCGGTCAGAACTCTTCGTAGCTTTGCATGCCATGATGAAGTATTTACGGATTTAAATGAGCTATGGCTCGCACATCCGAGAGCGCATAAATCCATGTGGATGTTCCCGTTGCCTTCCTTCTGATTCTCCTATTCCCTGAAGCTCATTTCCCACCCTAATACCTTTGCAGCCGCAACCGTCCTATACACCTTCCGCTCAACCTGTAACACCTGGGACCTCAGTACCAGTTGCCCTCCCGACACTGCCCTCACCTTCTGCCAATGCCTCGCAATCTGTTCCTCCGCCGCAGCCCTCCAATCAGTTCACCTCCTTCACCTCCTTCAGCGCTGAACGCGCCCCTCCACCAGTTATTGTGCAACCTGCACGAGCGCAGCAACCCACATCCACTGTCCAATGTATTTGTCCATTCGCCATCCTTGATTATCGAATCCTGACTTTCTTACGTTAGTGGGACGTGCGATGGGTGGCATGAATATATCTAATGGCCACAGTGAAGCAATTCGTGGTCGTGGAGCCCACAGAGGAGAACGCGGACGTGGCCGTGGCTATGGTCGACCATACACTGGACCAATTCCGGCTGCCGCCTCGATCCCGACCACCGACTTTGACTTCCAATCCAACAACCAACGCTTCGATAAGAAGACAACAGCACAGGATCACCCGGCCTTGCAGTCCAAACCCGCTGCTCCAGCAGAGTACATCAGCTTCACTGACGGTGCAGAAAACCCTACGAACGGGCACGCTGAAAGCGCTGAACCCAAGAAGGATGAATTTTACAACCCTTCTAAATCATTTTTTGATAACCTCTCCTCGGACGCGAACAAGACGAAGCCTGAGCGACCAGTATCGGCCCCAGCTGAGCGCGGACGTGCTAGGGGACGTGGTCGTGGCCGCTCCAGGAGGGACGAAGAGAGAGATAGGAATGTGGAAACGTTTGGTGAGGCCGGTGGTGTTGGACTCCTTGGTCCTGGCCAATATGTCGGTGGGTTTGGCGGGTTTAGGGGCCGCAAACGGCGCGGTGCTCCCCGTGGTGCGGGACCTGGAGCACCTGGTGGTGGGAGAGGACGTGGTGCTCCCAGGGCTGTTGTGGTTCGTGTATACGAGTCGACTGAGAATGTTCGCTGATGGGATTGAACAGGCTGATGCATAAGGTTCAACACTATCCTGAGCTTAGTCTGCATGTTGTTCACTGTACACGTTGTCACCGCCGATCGCACCCAGGCTTATTGTCGCTGCGCTGTGTTTTATATCCTTTTTCCCGTCTCGACTTGTCACGTTTTGGTACGCATCGATGCCCATGAGGCACTTGCCATTGTAGTAGTTGAAAATAACCTTGTGAAGAAATCCCCCGTTGAAGAGGTTACCCTTCATCCTCCTCCGTTTGCGCACTTCAACGAACTTGGCCCAAACCGCATGATGTTTTTGCGACCAGTGCTCCGAGCTGGACGACGAGGATACGTGCGGTACGCGTCGACGCACTCGCTTGTACTACTAGAACACGAAGGGGGAGTTGTTGCTCCTGCTTCGTTGTCTGCCCTCGCCGCCGCAACCCAAGTTGGCAAGAACATTACCGGAATCGTCGTCGGCGGGCCCGAAGAGGTTAAGACTATTTTACCTGCTGCGAAGAGGCCCGTTGATATCGCTTCTTCGTAGTATTTTTGCTAACTTCTCGTAGGCTGAAGGGCTTGACCAATTTGATTCATGCGTCTTCCCCCTCCTATGACCCTCCTCTACCAGAGGCTCTTACACCTCTACTCAAGTCGGTACTTACGAAGCAAGAAGGCAAATATACTCATTTCTTCTCCGCCCATTCGTCCGCTGCCAAATCCCTCCTTCCCCGCGTAGCTGCAACACTCGACTTTCCTGCTGTCTCGGACATCATTTCCATATCCCACGATGAGCCTTCGGATACCACCACATTCACCCGACCCATTTACGCGGGCAATGCGATTGCCACTATTCGCGCAAACGCCGACATCAAACTTAAAGTCATAACTGTCCGTGGTACTGCATTTATGCCTCTTTCCGGTCAAGCCGAGCATGAGGTTACTGTCGAAGAAGTTGCGCCTGTCGAGCTTTCTGATGCGGAAAAGGTGACAGAGCATCTCAAGACCGAAGTCTCCAAGTCGGACCGACCAGACTTGGGAGTGGCAAAGCGCGTTGTGTCTGGTGGACGAGCGTTGAAGAACAGAGAGACATTCAACGCGACCCTCGAGCCTCTTGCTGAGGCCCTCGGCGCAGCTGTTGGCGCGAGTCGTGCGGCTGTCGATGCGGGGTATGCGGACAACTCGTTGCAAGTTGGTCAAACAGGCAAGATCGTTGCCCCTGAGCTGTACATCGCCATTGGGATTTCCGGCGCGATCCAGCACTTGGCAGGTATGAAAGATTCAAAGATGATTGTTGCTATCAACAAGGTGCGCAACGTCACTCGTTTGGGAATAAGATACTGATGCGGGTGTCTAGGATCCCGACGCGCCGATATTCCAGGTCGCGGACGTCGGGATCGTGGGTGACCTTTACGATATCGTTCCGCAGCTTGTAGAGAAGCTTAAACACTAGCAATACGATATTAAAGAAGAATATACACCTTAATTACCCTTTCCTCAAGACAAAGCAGCACGCAGCGTCGTCACAGCGTCGCAGCTGAATGCGGTGTGATGGGTTGAGGCCAAAATTCGTTACGGGGGAGATTAGTCAGAAATGAAGATGTGCTCGTGAATCCTGAGTCGTTAGTTCCTTGGTCCTCGATTAAATTGCAGGTGTCATACTAAATGAACGCCCAAGGTTTCACCTTGTGGTCCCACCTCTGCACAAGCTCTCCACGTATGTACATGTACACTGGTCCATGGCGTGCTTTGGCGGTCGCGCTGTGCGTCACCTCCATATCAGCGATGCGTTTGGGCTATACTAGATCTCCTGTTTGATCCTACGGATGAGCAGAGTGCCAAATATTCGCGTCCATCATCACCACGAGCAGACAAGAACATGGGTATGCATCCCTTGAACCCGTCAGTAGTGCAGACTGTTGGCCATTACGATTATTGCCACCCCGCGGCGGATTGCCATTGACGGCCACACTTTCCTGGAGGAGGATTCGCGGAGGACTTCCCAGGGGCGCAATGTTCAGATCATTGACAGGACATTCTGGCACTCGTCCTACCCCGCGTTTCCAGAGAAGGCGTCCTCGGGACCTCTCTGCAGTCAAGTATATCCTGCGAGAGCGAAACGAAGGCTCAGCACACCGAGGGCGTTCCGGACATGCGCAAAAACATTAATATGGACGTCCGCAAAAGCGTAATAGTAGCACTCAGGCTCGCCACTCGCTGATACACAGTGCTCTAGACTCATTGTCGACGCTTCAAGATTACAGCAACAACAATTATGGTTTTCGCAAACTGAACGTATTACTCTAACTCATGCGAGATCAGTCACTCAACACCACCTTGGTTGTCCAATGATCAATCCCCAAGGTCAGGTTTGCCCGTGTGCCCGTGCACCCTGTTGGACGAGCACGACCAACCTGATGCCGGGAGAGAGCGGGGGAAACAACCCTGTAGGATATATAGACAAACAGAGTGCGGCTATATATACAGGAGTGGACAAACAACCGCCCAGCGTGTCCGCATCGCAGTGAAGGAGGCCAAGGCACCCTACATAGAATATGAATTGGATGACTTCGGTCCCTTCCTGACTACTTTCGTTGCGACCCCTCTATGGTTTTCCAGCTTTTGAGCATTCGATTCTAACATTCAACCCGTGAATAGCTCGGTTTTTGAGACACTCGCCCAACGAGAACTCGCATTTCAACCCGCCCGTTGTTGAGCATACATACCCTCACGTCCACGCCCTCGCACTCAACCACAGAGAGCTCGTGATCTCATCTGGTTGGCGTTGTTACCATTTCGAGGTATACCATTGTGTCTACGCCTGATCATTTCATTTCGAGTACACCGGTGAATGGATCCTAAGTTGCAATAGGACGGCGGGTCGGGACAGGACTGAAGTTTTCCGGAAGATTCGCTTCCGGTCACTAGTCCCGGAGAGAGATAGAATAGGGAGGTTAGGAGGTGTAAACAGGCTGAAGTCCTCGGGGAATTGCGTCTCTGTATACTCATTGACGTAGCTCACTGATCTTCCTCCGATAGTACCCTATCTGGCGTCTCTGGAAGAACTTCCCTTGTTAAGCAACCCACCGATCTCATGCCTCATTCGGAGAAACGTCAATAATTAAAAGGCAACAAATATCAAACTACATGCGCAGAGATCAATGGAAAGAAAACTAAGCAGGTGCATTGTTGAAAATTTGGGTCCATGAGGTTCCGAAGGCAATGTCATCGAAGTCAAGGGAGACGGACCGATTATGAGATGTAAGGGGAATTGTCATAAGGGCGGGTGAATGAACGGTAGTGCGACAGTAGTGGGGTACCCAGTATAGTAAACCACCCTCTGAGTCCCTGACCCAACCGTCCTCGTTGGGCTTTGCAAAAAGTTCAGGATGGATCGGGCTGCAAGAGGAAGGTCGGATGGGAGCAGATGGAAATGCGTCCCACGCACGGGTGGTGTTGTCACAAGACCCAGAAACGGTGTGCTGCGCGTGCGAAGAGTAAGCAATAGACTGGATCGAGTGGGTATACCCCTCGAGAGGCTTGCCGGCTGCAGTACCAGCCTCAGCATCCCAGGTTCTAATGGTGTGGTCGTCGGATCCGGAGATGATGTGGCGCCCATCGGGAGAGTAAGCAACGGACGTCACCCAGTCAGTGTGCCCCTCGAGAGGGTCGCCGACTGCGGCACCAGTCTTGGCATCCCAGATTCGAATGGTGTGATCGCTGGATCCAGAGATGATGTGGCGCCCATCGGGAGAGTAAACAACGGACGTCACCCAGATAGTGTGCCCCGTAAGAGGATTGCCGACTGCGGCACCAGTCTTGGCATCCCAGATTCGAATGGTGTAATCGTAGGATCCAGAGATGATGTGGCGCCCATCGGGAGAGTAAGCAACGGACGTCACCCAGCTAGTGTGCCCCTCGAGAGGATCGCCGACTGCGGCACCAGTCTTGGCATCCCAGATTCGAATGGTGTGATCGTCGGATCCGGAGACGATGTGGCGCCCATCGGGAGAGTAAGCAACAGACATCACCGAGCCAGTGTACCCGAGAGGATCGCCGACCGCGGCACCAGTCTTGGCATCCCAGATTCGAATCGTATGATCGTGTGATCCGGAGATGATGTGACGCCCATCGGGAGAGTAAGCAACGGACGTCACCGAGTGAGTGTGCCGCTGAAGAGGATCGCCGACTGCGGCGCCAGTCTTGGCATCCCAGATTCGAATGGTGTGATCGTCGGATCCGGAGATGATGTGGCGCCCATCGGGAGAGTGAGCAACAGACGTCACCGAGTCAGTGTGCCCCTTGAGAGGATCACCGACTGCGGCACCAGACCTGGGATCCCAGATTCGGATGGTGTTATCTTCGGATCCGGAGATGATGTGGCACCCATCGGGAG
>WNFL01363502.1_pt2 | contig 17498 bp, 18 predicted proteins | sample 5400361 | NCBI WGS metagenome assembly WNFL01 (sample SAMN13153351, study PRJNA577476) | soil metagenome | isolation source: 40 cm soil on Douglas fir-dominated hillslope | place: USA:California | collected 2013-09-17 | reverse complement strand
TCCACGGTGGTAAGCGCGGGGCTCGTGAATTGGCCGAAGGGGATGTTGTCGATCCCGACCAGGGAGACTTCTTCAGGGATCGCTATGCCCAGCGTCTTGGCCGCCCCCAGGAAGCCGATCGCCACCAGGTCGTTGTAGCAGACCACGGCGTCCGGCCGGTCCCTGCGCAGCATCATCGTTGGCGCTATACGCTCGCCTTCCGCTATGGTGGGAGAGCGCAGCTCGTGGCGCATGAGCTTCAGCTTGTGCGCGTCGAGGCAGTCGGTCAGGCCGCGCATGCGCTCCATGTCGGGACGCGCCCGCGCGAAACCCGCGTACGCAATGCGCTTGTGGCGCTGCTTCACGAGGAGCTCGCCCAGCATGAAGGCGGCGTTATAGGCGTCCACGCCGATGCTCGCGCGGTTGTCGGGCGCCGGCCGCCCGGAGAAAACGACCGGCTTGCCGTAGGCGAGCACGCGATGCAGCTGATCCTCGGGCATGCGCGTGGAGACGATGAGGCCGTCTACTCGCCGGGAGAGTGCCTCGAGGAGCTCGTCCTCGCGTGCCTGGCTCTCCTCGGTATCCACGAACAGGAGGTTGTAGCCCTGTTCCAGCGCGATGCGGTTGGCGCCTTTGACGACCTTCGTGAAATGGGGATTGCCGATGTCGAGGATCACGACGCCCACGGACCCGGTCCTGCCGGTGATCATGCTGCGTGCAAGCGGGTTGGACTGGTAGGCGAGCTCGTCCACCGCGGCGCGGATCTTGCGCTCGACCGCGGGCGTGAAACGCTGGATCGAATTGATGTACTTGGAAACGGTGGCGATGGAGACGCCGGCGCGGGCGGCCACGTCGCGGATGGTGGGCTTCTTCTTCATGTCTCGCGCGTCGATTCTACCGGCATGTTGACAAACTCGCTTCCCGGCCCCGAAAATGGGGAAAACGTTTTCCATCATATATGAACCCACCCCCGCAGTTCCAGCGCCTTCTCCTCACGGGCGCGGCGGGCGGTCTCGGCAAGGTGATGCGCGAGCGCATGAGAGCGTGGACGCGCGTGCTGCGCTTGTCGGATCGCGAGCCGCTCGGTGATGCGCGCGAGGGCGAGGAAGTGGTGCGCTGCGACCTCGCGGATCGCGCAGCGACGCTGGCACTCCTCGACGGCGTCGATGCCATGGTCCACTTCGGCGGCGTGTCGGTGGAGGCCGCCTTCGACCCGATCCTGCAGTCGAACATCATCGGCTGCTACAACGTATACGAAGGCGCGCGCCGCCACGGCGTGAAGCGCGTCGTGTTCGCGAGCTCGAACCACGTGATCGGGTTCTACAGGCAGAGCGAAAGGATCGACATCGAAGCGCCGCGGCGCCCGGATGGCCTCTACGGCCTGTCCAAGTGTTTCGGCGAGGACCTCTCGCGCCTTTACTTCGACCGCTACGGCATCGAGACCGTGTGCCTGCGCATCGGCTCGTCCTTCCCGCAGCCGAAGGACCGGCGCATGCTTTCCACGTTCCTTTCCTACGACGACCTCACCGAGCTGGTGCGCTGCTCGCTCTTCACGCCGTGCGTCGGCCACACGATCGTCTTCGGCATGTCGGACAACTCGAGCAAGTGGTGGGACAACTCGAAGGCCGCGCACCTCGGGTTCAAGCCGCGCGACAGCGCGGATCGCGACCGCGAGCGCATCGAGAGTCTCCCGCCGCTCGCGCCCGACGATGCGGCGTCGATCTACCAGGGCGGTTCCTTCATCCATGCGGGTCCTTTCGAGGACTGAGCGCTCCATGGGCGCCGAACGCGTGACCGACCCTTTGACGCGGTAGGCGAGCACCCGTGCCGGGAAACCCGCGCCTCGCGGCGAAACAGTTTCCTTTTCAGGTAAACGGTTTACTACAACTTTCCAGTTGACAATATCGTGGCAGTGGTGGCTGAATAAGAAAAACGTTTCACTAAAAAGAGGTCGCTCTGCTCTCGACTCCACGTTTCATCCCGCTCGCGGTGGCATGCCTCGCGGCCTCGGCCACCCTGCATGCGGCGGCGCCGATTGACGCTCGCGTCCGCTCGGGCGTGTTGCCGCAGTTCGAATACTTCTTCGACAAGCTCGCCGCCGAGGGCGAACACAGCACGCTCGATGGCGTTCGCGTGTTCGACGGGCGCGACAAGTTCCTGCCGGGGAAGATCGCCATCGGCATGAGCTACCTGCTGTTGGACGACGGGGCGGACGGGGTGAAGCGCGAGAAATTCCTGCGCGGATACCGCGAGATCGCGGATCTCACCGTCGGCATGGACAACGAGACGTGGGGGATCTACTACTACCTGCTCGCGTTGCACCGGCTCAAGCGCGCGGGCTTCCTCGACCGCGCGGTCGCCGCGGAAACGCTCGCACGGCTGCGCCGCGAGCTCGACTGGCGCACGTTCGTCACCGCCGGTGACTACCGGCTGATCGACCTGCCCTCCAACTACTACGGCGTCGCGTTCAGCGTCGCGCGGCTTCGATTCCTGCTGGGCTGGGAAGACGAAAGCGCGAGCAAGGCGCTGCTGGAAAAGATGCTGGCCCACTACGCGAAGTATTCGGGCGGATACGGTTTTTCCGACGAGACCGAGGGCGAGGGCCGCTTCGACCGCTACAGCATCCTGCTCGCGGCGGAAGTAAGCGAGCGATACATCGAGACCGGCCTCGAAGTCACCCCGCAGCTCCAGCAGCTCCTGCGCAACTCCGTGAAGATCGCGTTCGACGTCGGGCGCGCAAACGGCGAGGGATTCTCTTTCGGACGCAGCATCGGCCCCTACGGCGACACGGCGATCCTGGAGATCCTTTCGGCTGCCGCCCGCCTGGGACTCCTCGACAGTGACCAAAAGGCGCATGCCTACGCGTACTCGGCGCGCATCGTCGAGCGGTACCTCGCCTTCTGGTACGACCCGGCGCTGCGATCGGTGGACATGTGGGGCAAGGGCCGGCGCACGGACGCCTATCGCGGGAAGCACCGCATCCTGGGCGAGAACCTTTCGCTGCTTCACCAGCTCGCCTCGGCCGCGCAGCTGTGGAAGCAGGCCGGCTACGCGGGTGTGGTCCCGGCCGACGATCTCGACACGTGGATGAAGAAGACACAGCCCGCGTTCGCGCTGCACTGGTTCGCGCGTGGCACGCAGGATCGCGCGCTCGCTGTTGTGCGGGACGGCGATCGCGTGTTCAGCCTGCTGATGGTCAACGGCGGCACCGGACAGCACGACAACAGTCCCTACTACACGCTTCCGTTCGCGAACGACATCATCGCCGGGGTGGCGGACAGTGGCGCACGGCACGCGCAGCTGCTGCCCAAGCTGCTCTTGCGCGACGGCACCGAGTTGATTCCGGCGGCTTTCATCAAGGACATCCAGACCGCCTCCCGGGACGGGATCCGCACGGTGTCATTTCGCCAGGATGCGCTCGATCGCCTCGGTCGCAAGTCGCCCATCGAGGATGGGCGCATCCAGGTCGAGACTCGCTATGCGTTCGCGCCCGGAACCATCACGCGCATCGACCGCTACACGGCGAGCGCACCAGTCGAAGTGGAGAGGATGACGCTGGAATTCGCGTCGTTCTCGACCGCACCCACGGGGCGCGGGTCGAAGGTCGATTTCGCACACGGGGCGATCGAGAGTCTCGAGGCGCGCGGTTTCGACGGTTGCCGCGCGCGCTCGCTCGGCGACGAGGAGGCGTTTCGCTCGCCGACGGGAGCGATGCATTCGCTCGTGGAATGCGAGCGCGCGGGCTTTTTGCTTCAGGGCCCGCTGGAAGTGGAGTGGACCATCCGCTATCGACAAGGAGGAGACAAAAAATGACAACGGCTCGAAAGACCCTGGCTGGAGTGCTCGCCGCGCTGGCGCTGCCCGTGAGCGCGCAGCAGAGCAACGACGCGGACAAGAAACAATCGATCCAGGAGGCGAAGAAGCCTCCCGGGCTCGAGACGATCATCGTCACCGCCAACAAGCGCGTCGAGACGCTTGAGCACGTGCCGCAGGCGATCTCCGTGGTCACCGAGGAGATGATCGAGCGCGCCAACGTGCGCGACATCGTCGACGTGATCAACCTCTCGCCGGCGCTGTCCCTCACCTACGGCACCACCCCGGCAAACAACGGCATCAACATGAGGGGCATCGGAACCACTTCCATCGGCATCGGAGTCGAAGCGGACGTCGCCTACATCCTCGACGACATTCCCATGGGAATGCAGGTGAAGGCCTTCCAGGACCTCGCCGAGGTGACGCGCATCGAGATCCTCAAGGGTCCACAGAACACGCTCTTCGGCAAGAGCGCCATTGCGGGCGCGATCTACGTCGTTACGAGGCCCGCGAGCGGTCCGATGTCCGGCAAGGCGATGGCAATGTATACGAGCGACAAGGAGCGGCGCTACGCGGTGTCGTATGGCGGCTCCGTGACCGACACCTGGGGCTTCCGCATCTCCGCGAGCGACAACGACTTCCCCGGCAACGTGAACAACCTCACCACCGGCGAGAAGGTGAACGGCGCGCAGAGCAAGACCGCCATGGCGAAGATCAACTGGCGCCCGGCGCCGCAGCTCGACATCGACCTCACGCCGCGCTGGAACAAGACGAGCACGAACTGCTGCGTGCTCGTGGCCACGAGCTTCGTCCCGATCCAGGGCGCGCTGCTGTCCAACATCGCCCAGCTTCCGGCGAGCTCGCTGCTCGCCGGCATCACGCCCGGACCCGACAACCGCGACGTGCGCAACGACGCATTCACGGGGCAGGATTCCACCGACAAGGGCGCGGGACTGCGCATGAGTTGGTCGATGCCGTCAGGCGCATCGCTCCTGTCGATCACTTCGGCTTCTCACTATGATGCCAACGACAACCGTGACCAGGACTTCGTCGACGTACCGACGTTGCTCTACTACCCGCTCGCCAACGGGCGCCCGGCGGGCGTGAACGCGGGCTACACCCAGTTCGGCACCTTCAAGGTCCTGTCGCAGACGCAGGAGTTTCGCTACGTCTCGCCGGATGCCGGCGCCCTGCGCTACGTGGCCGGCCTCTGGTACGGGCACAACACCATCGACCGCCACTTCATCCGCGGCTACAACGGCATCGCGCTCACCACCCCGACGCAGTACTTCACCGACACGTACAACCGGAATACGGCGGTGTTCGGCCAGGCGACTTGGGACTTCCGGTCCGACTGGAGCGCGTTGTTGGGGATGCGCTTCAACCGTGAGACGTCGGGGTATCACTTCACCACCGGCGCCCCCCCGCCGGCGGCGTTCGTTCCGACGGGGGTCTTCTCGAGCACCGGCAACGGAGAAAATGCCTTCACGTGGAAGGCGAGCATCCAGAACCAGGTCAACAGGGACCTCATGGTCTACGCGTTGGCCTCGACGGGCTACAAGGGCAAGGCGTACGACCTCACGAGCAGCCTCAACGCCGCGACCGCGGCGCAGCAGCCGGTGAAGTCCGAGACCGCGGGGACGATCGAGGTCGGCGCCAAGGGCAACTTGCTCGACAACCGCCTCACCGTGAACTTCGCCGCGTTCTACACGAAGTTCCACGACTATCAGCAGAATTCCGGCAGCTACCTGCCCGGGACGACGACGTATGTAACGCGCCTGAACAGCGTGGGGGGCGTGCAGACGAAGGGCGCGGAAGCCGACGTGGTCTGGCTCGTTGCGCGCGATTTCGTGGTGAACGCGGGCTTTGCCTATACGGATGCGACGATCACCGAATGGCCTAACGCGCCGTGCTACTCCGTGGCGGGCAGCCCCAATGGCGGCTTCAACGCCGAGTGCCGCCTGAAGGATCCGAACTACGGCAACCAGAACGTGCAGGACCTCGCCGGGGGGAGGATGCCGAACGCGCCTCGCATCAAGGTGTACGTGAGCGGTATCTACGACATCCGGCTCGACGGCCCCGTCGACGCATTCGTGAACGGCAGCTACCGCTACCAGAGCGACGTCCTCACCAACCTGAACCAGGATCCAACCCTTGCCGTTCCCACATTCAGCATCACCAACCTCGCTTTCGGCATTCGCGATAAGCGCGACCGCTACCGCGTGACCTTTGGCGTAAACAACGTCTTCGACAAGCACTACGCGATGACCGGCCTCACGGGGTTGGGCAGCTGGAACTCCCGACCCCCCAACCCCACGGTGAACGTGACGACGACGACGTGGACGCCCGCGCGCGATGCCTTCCGGTACTACGGCTTGCGCCTGGATCTCTCGTTCTGATCCGACGACCCCGTCCCATGACGCCTCCCCAGCGCCTTTCCCGCCTGCTCCTGACCGGCGCCGCAGGCGGGCTGGGCAAAGTCCTTCGAGTCCGCCTCAAGGCTCTCGCCGATGTCCTGCGCGTTTCCGACCGCGAGCCGCTCGGCGCCGCCGCGCCAGGCGAGGAAGTCGTGCCATGCGATCTCGCGGACCGCGCGCGGGTGCTCGAGCTGGTGAAGGGTGCCGACGCCATCGCGCACTTCGGCGGCATTTCCGTGGAGATGCCCTTCGATCCGATCCTGCAGTCGAACATCGTAGGCGTGTACAACCTGTACGAGGCGGCCCGCAGGCACGGCGTGCGCCGCATCGTCTTCGCGAGCTCGAACCACGTCACGGGCTTCTACAAGGTCACGGAAGAGCTCGATTCGAGCGTGGCGATGCGCCCAGATGGGCTGTACGGCGTCAGCAAGTGCTTCGGCGAGAATCTCTCGCGCCTCTACTTCGACCGCTACGGCATCGAGACCGTGTGCCTGCGCATCGGCTCGAGCTTTCCCGATGTGCGCGATCGGCGCATGCTCTCCACGTTCCTCAGCTATGACGACTTGGTAGAGTTGGTGCGCTGCGCGCTGTTCGCGCCGAACGTCGGGCATACGGTGATCTACGGCGTCTCCGATAACTCGGCTCGCTGGTGGGACAATGCGAAGGCGGCCCATCTCGGCTTCCGCCCGCGCGACAGCGCGGATTCGCAGCGCGCGCGGATCGAGGCAGCGCTGCCGCCCCCGAATGCGGATGACCCGGCTGCCGTCTATCAGGGCGGATCGTTCGTGCGCGCGGGACCGTTCGAAAGCTGAGCGCCAACAATAAGCAAGGAGGAGGCCATGTCGATCAAGCGAATTCTCAGGGGAGCCGCGCTCGCTGCGGCGCTGGCAACCTTCGCCGCCGTGCAGGCGCGCGAGTTTCGTTCCGCCGAGGTGCATCCGCCGGACTACCCGACCACGATGGCGGTCGCGCAGATGGGCAAGCTGCTCTCGGAGCGCACCAAGGGCCGCCTCGCGATCAAGGTGTACCCGAATGGCGCGTTGGGAAGCGAGAAGGACAACATCGAGCAGCTGCGCCTGGGCGCGCTCGACATGATGCGCATCAACGTGGCGCCGCTGAACGGCGTCGTGCCGGAAACCATCGTCACCGGGCTGCCGTTCGTGTTCCGCTCGACCGAGCACATGCGCAAGGTGCTCGACGGTCCCGTGGGCGACGACATCCTCGCCTCCATGGAGTCGCAGGGCCTGGTGGGGCTCGCGTTCTACGACAGCGGGGCGCGCTCGTTCTATTCGAAGAAACCGATCCGCAGCGTGGCGGACCTGAAAGGCCTGAAGATCCGCGTGATCCAGTCCGACCTCTTCGTCGCGATGGTGGAAGCGCTGGGCGCCAATCCCACGCCGATGCCGTACGGCGAGGTCTACACCGCGTTGAAGACGGGCATCGTGGATGCGGCGGAGAACAACTGGCCTTCGTACGAGTCGTCGCGCCACTTCGAGGCGGCGAAGTTCTACACGTTGGACGAGCACTCGCTGGCACCCGAAGTGCTGGTGTTCTCGAAAGTCGTGTGGGACAAGCTCTCGCCGCAGGACCAGGCGGAGATCCGCAAGGCGGCGAAGGATTCCGTGCCGTACATGCGCAAGCTCTGGGACGAGCGCGAGGTGAAGTCGCGCAAGGCCGTCGAGGCCGCGGGCTCCCAGGTGATCACCGTCGCGAACAAGCAGGAATTCATCGACGCGATGAAGCCGGTCTACGCGAAGTTCGCCAGCACGCCGCGGCTCGCGGGACTGGTGAAGCGCATCCAGGATACGCAGTAGTAATGCTTCAGCGCCTCAAGAACGCCCGCTGGCCGCGGGCGCTCACATGGATGAACGCGCGTCTCGCGCGCCTGGGCATGTTCGCCGCGGTCGCGGGGCTGCTGGCGATCGTCGCCGTCGTCGCCTGGCAGGTGTTCGGCCGCTACGTCCTGAACGCGAGCCCCACGTGGGCGGAGAACGTCGCGCTCGTCCTCATCCTTTACGTGACGCTCATCGGCGCGGCGGTGGGCGTGCGCGACGCGGGCCACATCGGCATGGACTCGATCCTGGTGCTGGCGCCGGAGAAGATCCGCAACCAGATCGAGCTCGTGATCCACGTGCTGGTGGGGATCTTCGGTGTCGCCATGGCGTACAACGGCTGGATCCTCGGGGCGTCGGTGGCGCCGTACAAGCTGCCCAACCTCCAGCTCTCCGAGGCGGCGCGCTACGTGCCGCTCGTGATCTCCGGGGTCATGGTGGTGCTCTTCTCCGTCGAGCATTTCCTGGCGCTGCTGCGCGGCGAGGAAGTCGAGCCCGCATGGCACTGACGATCCTCGGCGTCTCGTTCCTCGTCCTCCTGGCGCTCGGCGTGCCCGTCGCCTTCGCCATCGGGCTGTCGGCCGTCTGCACCATCCTCTACGAGGGGCTGCCGGTCGCGGTGCTCTTCCAGCAGATGATGTCCGGGATGAACGTGTTCTCGTTCCTCGCGATCCCGTTCTTCGTCTTCAGCGGCGAGCTGATGCTCCACGGCGGCATCGCCGACAAGATCGTGACGCTCGCGCGCAGCGTCGTGGGCCACATTCGCGGCGGCCTCGGCATGGCGAACGTCGTGGCGTGCACGCTCTTCGGCGGCGTGTCGGGCTCTCCGGTGGCCGACGTTTCCGCCATGGGCTCGGTGATGATCCCGATGATGAAGAAGGAGGGCTATCACACCGACTACGCGGTGAACGTCACCACTCACGCGGCGCTGGTCGGTGCGCTGATGCCCACGAGCCACAACATGATCATCTATTCGCTCGCCGCGGGCGGAAAGGTCTCGATCGGCGCGCTCATCGCCGCGGGCATCGTGCCGGCGGTGGTGCTCACGGTCTGCATGCTGGTCGCGGCGTACTGGGTCGCCGTGAAGCGCGGCTACCCCAGGGGAAGCTTCCCCGGCTGGAACGCAGTGGCGCGTTCGGCCGTCGCGGCGGCGCCGGGGCTCCTCGTGGTGATCATCATCCTCGCCGGGATCCTCTCGGGCGTGTTCACGGCGACCGAGTCCGCCGCGGTCGCGGTGGTCTATTCGATCGTCCTCACCTTCGCCATCTATCGCACGATGACGTGGGCGAACTTCCTCAAGGCGGCGGCGCGCGCGGTGAAGACCACGGGCGTGGTGCTGCTGCTGATCGGCGTGTCCACCATGTTCCAGTACCTGTGCGCGCTCTACGGCGTGGCCGAGCTCACGGGCGACATGCTCGCGCAGGTATCGAGCACGCCGTGGGTGATCTTCCTCCTCATCAATATCGCGCTGCTGGTGCTGGGCACCTTCATGGACATGGCGAGCACGATCCTCATCTGCACGCCGATCCTGCTGCCCATCGTGGTGACGTACGGGATGGACCCGGTGCAGTTCGGCATGGTGATGCTGGTCAACTGCGCGCTGGGCCTCAACACCCCGCCGGTCGGCACCACGCAGTTCGTGGGCTGCGCTATTGGCGGGATTTCGGTGGGGGAGGTGATGCGCACCATCCTGCCGTTCTACACGGCGTTGCTCGCCACGCTCCTTGCCGTGACCTACATTCCCGCTTTCTCGCTGGCGCTGCCGCGACTTTTCCTGGGCGTGAGCCCGTAGTCGTCGGGTAAGCTCGTCCGAATGAACCCGACCGTTGCCGAGGTGCGGCTCCGGGATGGAACGCGGGTGTTCCTTCGCCCGATCCGCCCCGAGGACGCGGCCCGTGTGCCCGATTTCGAAGCAAGCGTTTCGGCCGAATCGCGGCGCCTGCGGTTCCATTCGACGGTGGCGGCGCTCACACCCCGGATGGTCGCGGCGGCGACGCATGTCGACTACACGCGCGACATGGCGCTGGTGGCCACCGTGCACGAGAATGGCGCCGAGCGCCCCCTGGGCGTGGTTCGTTATTCTCCGACGCATCGCAGGGACGCGGGCTCGGTGAGGCGATGATGCGGCGGCTGCTCGAAGCGGCGCGCGATGCGGGAATCACGCAGATGGTGGGCTGGGTGCTCGCGCACAATGCCGGAATGCTCGCGTTGTGCAGGCGGCTGGGGTTCACGGTCCGCCGCGTTCCGGGCGATCCGCAGATGCGTGAGGTGGTGAAGGTCGTCGCGCCGGCGCCCGGTGATACGATCTCCGGATGATCCGCCGCCCGATCCTTGCCCTGTTGCTCGCCCTGTCGTTCGACGCGGCGGCGCAACGCACCATCCCGGTCACCATGGACGACACCATGCGTTACGCGCCGTCCGAGATCACCGTGAAGGCCGGCGAGAAGGTGCGCTTCGTCGCGACCAACAAGGGCCAGCTCGTGCACGAGATGGTGATCGGCACGAAGAAGGAGCTCGAGGAGCACGCCCAGCTCATGCGCAAACATGCCGGCATGCAGCATGACCACCCCGGCATGCTGCGGCTCAAGCCGGGGGAGACTGGAGGCCTCGACTGGCAGTCCAGGCGCGCCGGCACCTTCTATTACGGATGCCTCGAATCCGGGCACTACGAGGCCGGCATGATCGGCACGATCACGGTCCAGTAGTGACCCACATCGATCCCATCTGCGGAATGACGGTCGCGGACGATTCGCCGCGGCGATTCGCCTTCGACGGCACGACGTATTTCTTCTGCAGCGACCATTGCCTGAAGAAGTTCTCGGCCGATCCCTCCGCATTTGTCGTCCCCACGAAGGCGGAAGCCCAGGGAGCCCACCAGAGCGCTCCCCTCGGGCCTCTGGATTCCCGCCTACGCGGGAATGACAAAGGGCACGGGGACGACAGGACTTATACCTGTCCGATGCACCCGGAGATCCGCCAGATCGGGCCCGGCACGTGCCCGAAGTGCGGCATGGCGCTCGAGCCGGTGATGGTCACGGAAGATGAAGGCGAGAACCCCGAGCTCACCGATTTCACGCGGCGCTTCTGGTGGACGTTGCCGCTCACGCTCGTGGTGTTCGTCCTCGGCATGGCGCACGCGGGCCCGAATTGGCTGCAGCTCGTGCTGGCGACGCCGGTGGTGTTGTGGGCGGGATGGCCGTTCTTCGAGCGTTGCGTGGCGTCGATCCGCACGTGGAACCCGAATATGTGGACGCTGATCGGTCTCGGCGTCGCGGCCGCGTATCTCTACAGCGTGGTGGCGACGATCGCGCCCGAAGCGTTCCCGCCCGGATTCGTTCGCGACGGCCGCGTGGCGGTGTATTTCGAGGCGGCCGCCGTGATCGTTTCGCTCACGCTCATGGGCCAGCTCCTCGAGCTGCGTGCGCGCTCGCAGACTTCGGCCGCCATCCGCGCGCTGCTGGGGCTTGCGCCGCGCACGGCGCGGCGCGTCCGGGAGGACGGCAGCGAAGAAGATATCGAACTCACGCACGTTCACGTCGGCGACAGGCTTCGCGTGCGCCCCGGCGAAAAGGTGCCGGTCGATGGCGTTGTCGTCGAGGGCCGGTCGAGCATCGACGAGTCGATGATCACGGGCGAGCCGATCCCGGTCGAGAAAGGGCCGGGCGACAAGACGATCGGCGCCACCATCAACACCTCGGGCAGCCTCGTCATGCGGGCGGAGAAGATCGGCTCCCAGACTGTCCTTGCCCAGATCGTGCAGATGGTCGCGCAGGCGCAGCGCTCGCGCGCGCCGATGCAGCGGATGGCCGACGCCGTTTCGTATTGGTTCGTGCTCGGCGTGGTCGCGATTGCGATCCTCGCGTTCCTCGCCTGGGGATTCCTCGGCCCCGAGCCGCGCTGGCTCTACGCGCTCGTGAACGCGGTGTCCGTCCTCATCATCGCGTGCCCGTGCGCGCTGGGGCTCGCCACCCCGATGTCGATCATGGTGGCCATGGGCCGCGGCGCGACCTCCGGCGTGCTGTTCCACGACGCCGAGGCGATCGAGGCGCTGCGCGCCATCGATACCCTCATCGTGGACAAGACCGGAACGCTCACGGTGGGCAAACCCGCGTTCCGCGCCGTGGTGCCCGCGGAGGGCTTCACCGAAGACGAGCTGCTTCGCATCGCGGCGAGCCTCGACCAGGGCAGCGAGCATCCCCTCGCGGATGCGATCGTCGCCGAGGCGCGCCGGCGCTCGCTGGTACTCTCGAAAGCGCAGGGCTTCGAGTCGAGCACGGGGCAGGGCGTGAGCGGCACGGTCGACGGCAAGCTCGTGGTGCTGGGCAACACGATGTTCATGATGGAGAAGATGGTGGACGTGCTCGCGCTGCTCGCGCATGCGCATGCGCTGCGACGCGAGGGCGCGACGGTGATGTTCGTCGGCGTCGACGGCCGCGCGGCCGGGCTCCTCGCCGTCGCCGATCCGGTGAAGGAAACCTCGCGCGAAGCGATCGCGAAGCTTCACGCCGAGGGCATCCGCGTGATCATGGCCACCGGCGACGGCCTCGCCACCGCGCAGGCCGTGGCGCAGTCCCTGGGCATTTCCGAGATCCATGGAGAGGTGCGTCCCGCCGACAAGCTGCGGCTGGTCGAGAAGCTGCAATCGCAGGGCCGGCGAGTCGCGATGGCGGGCGATGGCATCAACGATGCGCCCGCGCTCGCGAAGGCGGACGTGGGCATCGCCATGGGAACCGGCACCGACGTGGCCATCGCAAGCGCGAAGGTGACGCTCGTGAAGGGCGACCTGCGCGGCATCGTCCGCGCGCGCGAGCTTTCGCGCGAGACGGTGGCGAACATGAAGCAGAACCTCGGCTTCGCGCTCGTCTACAACGCGCTCGGCGTGCCGATCGCCGCCGGCGTCCTCTATCCGTTCACCGGCCTGCTGCTCTCGCCCATGATCGCGGCGGTCGCGATGAGCTTCAGCTCGGTGTCCGTCGTGACCAATGCCCTGCGCCTTCGCAAGGCGTGATGCGGTCGGTCGCTTCACTCGGCCGTCGCATCCCGCGCGAGCGTCGCAATGATCGGGCATTGGCGCGGGCGTTTTCCGCGCCGGCATTCGCGGACCAGTCCCTCGAGGAGGCGGCGCATGCGCTCGAGATCATCGATGCGTGACCTGACGACCGCGAGCTTCTGCTCCGCGAGCTCGCGCGTCTCGCCGCAGTTCTGGCCGTCTTCGAGAAGGAGCAGCCTGCGCACCTCGTCCAGGCTGAAGCCGAGCTCCTGCGAGCGCTTGATGAAGCGCAGCCTCGCGACGGCGCTCACGCCGTAGCGGCGCACCGAGCCGGGCGGCTTGCGGGGCTGCGCAACCAGCCCCAGGCTCTGGTAATAGCGGATCGTTTCCTTGTGGACGCCGGAGAGCAGCGCCACGCGGCCTATGGTCATCTCATCCATCGGTTCGGCCCGGCCTTGACTCTGTAGTGACCTACAGAGATTACCCTGCCTGCATGAGAACCGAAACGTCCCTCGCGGCGGGTGCCATCGCCGCATTCGGCGCGACCGCCTGCTGTTTCGGGCCGCTGCTCCTCGTGACGCTTGGGCCGCCCGGATGCGGATGCTCGAGCCGCTCCAGCCGGTCTTCATCGTCGCCACGCTCGCATTCATGGGATTCGCTGTCCACCGGCTGTATCGCAAGCCACGCGAATGCGAGGCGGGCGAGGCCTGCGCCGTGCCGGCGGTCCTGCGCCGCCAGCGCATCGCATTCTGGATCGTCGCCGCGATCATCGCAGCCATGGCGTCGTTTCCGCTCCTTTCGCCGCTGCTCTATTAAAGGAATCCCGCATGCACCATCGATTCATCGCCATCCTCGCCACCGCCGGCTCCCTGGTCGCCCTCGCAGCCCCGATGCGTGAAGTCGTGCTCGACGTTGCGGGCATGACTTGCGCCACTTGCCCTTTGACCGTCAAGGCCGTGCTGAAAGGGGAGCCCGGCGTGGGCGACGCCAAGGTCGACATGCAACGGCATAACGCGCGCGTGACTTTCGATCCGGACAAGGTTTCCGCCGAGCATCTCGCCGCCGCCGTCAGCGAAGCGGGCTTTCCCGCGAAGATCGTGAAGTGAGCGCCGCCGCGGGCATGGTCCTCACCGGTAGCGTCACGTGTCCGCATTGCGGTTTTCGTAAGGAGGAAGGGATGCCGACCGACGCATGCCAATACTTCTACGAGTGCACGGCATGCAAGAGGCTGCTGAAACCCAAGCCGGGCGATTGCTGCGTGTTCTGCTCCTACGGCACCGTGAAATGTCCGCCGATGCAGGCGTTGCGTCCGTGTTGCGCCTGAAACGGATATCATAGGAGCCGATGAAACACCGCTGCCGCGCTCTCGCCGCCATTGCCTCGATCGCCGCGTTCCTGTTCGCGCAGGCGACGCTGTCGGCCTATGCGTGCGCCGGTCCCATCCCGGATCCGGTCGCGATGGCGCAGATGAAGGCCCAGATGGAAGCCGCCGGCGGCCTGTGCGAGCAACACTGCACGACCGGCACCGTCTCCTTCGAGGCCGCCAAGCCCGCAGCCTTCACGATGCCCGCGTTGGCGCCCGTCGCGCTGCGCGTCGCCATGCCCGAGCTACGGGCGCATGCGATCGCTATCCAGCCCGTGGCGCATTCGCTCGCGGGTCCCGCTCCGCCGCTCATCCGCTTCACCGTCCTTCGCATTTGATCCCCCGCCGGTATTGAACGGGCGCGCGTCCGCGCGTCCGCGATTTCCGTTGTGGAGGTTCGGATGCTTCGCTGGCTCTTGCTGTTGCTCTGCGTTCCTGTGTATGCGGGAACGACAAATCCCCTTGCGCTCGACGAAGCGCTGAAGATCGCCGAGTCGCGCTCGGCGCAGCTCGCCGCGCAGAGGGCATCGGCCGATTCGGCCGCGGCGCTGATCCCGGCCGCCGGGCAGAATCCGGACCCGCGCCTCATCGTCGGCATCGAGAACGTCCCGGTCGAGGGCGGCAACGCGTGGAGCCTCAGCGTCGACTCGATGACGATGCGCAAGGTCGGCGTGATGCAGGACTTCACGCGCGGCTCGAAGCTTCAGGCGCGCACCGCGCGGCAAGACGCCGAGGCGCGCCGCGAGGCCGCGTTGGTCGAAATGCAGCGCGCGGAGTTGCGCCGCGAGGTGGCGACCGCGTGGTTCGAGCGCTACTACACAGTGCGCTCGCGCGGCGTCGTCGAAGCCTTGGCTGCCGAGGCGCGCCTGCAATCGGACGCATCGACGGCGGAGCTCGCGGCCGGACGCGGCTCCGCGGCCGACGCGCTGGCCGCGCGCGCATTGCGCGCGACGCTCGTCGATCGCCAGCTGGAGCTCGATCGCCAGTCGCGCCGCGCCGAGGCGATGCTCTCGCGCTGGCTCGGCGACGACGCCGGGCGCGAGCCCGTCGCGCCGCCCGATGTCACGCACATCGGCCATCACACGGGGAGTCTCGAAGCCAATCTCGAAAATCACCCGCATCTTGCGATGTACGGGCCGATGGTGGAGATGGCGCAGGCCGAGGTGCGCATGGCCGAGGCCGCGAAGGATCCCGACTGGAGCGTCGAGGTTTCGTACGGCGTGCGCGGACCGGCCTACGAGAACATGGCCTCGATCATGTTCCGCATGGACCTGCCGATCTTCGCCGGCAGGCGGCAGGATCCGGCGATCGCCTCGAAACGCCGCGCCGCCGACGTGGCCCTCGCGCAGGCCGAGGACGCGCGCCGCAAGCACGTCGCGGAGATCCGCGCATCGCTCGCCGAGTGGGAGATCGCCACGGCACGGCTCGACCGCCAGCGCGCCGACATCGTTCCGTACGCGGAGGAGCGCGCGCGCCTGGCGCAGAGCGCGTACGCGGGCGGGCGCGCGGATCTCGCGACAGTCTTCGACGCACGCCGCATGGTGCTCGATGCGCGCCTCGCCGCGATCGCCGCGGAAGCCGAGCTGGCCCGCGCGTGGGCACAGCTCGCGTACCTCGTTCCGGAAGGAAAGCAGCCATGAGCCATCACCGTTTCGTGGTGCCGGTCGTCGCGGTCGTCTTCGCCGCGGCGGGAGCCGCCGGCGGCATCTGGTGGACGCACCGCTCGATGGGCGCCGCATCGCCCGCGACCGATCCCGCCAGGAAGGTCCTCTACTGGCACGACCCGATGTACCCGCAACAGAAGTTCGACAAGCCGGGCAAGTCTCCCTTCATGGACATGCAGCTCGTGCCCGTGTACGCCGAGGGCGAGGAATCGGGCGTGAAGGTGAGCCCGCAGCTCGCGCAGAACCTCGGCGTAAGAACGGTGGTTGCGGAGAAAGGACGCATCGCGCGCGCCGTGGACGTGGTGGGCACGATCGCGTTCGACGAGCGCGCGGTGACGGTGGTGCAGGCGCGAACCGCGGCGTTCGTGGAGCAGCTCTTCGCGCGCGCGCCGCTCGATCCGGTGCAGCGCGGCCAGGCGCTCGCGCGCCTCTTCGTTCCCGATTGGGCGGGCGCGCAGCAGGAATACCTCGCGTTGAAGGCGAGCGGCGTCGAAGGCGCCGCGGAGCTCGCGCGCGCCGCGCGCAACCGCCTGCTGCTCCTGGGCATGACGGAAGAGCAGGTGCAGGCCGTCGATCGGGAAGGCAAACCCGTGACGCGCGTCACGATCGTCTCGCCGGCCGACGGCGTGGTGGGCGAGCTCGCGGCGCGCGAAGGCATGAACGTCGCGGCGGGCGCGATGCTCTTCCGCATCAACGGGCTCGCGACCGTGTGGGTGAACCTCGACGTGCCCGAGGCGCAGTCCGCGGCGGTGCGCCCCGGCGCGGCGCTCGAAGCCACGGTGCCCGCGTATCCCGGGGAGACGTTCAAGGGACGGGTCTCAGCCGTGCTTCCCGAAGTGAACGCCACGACGCGCACCGTGCGCGCGCGAGCGGAGCTCTCGAATCCCGGCGCGAAGCTGAAACCCGGGATGTTCGCGCGCGTGCAAATCGCCAGCGCGGGCGCGGGGGGCAAGGACGCGGTCCTCGTTCCGAGCGAAGCCGTGATCGTCACCGGCGAGCGCAGCGTCGTCATCGTCGATCGCGGCCGGGGGCGCTACGAGCCTGTGAGCGTGAAGGTGGGCGCGGAGGAGGGCGGCCGGTCCGAGATTCTCGAAGGGCTCGCCGGTGGCGAGCGCATCGTCGCCTCGGGCCAGTTCCTCATCGACTCGGAGGCGAGCCTGCGCGGCGTCGAGCGGCGGATGAACACGCCCGCCTCGCACCACGCCGAGGGCAAGGTGGAGCGCATCGACGCGAAGAGGCTCACCATCTCGCACGGCCCCGTGCCGAGCATGCAGTGGGGGCCGATGACGATGGAGTTCGCCGCGCCCGCATCGGGGATGCCGCCGGGCCTGAAAGCGGGCGACGCGGTCCACTTCGAATTCGTGCAGACGCCCGCCGGTGAATTCCAGGCGACGAAGATCGAGCCGATGGGAGGAAAGCCATGATCGCGCGCGTGATCCG
>WNFL01044470.1_pt1 | contig 17499 bp, 19 predicted proteins | sample 5400361 | NCBI WGS metagenome assembly WNFL01 (sample SAMN13153351, study PRJNA577476) | soil metagenome | isolation source: 40 cm soil on Douglas fir-dominated hillslope | place: USA:California | collected 2013-09-17 | reverse complement strand
TCCATTCACATCCTTGTGCCGCGCTCGACGAGTCGTAAAAGTTCGCGGATATTCTAATACATACCGCGATACTGACCCCTCAGCCCCGACGCACAGATCCCAATGCAAACCCTCAAGCCCATGCACAAATCGAAACAGTTCTTGTGGTACGAACAAGCCATCTCCAACGGAAGCCCCTGCAATGCCATCCGCTCGCCCCTGAGTGGCCCGCTTTAACAACAAGAATGAATATCCTCTCGCGGTGGCGGCCGATTATTAAAAGTAAAAATATCACCACGTGTCTGTAGTACTCGTCGGCCCCTATTGGATCGTCAAACAACTCCTCATGCTCGGACCTCGGGAGATACCCCCAATTTCTAGCCCGAACTAACGCGCGGATCGCTGAGTCGCTTCTTCTGCTGCTGCGTAATACACTACCACCCCCGCTCAAGATCCTTGAGGATGGCTACTGTATAAGCGCGCCCGTTCGCGTCCTCTCCCGATTCTCGTTCTTCAAACTCACCGTCGCGGTCGACGGCGAGGGCCGGTTCTCGGTCTCCATCAATATCACGACCCGGACTATGCGGCTGGGTATAATAAGGATGTCGGGAGCGTGCGGGTTCATGCGAAAAAGAACACGACGATCATTTGTTCGGCCTGATCGTCAGCAGGCCAGAACACTTCTTTCTTCTTGATCTTTCTTCATTGTCTAAATGTTGTTCTTGTATTCAGCTTACCATTTCTGGAATAAGAGTTGTGTCAAATCATTGTAACCCATTGCAAATGGGTTTCAAGTGCAGCAGCGGTGACAGGACCGCAATTTAACACAGAATTTTATCCACCTGTCCACTTAACCCAATCCGAAGGAAATGTGGGAGTTTCGCATAGGGTCTTTTCGCATATGCCTAGCATGGAGTAGCATATACAATACCAACAAGCATACATCCACTCGCAAAACGAGGACCAGCGCAAGGTCGAGGGTCGAGCCGCTTATTTCTACAAAATCGTCAGCACGCGTGTAAAATAAAATAAAAAAACCGCGTAAATATAAGGCGGGACACGCACCAAGATAATACCATCAAACCGAGTCTTGAACCAACTCATCGTATCCTCTTTCTTAACCCGATGCTGAAACCCGATCCGCGCCTTCTTCTGTTTCCTCCGCGCCACACGCGCCCCCGGGCGGCCCATGACGATATAAAAGTCCATACCGAAGATACCAATCGAGGGGTCGTATCGGGCGCCCAGGTCGATATGCTCCTGTATACCAAACCCAAAGTTGCCCGTCTCACTGAAATTCTTACGCCGTAGTTCGTACTCCTTCACTTTGAGCCCGCGCTCGAGGATTTCTTCCGCTTTCGGACCCCGGATCGTAACGTGTACCGCGATCTTCTCGTTACGCCGGATACCAAAGTGTCGCACTGTGTATCGCGCTTTCGACATTACGGGCGTTTGGCCCGTTAGTTGTTCGAGGACTTTGGAGGCTCGTGTGAGTCTGTCGCCTGATTCTCCTACCGAGATGTCTACATAACCCCGGGTTCCCGGAGGGTGGGAGGGAAACAACCAATCCAGTTTTTGTTTTTTTGTTTTTTGTTTTTTGTTTCGGGGGGTGAGAGGGAAGGAATTTGAAGAGCAAATCAACGAGGTGAAGTATGGGAGATAGATATGTGCGTACGTACTCAGCACGAGCTTCTCGATCTTGACTTCCTTCATGGGGTTCGTCGGTACCGTCTTCTCGGCCTAACAACGCCCCACATTGCGAAAATGAATAAAAATGAGTATCCGATTCATAGCGACTTGGGTGGTGTGTTGCGAGCCTCACCATCGTATTTGTTTGGAGAAGGGGTCGACGATGCTTTTGGTTCAAGGTTGAGTGGGTGGCCAAATAAAAAATACGGCACCACATGGTGACTCGGCGGTCCCGTCCCTTGTTTGCGAGGCGACTAGACTTGCACGTCTTCTCTATAACGTCAAAGCCTTTCTTCTCCTGATATTTTTTTTACGTTCCTTTCACCTATTGGTTCAGGGGTTTAGCCGGTGTCTGCTGCTGCATATATATAAGCGCAATTTCGACAAGTACGAAGCATATGAAACATATTGTGTGAAATCAGAGTTCAAATCTCATCTTCGCTGTGCGAACCGGCGCAACGTAACACGTGACCCTTGGATGCTGCTCGCGATTATGCTTGCCTCGGACCACCGGACGGGTTTCGACCTGCTACCGTATCCTTAAAACTAGTGCGAGCCAGCGTGGCCTATTCAACCTATTATTTAATTCTTAAATCACAAGACGATGAAAGAGGATTTTGACATCCTTCATCGTCCACTTCAAGCTAGCCGGCCACACCGCCCGAATTCCATGTTCGCATAGTCCCCAAAGCACGTATTTGGCTTGTAACCCTGAAGCTCATATTTCTCGCGCAGAGACTAGTGCGCCACCCAGCCTCCTAACAAAAGAAATTGCCTTTTTTTTGGAGTAATCAAACTAACATCTAAAGGTTTTCAAGGCTCAATTCTCCCAAGCAGGCACACGAATCAATGAGCCCCAAAGCGAAAGGGCGGTATGCCTCTCCCTGGGATTGGGGTCGACGCAGGGCACGAATCGTAGCCACTCTCGATAGTTCGTAAAAGGCGGTGTCACTTCAAAAAATGATTTACTCTGTTGCATGTTCTTCATAGAGCCAAAGAGAATCCGTTTGATCACGGGAGTCTGACGAACCATCCCTGGCGACCTTCTGGCCTGGAAACGTAACAAACAAGCCAATGTGTTACAAAAGGAGAATACTTGCAGTACGAATATCTTGGTCCGTCGTTGAACCTTTTTATACCGAAAACTGCTCACTCCTCGTCACTCCCAGCTACATAAGCAGCCCTGCGCTTTCCTGAAGACTTGCGAATTGCGTTGGCAGCCTCCTCTTCTTCGTCTTCCTCCATATCCATATCCGGTGTAGGGGCCTTCCGCTCCTTTTGCAACTCTTCAATCTGCGCATCCATCATGTCCAAATCGTCGGGCTCATCAAGCACATCTTCCTCGGCCTTACCGCGCTTCCTCTTCTTTCCACTCTCCTCATCATCATCTTCGTCCGGCACGAGGAAGTCGTCCGTTTCGTACTCGCCAGGACCGCGCTTCGAGTCGCCCACTGGTCGTCGGACCGAAGGACGGGACGACCCGCCATATCCACCCGTATCAGATCCCGGTTCGCTTTCGTCGCCCTCTTCTTCATCCGAGTACATATCCGCCGCCCGCCTGCGCCGCTCGGCAGCACTAATCCCACCCCTCACGCCACCAGAGCGCCGTCTACGCGTGCCATCCCCACCGGCGCTTCGAGCCGTTTTCCAAGGTTTCTTCTGCAACTCGGCGATCTGCCGTTCGACGGCTGAGACCTCCTCGTCCTGTGCGAACCGCAGTCGGGAGACCTTGCTGTGCTTCTGCTGAAGGGCCTTGCGGAATTTGTCGTGGATGGAGCCTTGCAAACCGGCGGGGCGAAGACCCATCGTGCCAGTGATTTGGGCTTCCGTGCGCAGGATGGCAGCTTCTGGGTGTTGCGATACTACATAGGCGAGTCCATTGCCTTTGATTGGGCCCTCGGGCTTCGTGTCGACTTGTGAGGATGTCGATTGGGAGGCTACAGGTTGACTGCTGGGAAGGGATTGGGACGCGCCTACTCCATGAATAGTCGACCTGGATATACTGGCGCTAGTATCAACGTTGATGGAGATGTCATAGAGTTCCTTTCCTAGCTGCAGGCTCATCGAACCATCGTCCCATTTAATAATTCGAGAGTTGGATTGGCGAGCCTGGTCGTTTACTGTGATGAGAGAAATCAAAAGGTGAAACCGTATTGCTTACATATTTTCCGTCCGGACGCTGGGCCCATCGCCATCGTAGCGTGTTGCTGATCTCCATTTGGGTGGAAAGGGAGCGGTCTGCGGCGACCTTCTGGCTCTTGTCATCTTCTGGCTTGACGTCTACATATGAATCGGGGTCGAAAGGGCGTGGCTCGTACTTGACATAGTTGGGGAGACGCAACAACCAAATCTATGCACCGATGTAAGTTCATAACAAACCAATTGATTTACAGTCTACACGTACATTTCCATCTGAGCTCCTCAATTTAGACTGATTTGGTACAGAAAGAGTGTGAACGACGCGGTGAATATTGACGGGGACATTGTCTTCGTCTTCCTCGTATTCCATGGCGAGTCGACGCTGTCGTTCAACAGTAGTCAGGGCATCGTCATCTAGGTCTCCGTTTGTCTCTCTCGATTCCGTCCTATGCGCGTCCAGTCAGCGATTGTCGACCGCTTTGCAGCGCGCAAAACAAACGTCACAAACCCAGCTGGAGCATCTCCAAACAGATCCCCCATCTCATCTTCCACGTCTTTGGTGACTGTAGGTTCGGGAACAGGGGGAACGTGGGCGGTCGGATTATGCCAACTGTTGTAAGCCGACGAGCCGTCCAGTAGAGCCGGATCAACGTATCCGCTCATTCCTGATGTTTCTGTAGTCCTTTTTAGTAGTCTAGAACAAATGTCCAAAATTGCCCGAGGAGGCAAAAGGTAAGCGCAATCATGTTCGTTCAATGTCTTTGTCGATTGCATTGCCGTGAACCTCCCAATTAGCCGGGAACGAACATCGTGGCTACGATCACGATATGGTCGTGAACTAGAGTATTCCATTTCATCTAAGGAGCTGATGCCCGTTCTTGCCCTTGAAACCGTCCTTGAAGGCCCCTTTATCGAACTCCGCAACCCGGTTTCAGGATTCTCAGGCTCTACTTGAGGTGATTCTAAACTATCATAAAGCCACTATTGCAGTGCAATGTCCGGCATATCCACTCTACGAGTTCTCAAGAAAGAGAAATGAATGTTTCCCAACACCTTGGAGTTAAATGTTCGAACCACAAATAAAATATCTCTCAAAATACGAGAGGGAAGTGAAAATGGCCTATAACTCCATTATTGTATTTACAACTGAAGCCATGATTATATACATTCGTCAATAACGGAACCGTACGATGGCATAGCAGTGTGCATAGCACCGGAGGTCGCGCCACTTTGCCCCCGACGATTTGAAATGTGAACAAGCCCATTCGGTGCAGCATGACCACCTGGGAACGCCTGGGCATGGAAGACGAACGGTTGCTCACCGAAAATCATTATCTCCAACGGGAGACGATCCATGTGAGACGTGAACCAGAAATTATATACCTGGGCATATAATTTGTATTATGAAATGAATATATGGTCTTCGTTTGTGGCACCTAGTTTGTTTGAGCACAGCGCGAGAGAAAGCACGGCAATATCATGGCTCACTCTTTGCTCTGTGCCTCACGCTCACGCTGTGCCTCAGTAGAGTCACCGGTAGATCTCCGATTCACACGGCCTTCGGCCTACGCCAGAGGCGGTGATATCGCAGCGCGCAAGCGCGCAAATGCGCAGGCGACTTTTAACCTCTGCGACCTAGATTGGACTGGTACCCATACTTAGTGGAAAATATAAAAACGATTGTGGAAAAGGCCTGAAATACCCAGCTCGTAACACAGAAACGGGTTAGGCTTAAATCGAACTATGGCTTCGTCATCACCCATGTACGTGGCCGAGGAGCGCGACGGCGAGTGCATAGGCGCAGTAATTCTGACACTCCATCACTTAGGCCTCCATCCTTCCGGTCTGTAATCACTATCGACGAGTCCTCACACGCCCCGACGCCTCTCGCTGCCTTGGATCATGAGCAGGTCAACGACTCTGCAATATCCAAGAAGGGAACTACCATCCCCACAACAGATGGAACAATCCACGTACAACCTTTTCGCAAGACTGGCTCCAAGCAGCTCCGCGCTCTCGTGACATTCGCCCCTCGACCCTCACATTTTGGGAGCCAGGAAGCGGGTTCGGACCAGTTCAGAGGGTTCTTTACGCTCTTTTGGATGTTTCTTGCATTATTTAGCATCCGCACTTTCGTTCAAAGCCAGGAAGCGACCGGCAGCCTGCTTAGTCTGCAGTTCGCCACGCTCCTTTCAGAGGATCTGCTGGGACTCATGCTTAGCGAGATTGTTCTCTTTTCGGGCTCTTTGTTGGCCGTCCCCCTTGTCAAAGCAATTCAGCATGGGTGGATCAAATACGAGTGGACTGGTGTCGTTATTCAACACACGTATCAAATCCTTATGCTTGCTGGTGCTGTAAAATGGACCTTTGATAGGCAGTGGCCATGGGTCCAATCTGGTGCGTCCCCTCCCAGTCCAACATGGGTCGTCCTCTGATTGACCTCTCATATAGGATACTTCACCCTGCGGTGCCTCGTCCTCATCATGAAGATGCACTCTTATATGGCTGTCAATGGTTACCTCCATGGCATCAACGAGGATGCGAGTAAAGCGAAACACCTGCTTCGCAGGAAAACAGAGGAAGTCGGTGGTTGGGACAAGGCTGTGGCGGACGCCAAGATACGCCGAGAGGAACTTGAACAGACCGATGAAGGCACACCGTTAGAAACGCCTGCCGCTCTCAGGGACGGACCTAAGAGCTACTTCTCCGGTAATGGACCTGCAGCCGCCGCACTTCGGCACCGTCTGAAGCAAGTAGCAAAGGAGAGCGGAAGCCTCTCACCACATTCAAGTTTACGCACTGCTTCAACAAGCGACTTAACCGCAACCGAAACAAAAGCGGCATGGGGGATGCCAGAGCCTCTGCCCCCGCATGTGCTGGTATACCACCCAAATAGGGAGATTTCAGCACTCGCGGAACAATTGAGTGAGATGGAATCAGAGTTGACGGGCGCCTGCTTGCATAAAGTGCGGTACCCGGCCAATCTTACGTGGTGGAATTATTTGGACTTTCACATGCTACCAACATTGGTCTATGAGCTCGAGTACCCTAGAACTGACCGGTATGTTCGCTGATTGCATTGGTATCACCACTGATTGCAGTATTCTGTCAGCATTCGCCCTCTCTATGTCCTCGAAAAGACCGTAGCAACCTTTGGTACCTTCTTCTTACTGTACCAGTACACAGAGCATTATATTATGCCTTATGTTCCGACGAAGGAACAAAGCTTCTGGCGATCGATGCTAGACTTGGTATTACCATTTATGGCACGAATCCGCTTTTCCCTTGATAGTGGGCTTGCACTAATGATTCGCACCACCAGGTCTGCTACCTGATCCTCTTCTACCTGATGTTTGGTGAGCCTTCAGAGAGTGGAATGAATGCGACAGCTGACACCTCGCAGAATGCATCTGTAACGGTTTTGCGGAGCTCTCTAGGTTCGCAGATCGACAGTTCTATGAAGATTGGTGGAACTCGACTAGCTGGGACCAGTTTGCACGGAAGTGGAATAAGCGTTCGTATCGGTCTCGCGCTCTAGAATGTAGCGCTAATTATTTTTACCCAGCTGTGCACATCTTCCTGCTTAAGCATGTTTACGCCTCGTCTCTTGGCTATAAGGGAATGAGGAAAGGAACCGCCACTTTCGTCACCTTTTTGCTCTCGGCTTGCGCTCACGAACTCATCATGGCCATCGTCACCAAGAAGATTAGGTACGCTACAGGGGTCACATGTTTAGTCCCGTCTCCTGACGCGAACGTAGGTTCTACCTATTCATGCTCCAAATGGCCCAGATGCCCCTGATTGCTATTGGACGTATTCCCGCTGTCAAGAGAAGAAGCGTACTGGGGAACATCGTTTTCTGGATCGGCCTGTTTGCTGGTGAGTCTTCCGCTTCAAGCACTGCATTTGTTGGCCAACATACCGCACATCAGGTTTCCCTCTCCTCTGCGTCGCGTATTGCGCATACTGAAGGACTCGAATTTGACCCTATGTGTGGAATGGTGGCCTAATTTACGCCATAACAGATTGAAGGATTACGCACCGGTTTCTTGCTAGTCATGTCGCATATTTAATACGCTGTACTAATCAGCAATCTATGGGACTGGTCACTATGATGCTTATTTCTAGTTTCTTACCCTTTGCCACTGCCGATTGCTTGGCGCCTGAGAAAGCTAAACCCGACCATGACATCGAGCATCATAACCTCGTCCACAAAGGGCGCTCCTCACGGTTCGACGACGCGTGTAATCAACTCGACACTCGAGCCACCACCTGCAGATGCGCTCTGGATCGAATTCCCCAGGACGGACGGTAGTCACGACAAGTGGCCTGTGTTTACGAGCGAAAGAGACACCAATGGAAATATCAACTTCTTCCGGCCGATTCACATCGATGAGAAGTCTGCAGTAGATTGGAGGAAAAAGATTGGGAAGCATCTCGCAGAGTTGCTCAATTATTCGGGTATGTTTCGTTGATGATGACTCCCACCATACTCAAAATTATCTGGACTGACACCTATTCTATCTAGATCCCGAGAAATACTACTTGAAGAGTTGGCCGGAAGGCTATCAACTCTTCGACCACAACAAACAGCAACAAAATGGAGAAATACGGCATGATCCATATTTATACGGTACGACTCGGGAATATTTATCATCCTTCACCTTAATCTCAGCGTTCGCTATTATCTGACTCGGCCGGCACTGTTGCATGCAGGTTCGAAGCACGGTTACCGATTCCGATCGGCAAACGAGCTGATGCCCCACGCGTACTGGCTTCTTACTACCACGACATTGAACCCCAAGAGCCCGCCGCCCGACGGTTGTCAGTGCAAATACTGCAACAACAAGAAGCGACAATCCGATGTGAACGACAAACTCGGGTTACCAAAATACAAAGAGCCCAAAGCACCCTCTCAACCTCGTTATCCTGTCTTTCGACCGCCCAAGCCGAAAGCAAAACCTGGGCATTCCCCTCTGTCAGAAATGTATGAGGACAATGGGTACAGGCCAAGTACAAAGGCTACCAGGCCCACACAGACAGAGGGTCATCACATCTTGCGAGCCGAAACGAGGCCAAAGGGACCAATCACCCCTCTGCGAATGCCGAATACTTTGCCACCAAATGTCCATCCAGACCGAGCAGAGGACCTTCGTCTAGCATATCAATCACGCGACGGCGAACTCGTTTGGATTCCCGTCAACCCCCCAATACCGACACCCGACAACTCGAGCTCCATACGACATTGGCCAGGGATGGTAGTGCGATGGAAGAGAAAAATACACTTGATTGATATACCAGGCGGAGACGAATCGGCTTATGAAGTTGAGGAGAAGATGTGGTATACTGTCATGGTACTGGCGACTGTTGGCGAAGTACGAAATTACGACAGCAGTGTCACACTCCCATTCCTCGCGTATCGAGTCGAAGACAAGTTACTGGAGGCACTGAAGGACGTCCCGCCGCCGTCCATGGAGATGTTGGGAAGTCCGGCTCGATATTTCGAAGAGCATTCACCATTTCCGTTGGCGGACGATAATCGGGATGGCGAACATGGCTTCAAGGAGCTCAGATTTGAAGACGTAGCACACCAATATAGTTTAGCCCTACAGATTCAAGCGAACATAGCCCAATATTGGTCTCCCTTGAATCCGGTCGGCGAGGCCTTGGTCGTTACGCAGGTGCAGAAATCCCTTTCGGCCACAAGAGCACTCGGTGTTACCCAGTACGAGGGGCTTTGGTGGGGACCAGAGAAGATCTGGTGTGGGGAGATGGTGCGCCTGATAATCTCACACGAGGACCTAGCTCAGCACGTCTACATCAGAGGTGACCTACCTCCTCGGTTATTCAGTGAGAAGGTCGAGAATGAAGTGGCTGCTCGGGGGGTTTTGATGCACGTACGGGAGGTGTTTGAAGATACCATCGTCCTTTCAGACCGTCGTGGCAAAAAGTACGATCTGGACATCGACGTGAACGGTCGGTCTACCATCAAGGTCTGTCGTGTGGCTGGAAAACTTTACGAGACGTTCAGGATCGGCGAAGAGGACGCTCAAGCGTTCTATCCCCTCGAATCCAGTCCTCAAGACGAGATGATGTTGGATACCGCTTTACCGAATCCCTCTACCAACCTTCCACCGCAGGTAAACACAAGACGCCAAAAACAACACCTGCCTCCCCCGCCACCGTTTCATAGATGGCATCCGATATTACACGATGGACGGGAAGTCATCCTTGATGCCACGGTCATCGCAGGGAGATACTACCCCGAAATCCTGTCCAACAAATACATTCCCATCGAGGAATACGCTGGAGAGGCAGACAAACAGAAAGCGAAGGAGCTTCTCTCGCTGGGCGGGCTATATAAAGGTCAGGAGATAGCAATTCAGCCGACGCTCTTGATACGGCAAAGGTCAGATGCAGCGCGGGAAGGTGAAGAAGAGGCGATGAGCCAGTTGTTTGAATGGTGGCGGGAGCGCCATCTTGGAAGCAATCTTTCCCAATGATATGCTTTGGTGTTCATCTCCAGAGGAAACCCTTGCTTTCTCACTTTGCCAGACTATAAAGACCCTATTAATTTCATTGTAATATCAGATACACTGTCGGCAATGGCCCGGGGACTGACATTAGGAAGATAGGGGGCAAGGAAAAGAGGAGTAAACACCAAAGCAGTGTACTACCCCATGCGTATACATGAACCTGTCGAGAATCAGATCAAAGTACAGATTTTCTCAGGCTGATGTGTCTAGAAATGGTCAAGTCCGTTTTGAGTTGGAGCAGAGATGAATCGAAGCGACAAGAATCATGAAAGCCGGAGGTGATCGAGCCATCAAACTCGGGCAATTGGAAGTTGATTACGTGCATGCATGAAGAGTATCGGGTACCTAGCGTGATGAATGGAATGCAGGCGAGTGATGACGGTCAGGTTGATTCAATGGTGTTGGGGAAATTTGGCATTGCTGAGCGTGATAGGCAAGGCGAAACGCGATTAAAACGTGAAAGCTGGATGGCTTCGGAAAGTACGGCGTGAGTCGATTTGAAGTCGTATAAACACCAAAAATACAGATGCGACGTCTTGATGGAAAATTTGTTTGACGACTGAGATCGGGTCCTGGAGGGGATAGGTCGAGATTCATGAAACATGCACTCGTGGGGGCATTGCGCTAGACGTGATGTATGCATTGAAGGAGATTGTGAAAATGTTGAATGCAGGTTACTTGAGTCTGGATTAAAATGAATTGAAGAATAACACAGGGCCGGCAGGCGAATAATATTATCGAGGGCCGACAGGGATCCCCTCTGCGACAGGAGGAAGAATGTGAGAAGTGCCAGACAGTTGGGAAGCGCGTCGTGTGTTTTCCCGTAGTTTCACGAGCACTGCCCGAATCTGTGCTTCCGGAACCGGTTTGGTGAGCACTCTGAAAAATGAGCACAAGCATTAATGACGACCAGGAAATCTCAAGCATCCGCTACTCACTCATCCGCACCGGCTTGCCGGAAGCGATCCTGATCAGCAGGCATAGCATCACCCGTGAGCCCGACTACAAAGTCTCTTCGTTGCATTTGCCGTAGTATGGAGACAACATCGTGTCCCGAATACTTGGGCATTTGGTTATCCAGTAATACGACTGGAGAATAGAGATCAGCGCATCAGCTATTACCCAATCAGTCCCCATTAGAGACTCACGATCGTACGGTGGCACAAAGTCGGGTTCAACTGCCGGGAACCTTCCTCGCAAGGATGTGGTACGGCCACTCGAACCGGGTGGGTTGGTCGTACCACTAGACGTAGTCTCGCTCTCTTTCCGCCCACGACTCGAGCTCGTGGCCCGCGACGATGAGGGTTCCATACTGGCAAAGAGCGGTACCCCGAGCATTTCAAGCGCCTTTTCCCCATCCTCCGCGACTTGAACCTCACAATTGTGCCTTTGTAGTAGTCGTGGTAGCAGCTTACGTGTGGTGATATCATCGTCGACGACGAGGACTTTGAGCTTTGTAGAGCTGACCGGTGTTGAAGAGGGTGGGGTCTGGGAGGCGATAATGATAGACGAGTCAAATGGTTGAAGCGTCTGCTGTGGGATGGAAAGGGGAAGTTGGAGGCTAAGTCTGGGCGATGGAGAGAGCGTTGAAGAATTGAATGGCGTTTGCAATCCCATTCCAAGTGGTGCCCCGGCTATGGCAGGAGATGGTGGTGGTGGTGACGGTGCAGTTACCACTTTTTGGTCTGACCTTGGCGTGGGGAGGTGTTCATGCTGAGGAGTTGGCATGCTGAGGGTGTACATCTCCGCCTCCTGGAGCCCCTCCTTGGCAGCCTCGGACTCCGGGACAACCCCTAAACTGAGCTCGACCCAAAATGTTGTGCCCTGGTCGGGAATAGAATCGACGCCCATCCGTCCGCCCATGAGTTTGACCATTCGCCTCACCAGCGACAATCCTAGTCCAGTACCCTGAGTACCCTGTAGGCGTCCTATCCCTGCCTGGGAAAATTGCGAAAAGAGGTTGCGGTCTTTGACGTCCGATGGACTAATACCCGCTCCGGTATCAGCAACTTCCATCCGAACAATGATCCGCGATGGATCATCCGACCAATGCTGTCCATCTGCAGGGTCACCGCTTGGAACAAATTGTGAGCGAGTCTCTTCAACATCGGAAGATAAGTCCTCGCTGACGGGCGAATGGGTGGGTACCTCTGTCTGGGTAGAGGTTGCAGTTGGACCTTGGCGGTCGCCTACACGGTTTTCGTGCAGAAAGCAGCTGGACGCCGTTTCCCGTGCGCCAGGAATAGGAGATGCGGGTGGTGAAGGCGGATGCCGAAGTGTCTGCTCCGTAGCTGAAGTGAGGATAATATTCGGTGGGAACCGTGAGGGAGCCTCTGATGCTCCATTCCTGTTCGCCAAGGGCCGCTCGGGGATATTTGAACGCGATTGAGAGGTTCCAGGTCTTGCCCCCGGCATAATCAGCTTTGTGGTAACACGGATCGTCCCCCCAGTCTCGGTGAATTTATACGAGTTACTAGGAAAGGTATGGTCAGATAGAGGCATATTGCATAGAAGATACCAGACACACTTTACTAAATTTGTGAGGATTTGCATTAATCTTGTTTCATCCCCCAAAACTATTCCGTTGCGGTCATGACCGTCATTTCGATTCATAATGTCGGCAATCTCATCCTCGGTCCTTCCTTCGAGACGTGACCCTCGTCTTCGAGCCTCCAAATCAATATCCTGTCCGGCAACCGACATTACAAAATGCAAAATGAAAATGGTTGCAGAAGAATGAATTTCGCACCTCGTCTAAATCCATCTCGAGACGCTGGTCCTTTCGATCAGACGCCATCCGGGCAGACTCCAATGTGGTCCGGATGACATAGTGAAATTGGTATGGTCGCTCTACAATTTCAAACTTGCCGGCGTCGATGCGCTTCTGGTCCAGGACGTCGTTTAAGAGTTTCGACATGGCGGCGAGCTTAGTCTGGAGAGTTTCCCACTCGAGCCTGTGTTCATGGTCCAGACCAATAATATTGGCTGCCGCCAGATTTTGCCATGCCATGAAAGCGGCACTGAGCGGCTGGCGAACTTCGTGGAAAATGTATCCTGTGCTCCGCGCACGGGCGGCCTCCGTTCTCTGCTGGTTGGCAGCAAGAATGCTATAGTCCCGCACAGCTTTCCTCAGTTGGCGGTTGTTGTCGAATAAAACTCGCTCAGTGATCTCTTTCCGCCAGTGCATGTAGAGAAGAATCACTTGAAATGCTGCATGTTCGACAAGATAACGTCCCCAGACTGAACAAAGAGGGTTAAGAGGTTTTCGAGGAAGGGACCGATACGTACTAGGCCTCCTCGGTATTAGAAGCACACCGATGACAATGACTTCCGCGATAGCCGGGATTATAGCCATCAACCTGAGTTGTCCCATACCGAATAGTGCAATCGTTGGAAGAGCAAGCATGTAACTATTGCCAGGTCAGCGTGTCAAGGCAAATACGAGGTCCAGACTAACAAGAAGAGGTTGACGAAGTCCCGTTGAGCACAGTCGAAGAGCTGAATCTGTCCTGGTTTCTGATAGTAGTTGCAGGATATCATGAACCAGATAACGTAGAAACTTCCGCACTATTAATACGAATGACGGAACAAATGGAACATGCACTTACCTCCAGCACCAGATGGAACCTAGGAGGAAGGGCTGGTAGAACCAGTTTGCCTTCTTTGGCACATCAAATATGATGAGAAACGGAAGCGGGATTGTAAAGAAAGCCGCAATGCCACGAAAGAAGATGTGGTCATATTGGTTGGCGGGAATGAGCAGGGTAATGCCAAGAATCCAATTGACAAGCAAAACGATGGAGCATATCAAGCAAAGGAACTGGAGAGAGAGAAGTGAGTGTCTGCGAGCTCAACGGCGGTCATGCAAGGGCGTGGACGCCACCCGGGAAATGGCTTTGTGAATGCGGTACACACGTCGCGTGAAGCGACGTCATACGCATTTACGCACGCAGAAGGAGAATGGGGAACACGGCTGCCCGCTGTCGACAAATCGTGGCAAAAGAACGCACCTTGCTGGTCCTGTACGTATCGTCTTTGTAGACGGCCTCGACGCTGGGGTCGTTGAACTCTGGAAAGAAGAATCGGTCGAAATAACGCTTGCAAGCTCGGAAGAATGACACGCGTCGGAGTTCGCCAACAAGCGAGTCAAGGCCTCTCTCTGCATCAATAGCAGGTACGCGTGTTTGCTCAGGACCAAAACCGCGCATGTAGAGGGCCTTGAAGCGGTGGTTTGGGTGATGATTGGCGTTCACCAAATTGTCTTGGGAGTCTCCTGGATGAAAGACGGGTTTGGAGAGATTACCGGCATTTTGAAGAGCATTAAGGGAGGCGGTTTGAAACTGGGTGGGATCCTTTTCAACGAGGATGAGGGCAAGTCGTTGGTCATCTGGGTCGTCGCCGCTGAGCCAGTGGAGGTCCTCGTCGACAAAGTCATCTGCATCGGACGAGGGATGCGATGAGTAAGCGAGCGTCTCGGACACCCAGCGTGGCTTCTTCTCGAGGTATCCAGTCCTGCGGCCGACTTCGAACAGAGTATTCCAAGCTGCGTCTTTTACCCGCCGTGCCCATCCCAGCTCGGGTGCGTCCTTCGTTGTGGTTGTCGTGGCCCCTGAGAGTGTCGTGTTCGAGGCGTGATGCCGCCGCCGGGCTCGAGGACTCTCGAGGGGATTTACGGCAGCTGGGGCAGTCGCTGGCGTGGAAGCCATCGCTGCTGAGCACTGTCGAGGGGCGTTCGCAGTGTTCTCTTCGTGGTTATCGGGTCGTCTGCGGGCGTGCGGTCCAAGATATGACACAAGAAAGCCTTGCCGAGCGGCGGTTACCGCGGTACGAGCTTGTCTTGACCCTGGGTGGTGGACTCGACAAAACACCAACAACAGCAGCAACACAGCAACAACAGTAACAGTAACAGTAAATGAAATGATAAATAAATAAGTAATGACGACTTCAGATTAATTAAGCCCCGGATGTCCTTTGGGTTCGTTTGATCATATCCGAATCCGAGATCCTATTTTGTTGCATTGTGACGCCATTGCGTCATCTCACGCTGCGCTGCTCCGCTGCTCCGCTGCTCGGCTCGCTGCCCATCTCCCTCCTTACCAGGCACCCACCCGTCAGCTCAAATCATACGAAGGTAAACAACAAACAGACATGTGTGATGTGTGGTCGTGCGGCGGCCTGAGCAGTGTTGATTGATGGATTCGGGATAAGCTCCAAAACTGGCAACCTTCATTGGCATGCTTATCTGTGTTCATTGAGGTGAGTGAAAGCCAAGGCTCATGCCTCGTGTTCATTCCATCAAAACCTAGAAACATACCGACCCTGCAACATCGAGGTGACGCGAAGGATCGAAAAGGAAGGTCACACGCCACGACGAAAGATCAATCAATCAGACCACCAAACGAAAGAAACCCCTTGACTGTCGAGACTTCCTATCTGCCTAACTGCCTAACTACCTAACTGCAAGCCAGACTGTGAAATGGTCATTACTGTAATTGTCATAGTGACGACGCGACACACACCGATTTGGAGACACTAGTATTGAAAGGAAAGACAGGCCATATGGGTGCGTGACGTCATAGTCCTCTTGCCCTTGATAGCGATATTGGGACTTTAGATAATTTGCAAGTAAACTCGAATCATCGCAAATATTTATATATCTTGCCGACGCGGCCTGAGGTTGTGTGGGAGGTAGCAGAGTTGAGAAACCAACGAATCAGGTAATGACGGCGCTGCGAATATTATATGAAACAGCTCTAGTACTATTCTTAGAACCCCAGAGACATTGTTGAGGATGCTCCTTGAGATAGGACTCGGCGGAGGGCATCGAAGATTCGGAACCGGAAACGGACTTATCGGCGAGGGGACACGGGTGTTCGGTTCGGGGAGTAAGCAGTACTTCTTCTCATGTTCGGAGCCCTGTTTCGGCTTTCCGGCGGAGGCACCAAGCACGACTACAAAAGGTGGTCCAAGGAATTTATTTTCACGCTTCTTGCGATGTATTCGCTACTCAAATATTTAATATTTATTGGCTATCATGCTCACCCCACCGAGTTGGTAAGCGTCAACAAAACAGGTAAGATGGAAATATGATGGGGGTAGCATGGTCACATAAATGTCATTGCTGTATGCTAATGACGTTTACGGTATTTTGTATGGCGCCCCGATGCTGTGACAAACACCCGCTCGAGCTCGTCGTGCGCTGCAGCGACGATGCCGGCGGCATGACGCCAACGACGACACCAAGGTCATTGCCTTGCCCTGAGGAGGACAAACGCCTCGCGCCAAGTGGTGAAGAAAGGTTCAACGCGTTGCCCTCGGTCCTTCCGGTAACGCAAATTCTATAGCACCAACGAGGACCGAAAGAGTTACTGTACATCCCTACATTCTATTTCCATCGATTTTCGACCTCCTCAGTCTTTGAAACTTGTAAGAGAACCCAGCCGACACACCGACACTCGGTAAATTTACTCAGTGGTCGTATCAGTAGGGTACCACACTAGGCTCTTATGGCATTTCCGATTCCCGAACACCTGCCCCGCGTTCCCAAGAGCAAAGAACACGATATTTCATCGTCCGTTCTCAACAAGGTGGCGGAAACGAAGACGCTTGACGCTAATACCGCCTCTGGTTGGGTTGCTGAACTAGATGGTGCCGTTGTATCGACCAAGGTATTGTCCTCATCAATTCATGTGGCACACCTGCTGAGGCCAAGAGGTGATGCAGCGGAAAATATACGACCGCATCCATGAAGATTTGTTATCATTCAATCGTCAGCTTGAAATGTCGACGAGTGTCCAGAAGCGTCTCATCACTCTCAGAGCAAATGTCCACGAATTGAGCACAGAACTCAACGACCCCGAGGCGAGTGACAAATATCCCGCCCACATCAATGTCAATAGGCTGATGGACTCCATAGCAAGGTATATTACCCAAAGTCTTCCACACCATGAACATGCATTCTACTTTAATCCAACAAGAGCGTCATGCCAATATCCTGAATCTATGCCTCCAGCATCTGGCGCAGTGTAAGGACGACTATGCACATGTGGAAGCCCTTTTAGACCAGAGGCGGATACCGGAGGCGGTCGCTACTGTCGACTCACTCATGCGACTTATTCGAACCTGCCCCTCACCTCTGGATGTCAGCAATGTAGTT
>WNFL01012333.1_pt1 | contig 17502 bp, 19 predicted proteins | sample 5400361 | NCBI WGS metagenome assembly WNFL01 (sample SAMN13153351, study PRJNA577476) | soil metagenome | isolation source: 40 cm soil on Douglas fir-dominated hillslope | place: USA:California | collected 2013-09-17 | reverse complement strand
CGCGATCGAACCGTCCATGGAGAACACGCCGTCGGTGGCGATCATGCGCACGCGCGCACTTTGCGAGTCCTTCAGCGCCTGTTCGAGCTCATTCAAGTCGTTGTTGGCATACCGCAGCCGGCGCGCCTTGCATAGACGAATGCCGTCGATGATGCTGGCGTGGTTCAAGGCATCGCTGATGACGGCGTCCTGCTCGTCGAGCAGGGTCTCGAACAGCCCGCCGTTGGCATCGAAGCAGGAAGAATACAAAATCGTATCCTCCATCGACAGATACGCGCTCAGGCGCTCCTCCAGCTCGCGATGGACGATTTGCGTGCCGCAGATGAAGCGCACGGAGGCGACCCCGTAGCCATAGCGTGCCAGGGCATCCTGCGCGGCTGCCAATACCGCGGGGTGGTTGGCGAGCCCCAGATAGTTGTTGGCGCAGAGATTGATCATCTCGCGTCCGTCGGCCAGCCGAACCACCGGTCCCTGCGCGGAACCGATGATGCGCTCGCGTTTCAGCAGCCCCGCCGCATCCAGTGCCTCCGTTTCGCGCGAAAGCCGCTCGCGGAATTCCTTTAGCACGATGTCCTTGAGTACCGAGTCGGTCCGTTCATACCGCTATTATAGCGGCTTTACGCGTGCCGCTACGCGCAGATGGGGCACAGGGTTCCTATGACGACCGATGAAAACGCCGGCAATCACCGTCTCGACAAGTGGCTATGGCATACCCGGTTTTACAAATCGAGGAGCCTGGCGAGCGCCGCGATCAACGGCGGGAAAGTGCACCTGAACGCCGAGAGGGTCAAGCCCGCGCACCGGGTTCGCGTCGGCGATCGGGTGAGCCTCTCGCTGCAGGGCGTCGTGGGCGAGTTCGAGGTGTTGGGGCTGCCGACGCGGCGCGGACCGGCTGCCGAGGCGCAAGCGCAATTTCTCGAGACGCCCGCGAGCGCGGAGCGCCGCGCAAGATTGCGGGAGCAGCAGCGGCTGGCGCAGGCGTCGAGGCCTCGGCCGGCCGAGCGCCCGGACAAACGCGATCGGCGGCGGCTCATGCGTCTGCAGCGAGACCAAACCTGACTGCCCCCGGCGGCGGATCACGGTCACGTTACGGTAATAGGCGGCCGGGACGCCCGCAAACGAGAAACGTCTCTCAGCACCCGATGGGCTGGTTACGGTAGCTTTGGCACAATTGCGGCCATCGGGGTCCCCATGCAGTCGATTTATAACAGCTGGCTCGTCGGCCTTTCCATTTGCGTGGCCATGCTGGTGTCCTACACGGCGCTGCGCCTGGCAGCCCGGGTCGCAACCAGCGAACGCCCCGCCACGCGCATGTGGCTGGCCGCGGGCGCACTGGCGATGGGCGTCGGCATATGGTCCATGCACTTCATCGGCATGTTGGCTTTCTCGCTGCCGATTCCGCTTGCCTACGACGTGCCGACCACACTGGCGTCGCTCGCGATCGCAGTCGTCACCTCCGGTTTCGCGCTCATTCTGACGAGTGGTCGCGCCGGAATTTGCGCCATGCACTACACGGGGATGGCTGCGATTGCGATCGTCCCTGGAATTGACTACGACCCCGTGCTCGTGGCGCTCTCGATCGTCATCGCAGTCACCGCTTCGTTCGTGGCGCTGTGGCTCTTCTTCAAGCTGCGCGACGGCCACTCCCATTTGCAGCGGCTGGCCCGGGTCGCCGCGGCCGTCGTCATGGGACTCGCCATCAGCGGCATGCACTACACCGCCATGGCCGCCGCCCGGTTTGCGCGGGGATCTTTTTGCCGCGGGGGCGTGACGTTCGACAATCGCTGGCTCGCGGCAACGATCGGGCTCTTCGCGCTCGGTCTATTGGTCGTGACGCTGGTCACGGCCGTGTATGACGCCCATCTGCAGTCGCGGACGCGCACTCACGCGCGGCGACTCGAGGCGGCCAACGCCAAGCTGCAGCACCAAGCCACCCATGACGCGCTGACCAATCTGCCGAATCGAGTGCTCGTCATGGACCGTCTCGGCCGCGAAATTGCCCACGCGGAGCGGGATGGCCACCGCTTCGGCGTGCTGCTGCTCGACCTCGATCGATTCAAACTGGTGAACGATACCCTCGGCCATGGCGCCGGAGATCAGCTGCTGATCGAGGTGGCGCGCCGGCTGTCCGCCGCCGTTCGCGAGGTCGACACCGTTGCGCGCACCGGGGGCGATGAATTTCTGGTGCTCATCGCCGACGCCCGCGACCAATCCGATTTGGCGGCGGTGGCCACCAAGATCGGCAAAGCGCTGGATGAATCGTTTCACGTCAACGCAACCGAGCTGCACAGCTCCGCCAGCATCGGCATCAGCGTGTATCCGGCGGATGGAACGAATTCGGATGCGCTGGTCGCCCGCGCCGATGAGGCCATGTACTCCGCAAAGCAGCGCGGCCGCAACACATTCCAGTTCTTCAATCTCGCCATGAGCGTTTTCTCGCACGACCGCCTGGATCTGGAGAACGATCTACGCCGCGCCCTCCCCATGAACCAATTGGAAGTGCACTACCAACCAAAGAGCGACATTGCGACGGGCCGCATCAGCAGCGTCGAGGCGCTATTGCGCTGGCGGCATCCGACCCGCGGCCTAGTGGGTCCGTCGGAATTCATTCCCTTGGCCGAGGAGAGCGGACTCATTCTCTCCATCGGCGAGTGGGTGCTGCGCGAGGCCTGTCGCCAAGCAAGCGACTGGCGGCGCGCGGGGCTGCCGTTCATTCGAATAGCCGTCAACGTCTCGCCCGTTCAGTTTAGGCAATCCAATTTCTTGCAGGCCGTTCATGCAGCGCTGCTCGACTTCGACCTGGAACCGCAGTACCTCGAGATCGAGCTGACCGAAACGACCGTGATGGACAATGCCGAAGACTCCGTCGCGATTCTCGAGCAGCTGAGCCGCATGGGAGTTGTCGTGTCGATCGACGATTTTGGGACAGGCTATTCGAGCATGAGCTACCTGCGCCGCTTCCCGATCGACAAATTGAAGATCGATCGCAGCTTCATCAGTGAATTGACGACGAATCCGGCCGACGCGTCCATCGTCCGGGCGATCATTTCGCTGGCCCACAGCCTGCGGCTCAAGGTGGTCGCCGAAGGCGTCGAGTCGGCGGACCAACTCGACATGCTGCGCCAACTCGGCTGCGACCAATACCAGGGGTTTTATCGCAGCGCCGCAGTGCCGGCCGACGAAATCGAGAGTTCAGTCCGATCGAGCATCGAAGCGGCGAATCACCCCGAGGACTTCGAGTTTACGGCAACGCATAGCAGGCTGGCCGCCTTCAAGAAATCCTAGGCCCAGAGGTCCGCCAAGCTCTCCGGATCGTCCAAGTCGCAGCTGATGGCGGACTCGGGCTGCAGCGATTCCCAGGCAGCGGCGTTCCAGACGGCGCTCGCGATTCCGGCGGTGGCCAATTCCCGCGGCTGAGGCTTCGGACCCAAGCGGCTTGCGATTTGACTCAGGCCGGGATTGTGCCCGCAGATCATGATGTGGCGGAGCGCGGGGTCGCGCCGCGTGATTAGCAGCCAAGTTGCTTCGGGCGTGGCCAGGTACAATTCGCGCGCGCATTGCACCTGCTTGGCATCGAGTTCGCAGGCGGCGGCAACGATTTCGGCCGTCGCCCAGGCGCGTTCGGCCGGACTTACCAGAATCAAATCGGGTATGAGCCCGCGGTACACGATCCGCGCCGCCATCTCCCGCGCCTCGATGCTGCCGCGACGGGTCAGCGCGCGTTCGAAGTCCTCCGCACAGGCGTCGATGGACTGCGCCTTTCCGTGGCGCAACAGGGTCAGTCTGCGCGTACCCACAAGTGACCACCTTCAATTTTCGTTTCGAAGACGCGCACCGGTTCGTAAGCGGGCGGCGTCAGCGCCTCCCCCGTTCGCAGGCAAAAACGGGCGCCATGCCGGGGGCAAATAATTTCCATTCCCTCGATGGTGCCTCCCGTGAGCTGGGCGCCGTCGTGGGTGCAGATGTCTTCAACGGCGAAAAAAGACTCGCCGCTGCGTGCGACGGCGATCATCCGCCGTCCCATCGGGATGGAAATGGCCTGTCCGTCGTCCAAATCAGTGGTCGGCCCCGCGTCGATCCATTTCACCACCTCGTCCTCACGATCCTACATCATGCCGGTCTGCAAACGAGCTTCGTCCGACATCATGGTCTGGTTCCACGGCGGGTCGAATACCAATTCGACGTTGGCGCGCGCAACGGTCGGGACTATTTGCACCTTATCGCGAACGTCCTGAACCAGGACTTCGCCCATGCCGCAGCCGGGCGCGGTCAAGGTCATTTTGATGTCGACCGTGCGCGTCGCGTCTTCGTTCTTGCTGACGTCGCATTCATAGACCAACCCCAAGTCGACGATGTTGACCGGAATTTCCGGGTCATAGCACGTCTTGAGCTGCTGCCACACGATGTTCTTGATGTCCTCTTCCGACGCTCCCGGCGGCACCTCGGGCACCGTCGCGGCAGTCTTGCCGATGGCGTCCGCATCCTGGCCGGCGATGCGGAACAAGTTGCCGTCGATGTATACGGTGAAACTGCCGCCCAGCGCCTGAGTGATATAGCCCACCGAGCCCAGCTTGAGGTTGACTTCGACGCCCGCGGGAATGGCCACGGCCTTGACCTCGCGCTGCACGACGATCGGTTCATTTTCGTACGAATGCATCGTCAGCAACTCACTCGGTGGTTACGGGGGGCAAGACTTGCGGATTCGATGAGCGCAAAGCCGAGGCGAGGGTATGCCAGCACAGGCTCGCGCACTTGACGCGGGCGGGATACTCGCGCACCCCGGACAGCGCTGCCAGCTTGCCGAGTTCGTCGGCGGGCGGCGCCGCGTCATCGGTGAGAAGCTCGTGCACGCGGTCGAACAGATCGAGCGCTTCGGCGCGTGTTCTGCCCTTCACCGCCTCGGTCATCAATGAAGCCGAGGCGGTCGATATCGCGCACCCCTGGCCTTCGAAGCGGATGTCGCTGATCTTGTCGTGATCCATCTTCAGGCGAACGGTGAGACGGTCGCCGCACATCGGATTAAAGCCCTCGACGCTGGCATCGGCCGGTTCCAAGGCGCCGAAATTGCGCGGCCGACGGTTGTGGTCGAGGATCACGTCGCGGTACAGATCGATGAGTTCCATGGCAGTCTCTAGGCGAACAGCTTGCGCGCACGTTCGACGCCGGCCGCAAGCCTATCGATTTCCTCGAAGGTGTTGTAGAAGGCGAATGAGGCGCGCGCCGTTGCCGGTAATTTGAAATAGTCCATCACCGGCATGGCGCAGTGATGGCCGGTTCGAACGGCGATGCCGTCCTCGTCGAGAATGGTCCCGAGGTCGTGCGGATGCACGCCGGCGACGACAAAGGAAACCAGGCTGGCCTTGTCGGCGGCCGTACCCACGATGCGCAGCTCCGGTATCTTGCTCAAAACGGCGGTCGCATGATCGAGCAGCGCGGTCTCGTGGCGCTCCGCCGCATCGCGGTCCAGGCCGCGCAGAAAGTCCACCGCCGCGCCCAACCCGACGACTCCCGAGATATTGGGCGTGCCGGCCTCGAACTTATAGGGCAAGCCGTTGTACGTGGTCTTGGCGAAGGTCACCGAGAGGATCATGTCCCCGCCGCCTTGCCAGGGCGGCATGCTCTCGAGCAGCAGCTCGCGTCCATAGAGGACGCCGACTCCGGTGGGGCCGAACATCTTGTGGCCCGAGAACGCGTAGAAATCGCAGCCCAGCTCCTGCACATCGACATGCATGTGGGGCACGGCCTGCGCGCCGTCGATCAACGTGGTGATGCCGCGCGCCTTGGCGGCCGAGATCAGACGCCGAATCGGCAGGACGGTGCCCAAGGCGTTGGATACATGCGCACAGGCGAACAGGCGCGTGCGCGGGCCCATCAGCGCCGTGACCGCGTCCTCGTGCACCTCGCCGCGCGAATCGATCGGCGCGACCACCAATGTTGCGCCGGTCTGCTCGCAAACCATCTGCCACGGCACGATATTGGCGTGGTGCTCCAAATGCGTGATGAGTATCTCGTCGCCCGGCACGAGCCGCGGTCTCGCGTAGCTCTGTGCGACGAGATTGATCGCTTCGGTGGTGCCGCGCACGAAGATGACTTCGTGGCGCGACCGGGCGTTGATGAACTCCGTCAAGCGATCGCGCGCCGCCTCGTACAGCGCCGTCGCCTCCTGGCTCAGCGTGTGGACGCCGCGGTGAATGTTGGCGTGGTGACGGCGTTCGTAATCATCGACGGCGTCGATCACCGCGACCGGCCGCTGCGCCGAGGCGCCGTTGTCCAGATAGGCCAGCGGTCTGCCGCGCACCATGCGAGCCAGCACGGGGAAATGCCGGCGCACGGCATCAACGTCGAATTCCAGGGGTCGGTCGGCCAATGCGTTGCTTTTCATCGAAATTTCCGCAGTGTCAGCGAGTCGGGTAATTGGGCAATCAGCGCGTTTTCGATCGCCTCTCGCGCCGAAGTAACCGACATGCCCGTGAGCACGTCGGCGAGAAAGGCGTACACCAGCAGACTCTGCGCCGTGTCGCGGTCCAGGCCGCGCGAGAGCATGTAGAAGAGCATGTCGGGGTCGAGCCGCCCGGTGGTCGCGCCATGCGCGCATTTCACCTCGTCGGCATGAATCTCGAGCTGCGGGCGCGTATCGATCTCGGCGGTCGGCGACAACAGCAAGCCGCGGCAGGACTGCTGCGACTGCGCGTGAACGGAGCCGGCCTCGACGATCACCTTGCTGTTGAAAATGACCCGGCTCGCGTCGCTGGCGATGGCGCGCGCCGTCTGATTGCTGCGCGTATCGGGCGCGCCGTGGGTCACGATATTGACGCAGTCGACGTGCCGCTCCTCGTGTCCCACCAGCAGCGAATAGCTGTCGAGCACGGCGCCCGGCTGGTCCAGGCGACCTTCGAGAGCCGTGCGCACCATGCCGCCGCCCAGCACGATGGTGTACTGCTTGCAGCGGCTGTCCCGGTCCTGGTGGATACTGAGGGAGTCGAGGTGGGTGGCGTCGGCGCCGGTCGCGAATACGCGGTAGTGCTCGAGCTGCGCGTCCTGCCTGAGGGCGATGTGCGTATTGGAGTTGATGAGCGGCGTGTGATCGCCCTGCGCCACGTGGTGTTCGATGATCGTCGCGCTCGACCCCGGAGTCGCCTCGATGATGACGCGCGGGTAGGCGATGTTGTTGGCGCCGTCGGCCGCCGCCACATGCAGAATGACCAGCGGAACCGGCACGCGGCTGACGATCTTGAGGTACAGGCCGTCGACGAACAGCGCGGTATTGAGCAAAGTCCAGCGCTGCTGATCGGCGTCGGACAAGGGCTCCAGGAAGCGCAGCAGCGTGTCGGGATCGACGCGGGCTACTTCCTGCAGGCTATAGATCTCGATGCCGCTGATCAGGCCGTCGACGACCGGCATCGTGGGATAGCCGTTGACCATGAGCAGCGACGCGGCCCGGTCGGTCTTGTCGAGCAGGGACAGCGAGGCATTCGGTTCGATTTCGCCGCGAATTCTTCGCGGCGCGTCCACGAAGCTCTGGGCGGCGAGGCTGCGCAAGTTGGTGTAGCGCCAGGTTTCGTCGCGCGTGGTCGGCAGGCCGAGCTTGAGGAATTGCTGCATGGCCTGTTCGCGCACCGGCGACAGCGAATCGGCGGACCGCGTTTGCCATTGAGCGGCGAAGGATCGCAGTGCCGGAGTCATGCGACTTGGGCTCCCTGCACCCAGTCATATCCGCGGCGTTCGAGTTCTTTCGCGAGCGTGCTGTCGCCCGATCTCAATATCCGTCCACCCGACAATACGTGCACCTGATCCGGCACGATGTAGTCGAGCAGACGCTGGTAATGAGTCACCAAAACGATGGCCCGCTTGGAATCGCGAAGAGTACTCACGCCCGCGGATACCACCTTGAGCGCGTCGATATCGAGGCCCGAATCCGTTTCGTCCAAGATCGCGAGCTTGGGCTCCAAGACCAGCATCTGCAGAACTTCGTTGCGCTTCTTTTCGCCGCCCGAGAATCCCTCGTTGACTCCGCGCGAGAGGAAAGATTCGCTCATTTGCATGAATTTCATCTTTTGCCTGATGAGAGTCAGAAATTCATAGGCATCGACTTCGGGTTCCCCCGCCGCCTTGCGTTTCGCATTGAGAGCCGCTTTCAACAAGTACACGTTGTTGACGCCGGGAATTTCCACCGGATATTGAAAACCGAGAAACAACCCGGCGCGGGCGCGCTCTTCGGCGGGCAGTTCCAGCAGGTCGCGGCCCTCGAACGTCACCGAACCGCCGGTGACCTCGTAGTCCTCGCGGCCCGCCAACACTTGTGCAAGAGTGCTCTTGCCCGAGCCGTTCGGACCCATGATGGCATGGACCTCGCCGGCGCGGACCTCGAGATTGACCCCCTTCAGGATGTCCTTGCCCGCAACGCGGGCGCTCAAATTGGTGATTTTAAGCAAAACTTTTCCTCTAATGCGGTTAGCCAACCGCGCCTTCCAGACTCACGCTCAACAGGTTCTGCGCCTCGACGGCGAATTCCATCGGCAGTTCCTTGAACACCACTTTGCAAAATCCGCTGACGATCATGTTGACCGCGTCTTCCGCCGAAATGCCGCGCTGCAGACAGTAGAACAGCTGGTCCTCGCCGATTTTGGAGGTGCTGGCCTCGTGCTCGACGGTCGCGGTCGGATTCTTGACTTCCATGTAGGGAAACGTGTGCGCCGCGCATTTCGGACCCATCAACAGCGAATCGCACTGGGTGAAATTGCGCGCGCCCGTCGCGCTCGGCAGGATTTTCACCAGGCCGCGGTAAGTATTTTCGGCGTGGCCGGCCGAGATGCCCTTGGACACGATGGTGCTCTTGGTATTGCGGCCTATGTGCACCATCTTGGTGCCGGTGTCCGCCTGCTGATAATTGTTGGCGACCGCCACCGAATAAAACTCGCCGATCGAATTATCGCCTTTCAAGATGCAGCTCGGGTATTTCCAGGTGATGGCGGAGCCGGTCTCCACCTGAGTCCAGGAAATTTTGGAATTGTGCCCGCGGCATTCGCCGCGTTTGGTGACGAAGTTGTAGATGCCGCCCAAACCGTTCTCGTCGCCCGGGTACCAGTTCTGAACGGTCGAGTACTTGATCTGCGCATCGTCCAGAGCCACCAGTTCCACGACGGCGGCATGCAGTTGATTCTCATCGCGCATGGGCGCCGTGCAGCCCTCCAGATAGCTCACCGACGCGGCCTCCGCGGCAATGATCAAGGTGCGCTCGAACTGACCGGTCTTGGCCGCGTTGATGCGAAAATAGGTCGACAGCTCCATCGGGCAGCGCACGCCCGGCGGCACATACACGAACGAGCCGTCGGAGAACACCGCGGAATTCAGCGCCGCGAAGAAGTTGTCCCCGGGCGGCACGACGCTGCCGAGATAGCGTTCGATGAGTCCCGGATGATCGCGAACCGCATCCGAGAAGGAGCAAAAGATCACCCCGGCCTTTCCTAATTTCTCCTTGAAGGTGGTCGCGACCGAAACGCTGTCGAACACGGCGTCGACGGCGACGCCGGCCAACCGTGCGCGCTCATGCAAGGGAATGCCCAGCTTGGCGTAGGTCGCAAGCAGTTTCGGGTCCACTTCATCGAGGCTCTTCGGAGCGTTCGCCGGCGCGCGCGGCGCCGAGTAGTAGGAAATGTCCTGGTAGTCGATGGGTTTGTAATGCACATGCGCCCAGGTCGGCTCTTGCATGGTCAGCCAATGCCGAAACGCCTTCAGCCGCCAGTCCAGCAAGAACTGCGGCTCGTGCTTTTTCTTCGATATGGCGGCCACGACATCTTCATCGAGGCCGGGCGGCAGGCTGTCCGACTCGATATCGGTGACGAAGCCGTGCCGATATTTCTGTGCGAGGAGGGCCTCAACGTCTTGGGATTTGCTAGACACGCGAATTTCCAGTTGCCGTTACGCTTCAATCAAACTTAAGTGGGGTTGCCTTTCCGATTTTCACCCAGGCCGGTATTCACCCCTGCATCCACGCGAATTTCCGACGCCAGGTCGGCGACGCGCAGGGAAGAGGAGTCCAAACCGGCCAATTGACGCAGCGTTACCTCTTCCAGGGCGCGGCGGATGGCCGCGTTCACCCGCTGCCAGGCCGCGCCGACCCGGCACTGGCGCTCGATGCCGCAATGGCTAGACGCGCCGCTGCATTCGGTGATCGCGATCGGTCCCTCGAAGATGTCCAGAATTTGCGCCGCGGTAATCTGCTCCGGGTCTCGCGCCAGGCGATATCCGCCTTGCGCACCGCGCGAGGAAATCACCATGCCGGCGCGTTGCAACCCCTTGAGCACCTTGCTCACGGTGGGTCGCGAGAGGCGTGTGCGCTCGGCCAACTCCGCTGCGGCGCGATGACGCGTCGGCTCTTGCGCTAGACTAGCCAGCACCACCGTCGCGTAGTCCGTCAACTTACCCATTCGCAGCATATGAGACTCTGCCCCCGCTCTACCTCATGTAGGACAATTTTAGTCCTATTTGAATTGAAGGTCTACCCACAGCGCGGATTTGGCCTTATCTTGCTATCCTTGTCGGAACCGACGCCCGTCGATATCAGCGAGACCAGCCGGACATGAACAATGCAGAACTGAGCGCCACCGCGCACGCGCTAGTGGCGAAGAGCAGGGGAATTTTGGCTGCCGATGAGAGCACCAGCACCATCAAGAAGCGCTTCGACAGCATAAAGCTCGAATCCACGGAAGAGAATCGGCGGACGTATCGTGAAATGCTGTTTAGCGCTCCCGGCGCCGCGGAATACATCAGCGGCGTCATTCTGTATGACGAGACCCTGCGTCAGAAGACCAAGGAGGGCGTGCCGTTCCCGGCTTATCTCGCGCAGCATGGAATGTTGCCCGGCATCAAGGTCGACCTGGGCGCGAAGCCGCTGGCCGGTTTTCCCGGCGAAACCATTACCGAGGGGCTGGATGGCTTGCGTGAGCGCCTTGCCGAGTACTACAAGCTGGGTGCTCGATTTGCCAAATGGCGCGCGGTGATCGATATCGGTTCCGGAATTCCGAGCCGCTATGCCATCGACGCCAATGCGGAAGCGCTGGCGCGCTACGCGGCGCTGTGCCAGGAGGCGGGGATCGTGCCGATCGTCGAGCCTGAAGTCCTGATGGATGGAGCTCACGCATTGGACCGCTGCGAGGAAGTGACCAACGTGGTGCTCGACCGGGTGTTCGAACACTTGTTCGCGGCCAGAGTGTTTTTGGAGGGAATGGTGCTCAAACCGAACATGGTCGTGGCCGGCAAGAAGAGCGCTCAAAAGGCGAGCCCCGAGCAGGTCGCACAGGCCACGGTGCGCACGCTGAAGCGCCAGGTGCCGTCCGCGGTTCCGGGCATCGCGTTCTTGTCGGGGGGACAAAGCCCGGCCGAAGCGACTCTTCATCTGAGTCTGATGAACGCGGCCGGCCCTTTGCCGTGGGCGCTCACATTCAGCTACGGGCGGGCGTTGCAGGAGAATGCGCTGAATGCCTGGGGCGGAAAATCGAGCGGCTATGCAGGCGGCCAGCAAGCGCTGTTCGTCCGTGCGAAGTTGAACGGTTTGGCGGCGGTCGGGGCCTACCGCGACTCCATGGAAAGTTCCGCTGCCTGACAGCTCCGCGCGCACGCAAGGCGATCCGCGTCCCGAGACGCGGATTCCTACGGCCACACCATTGAACCAATCCACCTCCATCGTCGAGATTCGTAACGTGAGTTACGCGGTCAACGGCGGCCGCCCGGTGTTTGCCGGACTCGACATGGACATTCCGCGCGGCCGCGTCACGGCGGTCATGGGGCCGAGCGGCACCGGCAAGACCACTCTACTGCGTCTCATCACGGGCCAGGTGCGTGCCGACGAGGGCTCGATCACCGTGGCGGGAGAGGAATTGCGGGGGATGAGGCGCGCGGATTTGTACGTGCTGCGCCGCCGAATGGGCATGCTGTTTCAGAACGGAGCGCTGCTCACCGACTTGAGCGTGTTCGAGAACGTTGCCTTTCCGCTGCGCGAGCACACGGATCTGCCGGAGCGGCTCATTCGTCAATTGGTGCTCACCAAGCTGCAGGCAGTCGGATTGCGCGGTGCGGCCGAGCTCATGCCCGCGGAACTGTCCGGCGGAATGAGCCGGCGAGTCGCACTGGCGCGGGCCATCGTGATGGACCCTGAGATTTTGATTTACGACGAGCCATTCGTCGGTCTCGACCCCATTTCCTTGGGGGTCATATTGCGGTTGATCCGGCGTTTGAACGACGCGCTCGGCATCACCAGCATCGTGGTTTCGCACGACGTGCACGAGATCTCCACCGTGGCGGATGTGATATTTCTCCTCTCCGGGGGCAAAGTGGTCGCGCGGGGAACGCCGCCCGAGCTGCAATCCTACCCGTCGGAGACCGTGCAGCAATTCATCGGCGGTTTGGCCGATGGTCCGGTGCCGTTTCATTTCCCCGCTCCCGACTACTTCGGCGAACTGCTCGAGCGCAGAGAGGACGCGTGAAGCTGATCCAGGAACTCTGGGAAAGTCTGGCCGAGGCCCTGATAGGACTCGGCGCGGTCGTGCGTTTCTTGCTGCGCCTGGTGGCGGCTTCTCCGCGTGCGCTGCTGCGCCTCGATTTGATATCGCAACAGATTTATAACGCCGGCGCGCTTTCTCTGGTCATCATCATGCTGTCCGGCCTGTTCGTCGGAATGGTGTTGGGCCTGCAAGGATTCCAGCTGCTGCAGCGATTCGGATCCGAAGAGGCTTTGGGCACCGCCGCGACCATCGGGCTGGTGAAGGAACTGGGTCCGGTGGTCACGGCGCTGCTGTTTGCCGGCCGAGCCGGCACGGCACTCGCCTCCGAACTGGGTTTGATGCGCGCGACCGATCAACTATCGGCCATGGAAATGATGGCGGTGGACCCGATCCGGCGCGTCGTCGTCCCTCGATTCCTCGGCGGCGTCATCGCGATGCCGCTGCTCGCCGCGATCTTCAGCGTCATCGGCATCTACGGAGCGCAGCTCGTCGGAGTGCAGATCATGGGTGTCGATGCCGGCAGCTTCTGGTCGCAGATGCGCGGCGCCGTCGGCTTGCACGACATCTACGAGGGCATCGCCAAAAGCTGCATTTTCGGTGTTACCTGCAGTCTGATCGCGGTGTATCAGGGGTACTATGCGCTGCCGACGGCGGAGGGTGTCGGCCGTGCGACCACGCGCACCGTGGTCACTTCCGCCGTATTCATCTTGTTCTTGGACTATTTGATCACTGCCGCGTTTCTGTAAAGAGGTATCGCCATGCGCAAATCACGTACGTTGGATCTCGGTACCGGGACGTTCATGCTGCTGGGTTTCGCAGCGTTGTTCTTTCTGACGACGCAGACCACCAGCCGCGGCATTTCATTGGCAAGTCCGCCGCACTACGATTTGACGGCCAAGTTCGACAACATCGGCGATCTCAAGGCGGGCGCTCCCGTATCGATGTCCGGAGTGGAGATGGGGCGGGTCACGAAAATCACGTTCGATTCCAAGGAATACAAGGCCGTCGTCACCATGCGCATCGACGCGCGGTACAATCAGATCCCCACCGACAGCGACGCCGCCATCTATACGCAGGGCCTGTTGGGCGGCAAGTTCATCGGTCTGACCGCCGGCGGCGCCGACACTTATCTGAAGGACAAGGATCAAATCGACTTTACACAGTCCGCCTTCGTGCTCGAGAACTTGATCGGCCAGGTCTTGGCGAACTTCACGAAAAGCGCGGGACAGTCGGATTCCGGCAAATCCAAGGCGGACGCACCCGCGGCCGTCGAGCCCAAGACTACGGAGAAATCGAAATGATGAGACTCACTCTTCTCGCCCTGTTTGCCTTGGGTTCGACGGGCGCGGCCTACGCGGCCGATCAGCCGCCGGCGCCTGCGGCAGCGCCGAGCAGCCTGGGTCCGCAGGAACTGGTGGAGAATTCCGCCAAGCGCATGCTGGTCGAGCTGGACGCCAATCGTCCGATCTATGCGAAGGATCCGGCGAAGCTCGACGCCTTGGTGGCCAATGTACTGCTGCCGAATTTCGACACCGAATATGCGGCGCGGCTGGTTTTAGGCCAGACCTGGCGCACCGCGACGGCCGATCAGCGCAAGCGCTTCGTCGATGCCTTCTATCATTCGTTGCTGCGCAATTACGGCGCGGCGCTGGTCGATTTCACGGCCGATCGCTTCGTGATTCTGCCCTATAAAGGCGACCCTGCTGATTCGACGGCCACCGTCCGAACCGAAGTGAAGCGCTCATCCGGAGACAAAGTACCGGTGAATTTCAGTCTGCGGAAAGTCGACGGGGCGTGGAAGGCCTGGGACGTGGTCATCGAAGGTATTTCGTACGTCAAGAGTTTTCGCACCGACTTCGGGTCGGAAATTCAGCAAAAGGGACTGGATGAAGTCATCAATCGGCTCGAGGCCGACAACAAAATCGGACGTAGCGGCGCACCGGGGGTAAGCAGTCATTGATCGGCAAACGCAGGCATAGCGGCAACGGGCAGCAGGATGCCTCATTCGAAATGTCGGACGGCGACCGCGCGCGCGTCATCGGGTCGCTGCACTTCACCACGGTGAGTGCGCTGCTGACGGCCGGGGTAGCGGCGATCAACGCCGGCCGCGCCGCCGTGATCGATCTGGCCGGCGTGACGACGAGCGACAGTGCGGGACTTGCGCTGCTGATCGAGTGGTTGAGCGTGGCCAAGGCTGCGGGCCGCACCCTGCGGTTCGACAATGTCCCTTCCCAATTACAGCAGCTTGCGCGCTTGAGTGAGGTCGAGGAATTGTTGATCCCGGCCTAGGGTCAGGGCGCCGGCTGAGGAATGCCGCCATGCTCAAACTCGCCATGGCGGCGCCTCCGATACCCGCGTACCACCCTGCTGCGGGCGTGAGGGGTCTTGGCCTAAGGGGTCTTGGGCTGCGCATTGTCAGTCGGCGGTGACTGCTCCGGCGGCGTCGCGGGGGGCGCAGGCCTACCGGAGCCAGGAACATCGTCACCAGGGTCGATCAGCGGCTCCTCCCCCGTGTCTTTTCCGTCCGATACGAGATAGGCGCGGCGCTGCAAATAGGCGTCGCGTACGAAGGCATAGGGGTCGTAGACATGCTGCAAGGTCTCATCCAGCGGGAGGAGACGCGCGCGCGTATTGACCAAAGCTGGCAGCCAAAGGCCGTATTTCACCCAAGTGTTTTTGACGTATTGTCGCGGGTTGGTGTAAGAATCCACCACCCTGGCCGGCGCATCGCGCAGATCCGAAGGGCCGAGTATGGGCAGCTCCACGAAGGGACCGGGGTGCACGCCCCAGTGACCCAAGGTCTGGCCGAAATCCTCGTTGTTCTTGTCCATTCCCGCCGACGTGGCCGGATCGAGTATCCCGCCCAAGCCGATGGTTGAATTGAACAGGAAGCGTCCGAGATCGGTCGCCGCCGCCAGGAATTTTCCCTGCAAAGCGTCGTTGATCATGACCGTCGGCGTGTCGAGATTCTCGAAGAAGTTGCTGACGCCGGTGCGGATGGGTCGGGGCACGATGCGCACGTAGGTCCGCGCCACGGGTTTCGCGACGGCGCGATCGAGCTTGTCATTGACCTTGTAGACACCGCGGTTCCAGGATTCCCAAGGATCCTGCGGTGAACGCTGGCTGTTGGGCGGCAACGTCACGCAGGCGCTCACCGTCAATACACACACGACGCCGAGCGCCGCACGCGCATACCTTGCTTTCAGCATTGAGAATTTCTCCCTCATGGAACGAATCGGAGCCGGAACATTACAGGGGCCGGGCCCCCACGATGCAGCGGCGGAAATATAGCGTGGTCCGTTAATGGCGGCCGTTGCCGCCCGTGTTGTCGTCGGCGACCGTATTCTTACGATCCTTGGGCATCGCGGCTCGCACTTCTTCGAGACGCGCGCTGAAGCGAGCGCGCTGTATCGGGTCCAAACCCGGCATCCCCAGGCCGAGTTCCAGCTGGTTCGCCGCCATCTTAAGATCGCCGCTCATCAGATAGAAGTACGACATGTAGTAGTAGGAGTCGGCGACGTCGCCCGCGGCATTGGCGGCCTTCGCGATCAACCGGGTTTGATCGGGCGTCGGTTCCACCACATTGAACAAGTCGTCCAGTATGAGATGCGCGCGCCTGTTGTCGCCGGCATGCATCAGCGTTTCCGCGAGGCGAATGGTGATTGGCGCATTGCGCGGAAACAGACCCAGCGCCTTATCCAGCACCGCTTGAGATTCCTTCAGCTGGTTGTTCGCGAGGTAAGCCTGACCGAGCGCGCCATAGAATTGATTCACCTTCGGGAACTCGTTCACCAGTGCCTGCAATTCGGGGATGGCGACGGCCGGATTGCGCGTCGCGAGGTCCGCCACCGCCTTGCCGTAACGCTCCTCGATGCTCTTGCCGCCGCCGTTCTTGACCAGGCTGACGTAGTAATCGCGCGCGGCCTGCGGATTGCCGGTCAGCGATCGCAACCGCTCGCGCATCAGCGTATAGCTCAAGGAGTCCGTGTGACGAATGCGGCCGATCTGCTCGGCGCGGTTGCGCGCCTCCGCGACACGCTCCGCCGACAAGGGGTGATCGATCAAGAATTCGACGGCCTTGACCCTGCTCGGGTCGGGTGAATTGCGATCCAGAGTTTGGAAAAAACTCGCCATTCCCAGCGGATCATAGCCGGCGCTCGCCATCGTGCCGATGCCGATGCGGTCCGCCTCGAACTCGTTGGCTCGCGTGTAGTTGATTTGGTGCTGGATGGCCGCGCTCTGAGTCGCGAGGATAGCCCCCTCCATGGCATCCGGCGAGCCGCGGCCCGCGGTGGCGCCCAATAGAATCGCGGCCAGCATCGCAGCGGTCGACATCAGTCCGGCATGGCTCTGGTCGATGAGTCCGCGCACGAGGTGCCGTTGGGTGACGTGCGCGGTTTCGTGCGCCATCACTCCGGCCAGCTCATTTTCGTTGTTCGTCGCCAGGATCAAGCCGCTGTTGATGGCAATGAAACCGCCCGGCATCGCAAAGGCATTGATGACGGGTTCCTTCAGCACGAAGTAGTAAAACTGATGCTGGCCTTCCTCGGCACGGCTCGACAGGCTGTGGCCGATTTGCTGTATGTAATCGCTCTTCGATGATTTGTCCCGACTGGCGGATGCCGGCGAACCAACCCAATCCGGCCCGATATTCCTCCTCGAGCGATACCGCGGCGGTCGCCGGGCTGCCCAAATCCGGCAGGTCTTGGTCGACGGCGCTCGAGCCCGTGCCCAAGCCGGCGGCCCAGCCGACGCTGACGCTGGCGCTGACCGCGGCAGCGGCCGCGAACGCGGAGAGGGACTTCAGCAGTGACATTCGGCCTCCGTAAAGCTCCTTGGAGTGCTGCTCCAGACCCAAAGTTCGCTCATTTCCCTCGCCAAATCAAAGAACTTCGGACGCGTAGTCTGCCAGACGCGACCGTTCGCCGCGGACCAGGGTGATATGGCCCGAAAAGGCCCAGCCGTGGAACCGGTTGACCACGTAGGTGAGACCCGACGTGGT
>WNFL01431176.1_pt2 | contig 17503 bp, 15 predicted proteins | sample 5400361 | NCBI WGS metagenome assembly WNFL01 (sample SAMN13153351, study PRJNA577476) | soil metagenome | isolation source: 40 cm soil on Douglas fir-dominated hillslope | place: USA:California | collected 2013-09-17 | reverse complement strand
CGACAGTGGTTTGCGCTGTGGAATATGGAGTTCGTCAACGTGTAGAGGTGCCTCGTCCTCAGCGTTAGGCATTCTTAATGATCTGGCCGGCCTGATATGGGGTACAACCACTGTCTGAGGAATCCGAGTGGGATTTACCTCCTTGGAGACAGCAGTGGTGGTATTGGTGAGGTTCGATGGGTAATTGGAAACCGTCCTTCCAGGGCATGCGGATTGGAGTGCCTCGACGGTACCTCGTCCACGAACCTTGAAATCTTGATCCGAGGTGCCATCCTCCTCGTGTTGATATTCACCTAGAGCTTCCGAGCAGAAGGCGCGGTCGTCCTTGGCTCGGTGTGCACGCGCAGAGACAGAGTTCACAATGCGATCGTGCAGCTCATCCTGCGGGTCGTCAATGGTGGAAGGTTGACTGAGTGACCGCACAGTACTTGCAGCAGCAAAAACCCCGTCATATTGCGTTGCAACCGTAGCAATTGAACTAGGGTGCGAGCTGTAGTTGGGCGAATATCGATCCTCGAAGGCGCTATCATGTCTGGGTTCAGAACTACTATGATAGAGAGAATCGTGTTCGTCGGGGTGATGAGATAATGGTGTGGGTGGCAGGGGTTCTGATGGTATTGGTATGTCTCGAAGGGACAGATCACGATGCTTTGATCGGGCTCTACGCAGGTGGCGATAGTTTACATGTTCTGCGGCAGATCCCCTGTCTGAGCCAGACGAGTGCCCTGCACTTGATGGCTGGCGGGCTTGTGGAACATCCTTGGTAATGGAAATGAGTCTCCTATCAGCACTGGAATCGCCACGATAGTTCCGGAGTCGTGTGGGATCTATGTTTGGCGATATGGGACGAGACTCTGGCGACATTGCGCCAAGGAAGAAGCTGCGATGCTCTCCAAGGCGTCCCTGTGGCGCTGGCGATGCTCGTGAATCATGAGATCTGTAGGGAGCGACTATGGGTGGTGAGTCTGGAGCAGGCGAACTTGATATTCGATCGTCACACAGAGGGACTGGGAAGGCTCGTTCCGCCCGATATCTTTGGTTTCGATACAATGCGCCATGGTCGATTGGTGCTCTTCCAGGAGACTGGGTGGTTCCATAAGGTGGCGGGTTTACGGGGTAATTATCCCGACGGCGCTCACAACCCCATCTTGACTGCTGGACATCCCCTCCTACAGATGCCACAATTCCTCCCCTACGGCGGTCCTGTGGAGAATGCTGGAGCGCAGGTAACACATGAAGCCTGGGCGAGGGTACTAAAGGGAACGAGTAGCATGCGAGATTGAGGACAGTCTCGTCGCTCGTGAGTGATCCTTGTTTCTCATGGGTTTGGGTGGCCGAAAGATGAGAAGTGTGGGGAGAAGAGTCGGCTATGGAGCCTGGGATTGGGGGGGATTGGGCTGCATACCGCGGTGGGTCATCGGTATGTCCATTCAGAGAATGACAGGGAGAGCCTTCAGCCCAGTAAGTCCGAGATGGTGCTCTGGGTTGGGCAGGTTTTTGCTCGTCACTTTCTTCATGTTTCGCTGAGTAATCAGGACTGGGGATAGGCGAGTAATTGGCGACATTTTTCCCCAGATAAGTTTGTCTCGTCTCACGTGTTCGTCGGTAAGGTATCTCAGTTGACCCGTCTGATGGGGTTCTGACCAGTGTGCTTGACTGCTGCGACTGTAAATGCTGAGATGGTGGAACGAGGCCAGTTTGTTCACTACGACTTGGCGAATACAGTGAGACTCCGGGGGCGACCCGCCTGAAGTGCGAATTGACCGAAATTTCGATGTCATTTTCGGTAGCCCGGCTAGCGTTAGGAGGGGGAGATGTGATCCCGGTGTTAGGAGGTGATAGTGTTTGGGGATATTGCGGTACTTCTGGTACTTGCGAGATCACCCCAGTCGCCTTCAGGTGGGCAAGAGCTTCCGTTGTCGCGTTTGCCCATGACTCTGGACTTGGACGGAAAGGAGACCGCCGGGGACTAGAGGAATTTTTTGCCTCTAGCACGTCCGCCTTCGTTGGCCGACTGAAATTTCTTTGTGACCAGGTGGGAATGCGCGCCACCTTCGTGACTATGCCCCCCAGGTCCACTTCGGGTTCTTCCACTTCTCCCTTGTTATTGTATGTACCCCTTTCTTCTTGAAGGGGTTCGGGAATCTGGTCGGAAATGGATGATGTGGAAAGTGGGACGCCATTTGTGTCGGTGGTTTGCACGGACGTCTGAGTTTCGATGCGAGCCAATCGATACGAGTTTGTGCCTGAGCTCTTTGTGCTGGTACTCCTGCTTTTCAAGCTTTCGGTCAAAAACGACCGTTTGGAGGGGGCTGAAGGAAGCCATGTTAGTAAGGCATACAACGTAAGGGGGTGAGCGCAGAGATATGTTAGGGTGACACTCACAGCCATATTTGTCTCTCTTCGAACCTTTAATGTTTCCTGCACCCCCTCGACCAGTTCTTCGGGTGGTTTTCAACTCCTGATGTGACCGAGTAACAGCATCCTCATATGCGAGAACTCGTTCGAAAATACCGTTCTCAAGGACATGATCGTGGGCATTGCCTAGGCCTCCCCTGCCGGACCTCGTGGTCTAAATAAACCATAGTTGGTTTGCAGAGCCCAGAAAGTATGATGGAACCACTCACCTTGTTGCGGGGGAGACCAACTTCTCTCCCTGCAGGTGATACTATGCTACATCCGTAGTCGGGGTGCTCACTCTGTGAGCTGCTGAGTGACTTGGCCGAGGAGCCAGTTCTGTTACTGCCGCTGGTGGTACGAGATCTGGAAGTTGCAGCAGTTGCAGTTGTGCTGTTCGATTTAACTTGGGTGAGACTGTTAGACGAGGGTTGAGTTGCCGATTCTTTGGTACGGCGAATGTTCCCAGAGCCTCCACGTCCACCAGCGTGCTACGGAACCCCAAATATTAATACTGGAGGAAGGTAGGTTGATAAAGCGAACATCACTCACGACTACCACCCTCGGGCCCAGTTTCTTCGGTTTCGGTTTCGGTGGTTTGGCGGTGAGAGACAACTTGAAATCGGGCATATTGCAGGCAAGCCTATGTTGCACGCTGGTGTCGAAACTGAAAACGGAGCTTGAGATGAAACTGGAGCGGAGAGTGTGTGATCAAAGATCAACGAGAGAGGAGGGAGGAGATGACCGGAGGAGATGACCGGAGGAGATGACCGGAGATGAGATACGCTCGGGGGGACGAGGACGGAGGAGTCTGCAGGGCAGAGCTCGCCCTATCAAACGATGGGAGTAGAACCGCCACGGCCAGAATGTCGTGCGCGTAGGAAGGAAAAGAGGAAGCGCAGACGACATGAGCGGTTTCCTATAGACAAGGTATGCGGCGACGTACCCTCGCCGAACTTCCAGTATCAGTATAGCAGTGAGCGGGCCGACTGGGGGACTGGGGGGAGCGGAGGGGCGAGAGGGGAAAGAGGGAAAGAGGGGTATGGAGGGAGAGCCGGAACGGTTACACAAACCAGCGAGCAGCAAGTAGCAAGCAGCGAGCGAGGTACTATCGGCAGGGCTGTTGGGCCTTTGTGTGAGGCGCGCGCGTGATGATGCGGGGGTGAGCAGCAGGGTCGCGAACAAGAGAAGAAGAGAAGAGGAGAACGAGGGAACGACAAGTGGGTATTAAAACCGTGAGGGACCTGGTCGCAAGGGTCGGGTCCGCCCGAGAGAAGCCTCAATGTAATCTCTCGCGGTCTCCAGCGCTGGCCAATGCCCATTGAACATCTCATTGAACATCTCACAGAACATCTCACAGAACAGAACATCTCACATTCAACACTCAACTCCGTCCAACATGTAGCGAGTTAGCGAGTTAGGCACTAGTCCCATTTTTCACTTAGCTCTACAGATCAGTGGTAGTATCAATATTTGTGGTTTGCTCTCTCTCTATATAGTTGACGTGTTCCCGCACAGCTGAGACCGCGTCAAGTCGGCGCGCTCCCGAAGACCGATACATAAGTATACGAGAAGAAGATATTCCGCGCTCATTAATGTCGCTCAACTATGGAATTTGTCACACTCGTCCTATTCCCATGTTCGAAGGGACAGCGGTGTCTTGACATACCGTGGGTTGTGGTCGGAGCAGTACATCTATAGCCGCCCCGGCGTCATCCAACACGACGACCAACGTGTGACAAACATGTCAGAAACCACTCACCTTCACCTGGTCCGTCGTAGAAACTATTATAGCTCGGGGCTGCGGTCAAGCATCGCATTACTGCACTTGCTTTGGACTCGGCTCATTCGCTCCGGAGTGGGGAGACGGAATACCCTGCGTTCACGACCGGGTGAATAGTTGCACAAAAATCGATGGGAGTGCGTATAATCTTAGACGACGACTCGAATCGTGGAATAACGGAACAGGGTGTGGTTCTGCTCTTGAGGCTTAGGTACACCTGCTAGATGCGACGGCGTCAATCGAGCCTGTATAGTATAGGCAAGAGGGATGACTAGCCCCAGCAGGGGTTTCATCACACAGCACCCAAGCAAACTGCTTCTCCATCTTCAGACTCAAGGCCGACTTTCGCGCAAATGTGAACACCGGCGAACTAAAACACAATGTTCGAATGCGCTATTCCCATGCTCGCCCTCAGTAACCGACCGCGTCGACCTCAAGCGGGAAACTTGGGCATACCTAATTTGCAACTTCTTCTTTTGTCGTGACCAGAATAGTTCTCAAGTGGTCGTGCATATCCAAAACCACGGATGCAAGCGTTCATCAGCACCATACGACACCCATTCGCGAATCTAGACCTGACGTCTGAGCCGATGTCCGACGCTTTCCCATATATATTGCATTCAAATATAAGGACTCCGAATCCACTTTGCATCCGATCAAACGAGATACGAAGGGAGGTACCGCTTCCGGTCCCTGGTGCCTCTGCGGGACGAAAGGTTGGTCGTCAATTTCGAAAGTGGGTGTCGTCATCCAACCGACTATTCAATTCTATTTTACATAAGATATCGGCCCACTGAGTTTAATTAGAAACGGTATCACGGTACCTGTCCTAAAAAAACCGGCTCCTGCACAGGCACACCACTAGATCCCCCTAAGGGGGTTTGCATAGCGACATTCATACTCAAAAAGGAAACATATTCTCAGGAAGACAAGGTTTGATAACGAGTTGGGTGAGAGCGGACCACGGAGCAACACGGAGCGACCAATCAACCTGCTGGGCGGAATGTGCTGGGGGGAATGAATGAATAGATTTCAAGCGCCGCTCTAAGCGCGTCTTTTCACTAAATTAAATTGCCAAATTCGATGTACAATATGTACCCGCTCAATTCCTAACAAACTGGTGATTTTGGTGATTTGTTGAAACATCCGGTACTGCGTCTCAGCTTGTTACGGACCGCCTAGCTTCGCAATTTAAAAACCGGATAACGGCATATATCACTAAATCAGCCTGCCATGACGTTTCATTGTTCATATGTACAGATATAGTATTGCGTCAGCTACGCGATTGCTCCGTTGGTTCCTCGCACGCCAACCATCCGGATTAGTGGCCGTGTTGCGCCCAGGAGAGAGCTCCCGGTCGCTAAGGGGATTGACTAAAATCCAGTCCGACCACCGGAGTTTTTAGAGAGCATGTGGGTGCCTATCTGGATTGCTTCATCGTGGAAGGAATACCCTTCTTGTCGTCCTGTGCGAAATGGACTCCAATACTCGTCTTCCCTTCTACTACACGGACCTCCCTCCCCCTCATGGGGCGCCCTTCCTTATATATCCCGTGCGTCCTGTTTGCGTTGGAGTTCTCTCACTTTCGCGTTCACGTATTTTCCTCGTGAGGCTCACACTCGATCTCTATAAGACTCATAGCTAAGTTAATATTGTCCGAAGAGTCCCTAACAACAGGACCGCGCAGGGAGAAGATAGGATAACAGGCCTGAAACTGCTATAACCCCTGTTAGGCGCAAAGGGTCATGTAAAGCCGTTTCGGACTTGTCGTTTGGCGTTTCTTCTTTGAAAATGAAGCAAATCGATCCGTTTAGTTGAGAGAATCCTGCCTTAGGACCTACTTGGCAACATTGATCCATTTCAGCCTGCAAAGTGCAACCTCGGCCCTTTGAGACGCATTCCCCTCAACCTTCCTAGCTTATGGCTCAAGACAGACAAGAACCAACACCCCTGAATATATACTCCTCACGCATGCCAACGAGCTTATCGGAGTGCGCCCGACAATGGACCAAGGAAGGTGGATCAGGGTACATTCGTGATACAAAGAAGATAATTTCATTTCATACAGCGCACAAGAGATTTGTATCAATCAAGCCCAAAGATCCACACATCGAAGTACAGCGCCCAGCACGCAACATATGGTTTCATAATTACCCTTTGCATCGTGTCGCAGCGGTCGATTGGCCAACCTAAGGTTTCTACCTTTGGCTGGATATAAGACTCTACAGCGGAGGGTTTCTCCGTCCTGGTTTCTCCGTATTGTTTTCAGTCTCTGGCAATCCCCCTACAGCCCACACGTACAAGCCTCCCGCCGATGTTATGGAAGCGATTCAACATGCGGAAAAGCTAGAGGGCGCCTAGTCGCCTGTGAAATTTGGTCGTACCCACTGCGGCGCTTGGGATCTGCTCTTCTCTTCTCCTTTGCGCGCCGTCGGTTAGGCTGGACGACAATGACTGGTACAGGCGAGTGGGACATGCAATATCTGCTCATCGTCCACTCGGTCAGTTTTCCTCCTTACATACAAAGACCCTGCCCATGACCAGGTCTATGCGTATGAGAACGCACCTAGAAACACTCCCCACGCCCGCACCGAGCGCTGCGCCGACGCTCTCAAGCAAATTCTGCTTCCCTCTTGTACCGACCACGAGCGAGTCAGGCCGATAAAGCGCAATCATGCGTTCGATCGTGTCCGTGATCTTGCCCGCGACGAGTTCGACAACGATGGAGAGCTTGCTCCCGCCATCTTCGAGGTCGACATTCTTCTCTTGGATGAACCGCATTAGTTCTTGCGCTTCTACGCGGAGATGATCGTGCGATTTGCCTGGGACTCCGCCGTTAGTATGTCATCTTGTATTGCAAAGGAGAAGAGGAAGCACAATGAGGGATCGGGGGTTATATTTGGAGGAAGAGAGTATCGATCCATGACCCACATTCGGTCAATGGACGTAGGCCGACATATGGTCGTTCTGAGTTCAGCAATGCCTTTAACAAATCTTGGATAGAGATTTGGCATCACATCTCTACTATGATGAGTTAAGAGGCAATGGGCAATGCTTGGGTGTCGCCGCCCTGATGGGAGCAATTGAGCTGCTACATCAACAAAGAACGAGGGAAATTTGAATTCGGGTCTCTGTTCCACGCATGAATTCTTGGTTGGTCGAAGCGCCCGCCAAGCACATTAAAGGAAACCTCCCCAAGAAACCCCGCCACGCTATTGATGGCTCGCCACGATACAACATCTACATAGGAGACGTTGTGCATGTGTGTGTTCACGGGAACCCAAACCCGTGCATAGCCGAATAGATAAGGAACTCCGCAGGAGCTTACTGAACAGAGTGACAGGAGCACAGTTGTTTGTGCATCGTAAACTCTAGTAGAAGACTAACCAAGATCGCCGACATCGAAGCCACGAACCACGACGAGCTCGTCGTCGTCCGAGACGAGTTCCTCGATGCACCACTCGAGGGCCTTTGAGCCACTCTCGTCTGAGCTGGATGCACAGAGGAAGACGCGGGTGCGTCGTGACCGCTTGTAGCCCTCGGACTTTACCTGGACGCGAGGGACACGTGATTAGCGAGCGATGAGGGAGGCAAGCAAAGGCTTACTGCTTACTTGTAATGTGTAAGAGAAGAGAGCGTCGTCGTTTGGATTTTCGAATGTGTTGAAGGAAACTTTGGGAGTATAGCCCACAGGGGGCGAGAAATTCGATCCGCCTCCTGTATAGGTCCGGGGTAGCTTGCCTCCGCCGCTACTGCTTGACGACGCTTGGAGGGCTACAGGGAGGCTGGCTGAATGGGAAGGATGGGGCAGCACTGCAGGACCCGACGGCGACGACGGACGCGAGTGGCGGAGAGCAGATCGCAGCGGGGCTGGACTGGTGAGAGTGAGACATCTATTGAGGCCAGCGATTATGTAAAAATTTATCAGAAATTTAGTGTTGTAGAAGGAGGTCAAGTGGGGATTGTATTGGTTGGTGGCCGTTGAACCATCTTGACTTCGTTCTTGTCCATGGCAGTCGAACACAAGTCGCCGGTATCACAACATTCAAATGAAAGTGGAGACGACGAGCAGGAACATTCCCAACCGTCAGCAGAAGAGGCAGAATCCAATGAGCCAGCCGTTGAAGAGCCCAAGAGGAAGGAAGATGACGGGGACGAAGACGAGGACGAGGAAAAGGATACAGGAGATGACGGAAATGAAGAGAGTTATGACGCAAAGTCCCCTGCGAAACCAGAATCCCCAAAACAAGTTGCACCAGGTGAATGGCAGACAGCCTACTCAGCACCACACAATGCCTGGTACTTTTTCAATATAAGCACAGGTGAAACAACATGGACGAATCCATTGCAAAACCCTAACGCGGTCGCGTCCTCCTCTCAACCTCCCTTGGACCCCTCTTCAACCACCACTCAAGTCTCATCCTCCTCAACTACAACGACGGACATGATACCCATGGGACAAGCAGCCCTCGAACAAGGCATCGACCCCGAACTCGCCTACCTCGATCCATCGCTTGCTTATGGGCCCCTTTCGTCGGGCCCAGGGGCCTATTCGGCGCGCTTCAATGCCCATACGGGCAAGTTCACCGCCCAAGATGGGCGGGACCCGAACCATGTCTCCGAGTATGCAAGGGCGCAGAGAATGAGTGCCGTCTTTTTTGATGTGCAGGAGTGGGAGGCGGAGATTGCCAAGCGCAAGGCTGAGGAGGATTTGGAAGGCCCAAGGAGGAAAAAGAAGCCTACCAAAGCGGATTTGGTGAGTCCACATTTGTTTGACCTCCCTCCGATGCAGTGAACGTATTGACCCCCCCGCGACTAGGAACGGTTCAAAGCGCAGAAGGAGGCAAAGAAGAAGACCAAGTATGCATGGTTGCGAGAATGATGCCTCCCGTGGAAGAAACGTTGTCCTGTACCTCCCCCGTCTCGCAACTTGAGCTGATGAACAGAGCGTTTAGCTCGCACACCACCATTCCACACCTCCCACCCGGCGAGGCACCCATAAGCAAGATTGATGACAGACTTTGTTGCCTCGAACTCCAGCGGACGCACCTCGGCCTTCATCAGCCCCAACAGAGCTTCATTCACTTGTTTTCTTTCAAGCTGCTACATGAATATCACAACAAGACGGGTCGTTCGTGACGTTTCGTTCATCAAACCAATAACATGAGCCAAGCGCATGATGAGATAAGAAACCCTCCAAAGATATTATATAGGAAAGAGCAAATAAGGCTAGACAACGCGTTGCACAATGCAAGACGAAACTCGAGGAAAATCCATGAGTCGTTGAACTTCTTAGGCGATCTTGCGCATGATGCGCGAGCGGAAGCGGAGGTTCAAAACCTGGCCAACCTGGAGGTTGGTGCACCCAGAGTTGATATCCGGGTTAGCAGCGAAGAGCGCCTCGACGGTGATGCAGTTGGCCTTGGCGATGTTGACGCAGATTTAGCCACTCTGGACAGTGTGGGTGCCACCGTCCGGAGCCGGCGCAGATTTAGCCGGAGGAGTGCCGAGTTAAGCTGTAGCAGGCGCAGGAGTACTAACTGGGGGAGCGGTGGGAGCACCGTTCGTGGCACGATTGCGCTCGACGTCCTTGCCAGGGTCGGGGAACTCGACATCCTTGTTTCCCTCCGTCGACCATCCGTTGTTGACGTTGGCGACGAACATGTCTGGGTGGTCATTGAGAGATGAGGTGCCGCTGCCCTCGATGGTGATGTGCGCGCAGTTCATATACATATCTCTGCTACCCGACTGGCTGAACCACGTCCATGCCCAGATTACATCGCCAGCCTTGGCTTCGGCGGGAATGGTAAAGTTGTAGACCTGGTTCTTGTCGAAGACGTTTCCACCAGCCGAACGGACGCAATTGCCGATGAACGACTTGATGACTTTCCAAGTCTTGCCCTGATCGTAAGAGAGCGAAACTTGGCATGAACCGCCATTGTGTGCGGCTTCTACGCCATCAGTTTGGAAGGTCGCCTGCTGACCTGCGACAAACGTCTTGGTTGACCCGCCCTCACGGCCACTGAGATCCTTAAGGTAGCCCTTGCATGGGAAATCGGAACCGTTTGCGATGAGAGGTGCGACCATGTCGAAATCGGGGATCTTCACGAAGGGGTTGGTCTTGCCTCGGAGGACGGGGGCTGGGGGACAACGTCAATGGAAGACATGAGAAACGTTGGAGATTACACACGGTCGATGACCTGCATGTGAGCCGAGGCACTGGCAGCACAAGCGGCGAGGAAAACCGCGGCGCTTGTGAATCGCATTGTCGTCTTCAATAGGCTCCCCTTCAAATAAAGAGACTGAAAAGCGCGTTGGTTTGATGAAGAATGAGATGGTGAGTATTGAAGAACAAAGCGGTCGATCAACGACTTTTGAAGAAATCGTGAGTGGTGAAGACGATGTGAGGAGGGCCATTCCAACTCGGTCCTAGGGGGTTTATATACATTTACTTACCAGGAATTGGTCCATGCTCTCAGAACGGACCGCGAGAACGATCAAATGATGAGGTGATGAGGCAAGAAGTCAGGTATGCAGACAGAGCCACCCCGACCTTGGGTCTGTCGAACTGGTCGACTATGAGAAGATTTGTTGCAGTTCCTTTGTGCCTTACCAGCCCAGAAGGTGGCGATGACAGGTATAGTTAACGACAACAACACGCTGACCCTGCTTCGGGAGCGGAACGCACGGTCCTAGGGGGTGCAGGTTTCTTGTTAGGCTGCGGGGTCTCCCTGAGAGTACTGGCTCACCCTTTACTTACAGTCACTTGTAGCTCTTAAGAAGAGGGCAAGTAAGGGAAACATCTTAGATCTGATCAAATCGTTCTTGTCTGCGTCCATCACTCGGCATACATTGAGCGGTGAACAAGTGAATGCAGTGCCCTTCTATCAGCTTGGCTCTTCTCATTCTTTGGAATATCCTGGTTTCGCCTTTGATAAGCCAGATTGTAGAGGAAAATTCTAGTAAATAAAAAATCGCCGAGCATCTATGTTCGCAGGCAGATAGTACTCACCGTAATATCATCGCCTGTTATAATAAATTTCACGGCGAAAGACATTGGCGATGATTCTATTAGGGGACGGGCTTATATACATGAACAATGGAAGGAAGTATGCAGCAGGTGCTAGACTAAAGTCAGTACACGCAAAAACAATACGAACTGTGGGTGTTCAGATACTTGATAGAGGGGTTGGCGAAGTCGCTCGGAGTTGCTCGGAGTCGCTCGGAGACTACAGCGTAGAAACGAACAGACCCAGCCTCACGCGTCAACAACCCACAAGCCCCCACATGCCTTCCGTAGCCCGGAAAACGCGCAAGAATGCCAAACCACCACCCCGTAAACGCGTCAAACGCGCATCTCGCGCGTCTTCCGACGAGCATTCTGAATTTGCCGCCTCTGGTGCCGATGAAACGGACGACGTTGTGGAGGAGTTAGACAGTGACCATTTGGACGACGATCCGCCGCCCAAAAAGGCGAAGAAGAATAGCCCAGTCAAGACGAAGGACACGCGAGGTTCCAAAAAGAGTAGGAAACGCAAGCGGGACGACGATGCAGAGGATGACCAATCTGGTGGTGAAGACGATGGGAAGGGTATGGCCAAAGTCGTGGCGACAATCGTACAGGCTCCTACCACTGGACAAGGTGGGTGTATATGGTACAACCGACGTTGGACGAAAAAGTCTGAGACCTTTCAAATGAATCAGTCCCGCCTGGGCAAATATCCCAGAATACACTCGACTTTTTGGCCCAGTTGATGAAGCCTGAGTGTAACGATCGGGAATGGTACGTGTATTGCCCGCGTTGTACCCCTCCATCTCCTGTGGGCTAATTTCCTTGCCAGGTTTAAGCTGCATGGTATGCTTTCGAGCGTTTCATTTGCTCAAGAAGACCGATGACAACCCGTTCGATAGACCCTGTGTTTCGCCTCGCCCAAAAGGTACGCCCTCTGACCTTTCACTGCACCCAGAGACTTGACGCCTTCAGTAGGAATGGACCGACTTTATCGACGAGTTCACGCAACTCCTCAATGAGGTGGACGACGAGATACCCATCTTACCGGCTAAGGATGTCATACATCGTATCTATCGGGACGTGAGTGCTTTCGAACTTCTCAGAAGAAGCCGGTGGCTGAATGAATTCGCCCTAGATTCGATTTAGCAACAATAAAACTCCATATAAGGTAGGACAATAAACAGCGTCTTGAAGATGTTTCCTCAAGGGTGTTCTAGACCGGATTCTCAGCCACCTTCTCGAGGTCTGGGAGGAAAGGCCCGTATGCTTGTTGTAAGTACATCCTTCGGATAGAGTTGCCACCGCACTCACCCCTCCAATAGACCATATGTAGGTTCAACGTTCGCTTCGATGGGCGCACTGACCAAGAGCTCCGTCAACAATAGATGCAGTAGGTACTACTTCCCCTTTCTGTCCATCCTCTCTGATCATGGGATCTGCAGTCAAGCCTAAGGGTGGGAGCTTCATTGGTGTGGGGACCTGGTGCCCGGGCAAGAATGAGCTCGAAAGCATTAGGTGCGTCTTATCTCGTTCCCTGCGCCTCCACATCTCACACCATTTCAGGCACTCTATCAAGGCCAACCCTGCTCCACTGCGCGAACTTATCACTAGCCCGATCTTTGAGAGTTTATTCGGGAAGGCGAAGGCGGAAAAGGGCAAGCGCTCGAATATCTTCGGACACGAGGACGAGTTGAAGACAGCCCCTAAGGGTGTGGAAAAAACACATCCGTGCGTGCCTTTGCCATTCGGTATCTTGCATCCCTGCTAATACTGGCCTCGCAGTGACATTGACTTGCTCAAATGTCGAAGCTTTGCTGTCGTGCACACATTTACAGATGAGCAAGTGCTCGATCTTGAATGGAAGACCATACTGTGCGAGATAGTCCGGATCGCAAAGCCATTTGTTCACCGGTGCGCGTTCCTGGCATGTGTTGCGGCGATTCACTAACTGAATACGTACCGGTGTAGGCTGAACCGGATGATGGGCGTTGATGTAGGGAATGTGACGAACGGAGATGGGTCAGACGAAGGCGAGGAGTGATTTCCATTTTCGTCGATTCTAGCGGTACAATTTCGATCAGGGCTTCCTGTAGCATAGATGTATCCTACCCAAGTGTCCTATGTCCGTATGGGTGCTCCATGTTCGAGAATGACCCGTGCCACAGCGGCACGGAAACCTCGTGTTTACCTTACGGGTTGGCCACTGACCTTCTTCAGCCGCGCCCGACCCACCGCGCACGAGACCCACCTCCAACCTCGTCTGTACCTGCTCCCTGTGACCTCTGTGGAGATAAGTCAAGACAAAAGATATCAGAAATGGCCAGCGAGAGGAAGAAGGCAGCCCAGCCAAAGTAAGTCGGCTTTTAGCCTCTCGTAGTCTCCCCGGCTGTGAGCCGTCATCGCGACTTGGCGTCTGACTCCTCCCCCGCCGGTCTCTTTACTCGTAATCTAATATTTGTCGACGCCCACGACGATCACCAACCGATGGAACATTTACTGACGAACCCCAGATATCTCAACGATTTTAGGTGAGTCGCGACAAATTGGGTGGCCGATGCCCTCAGCCCCGACGCTGTAGCTGACGAGCGTTGCACTTGGGTTATTCTAGCAAAGCACTCGCCCAAGAAGTCAGAATTCTACTTCAAGAGGTCGGAAAGCTCAGGGATGAGCGCCGCCAGTTACAATTCGAAGTGGCTGAGTTATTGGCCGTAAAGGTGATCAGCTCAGTTGATCGGATACGTATTTTCTTTGATACTTACATATTCTTTATAGAGTCGGCATGGTCCTGGTGGTAGTTTCTCTCCCGAATGGTGCGTTATTCCCTATTCCTTGAAATGGGTCACTGACAGTCACATCCCCAGGGTCCCCCCTGTGAGTTCAATACCACTGCGTACCTCTGACAAACACCCTTACGGTCGCAATCCCAGCCTCCTCCAGCGGTAGAAGCCCCTCCGCCACCGGAACCTGAGGCGGTCCCATCAGGTGCTCTAGTTCCTGTTGGCCCCGCTAAACCCGGTTGGAAGGCGGTCCCCAAGAAAGTTGAGCGTAAACCCCGTCAACCGCGAACCGCTGCAGCTGCCGCACCTGCACCCGCACCACCTCCTGCACCTCCCGCACCTACCCCAGTTGCGCCTGCCGCACAGATGGCCGCTTGGGCCAACTGGAAACGTTCGTAGGAGTTTACTTTATATGATAGGAAGGCTGATGTTTCCCCGATTGTAGCGAATCCACTCTACGCTCCCGTTCCGAGGCAGCCTGCGCCTGCTCCGCCAACTGGACTATTTGGTATGTCTATGTCGCAGCCCTCTTCCCCAATCTGACTAAACATCCTCCTCAGGTCCCCCAACTCCCCCACCGGGGCGTTAAATCTTAGACAGGACGAGCCCCAGACCAATTGTACTAACATACATGGATCACCACCTTGCTCAACTGGACTCACTCTGCTCGAAATGGAACTTACGCTCGATGCTTGCAGTTCTTGTGGCCTTATCTCTTTCAAAATTTGCTGAGCATCCCTGAATTTATCATCCTGCTTGTTGAGAATAATATCTATTTTCTGATCTGGTGCCTGTGTCGTAAGCTCGGGAGTTCAAGTAGATACCAGCCCCCATGGGCCACGTTGCCGGATAATAGGGTTCTCGACTTTGGTGGTGGCAGAATAGAGACGTCACTAGCTTCTAATGAGTAGAACATCGTTCAACGACTGGCACCTCTGATCTCGAACCTTGAACTGGCCATGTAGAAGCTCAGTCATATCCTGGCTATACGGCGCTGACTCCTCGCATAATTACATGTTGGTATGAACGAGGAGGATGCATTGACACATCGTTTGGCTACGCTCATGGTGGGTTCTGCGCTTGGTTCTGCGGTGTGGTGTTCAGATACTCCACGAACCTCACCCATCGAAACCAGCAATGTCCCCTCTCGAGTTCAATAGTTTGTCTCACAGGCATAGTGGCGTGCCTGTGTCGCGTAGGTGCCAAATTAGGGGATGCATATTATGGAATGGTCGGACTGGCAGTGCTTCCTCTCCACAGTGCAATTGGTGATTTCAATATTTCGGATGAAGTGTTCGCGTGTCGTATGCCGCAATTAACCGATATTTATAAACGCCGCACTCAACAGCGCCTCGACACACACAACCAAGTATTTGTCCTCACATGGACGACTAGGTGGCGTTGATGGGCGTTGATAAATTCACCTCGACTACGATCGCCTGTCCGTCTTTAAAGATGCCATTAATCCGAGGAAAGTCCAACCCAGTTTGGAATTCAGAGAGGGACGAAGGGGCGCCATGAAGAAACCGCGCTGCTGCGCTGCATAGCATAATCATTTTGTGTTTCAACGCGTAGGTAGTAGCCAGGAAGAACATAAGCGGGGGTGCATAATACGTCGACATGGGAGGGTCGTTCGTCGTCCATCGCCCCGTTAACCAAACCCGAGCCTATCCAACATAACCCAAGGGTGGGAGGTTCATTCGGCATCGACGACAATAGTGTGCAGGCCCTGCGATTTCACGATAGCCGATATTCGTCAGTCCTACATCGCTCTCTTGAAAAAAGGAAAGGGTACACATACCTTGAACGAGTCAACGGGTACCCACGAAGCGTATGTATACAGCTTCTCCTTTGCACCCTCGTCGTCGTTTCGCCGGCGCTCGAGTTTGAGGCGCATACGGTGGGGTACGTTTTTGATCCCCTGGGACCAGATCTGCTGGTTCAGCTTAGGGTCAAGTCGGACATCCGAGGTACCCATGTGCTTTCTGGCGAATTCGATGACCGACTATGTGGGGAGAAATCAAAAGAATCGATAAACGGATTGGTAAGCTGTGTTTAAAACGAGATGAGTTGTGGAGAGCGCGCACCTTTATGGCCCAAGGAGCCCGCTTCTTGAAGGACCGGCCATGGACACGCTTGTGGAGGTGGATGGTGTATTCGCGCGTTACGACATCTTCCAATGCGCTGCGCTTACCAGTCTACCTCAGAGGATGTGGTGTCAGCCTTACGATCGAGGGGAGGGGAGGAGAGGGGAGAGGGGAAAACGACGAGATAGACGGACCCTCTGCTTGCCTTTCGTCGCGGCGGGGGACTGTAGAGATAATACAAAACAGCATCAGCACAAGGGGCTTGTGGAATAATGGGCATGAATTGTCTCTGTGGCGGCGGGGGGTGCGGTACCACTTCTCCGTAGCTCGGCTCGATTGCTGCCAGGCCCAAACGATGTTGAAAAGGTTGACATTTTTATGGACGGACCGCCGCCATGAGAGATGAATTGTAGTACTCTCACCATTTATGGTAAATTTTGAGGAGGAAAGAAGTCGGGCAACAAACTCGGGAGGAGGGTCCAAATACAAGACAAATACGGGCTCGCTCGCTCGCCCGGAATCGGACCGACGCCTGGAGTGATATTGAATAAATGATAGAGTGAATTATGGTCGACTGTTTGATAGTATAATGGCGGCGCAGGGATGAGGGATGACCGGATGAGGGATGAGGAATCTGATTGTCCCCAATTTCTTGAGAACAATAACACGAGATTCTCAACGCCACCTGGACGCAGCGGCGGGCGGGGAAGACTGACTATTCAAGCGGGCTATATGGGCGTGAGAATGAGGTGGGCCTGAGGCCTGAGGGTGCGTGGGATACAGGCACAACAATATGCCCATCACCAATTATTATTGTTTCACGCGTTTCGGAACGAACGGAAACGGTCAACAAAAGCCGCGACAAAGAAAGCAGGCGAACGAATGAGATGGGCTGCAGGGTAACCATGATTGCATGAATGATGAATGTCATGATTGTCTTAGGTCTGTTTTGGGTTTATCAATAACCGAGTTTGTATATAAATCATGCGGTCCACCTAACCCAGGCCCCAACTCCTCTCTCGTCCTCACACTCACGCACTCATCCACCTCCATACTCACCGCGCTCGTCAACATGCGCTCATTATCCATCCTCGCTACTGCTACCCTCGCTTTCTCCTCTGCCGTCCACGCCGCCCTCCTCGACCCCCGCCAAGTCAACATACCCGGTCCGTCCCCCTTCGCCTCCTTCCATCTTTCTGCGTCCTAATATATCTCACTCCACAGATTGCTCGAAACCATGCCTCGTGCCTGGCAAAATCTCCACCGGCTCTTGCTCGGCCAGCGATAATACCTGCCTCTGCACAAGTGCCACTTATGTCCAGGACGTTCTCAACTGCATCACCAGTGCCTGCACAGCTCAGTCTGATATCGACGCTACTGTTCAAGTTGCCAACGCCATCTGCCAAGCTCTCGTACGTCCCAACATCCCATAGTCCCCCGTCTTCCC